>Ga0187784_10003031_pt1 | contig 13564 bp, 16 predicted proteins | sample 1015_SJ02_MP15_2_FD_132964 | JGI IMG/M metagenome (GOLD analysis project Ga0187784, IMG submission 132964) | Tropical peat soil microbial communities from peatlands in Department of Meta, Colombia - 1015_SJ02_MP15_20_MG | ecosystem: Environmental > Terrestrial > Soil > Wetlands > Peat | place...
GCAAAAAAAACCGGCGGGTCCGCCCCCCGCCGGCTTCAGAACTCGATATTGCAGGCCCCTTTAAGCCTGCGCCCCGCCGACGCTGCCGACCTCGACCTTGACGCCGGGCCCCTGCGTTGAAGAAAGCGCGATGCGCTGGATATAAGTTCCCTTCGAGCCCGCCGGCTTGGCCTTGGCGACCGCGTCGACGAAAGCCTGCACGTTCTCGACAAGCTTGCCCTCGTCGAAAGAGGCCTTGCCCACCGTGCCCTGCACGATACCGGCCTTTTCGACGCGGAACTCGACGGCGCCGCCCTTCGAGGCCTTGACCGCCGCGGCGACGTCCATCGTCACCGTGCCGACCTTCGGGTTCGGCATCAGGCCGCGCGGACCGAGCACCTTGCCGAGGCGTCCGACGAGCGGCATCATGTCGGGGGTGGCGATACAACGGTCGAAGTCGATCGTTCCGCCCTGCACGGTGCTGACGAGATCCTCCGCGCCCACGACGTCCGCCCCGGCGGCTTTCGCTTCGTCGGCCTTGGCGCCGCGCGCGAACACGGCTACGCGTTGCGTACGGCCCGTGCCGTTCGGAAGGTTGACGACGCCGCGCACCATCTGGTCGGCGTGCTTGGGGTCGACCCCGAGATTCATGGCGATCTCGACCGATTCGTCGAATTTGGCCTTGGCCCGCTCGCGGACGAGCTTGATGGCTTCGGGCAGCGGGTAGAGCTTCGTGCGCTCGACGCCTTCGCGCGCCTTGGCGATGCGTTTGCCGATATGGGCCATCGTCCTACTCCACCACCTGCAGGCCCATGGCGCGCGCCGAGCCCTGGATCATCGTCATCGCCGCCTCGACCGTGTTGCAGTTGAGGTCGGGCATCTTCTTCTCGGCGATCTCGCGGATTTGCGCCTGCGTGATCGTGCCGACGAAGCCGCGGCCGGGGGTCTTCGAACCGGAGGCCGGCTTCTTGCCGAGCTTCAAGCCAACGGCCTTCTTGAGGAAGAAGCTGACCGGCGGCTGCCGCATCTCGAAGGTGAAGGAGCGGTCCTGATAGGCGGTGATCACGACGGGGATCGGCGTCCCCTTCTCGATCTGCGCCGTCTTGGCGTTGAACGCCTTGCAGAACTCCATGATGTTCAACCCGCGCTGACCGAGCGCGGGACCGATCGGCGGCGAGGGCTTGGCGTCGCCGGCGGGAACCTGGAGCTTGACATAGCCCGCGATTTTCTTCGCCATTGCTGTCTCCAACGAAGGACGGCCCGCCGCGCGGCGTTCGCGCGGGAGCCATCGGTTGCAGGTCGTGGTCGGACATGGCCTCCCGGATGGCGACCGGGCACGTCTCCCACGCTCGTTTCGGGCGGCTGGCGCCTGGGAACGAAAAAAGCCCTCGCGAGAGGGCTCAAGGCCTTCTAGTCGATCGGGCGGGAAAAGCAAACGGAATATTCGCGCTTCGCGCTCCAGGGCGAGCCGGCGAAAGGGAATCTTGACATCGGGAAGCCGGCGAACTTAGCGTCCTCTCGGAAGGTTCGATCGTCTCGCGGCGAAGCTTCCCGAGCCGAAAAGACTCGAAACACCCGAAAATGGCGCGACGCATCGGGTTCGGTCGGGTGAAGCGGAGCTGGGCGCCGAGGCAGCCTTCTCTGTCCCTTCTGGGCGGCGCGCGTCCCACTCAACGGGCCCGGAAAAACCCAATGGTGATCGACGGATACCAATCCCTGCCGGACTGCGTCACCAAGTTTCACAATACTGTTTATGTCAGGGGCTGGTTTCATCATCCCGAGGATGAGCTGCAGGCGGTGCGGCTGGTCGGAGCCGATCTCGTCCACCAGGTCAGCGAAGCGAACACGCCTCACGGCGGGGTCAGCGCCCAGTTGGGCGAGAACAGAGGCTTCTTCGTTCAGGCGCTCTTTGCGCGCGAGACGGCGATCGAGCAGTTGAGCATCGAATGGACGACGCGCAGCCGACGCGTCATTACGATCCCGCTCATGCAATTCGCGGAAGATCGCACGAGTCGTTTCGAGACACGCTTCTTGCTGGAGAGGTTTAAATCTTTAATCGAGGAGCGCCAGGCGACGTCGCTCCTGGATATCGGAGGACGAGACCGCAGCAGGGTTGGAAAGCGCGTAATATTCCCACCAGCTGAGACAACGGTCTTGGATGTCATCGCCGCGGATGGCGTGGACGTTGTCGGCGACGCCCATCGTTTATCGGATTATTTTCCTTCGGGCGCCTTTGACGCCGTATATTCCTGCGCCGTCTTCGAGCACTTGCTGATGCCCTGGAAAGTCGCGATCGAAATGAATCATATACTAAAGGTTGGGGGAATCGGTCTCGTGCAGACGCATCAGACCATCGGCATGCACGACCTTCCGTGGGACTTTTGGAGGTTTTCGAGCGATTGCTGGGATGCGATTTTCAACAAGAGGACTGGCTTCAAGATTATCGCGCGGGCGATGGATGCGGAGAGCTACGTCCTTCCTTTTATTTACCGCCCCGGCAAATATTTCGCCGAGCGTTCCGTAGGCTTCGAAGGCAGCGCTGTCATTTTTGAAAAAACGTCTGAAACGACGCTCGATTGGGACGTCCAGGTCAGCGACCTGGTGGAGACTTGCTACCCTGATGTGGCCGACTATAATGCACGTAATATTCCAGGCAATTAACGATGATAGTAATCCCTTCGGATGATTGGGTCAATCACGCCTCCGCCCCCGGGGACTAGACAGGCGCAACTTTCAACGTTTCGGCATAGTCGGTCATCAGTTGCTTAAATTGTCCCTTGAAGTGTAAAACAACTCTATTTGCAACGCACTCATCAGCGCTGCGCGGCGTATGGTTGAATGTTGAACATGGAAGAATTCGAAAATCGATCGCGCCAACTTCTACCGTGGTCCCTACGGTCTGCCTGCCGACGAGATCCCGAACGGCATATTGAGTGCCAAGCCACGAGTGCAGATCGGTATGCATCACCTGGACGCGACGAATGATTTCATCGTAGAAGGCCAATATTCCGTCCAGCCGCCGGCGACAGTCCACGAAGATTACGCCGTTGTTGTAAGGCATCTCGACCTCACCCGGCTCCATAGGTTGATCGCGGATGGTGAGCCCCATATCGAAACCGCCATCGAAGACGCCGCCCAGCCTGCCGTTCAGGAGAATATCGGTGTCCAGCATCACCACCCGCTCCAGCCGCTCGCCAAGAAGGGCCAGGAAGTCGCGCTGCATTTTAAAGCGCGCAAGCGTGAGCTCGGCTTGGGGAAATTCGCGCCGGATCACCCAGTCGTAGCTGCCGGGAACGTCGCTGTCCATGTCGGTGAGAAGCGTGATGGTGGCGTCAGGCTCGTGCGTGCGAAGGCTGGCGAGAAAAAGATCAACGAACTCGGTGTGTGGGCGTTTGAAACCGTTCAGCGGATGCGGCTGCTCGGTCCAAGTGCTCTTTGTCGTGTGGAAGGTCACTACGTGAATTGTCATGCGAACCTCTCATGAGACGCAGCGTGGCGGCGACGGTCAACAGAAGCGTGGAAGGCTTCGTCTGGCACAGGGATAGGGGCAGCGCAACTTCTCCCGCGGGTTCCGGCGCGCGCGCCTTCCTCCCGCCGCGTGCGCGCCTGTCCGGGGCGCTGGTGCGACAAGACCTTGACGCGGCGCGGACAATGCCGCCAAGTCGGGGTCTCGCCACGCGGCGGGCGGCCGCCTCGCGGGGAGGGAGGCTCCCGACGCGCCAAGCTTGGATGGCGTCCGCGTGCGCCTTCGCGGTTGGCCGGGCGCGCTGCGGAGCCCAAGTGAATGATCATATCTCACGCGTACAAATTCGTGTTGCTGTCGCCGTGGAAAACGGCGAGCTCGACCTGTCATGCAACGCTGTCTATATACGATGAGAGTCACTATCTCAGATTTTTCTATTTCAATAAATACTTAAACCGTGTCGTGCACCAGCATGTCACGCTAGCTGAATATCTGTCTCTCCCCGAGAGCAGGCTCGGATATTTCACAGCCGCCTTCGTCAGAAATCCCTATGACCGAGCCTATTCGGGATTTCTCCAGCTCCAGGACGACATAGCAATCCAACCAAAGATCGTATTCGAGCACAGTTGGATCAAAGATCTGGTCAAGGCTCAAATCGTAGAAAATCAAAAAAGGATTATCGAGGCAGAGTATGATTTCAACAAGTGGATCCTGGCGCTTCCGGAGTATGAGGTCCTCGAAGTCGGCAGAAATACGAACATGCCACTGCACCCGGCGAACTACTGGACTCACTTGGACGGCAAACAAGGGGTGGATTTTATCGGCAAGGTGGAGCATTTCGATTTCGATTTCCGTCACTTCTGCAACATCACGGGTATAGACGCGCCAAATATCAAAAGTGCGAACGTCAGAGACGAAAACGGGCCAGCCCCAACGGGACGGTCCGGCTACAAATATTTATCCAAAATGTCTTCGCCGGCCATTGGGCGGATCAACGAGCTGTTCAAGACGGACTTCGAGCTGTTCGGCTACGAGGTGGTCACGTAGGCGACGCCCTCGAAGCTCGGGGCTGACGCGCCTCAGACCTTGCGCTCCGCTGCGCTGAAATTCGAGAGGTCGCCCGACTTCGCCGCGGCCTGCCGCCAGCTCCTGGCGATCGCCGGATAGCGGATCTCCTTCGAAATCCTGGCGACCTGCTGCTGCAGCTTCTCGCTGCCGCAAGCCGGGCAGGCCGGCGTGTCCGAAGCCTTGATCAGGAGCTCGAATTCCGACGCGCAGCCCTCGCACTTGTACGAATAAAGCGGCATCCTCTCCTCGCCTTCGTGAGCGCCGATCGCGCGGACGGGTAAGCAAGAACGGCGCCCGTTGTGCGCCCCTCCTCAGTCGCTTCGCTCGAACCCCTTGATGTTCGTCTTGCGGAACGGGCTCGCCGGATAGACGCCTAGAATCTCCACCTCGCGCGAAAAGAACCGCAATTCTTCCAGCGCGCGGGCCAGCGAGGGCTGCTCGGGATGGCCTTCGACATCCACGAGAAACCGCGTCGCCGCGAATTCGCCGTCGACCATATAGCTCTCGAGCTTTGTCATATTGACGCCATTGGTTGCGAAGCCGCCGAGCGCCTTGAAGAGCGCCGCCGGAACGTTGCGCACCCGAAAGACGAAGGTCGTGACCGTCTCGGCGTCAGTCGCCGGCGGCCATTGCGCGGTCTTGGCCAGCGCGACGAAGCGGGTCGTATTGTGCGCCTCGTCCTCGACATCCTCGGCGAGTATGTCGAGCCCGTAGATCTCAGACGCGAGCCGCGGCGCCAGCGCCGCCTTGCTGCGGTCGCCCCATTCGGCGATCTCGCGCGCCGCGCCGGCGGTGTCGCCCGCCGCGTGAGCGACGAGTCCCAGCGCGCCGATCATCCGCCGGCATTGGCCGAGCGCATGCACATGGCTGTAGACGTCTTTCAGGCCCTCGCGCGTCGCGCCGCGCGGAGCCATGAGCTGAAAATGAATGGGCAGAAAATATTCGCCGACAATGTGCAGGCCGGAGTGCGGCAGGAAATGATGGATGTCGCCGACGCGCCCGGCGATCGAATTCTCGATGGGGATCAGAGCAAGCGCCGCCTTGCCGTCGGAGACGGCGGCGAATGCGTCCTCGAAGCTCGCGCAGGGGAGCGGGGCGAACTGCGGATAGGCGTCGTTGCAGGCGATATGCGAATTGGCGCCGGGTTCTCCCTGATAGGCGATGCGGTCGGTCACGCGTCTTCCCCTGAGGCCCCGGCGGCGCGGCGCGCCGCCTCGAGGCCCGTGTGCGTATCCACGGAGAGCGCGGGCTTGTCCAGCAGCGCGACATCTATGCGCATGCCGGCCTCGAGCGCGCGCAATTGCTCCAGTCGCTCCCGCCGTTCGAGTTCGGAGACCGGCAGCGCCACGAAACGCTCCAGCGCCGCGCGTCGAAAGGCGTAGACGCCGAGATGGTGGAGAAACGGCCCATCGCCGAAGGGCGCGCGCGCCCGCGTGAAATAGAGGGCGCGCAACCGATGCCGCCCGATGCGAGCGCCGACGAGTTTCGGGATGTCGGGGTCGTCCGCCTCCGCCGCCGGCAGCGGCGCGGCGAGCGTCGCGATGTCCACCGCGGCGTCCTCCTCGAGCAAGGCGACGGCGGCGGCCAGGGCGCCCCGCGGCAGAAACGGCTGATCGCCTTGCAGATTGACGACGACGCCGCACGCGCGATGCGGATCGAGCCGCTCGGCGGCCTCGCCGACCCGATCGGAGCCGCAGGCGTGGTCTCTCGACGTCAGCGCCGCCTCGGCTCCGGCGTCCCGCGCCGCGCGAGCGATTTCCTCGGCATCCGTGGCCACCGCGACGCGCCCGAGACCCGCCTCCAGCGCTCGCTCCACGACATGGGCGATCATCGGTCTGCCGCCGATATCCGCCAGCGCCTTGCTGGGCAGGCGCTGCGAATTGAGGCGCGCCGGAATGACGATGAGCGGCTTCGCAGAGGCGCGGGTCAATAGGCCTTCTTGTCCTCGCCGACCCAGCCCTTGTCGGACTTGGCGAAAAACAGCGAGCCCTCGCTGTGGACGGTCTCATTCTTTTTGAACGTCCGATCCGCGACGACACCGAGCAGCGCGCAGGCTCCGCGCTCCTTTTCCTCGGCGCATTTGGCTTCGTAGCCCTCCGGGAACTGCACGTCGGACTCATACCAATATTCGTAGACATCGCCGTCGCGCGTGTTGGCGGCGCGGCCCATCGTCTTCCTGAACGACACGACATTGGCCGGCACCTGCGCCTGCACCAGCATGTTGCGCAGCACGCTGAGGCCCGCGGCGTCGTTGGGCTCGCCCGATCCACATCCGGCGAGCGCCGCCAGCGCTGCAGCCGCCGCCGCGAGCTTGACTTTAGTCCACACCATACCTGTTCCTCCCCGCGCCTTGTTCGTCGGCGCTTTCGGTTGTTGAATAGCCGAGCTGAAGTCGTCTGGACCAGCATTGCCGGAAGCTGGGGAAATGCATAGCAGATAGTTGCAATTTTGGGCAGCGTCTGTATTATCGAGGCGTTGATCGTGAACTCCCCACCGTTGACAGGGAGGGGGGTCAGAGCGTATCTCATTAGACATCCGAACACCCTACGGAGTGCTCAGGTCCGCCGCATCTCCTGGGTCCGTGGGGTTGGCCGGTCGGTTTCGGGTTGGAGTGGCCTCCTTGAAACCCGAGCCGACCGGCCGCTGATCTCCGTAATCCGCTCACGTCGAAACGAACGCCGCGCGTTCCCCATGCCGGAACGCCGTGGCGGCTTTCTTCGTCCCGAAGCCGCTCGCTCGGCCCGCCGCCCAGAGCTATTTGATCTTCGTTTCCTTGAACTCGACGTGCTTCTTGGCGACCGGATCGTATTTGTTGAACACGAGCTTTTCCGTCTTGGTGCGCGCGTTCTTCTTGGTGACGTAAAAATAGCCGGTGTCCGCGGTGGACAGCAGCTTGATCTTGATCATCGCGGATTTGGCCATCGGACAGGTCCATCCCTTGGAAAAGGACAAATCGGCTCCTCCCGCCGCGCCTGCAGCGAAGGGGATCCGATTTTGCGCACAGCAATAGTCTGGCCGGCGGCTTTGTCAAGGCGCGCCCGCGCCTGGGGGAGGGGAGACGCCATCGGCTCCGGTATGTAATTGTGATACACAAATCGATTGACTCGCTGGGGGGCGGACGTACTGTGGGAAGCCCTGCTCGGGACGCCGGGCCCCCGGGGCGGGCGTAGCACGAAAGGACTCCCCATGCGTCCGGAGGTCGAAAACGGAGCCTCCTCCTTCTTCATGGCGACGTCGCAGGCTTTCCGGGAGACGATTCGTGTCCACCGCAGCCGCCCCGATCTCGTCGGGGCGCTCTGCGCGCAAGCCTTCGACAGCTTCGAGAAAAATATCCTCATCCAGGCCGAGGGCGCGCCGGCGACGGCCTGCAAGGGCGACTGCGACGCCTGCTGCGCGCTGCGCGTCACCGCCAGCGCGCCCGAGATCTTCCTGCTGGCGCGTTTCGTCGACGTCAACGCGCCCGTGTTCGCGGAGAGGGGCGTCGACCTTCCCGCCCGCGTCGCGGAAACGAGCGGCGTCGTGCGCGGCGCCTCGGAGTCGGAGCGCTTCGCGTTGCGCCGCGGTTGTCCCATGCTCGAAAAGGGATTCTGTCTCGCCTATCGACTGCGTCCGCTCGCCTGTCGCGGCCATGCGGCGTTCGACAAGGAGGCCTGCGGCGCCGTCGCCAGGGGCGAAGATGTCCAGGTCGACGTCTCCACGCCGCATCTCGTCCTGCGCAGCCTCGTGCAGAACGCGCTGCTCTCGGCCCTGCGCGACGGCGGACTCTCGTGGCGGCTCTATGAGCTCAACCAGGCGGTCGCCATCGCTCTGGCGGACCCGTCGGCGATGACGGACTGGATCGCCGGCCGGGACCCGCTCGCCCCGGCCGCGATCGCGGAGTTCGACGCGACGGAGGCGGGCGCGACCTTCGACGCGCTGGCGGGCGGGTGAGAACGTTCTGCTGCGACTCGGTCTTGCGCGGCGTTTTCGCCTCGATTTGTTGACTTCACGCCGGCGGCCATTGCCGGGCGTGATGCAGGATGGCGATGATCCGAATTTCGTCGCCGACGATCGAATAAACGATCAAATAGGGTGTGCCGCTGACGTAAAGCTCGAATGTGCCCTCGATTCGCCCCTTCCTGCCTTGTCGGGCGTTCTTTTGCAGGCTCGAGGCCCGATCTCGGAGCCGCTTTACGATGCGCCTCGCAGCAGCGGGATCCTCTTTCCTGATGTAATCGAAAATTTCTCGCCGAGTCGCGATCGCCGGACGCGACCACACGAGGCGCATCAGGCCTGGTCCATCATGCGGGCGAAGTCGGCCTCCGCCTCCTCTTGCGTGAGGATCTCGCCGCGCTCGAAGGCGTCAAGTCCTTCCCGCACTCTTGCGCGGAACCAGGCGTCATAGTCGGCGCGGCCCTCACCCAGCTCGTTGAGCGCGAGAGCATCGACATCGAAGCGCGCCAGACGAAGCTCCTTGCGCACGAAGCCCGCCGCTGCGTTGAGGCTGCGCCACAGCCGCATTTCGCGGGATCGCCGCCTGGCGACAATCCGCTCCTGCGCACCATAGCGGACCACAACCGCCCAGCCGCCGGGCTGACCAAGAATTGTGGCGCCGCGGACGGCGTTGGACTCGACGAGGCCCTTGACCGCGGCGCCGTCGATGATTTCGGGACATTGGGCGACGACTGACATGGGCGCGTCCATTTGGCGACGGTCAGCCGAGATATCTAATCCGATTGGGTCAGCGGGACAATGCGCGGATTGGATCGTGGGCCTGGTGACTTAATGGACGCCGAGGTCCGGGTGACGGCCATCGCTTATCCGCCACAGCTGCTGGAACCGATGATCAATGACTCCAGACGACCGTTCCACAGGCTCCACGAGTTTGCGCATCCTTCCCCGGGCGCATCAATCCGGTTGCCAAAAGGAGCTCCTCCACGCGCTTTTCGAGCTTACGTAACGCTATGATGACATCCCCCTCGCAGTTTCGTTGTCGAATCTGAACCCGCGTTTTCGTCAGGGGCTTCCCCTCTCGATCGGCTTTGCGTCTCCGGCGCCTCTAAGCTATACGCTCGGCCTGAAAACCCGGAACGCGGGTGAAGGCCTTTGATCGATGCGCTCTCGCAGGCAGCGAGAGAGGGCACATTCGTGGCGTCAGAAAAGGCCTCGGGCGCCCTCCAATGCTCATTCTGGTTTTTCAAGCTTAGCGAATATAAACGTGGAGGGCTCTTTAAAGCCCGCCGCCCGAGGACCCATGGCCGCCATTCCCGACTTCACCAAGATCCCCTTCGGCCCCGCCGCCGCGTCGCTCGCCGCCGCGCCGCGCCGCTGGCTCACGCCGGAAGGCGTCGAGGTCAAGAACCTGTATGAGCCCCAAGACATCGAGGGCCTCGGCTTCGTCGACTCCTACCCCGGCCTCGCCCCCTTCGTGCGCGGGCCCTATCCGACGATGTATGTCGCCCAGCCCTGGACGATCCGGCAATACGCCGGCTTTTCCACGGCGGAGGACTCCAACGCCTTCTATCGCCGCAATCTCGCCGCGGGGCAAAAGGGCCTCTCGATCGCCTTCGACCTCGCGACGCATCGCGGCTATGACTCCGACCACCCGCGCGTTTCCGGCGACGTCGGCATGGCGGGCGTCGCGATCGACTCCATCTATGACATGCGCACGCTGTTCGACGGCATTCCGCTCGACCAGATGAGCGTCTCCATGACCATGAACGGCGCCGTGCTGCCCGTGCTCGCGTTGTTCATCGTCGCCGGCGAGGAGCAGGGCGTCTCGCCCGACAAGCTCACGGGGACGATTCAGAACGACATCCTCAAAGAATTCATGGTGCGCAACACTTACATCTATCCGCCCGAGCCGTCGATGCGCATCGTCTCGGACATATTTGCCTACACCAGCAAGCATATGCCGAAGTTCAACTCGATCTCGATCTCGGGCTACCACATGCAGGAGGCGGGCGCCTCGGCCGATTTGGAGCTCGGCTACACGCTCGCCGACGGCGCCGAATATGTGCGCGCCGGCATGGCCGCCGGCCTCGATATCGACGCCTTCGCGCCGCGCCTTTCTTTCTTCTTCGCCATCGGCATGAACTTCTTCATGGAGGTGGCCAAGCTCCGCGCCGCGCGGCTGCTATGGGCGCGGCTCATGAAGGACCTTGGCGCCAAGTCCGACAAGAGCCTGACGCTGCGCACGCACTGCCAGACCTCCGGCTGGTCGCTCACCGCCCAGGACGTTTATGTCAACGCCATCCGCACCTGCGTCGAGGCCATGGCGGCGACGCAAGGTCACACGCAGTCCCTGCACACCAACGCGCTCGACGAGGCGCTGGCGCTGCCGACCGACTTCTCGGCCCGCATCGCCCGCAACACACAGATCGTGCTGCAGCAGGAGAGCGGCACGACGCGCATCATCGATCCCTGGGGCGGCTCCTATTACGTCGAGCGCCTGACCGCCGAGCTCGCCAAGCGCGCGCTGGCGCATATCGACGAGATCGAGAAGCTCGGCGGGATGGCCAAGGCGATCGCGCTCGGTATTCCCAAGCAGCGCATCGAGGAGGCGGCGGCGAAGACGCAGGCGCGCATCGACACGGGGCAGCAGGTCGTCGTCGGCGTCAACAAGTACCAACCCGCGACCGACGTCGCGCCGAATGTGCTCAAGGTCGACAACGCCGCCGTGCGCGCCGCGCAGCTGGACAAGCTGAAGCGCCTGCGCGCCGAGCGCGACGAGGCCAGGACGCAGGCCGCGCTCGATGCGCTGACCGAAGGCGGAACGTCAGGCGCGAACCTTCTGGACCTCGCCGTGAAGGCGGCGCGGGCCAAGGCCAGCGTCGGCGAGATCTCTTTCGCGCTCGAAAAGGTGTTCTCGCGCCACAAGCCCAAGGCGAACGTCATCTCCGGCGTCTATGCGCGCGAGGCCGGCGACGACAGTGCGGTCGCGCGCGTGCGCGGCATGACCGCGGCCTTCGTCGAGAATGAGCGGCGCAGACCCAAGATCCTCGTCGCCAAGCTCGGCCAGGACGGCCACGACCGCGGGCAGAAAGTCATCGCTTCAGCCTTCACGGATCTGGGCTTCGACGTCGTGATCGGCGACCTCTTCGCGACGCCCGAGGAAGTCGCCAAGCGCGCGGCGCAGGAGAACGTCCATATCGTCGGCGTCAACACTATGACCGCCGGACATCTCGCGCTGACGCCGGAGCTGCGCGACGCGCTGAAGGCCGAGAAGCGCGACGACATCATGATGGTCGTCGGCGGCGTGATTCCGGAAGGCGACTTCGAGGCGCTGTATGACGCAGGTGCGGCGGCGATCTTCCCGCCCGGGACGAACATCCCGAAGGCCGCGGAGCAGCTGCTGCATGAGCTCAATGTGCGCTTGGGCTACGCGCAGCCGAAGGTGAAGTAGGCATGCAGACAAGCGAGATCGTCGAGCGGTTGCGTGCAAGAAGGCGGGAATTCGAGGCCCGCGGCGTCGCGGGCCTCGCGATCTTCGGCTCGCGCGCGCGCGGCGACAATCGAGAGGACAGCGATCTCGATCTGCTGCTCGATATCCCGAAAGGGTCGCGGTTTTCGCTCATCGATCTTGTCGCGATCGAGCGCCAGATCGGCGAGGATTTGGGGGTCGTCGTCGGCGCAGTGCTGCGACGCAGCGTCAAGGAGCCGCTCGCGCAGCGCATCGCAGACGACGTGATTGAAGTGTTCTGATGCGCGCGACCCTCGACGACCGGCTCCGGCATATTATGCGAGCAATCAACGACATCCGCGCGCTGCTTGCGGGGAAGACGCTAGTTGCGCTTGAGCGAGACGGGGTCGCACGCGCCGCTTTCGAGGGCTATGTCGAGATCATCAGCGAGGCGAGCCGTCATATCCCTGAAGAACTGAAGGCGCGCTATCCGCTCATCCCATGGTCGGATATTGCCGGTGTTGGGAATCATATACGGCATGCCTATGACGGCGTGGACCTGGAGATACTTTGGAACGTCTATCTCTATGAGCTGGACGCTTTGGAAGCCGCGGTGAAGGCCTTTGCGTCCTCGGCCGGCGAGGGCTCTCCTTAGACTTTGCTCAATTTGATCCAGCTCGGGCCGAGTCTCGCTCGTAGAGCATCAGCTGTGAGGAGTCTTGAGTTTTCGGATGGGTTGAACCTGAGGGCGCGCCGAGCTGCTGCGCCATCCAGCGCTTCGAGCCGAGCGCCCCTCGCGGCAAGGCGGGCGCCTAGACATCGGCGTCCAGCCTCGGCCACTGCAAATTGAGGCCGGCTGGGCTGATCTCGATCTCGGCCAGGTCTTCGTCCGAGGCGCCGGCGAGGCCTTCGACCAGGCGCACGGGAACCGCCAGTTGGACCCTCGTGTTCTCACGACGATGCGCGAGGCTCGGCGGTCGTAACAGGCGTCCGCGGCATGGCCAGCCGCGCGCACGGTCCGGTCGCCCGACCTGATGGCCGTCAGTCCGGGCAAGGAGCCGGCGGCCTCGCCGGATATCTCTTGCAGGTCGCGCATGCCGAGGTGGGTCATGGGATTTGCGCCGACAGACGTAACGTTCCGCCAGGGGCGCGGAACGGGAACGTGAGAGCGATATGCACGAGGCGTGGACGCGCCTGCCCGCAACGGAACGGTAAAGCCAGCGGCGACGAGCTCAGCTAGTCGCGTCGCGGAGCCGATTGGGCTTGACAGATGTTCGTACTCTGTTCTAGGCCTTTCCGGCGCAACCGTGAGTGGGGGCGTTTCATGGATGGCTTCAAATTTCAGGCGCGGCGCGGCTTCCGGCTCGATCCGCCGGGGCACTCGCACGGCGTCAGCTGCGACGCCGACGGTCCGGCCATGGGGCCGATCCGGCTGCTGGTCAAAACCGCGAAGGGCTTGGAGCCGCGCCCCGTCGGGGAGCTGAGCGCCGCGCTGTCACGGGTCTCCGGGCGCCCGATCGACGCCGCGGCCCTGATCTCTGGGCTGCAGACCGTCGCTCGCGCACTGAACGAGGGCGACATGGCTCGCGCGATGATCGCCACGACGCAGATGCGGCTGCCCTTTCTGAGCGAAGCGGAGGCGAAGCGCGCCGAGGGGGAGGCGGCGCTCCGCA
>Ga0187784_10003032_pt1 | contig 13563 bp, 11 predicted proteins | sample 1015_SJ02_MP15_2_FD_132964 | JGI IMG/M metagenome (GOLD analysis project Ga0187784, IMG submission 132964) | Tropical peat soil microbial communities from peatlands in Department of Meta, Colombia - 1015_SJ02_MP15_20_MG | ecosystem: Environmental > Terrestrial > Soil > Wetlands > Peat | place...
GGCGGCGCCTTAATAGGCTGGGGGCTGTCTCGCCTGGCCGGCAATTACGTTCCAGAACTCAAGCTTCCGGGGCCGCTTCCGTTGATAGGATCGGCTGCCATCATCCTGACGGCGGCAGTCCTGGCGTCGATGGTGCCGGCGGCCCGTGCTGCGCAAGTCGATACCGTTCAAGCGCTTCGCGCGGAGTGAGACGGCGGCGCCGCACTCGGCTAAGCGGTGGCTCACCGAGCGCATGTTACAATCGTCGCTGAATCGTCCGGTGCAGCAATCCGCGCGTGAGCTTATCGTCCTGGAGCTCTATCGCCGGGGCCGGATCGCAGCCCGATAAGCCGCCGAGCTTCTCGGCATGGGTCGGTCAGACTTCCTCCAAGTCGCTGCGTAAGCCGGTGTGCCCTGCTTCGAGATGACAACCCAGGAATGGAGCGAGGAAATCTCCGTGAATCTGACCAAAGTTCTGCGGGCATCCTGCGACGCAATAGTCAGACGCACACCTCAGACCCCACCTAGCGAATGAGTTTCTTTACAAGGGCCTTCCATCCGTCCTCATTCAGATATTGTGTGAACTCCCGGACCCGATTCTCATACACACCCGCTGCTATCCGGCGCTCGTCATTCTTGCCATCCTCCAAGTCTCTGGTCTCCCAGCATCGATTCTGTCCAGTGACCCAGAGATAGCTTTGGATCACTCTCTTTCCCTTGAGGCCATGGATTTGACTGAGGCGGTCTCGGTACTCCGCGGTGGGCACAACGACAAAATCAGGGGAGTGCTCTTTGAACCCTCTCAAAACGAAAATCCAAAAATCAGCCTTCGATGCCCGGAGTTTAGAGCTTTTGATCGTGAACCAGGTACAGACGCGAATTGGCTCTTGAAATTCGCCAGCCATTTGCGGTAGAAAATCCTTGCCGAATTTCACTTGGAGTGAAGCAGTGCAACGATTACGGCGGTCAGTCACGAGCAAGTCTATGCCGGTGTCCTTTGAAGGAATCCACACATTTAGCCGATTCTTGAAATGGTCTTCGATGTACGTTCCTACCAAGTATTCCCCGGCGTGAACCGTGAACAGTGGCGTCATGGCGCAAGACCTCCATGGGATGGCTCTCCTAGAGGCAGCAAAGATATAATGCACTTGAACTTAGAGTCAACTGCACTGGCGCATGTTTCCAGAGAGACTCTCTGAGATCAACGCAGTTTTGAGACACTACGGAATCTCACTGTGGCCGGGGCGGTTCAAGAAGCGCGTGTTATAATAGGCCTGATAAGGGCGGGCGCTCTTGCAGCGCACCTCAGGACCGAGTGGGTCTTAAAGGATGGTGAGTGGCGCCACACGTATGGGCAGGGGGACAGGATAAAACCATGGGCACGGTTCAAGTAGAGCTTGGAGAGGAGCTACTCGAGCTGCTCGAGTCGCTGGATCGTCCGGTGCAGCAATCCGCGCGTGAGCTTATCGTCCTGGAGCTTTACCGTCAGGGCCGGATCGCGGCCGGAAAGGCTGCTGAGCTTTTCGGCTTGAGCCGGTCAGATTTTCTCCAGGTCGCTTCTCAAGCCGGTGTCCCTTACTTCGACATGACAGCCCGGGAATGGAATGAGGAAGTCTCCGCGAGCAGGAAAACCTGATTGGCCGTAGTCTCAGATTCAGGTCCGCTTATCGCCTTGGAGCGAATTCAGCAGCTGCGACTCCTGCCTAAGCTATTTAACCACATCGTTATCCCGCCCGCCGTTGAGAGGGAGGTCGCATCCCTGCGGAAGCTGCCTGATTGGGTGTTGGTTCAGCCCCTAAGGCGACTCCCAGTACTCGGTCGGCTAGGGCTTTCGTTAGGGCCAGGAGAGACAGAAGCCATCGGCCTCAGCTTGGAGATTGCGGCAGCCCGCCTTCTGGTTGACGACAAGGCGGCGCGGAGACTGGCGCGAAGCTTGCAGTTGCCAATCATGGGCACGCTGGGCATTCTGCTGGCTGCCAAGAGGCGAAGAATCCTACCGAACGTGCGACCTTGCCTCGATGCCCTCCAGAGGTCATCCTTCTATCTGACACCCGACCTTTATAGGAGTGTCCTGGCGGAGGCAGGTGAAACGCCCCCGCACCGCCCTGCTGGGCGCGAAAGAATTTGATTGATTTCGATCAAGTTTGTCATATAATCAATCAGAATTGAACATGGCTGGTGGGCGAGTCGAACTGCCGAGATGCCTCGCTCAGCATGACAATAGTCATTTTCACGGTGACCGCATGAAATCCGGCAAGCCAAGAGAACTCGCCCCGAAGCGCCTCGAGCGGCTGCGCGGAATCCTGCGCATAGACCACGTGGTGAGTGTGGAGGAGCTATCGCGCCAACTCGAGGTGTCCTCCGCTACTGTGCGGCGTGACCTGGCCCAACTGGAAAGCCTGAGTGAGGTGCGGCGCGTTCACGGCGGCGCGGTGGGCACTGAAAGCCGGCTGGAAGAGCCTCTCTTCGACGACAAGACTTCCCTTGCGGCCAGGGAAAAGCAACGCATCGCTCAAGCGGCTCTCAAGTTCATCAAGCCGAACGATACGATATTTCTCGACGGCGGGAGCACGGTGCTGGAGCTGGCGCGGCTGGTGCGCGACCGCTCGAACCTAACCGTGGTCACCAATTCCCTGCGCGCCGCCATTGAACTCGCGGCACAAGGGCCGCGGCTGATATTGATCGGGGGCGAGTTCCGGCGGCTCAGTCAGACCCTGGTTGGTCCAATCACACGCCTTACCCTGCATGAGGTTCACGTGGATAAGGCTTTCATGGGTACGATCGGGCTCACTCTCGAGGAAGGGCTTACCACCACCGATCCGAGCGAGGCCTACACCAAGGAACTCGTCATGGCCCACGCCCGGCAGGTTTTTCTCTTGGCTGATCATAGCAAGGTAGGTAAGGTCTCTTTTGCTTGCGCAGGGCAACTGGGAAAAGTTCATGTGCTGATCACGGACACACAAATCGACCGTAAGTTTGCCAGTCAACTTCGCAAGAATGGGGTTGAGGTGGTGCGGGCGTAAGAGCAGTCGAGAGTCGAGAGTCAAGAGTCGAGAGCGAGTCGAAAGTCGCGAGTCGAAAGGCCGTGGCGCGTAAGAGCAGTCGAGGAGTCGAGAGGCCCGTAGCGCAGACCTCCGCTTTTGAGGTCTGCGGCTTTGCGCAAGTCCAGAGGTGGCGCCGACATTGATTTTTATGTCGGCGCCACTTGACCCATGCCAGCTAGACGTGTTTGGCGCAGACATGAAAGGCAATGTCTGCGCCACCCGTCGAAAACCGGAGGTCCAAAGTCAACGACAAGGGTTTTTACTTCTCGACTTCTTGACTCCTCGACTCCTCGACTCCTCGACTCCTCGACTCTCGACTAAGCAAGGGAGCGCAAAAATGAGTGTAGTTTACCTGAGCGATTTAAGGCCCGATTTCAGGCCGTTCGAAATCGATTGCGGCAAGATCCCGGGTTACCAGTTCGGAGGAAACTTGCGCACCGAGCTCGAGGCGGGCCGAATTGAAGCAAAGACAGCCATGGCTCTCCTCGAAGACATGCTGATGGTGCGGGAGATGGAGGAGATGATCGTGAAGCTCCGCTCCGGCGCCTACGAACCCATCCGCGATTTCAATTACCGGGGGCCCACGCATGTCTCGATCGGCCAGGAAGGCGCTTCCGTGGGAGCGTGCAGCGCCTTGAACCTGAAGGACTACATCACCAGCACGCACCGTGGCCACGGCGACAGCCTGGCGCGCGGCTGTCAAGCCATCCGGGCCATGAATGACGAGCGGCTGCGCAAGCGGTTCCCTGATTCGAAAGCGGTCACACACGCGGAACTCCTCGAGGACGCTCTCGAGGAGCACGTTTATCGCACCCTGGCCGAGCTTTTCGGGAAGGAAGACGGTTACTGCAAAGGGCGCGGCGGCAGCATGCACATCGCGGACTTCAGCGTCGGCCACCTGGGAGCAAACGCCATCGTGGGCGGCAGCGTACCCATCGCCACGGGGGCGGCGGTGGGAAGCCGCTATCTGCGCAACGGCGCCGTGGTCTGCTGTTTTGCGGGGGATGGGGCCTACGCCAACGGTGTGGTTCTCGAGTCCCTGAACTTTGCCGCGCAGGTTCAATTCACCAACGAACTCGCCGGCGACCACGCCTTCGGCGTCCCCATCGTCTTTTTCGTGCTCAACAACCACTATGGCATGACGGGCCGCGCCGACAACGAAGTGATGGGTGTGGCGCATCTCGCACGGCGCGCGGCGGGCTTTTCCGACGGCAACATGCACGCTGAGGTGGTGAACGGCATGGATGTGCTTGCGGTTCGCGACGCCATGCTGCGCGCCACCGCGTTGTGCCGCGCCGGAAAAGGCCCGGTTTTCCTGGATGTGAATACCTACCGTTATTACGGCCACTCGCTGAGTGATCCGCGCAACGAGTATCGGACGCGAGAAGAAGAAGCGGCCTGGAAGGCGGTGGATCCCATCACCTGCTTGGCAGAACAACTCCAGAAGTGTGGCGTCCTGGACGAAGCGGGCGTGGCCGCTGTCGAGGCAAGAGTTCGCGAGCGCAATGCGCGCGCCGCCCAGCGTGCCGCCGCGTCTGCCGACCCCGAGCCCAAGGATGTGATCAAGTACATGTACACGGACACCTGCGTCGAGGTGGTGCCGCCGGAATATCGAAAAGTGAAAATCATCGACGCGCCCGCGCCGATCAAAAGGACCAATGGCGAGATCACCTATCGCGATGCCATCAAGGAAGGCTTGATCGAAGAGATGAAACGCGATTCGCGCGTCATCTTCTATGGCGAAGACGTGGCTGAATATGGAGGCGCGTTCAAGCTCAGCAAGGGGCTGCTCGAGACTTTTGGCCGCGAGCGCGTCTTTAACACCCCCATCTCCGAAGCCACAATTTGCGGGACGGCGGTGGGCGCCGCCATGATCGGCCTGCGGCCCGTGGCCGAGCTTATGTACATGGACTTCCTGCTGATGGCCGGCGATCAGGTTTGCAACCAGGCGGCCAAGTGGCATTACATGTCCGGCGCGCAGGTAGAAGTCCCGCTGGTTATCCGCGCTTCCATTGGCGGCGGCAAAGGCTATGGCGGCCAGCACTCGCAAACCCTGGAATCGAGCGTGGCGAATATTCCCGGCATGTATGTGGTGTATCCGGCCACGCCTTACGATGCCAAGGGCATGATGAAGTCCTCCATTCGCGACAATAATCCGGTACTGTTCCTTGAATCTCAACTCCTCTACGGCGTTAAAGGCGTGGTGCCGGAAGAAGAGTATCTGGTTCCACTGGGCGTCGCGGACGTCAAACGCGTGGGAACCGACATCACCTTGGTGGGCTGGGGGCCGGCTGTTCCCGATGCCCTCCAGGCGGCCGAGCGGCTGAACACGGAACTGGGGGTGAGCGCCGAGGTGGTAGACATTCGCAGCCTGATCCCGCTGGACAAAGAAACCATCCTCGCTTCCGTGCAAAAGACGGGCCGCTGCGTGGTGGTCAGCCAATCGGTGACTATCGGCAGTTTCATGGGCGAAATCGTGGCTGCGATTCAGGAAAACGTCTTCGATTATCTCGATGCGCCCATCATGCGCGTAGGGGCCAAGGACGGCATTGCCCCGCAATCGCACGTGCTCGAGGCCGTTTTCCTCCCCAATGCCCATGATATCTTCGAGGCCGCGCGGATAATCTTGTAACACTACTTCGAGGCCCCTGTTGTGCCGCGAACGTTTCTCTTTCGACTGCGTCTCCGTGACCTCTGTGGACCAGAAAGGGGCTTAACACAGAGATCACGGAGATCCTCAGTGTTCTCTGTGTTGAGCTTTTGAAGGCACAGAGAACACGGAGAAGTTCACGAGTCATAAGAAAAGCTCAGTTTGCGGTGGGGTTTTCGCTTTTTCAGTATCCTGGCAGAAGGGATCACGAACATGGTTCGACCGATCACCATGCCCAAGCTGGGGCAATCCGAGGAAGTGGGGACGCTCGTCCGCTGGCGGAAGAAGGTGGGAGACCCTGTAGCCAAGGGTGACATCCTCTTCGAGATCGAGACGGACAAGGCCATCCTCGAGGTGGAGAGCTTCTTCGAGGGAACGCTGCTGAAGACCGTAGTCCAGGAAGGGACCACGGTCCCCATCAACACTACAGTTGGTTTTGTGGGTGATCCCGGAGAAGCGATTCCGGAAGTAGCAGCGCAGACCCGGCCTCCAGGTTCTGCGGCTCTTGCCCCACCACCCACGACAGGCCAGGTAGCGCAGACCCGGTCTCCAGGGTCTGCGGCTCTCGCTCCACCACCCACGACAGGCCAGGTAGCGCAGACCCGCTTTTCAGGGTCTGCGGCTCTCGCTCCACCACCCACGACAGGCCAGGTAGCGCAGACCCGCTTTTCAGGGTCTGCGGCTCTTGCTCCGGCCCCGGAAGTATTCCGAATCAGCCCGCGCGCCGCCCGGCTTGCCAGGGAGTCCGTCATCAACCCCGCACCCATCGCCGGCACAGGCCCCTCTGGCAGGATTGTCGAGCGCGATGTAAAGAATTATCTCGAGTCCAAAGGTTACCATCAACTCCGCATCACTCCGGCGGCCAAACGGCTTGCCGCCAAGGAAAACATCGACATCCTCACACTGAACGGCAAGAACGCGCGCATCACCGTGGCGGTGGTTCAAAGGGCCATCGCGGAGAAGCCGCAACCGATGAGCCGCATGCGGCAAGTGATTGCGGCGCGGCTTACGGAGAGCTTTACCTCCACGCCACATTTCTTTGTCACCGTGGCAGTGGACATGACCGAGCTGGTCAATTTCCGTTCCGAGCTAAAGGCCCAGGGGGCGCCTTACACCCTCACCGATTTCATTATGAAAGCTGTGGTGTCGAGTTTAGTCGAGTTCCCGATCGTGAACAGCACCACGGACGGCAAGAACGTTCGCTGGCACAGCAAGGTGCACCTGGGTCTGGCCGTGAACCTCGAGCAAGGGTTGGTGGTGCCGGTGATCCGCGACGCCGAGGAGTTGAGCTTGGCGGAGCTGCACGACCGCGCCTCCGAGTTGGTGGCCAAGGCGCGCGCCGGCAAGCTTGCACCCGATGAAATGGGCGGAAGCACCTTCACCATCTCCAACATGGGGATGCTCGATATCGAGAATTTCACTGCCATCATCAATCCCGGTGAGAGCGCCATCCTCGCCGTGTCGAGCACGCTCAAGCAACCCGTGGTCAAGGACGGCCAAATCGTTGTCCGGGACATCATGAAAATGACGCTGTCTTCCGATCACCGCATTATTGACGGCGCGACGGCCGCCAGATTCGCGAACGCAATCAAACAAAAACTCGAGGAGATATCATTGTGGAAACGTTTGGCGTAGTGGTAATCGGCGCGGGGCCGGGCGGCTACCCGGCCGCCATTCGAGCCGCGCAATTGGGCGCTTCCGTGGCCTTGGTGGAGCGAGAGTACTTGGGCGGCGCCTGCCTGAACTGGGGTTGTATTCCCTCCAAGGCATTTATCCACACTTCCGGCCTTTACGCGCAAATGAGGTCTGCGGCGAGTTTGGGTGTAAAGATCGAATCAGCTTCTTTCGATTACGCCGCCATGGCTGAGCGCAAAGATCAAGTGGTCCGCGGCCTGCGCAACGGCGTCAAACAACTGCTGGCCGCGAATGGCGTGAAAGTCCTCGAGGGAACTGCGTCTTTCGACAGCCGCAAGCGCATTGTGGTGAATTCGAAGTCGGGAAGCACGGCAATCGGAGCGGAAAAGACTATCATCGCCACCGGCGCGGTTTCCTCCATGCCCGGTTTTCTGCCGCAGCATGAGCGGGTGGTGGAGAGCCGCGCTTTCCTTGACCTGAAATCCGCCCCAGCGCGTGTGCTGGTTCTGGGCGGCGGAGTCATTGGCTGCGAATTCGCTTGCATGCTGGCCCAATTGGGCGCTCAGGTCACCATCGTCGAGATTCTCGAGGATATCGTGGCGTTTTTGGACGCCGACGTCAGGCGCGAGTTGCGTCGCCAGATGGAGAAGACTTTGGGGATTCGTATCCTTACCGGGACGAGCCTCGAGAACATCACGGCAGACGAGCGAGCTGTGCGGGGAATCGCGGGGGGAGAGGAAGTGGAGGCGGATTTGCTCCTGGCGGCCTTGGGGCGCAAGCCGGTGACACAACAACTCCAGCTCGAGAACGCCGGGCTCAAGACCAACCAGCAGGGTTTCATCGAAGTTGATGAAACCGGCCGCACCCAGGTAGCCACCATTTACGCCGTTGGGGACGTTACGGGAGGGCCGCAGTTGGCTCACGCCGCCACCTCGCAGGGACTCGTGGCAGCGGAGAATGCCTGCACGCGAAACCGGCGCAAGAATGAGAATTGCATCCCCTATTGCATATTCACATCGCCGGAAGTGGGGGCGGTCGGACTAACGGAACAGGACGCCCAGCAGAAGGGCCGCGAAGTTAAGACCGGCAAATTCAATTTTGGGGCGTTGGGAAAGAGTCTGGCCATCGGCCACCCGAGCGGCTTCGTGAAATGGGTCGCGGACGCCACGACTGACCAATTGCTGGGCGCCCAGGTGGTCGGCGTCCACGCCACGGAACTCATCGCGGAGGCCACCACCGCCATTCGCGCCGAGCTTACCGCCGTCGAACTCGCCCAAACCATCCATTCCCACCCCACCCTCGCCGAAGCCTGGATGGAAGCTGCGGACGTCCTGCTCGGCGAACCCATCCACACCCTCGCCAAACGGCTTAGGTAACAACTTTTGGAGCGCGCACACCACTTGGCAGCTTGGCGCTTACCGGCACCTTTGCAGCGCCGACTCCGGGCCTGCGAGGTCGCCTTCTTCTTGCCCCCGCCTCGTGCGCACCCAAAGATCGGCGCTATACTGTCCACTGGCTTGTCTTGGGAAAGCTTAAAACGGAGGTGGCGGTTGAGCGGCGAATACCCAAGACGGCTAAATCTTCAGAACAGCGTTGAGGTGCGCGCATGATTCCGCGCTTTCTTGAGCTTCGCCCAATTGGCGTGTTTCAGGTTTTGAACCTAAAGCGCCTTTTGCTCGTGTATCTATGCCTGCTTTCAATCGTGGTTCCGGCCTTAGCCGCGGAGACACCGCAAAAGCTGCGCGTCGTGGTCCTGACCGACATTGGCAACGAGCCGGACGATTCCATGTCAATGATCCGTTTTTTGCTCTACGCGAACGAGTTCGACGTCGAGGGCCTGGTGGCGACGACGTCGATTTGGCAGCCAAAATTGGTCCAGCCTAAATTGATCAGGGAGCGGGTGGAGGCTTACGGAAGGGTCCGAAACAACCTGTTGGCGCATGCGCCCGGCTACCCCGAGGCTAGCTACCTATTGGCGCGGATCAAGTCCGGACGGGCTGAGTACGGCTTGGCAGGCGTAGGCGAGGGAAAAGACACAGAGGCATCCGAGTGGATCATCTCGGTAGTGGACAAGCCCGACCCCCGGCCGATCTGGGTGACGGTCTGGGGTGGCGCCTTGGATCTTGCCCAGGCGCTATGGAAAGTCAAGCACACCCGAGCAGCGGCCGCGGTGGATGCCTTCGTCGGGAAACTGCGAGTCTACAGTATCTCTGACCAGGATGATACCGGAGCCTGGATGCGGGCGACCTTCCCCGCGCTGTTCTATATTTGCAGCATTCACGCATTCAGCCGATATGCGCGGGCCGCCTGGACCGGGATTTCTGGGGAACGGGTGTACGGGTTTAAGGGTCCGGACTTCTCCTTGGTGACCAACGAATGGCTCGACGAGCACATCCGCAAATACGGACCGATGGGGGCGCTCTACCCCCGCTTCGAGTACATCATGGAAGGTGATACCCCGAGTTTCTTATATCTGATCCCGAATGGCCTGGGAGTTCCAGAGGAACCGAGCTACGGCAGTTGGGGTGGCCGCTACGAAAAGGCCTCAGAGTTTGGCAATCTTTACACCGATGCGGTGGACACGGTTCGGGGCGTGGACGGGGAAATGTATACCACCAACCAAGCTACGGTCTGGCGTTGGCGCGAAGCATACCAGAACGATTTTGCGGCCCGAATGCTTTGGACGGTCCGTAGCTCATACAAGGGGACGAACCATAATCCTGTCGTGGTCCTCAACGGAAAGGAAGGCAAAAACCCGGTCGAAGTCACGGCTAAGGTTGGTGAAACGGTCAAGCTTAGCGCGGCGGGAACGAAAGATCCCGATGGAGATGACCTTACTTACGAGTGGTTCCAATACAATGAAGTGGGTGGCCTAAATCCTCCCAAGGTTCAGCTCAGCAGTCTTTCGGGTCCCGAAACCAGCTTTGAGGCGCCCGCCGGTGCTCCAGGGCGATATGGCGCCTTTCCATTTTGGGACCGGACGATTCATGTCGTCCTCATAGTGAAGGACAGCGGCGCACCACCCCTCTACTCGTATCGCCGAGCGATTGTAAAGGTCGCTCCCAAGTAGCCACGCTCGGAGACCTAATTGAGAACTCCCCCAAACCATCCACTGCTACCCCACCCTCACCGCGGCCCGGACGGAAGCTGCGGACGTGTTGCTCGGCGAACTCATCCATACCATCGCCAAGAAAAGGGGACTGGGGATTGTCGATTGACGATTGACGATGGGCGACTGAACCTCAACTCTGGATTGGCGGGGTGGCGCAGACCTGTTTCCCCAGGTCTGTCCCTTAGGGCCCTCGGCCCGTGAAACTTGATGAGAATCCGGGGTGGCGCACAAATCGAAGTCAATGTCTGCGCCACCCCTCACCGAATCCGATCTTCGTCTTCTGGTTTTGCATCCGGGGCATGGCGAAGGAACTCCATCAGCCGCGCGCCAGATGCCTTTCCTGCCCGCCTCTTAAAGAACTCCGCCGCCGTTTCCACCACTCCGACCTTTTCGGCCACGGCCACGGCGATCCACTGATTGAGGGAGACGCCATCTTCTTCGGCAAGCCGTTGGGCGGCCTTCTTGACAGAAAGTGGAAGTTTCAATGGATACGTCGCTTTACTCATCGTCTCACCTCCCGCAGGACATCGACCGGGCGAAGGATTGGGATGCCGAAACGATCTCCGGGCGCCTCAAAATGCTTGATGTTATACGTCACCAACGCGTCCGCTCGGCCGTTGATCGCAGCCTCCAGCACCATCTCGTCACTTGGATCACGCACCTGCGGACGCCACTGAAAGTGAATGTCGACGGGCTCGACTAATGCGGCAAGCTCCGCCATGAACTCCTCAATGCCCTCCGGCGTAAGCCCATGAATCAGCCGTTGTTCTGGACGGCCGAGCACATCTTCGTATTCCAGGAAGAGTGGCGGCGTCGCTAGGGGAACCAAACGCCCCCCAGCCACCAAGCGCAGCACCCTGTTCGCTGCGCCGTGCCGGGTACGGAGTGCCGCAACAATTACCGATGTATCGAGGACGACCCTCCGCAGCATAGACATCCCATAGGATGTCACATCCTCCAAGATATGTCAACGCTCTAGTGTGGTGTGCCACGTAATTCTTGACAACCCCGCACGTTGCGAGGGTGGCGCAATCATCGAAGTCAATGTCTGCGCCACCCCCGGTCCCATTGGAAAGTCCTGGGTGGAACAGGACACAAGGACCGGCGGGACTGGCGTCATCTGCTCGACAGGGGCGCTCGAGGCCACGGCCATTGCCACAAACCCTGATTTTGGGGGAGCTCCGCGTCAGCCCCAGTTTTCCCCACTCGGCGTGTGTTCGCGCATGAAGCCGGGGTCGATTTCCAGGCCGAGGCCGGGGCCCTCCGGAAGCTGAAAGATCGAGTTTCTGACCACCGGCGGCTTTCCCGCAGCCATCTTCTCGACCATGCGGCCGGGGCGGCCCAGGCGGTTTTCGGCGCGGTAGAAGTTTGGAATCGCGGCGGCGAGTTGGACCGTGGCGTATGTCCGCACCAGCGTCCCTACGTTGTGCAGAGCCATGGGCGTGCGGTACAGCGCCGCGTAATCGGCAATCCTCCGGCAGCCGCTGATACCCCCCGCATAGGAAACATCGGGATGGATGATGTCCACCGCCTGGGTATCGATAAAGGGTTTGAACTGTTTGACCATCTCCAGCTTTTCCCCAGTCAGAATGGGAGTACGCGTCGCCCGCTTGACCGCCAACCACGCTTCGCAATACTCGACGCTACTCAGGGGGTCTTCAAAGAACAGCGGCTGAATCGATTCGGTGGCCTGAGACACGGCAATGGCGCTGGGCGTGTCCCACTGGTTGTGGGAATGGACGGCGATATCGATGTCATCGCCCACGGCGGCGCGCACGTTCTCGAATCCCCGGGCGATTCTCCTCAATTGCGAAGTGGTGACGCCGGGGCCCACCGCTTCGTCGGGAGCGAGTGCCTGCCTCGGCTCGATCTTGAAAGCCGTGAAGCCTTCCGGCTGCTCGCGGAGCATCTGCGCCCACTCGCGGCACGAAGCCGGGCTGGTCATGTCCTTGAGAAAATCCCCGTGTGAATACAGCAGCACGCCATCGCGCAGCGGCCCGCCCATCAGCCTGTAGATAGGGAGATCCAGAATCTTCCCGGCCGCATCCCACAAGGCGATGTCAATTCCGCTGATCAAGGGGATGATCGGGCGGAAGGGATGAATAGCTCCGGTCATAGCCTGGAAATGACGCTCGATGGCGAGAGGGTCGGCGCCCACGAGGTGCAAGAGCGGGATGCGGGCGCGCGCCGTCGCCACATCCACGCCGGTTTCGCCGTACCCGGTAATTCCGGCGTCGGTCTCGACCTTGACCAGACAACCATCGCCTTCAAAATCGAGTTGCAGCGCCTTAATGGAAGTGATCTTGACCGTACCGCGCCAAGGCGCGGCCAGCGCATTATAGTGCGCCAACCATGACCCAGCGGGCAGGGCCAAAGCCATTTTCAAGAAGTCTCTTCGCGTCCACATGGCGTTGCCTCATCGCTATGGATTTAGCTCCCCAGCGTGCGCTGCTCGCGTGGCAGCAGCCGTCCAGGAGTATACTCTCCTGCTTTTTGGAAGCACAGACGCAGTATATTTGCGGACTCGTCTCGGGGCCGCAGAACAGCCATGAGAATAGCTTCCCTCCTTGACAACTGAGCGCGTCCTATACCTTCCGCTGGACACCGCGTGCCCGAAGTAAATACACAGCCCTCTCTCCTGGGGAGAGGGTGTCCCGCTCCGGCGTTCTCACCAGCCGGAGCGGGACGGGTGAGGGGTCGCTTCCTCAGTTCCGCATCATCATAAGTAATTCTCTTTCGAAGCGTCCTTCCAGATCGTGCTCGCGCGGGATGACCCACAAGCTCAAGCACGCGTCAACGTGCAAAGCAGCGGTCACCGAGGGCGGAGCCCGGTTGGGAAACCTCGCCTCAACCATTCGGCCCAACCACAAGCAGCACCCCGGGTTTCGAGCCTCGGTGGGGTTGGACCGCCAGGGCGAGACACTTAATGGTGCGAAGCTCTAGCCGAGCCGCATGGCTTGCGAAGGGAGCTAACCCGGATTTCTCACCAGGGCGAGGAAGGGCGGGGCTAAAGCCCCGCCGCTGGAGTTTCTACATTTTTCACGCGGCGGCGGCCTGCGTCAAGGCGCGATCCGTGAGTTGGAAGCCCAGGGGTTGGATCAACTCCGGATGCTCCACCATTTCCTTACGCAGCAGCGTGACCA
>Ga0187784_10003033_pt1 | contig 13562 bp, 10 predicted proteins | sample 1015_SJ02_MP15_2_FD_132964 | JGI IMG/M metagenome (GOLD analysis project Ga0187784, IMG submission 132964) | Tropical peat soil microbial communities from peatlands in Department of Meta, Colombia - 1015_SJ02_MP15_20_MG | ecosystem: Environmental > Terrestrial > Soil > Wetlands > Peat | place...
AATTTCATGGCGACGTTTACGAATTTCTGCGCAACGACGTTTTAGACGCCCGCAATGCGTTCGATGAATTCGGCCGGCAACCGTACCAGCAGAATCAATTTGGCGCGACTTTAGGCGGCCCGATTATCAAGAATCGGACCTTTTTCTTCGGCGACTATGAGGGCCTTCGAATCCGCCAAGCCCTGCCGCAACTGGTTCTGGTCCCGACGCCAACTGAGATCGGAGGCGATTTTTCGTCGTTCTTGACCACTACGCCGGCCACGGCGGTCGATCTGAACGGCAATCCCATACCTGGTCAAACTGCGCTCGACTGCAACGGTCGTCCGACCTACCAAGGCGAGATTTTCAACACGCGTCTGACACAGCAGGTGCAGGCTTCGGCAAATTACCCGGATGGCTATTGTGGCGCGCCGATTGGAGTCGATGCCGCTGGGAACCCGACCAACATATTTCCCAAGAGCTTAATCGATCCGCTGGCGGCGCGGCTCTCGGCGCTGTTTCCTGCGCCCAACGTGAGTATCAGCGGGTCCAACTTTCTGGCCGAGCCGAAGAGAAAAACCGAGCAAAACAACTTTGATATCCGCATCGATCACAAAATCAGCGACAAAGATTCTCTCTTTGGCCGGTTCAGTTACGAAGACCAGCCGAGCTTTATCCCTTCGCCGTTCAACAACGCGCTCGATGGCGGTGCGTTCCAGGATGGCTATCAGGATGATTCGTATCGCAGTGCGGCGATCAGCGAAACCCACACATTCTCGCCGAACACGGTTAACGAATTCCGCCTCGGCTACAACCGCATCAATTCCCATCGTTTTCAACTGAATTACAACCAGGATCTCGCTGCACAGCTGGGCTTCCCCGGAGTTCCCTTTGGGCCGAATAACGGCGGTCTGCCGACCATGACCATCGACGACGGCACGGCGGAGATCGGAGCCTACGGCTATCTGCCCTCGATCGAGAAACAGAATGCATACGTGATTGCTGAGAACCTGACGAAGGTCCACGGCCGGCATTTTATGAAGTTCGGCACTGAGTTGCGTTTCATAGAGTTCACAATTTTTCAGCCGGCACAGTCGCGAGGCGCCCTGGATTTTGCCAGCGATTTCACCGACAATGCAGCCGCTCCAACCACGGGAGGCGAGGCATACGCGACCTTCCTGCTGGGCATACCGGACGGCGGCAGCATCACAAACATGCACAACGTTGATTATCACCGGGGCGACTACGCATGGTTTGCCGAGGACGACATTCGGGCCACACCGAAACTGACCTTGAACCTGGGACTGCGCTACGAACTGTTCACCGTGGTCAAGGCGCGCTACAACGAAGAAGCCAATTTCGACTTTGCCAACGATTCCTTGATCGTTCCCCGAGGTCAGCAAGCAATCCTGACACCCACCATTGCATCATTCATCCCCATTCAGCGCACCGGTTCTCCAGGACTGATTTCGCCGGCCCTGACCAATTTCGCGCCCCGGCTGGGACTTGCCTACCAGATTACAAGCAAGCTGGTAATGCGGGCGGGCTACGGAATTTTCTACGGCGGCGAGGAGAACGGGCCGTATTCGAACCCGAGTCCTGGTTTCAATCCGCCCTTTTTTGTCACGCAAGAGTGGGCGGAGCCGTGCTTCTTGCCAGATGCGAATCCCAATACTCCAAACTCAAACTGCTCGATTGCGGGCCTGAGTGCCTTGGCGCAGGGTTTCCCCGCCAACTCGCTCGTGAATCCGAATACGCCCACTTTGTTTTCAGAAAGTTCGCAACTGAAAACGCCCTACACGCAGCAATGGCACCTGGGGTTACAGTACCAATTGCCGAGCCAGATGTTACTGGATGTTTCGTACGCCGGCTCGCATGGAGCGAATCTCTACGGAATGTACAACGGCAACCAGGCTCAGCCCAATGTGGTTTTTTGCACGACCAACGGCAACACTCCAGAAAACTGCCCGACGGCGCCCAGGCGTCCGTTTCCTGCGGTCGATGGCGGCATTGACACGCTGCGCGCCAACGACATCTCTAACTACGATTCCCTGCAAGTGCACCTTCAAAAGAGGGTCTCTCATGGGCTGGAGTTTGGGGCGTCTTACACCTACGCCCACGCGCTCGATGACGCTTCCAGCGCCAGCCTCGGCTCGCTGAACAACGGCGACTTCCGCAACGAACTATATCCCGGGTTGGAGTACGGCAGTTCGGATTTTGACGTGCGCCAGCGTTTCGTCATCGACTATGCCTACGAACTGCCGTTTGGACGCGGGAAAACATTGGGTGGAGATGCCAGCGGCGTTTTGAACCAGATTATCGGGAACTGGCAGGTGGCCGGTATTACCACCGCCCAGACGGGCAACTGGTTCACCATTACCGATGCGGTCACCAACGTTTCTACCAGCGACGGCGGCGGGACGGTCGCGTACTACGAAGTGCGGCCCAACGTTGTAGGCAATCCGAACGCAAGGCCGTGCGTTCCGGGGACTCTTTTCAACACCTGCGCCTTTGTGGACAACACGACCTACTTTACCTTCGGCGACGCGGGCAGGAATATCGTGCGTGGACCGGGCTTGCAGAATTGGGACTTTTCGATCTTTAAGATGTTTCCCGTCCGCGAGCAGATGCGCTTCGAGTTCAGGTCGGAATTCTTTAACATCTGGAACCATGTGAACCCGCTCTTGGGACCTGCAGGTGCGATCAGCGAGGAACCGCAGGCAGTCGAATTCGGCACCCCGCAATTCGGACATCCCATCGCGGCTCGCGATCCCCGCTTCATTCAGTTCGCGCTGAAGTTCTATTTCTGATTTTCTTTTCTATGCACGCTCGGGAGCAGGCGGCGCCTATCTCTGACAAAATGGGAAGGCTATAGGTGACCGTGCAAGCACAAGCTGAAAGTCGAAAGGCAGATGCAACCCAGCAACTTGCTGCTGTTCTCAGCGAGAATCATGGCGGGCGCGCCGTCGGCGTCTATTCCATCTGCTCGGCCAATCGCTTCGTGCTCGAAGCAGGCATGCTGCAGGCGCAGCGGGATCACAGCCTGCTGTTGATCGAATCCACTTCCAACCAGGTCAATCAGTTTGGCGGTTACACCGGCCAGACGCCGGCTCAGTTCGCTTCGTTCGTAAAGGAAATTGCGGCTGCCATGAGCTTTCCGGCGGAGAACATCGTCTTTGGCGGCGACCATTTGGGCCCTCATCCTTGGCGCCAAGAAAGCGCGTCTGCAGCGATGCAGAACGCGATTGAACTGGTGCGCGCTTGCGTACTGGCTGGCTATACGAAGATTCATCTGGACGCCAGCATGCGCCTTGGGGGTGATCCGGGTGAGTCCTCCGGTCGGCCTGCCGACGAAATCGTCAGTGCTCGCGCCGCGGATTTGTGCCGGGCCGCCGAAGACGCATACAAGGAGCTTCCTCCCGGCTCGCCCGCGCCGCTGTACGTCATTGGCACTGAAGTGCCGCTTCCGGGTGGCGAACGGCTCGGTGGACGAGCGCCGGAAACGACGCGTCCGGAAGAACTGGCCCGAACTATTCAATTGGCGAAGCAGGCCTTCGCAGCCCGCGGCCTGCAAGCGGCATGGGAGCGAGTGGTCGCCGTCGTCGTGCAGCCCGGTGTGGAGTTCGGTGATACAAATGTGTTCCCCTACGACCCCGAGAAGGCGCGCCGGCTGTCTCAATTTGTAGAAAAACATTGGCAGGGCGTTTACGAAGCGCATTCGACGGATTATCAGTCACCCGCAGCGTTAGGGCAGATGGTTCGTGATCACTTCGCCATCTTGAAGGTGGGCCCGTGGCTGACTTTCGGCTTCCGGGAGGCCGTGTTCGCGCTGGCGGCGGTGGAAGAGGAGTGGCTGGGTCACCGAAAGGGGATCACAACTTCCCGCGTCCGCGAAGCTCTGGAAGAGGCGATGCTCGCCCATCCGGAACATTGGAAAAACTACTATCACGGCGATGACGCAGCCTTGCGTTTTGCCCGCAAATACAGCTTCAGCGACCGCGCGCGCTACTACTGGCCGCAAGCAAAAGTCGCAACCGCCCTGCAACGGCTGCTTGCGAACTTGACCGCTCATCCAGCTCCAGCTTCCCTGCTCAGCCAATACCTGCCCAACCAGAGCGCGGCACTGCGCGCAGGAGCGATTTCGGACCGCCCGGTCGAACTGATTCACCACAAGATTCTGGGAGTGCTTGACCACTACGCGCGTGCCTGCGGAATGAAGACGCAGCCATCCTGACCCTGAAAGCCCGCCAACTATGCGGGAAGGGCTTGGGGATCTTGCTGGTCGCTGCGCCGCTTCGAGCCGGGCTGCCCCCAAGCTTACGCCGGATTTCGCGCCCGCTGGAACAGATGTTTCAGCGATCCCGCGAACGGCATCTGTCAGACTATGATGCCAACCTTGTGCAGTGTTCTTGGGAAGCGAGGAGTCTGAGCCGAGAGATCGCCGTTAGTCAAGGGCACAATCCCCCAAATTTTGGTCTTGACATCCTGTTGTGCAGTCCGGTAAATAAGTGATACTCATGTATATTCATATATATGAATAAATATGCAATATGAATAAAACTTTGCGGCAAAAGGCCGAGCTGGACATGCTTCGCGGGGAGTCCCTGCCAAGCCAGGAAGCGCTGCAGAGGGCTCTGCGCCGGCGCGGCTTTAAGGTTGGCCAGGCGACTCTCTCCCGGGATATCCGCGAACTGAACCTGATTAAGACGGCACACGGCTACACGCTGCCGCCGAGCGAGGAACTTTCGCACGGGTTGCCGCCGGTGTCGCGGTTGATCAGGGAATTTGTGTTCGAAGTGCGCACCGCGCAAAACCTGCTGGTGGTGAAGACGGTTGTGGGCAGCGCGCAGCCGGTTGCGGCGGCGATGGATCAACAAGACTGGCCTGAACTGGTGGGCACTATCGGCGGGGACGATACGGTTCTGGTTGTCTGCCCGGATAAAGAAGAGGCAAAGAAGCTGGCCCACCGCATTCAGGAGATGCTGCGCGAATGAAGGGCCGGCTCAAAACCGCAGTTCTGGGTGCGACCGGTTACACCGGCATGGAACTCACGAGGCTGTTGTTCGGCCACCCTCGGACCGAGAAGCCCATCCTGCTGCAGCGCAATGAAGGCAGCCGCACAGGCACGGGTTGGAGCGAGCTCTTTCCCGCTCTTGCCGAGAGCGACGACTCCCCTTTCCAACCCTTGGACTGGCCGGCGCTGAAGCGGCAGGGGGTGAAATTGCTGTTCCTTGCGACTCCCCACGAAGTCTCGCGCTCGCTTGTGCCGGAAGCGGCTGCGGAAGGCTTGCGTGTGATTGATCTCAGCGGCGCCTGGCGGCTGAAGCAGGCGAGGAATCGCGCCATCTACGGATTTCGCGACGAGGATGCGCTAACCGCGTCCGAACTCACCCGCAATGCAGTTTACGGGCTTCCCGAACTGAACGGCGATCGGATCCCAAACGCGGCCTTGGTTGCGAATCCGGGCTGTTATGCCACGTCCATCATCCTGGCCTTGGCGCCACTATTGAAAGCCGGGCTGGTAGACCGCAAGCACGGCATCGTTTGCGATTCCAAGTCCGGCGTCTCCGGCGCGGGCAAAGAACCCACCGGCCGTACTCACTTTGTTTCTGTGGCCGACAACCTTTCCGCCTACTCAGTATTCAATCACCGGCATTGCGGTGAGATCGTGGAGCAACTCGTACTACGGCCGTCGGAATTGGTCTTCACGCCCCATTTGCTTCCGATTCCTCGGGGAATACTGTCCACAATCTACGTCCGACTGAAGCGCGCCACGAAGAGTGCGGAGATGGAAGCGCGTTTCCGAAATTTCTACGCGGCCAACCGATGGGTGCGAGTGTTTGCGACGCCGCGCCTGCCGCAGATCCGCTTCACGCTGTTCACGAACTACTGCGATCTGGGTTTCTGCCTGGCGGATGACAACCGGCGGCTGGTGATTGTCTCTTGCGTCGACAACCTGCTCAAGGGCGCAGCCGGACAAGCCATTCAGAATATGAACCTGATGTACGGCTGGAAAGAGGAAGAAGGCTTACGGTGAAGATCGTCATCAAAATCGGAGGGGCGGCGTTGGAGGACGATTCCACATTGCGCAAATGCGCCCGCGCAGTTGTGGAACTGGCTCGCGACGGCCATCGGATAGCCGTCGTGCACGGCGGGGGAAGCGCCCTTACCCGCACGCTCAGGCGGTTGGGAAAGGAAACCGATTTCGTAAATGGTTTGCGGGTCACCGACGCGGAAACCCGAGACGTCGCTCTCATGGTATTGGCAGGGATCGTCAACAAGAACCTGGTGGCGGCAATTCAGGCAGCAGGATTTCCGGCGCTCGGCCTGTGTGGCGGGGATGGCAGTGTGTTCCGCGCCCGCAGAAAGGACCGCGAGGGAGGCAAGCTTGGCTTTGTGGGCGAGATTTGTGCGACGGAACCGCGTTGGCTGGAAGCTATCTGGCGGGAGGGCGGCATTCCGGTTTTTTCATCGGTAGCCTTGGGTTTTGACGGCGAGTACTACAACATCAACGCCGACCAGATGGCAGCGTCCTGTGCGGCCGCATGCGCCGCCGACCTGCTTATATTTCTGACCGACGTGCCCGGAGTGAGGAACGCGGAAGGCACGGTGATGCGCTGGCTTAATGTGACCCAAGTCGCCGGCCTGATCGCGAACTCGGTCATCGGCGGCGGCATGCTGCCCAAACTTGCGGCCTGCACGGAAGCGCTGCACAAGGGAGTGAAGCGGGTTCGCATCCTGCCAGCGGCGCAGGCGGAAGCCTTGCCGCAAATCCATCTGACCAGGCTGGAATGCGGAACGGAGGTGATTCGCGCATGAGTCTGGCCTCGATAATCCGCTCCGAACGGGCCCTGCTGGTGCCGACTTACGATCGGCACAAGATTCTTCTGGAGGAGGGCAGCGGCGTATACCTGCGAGACGGCCGCGGAAAGAAATACCTCGATTTTCTCAGCGGGATCGGAGTGAACGCGCTTGGCTACCGCCATCCTGCGATCCAACGAACACTGAAAGCGCAAGCGGGGCGGCTGATTCACGTTTCCAATCTGTTTTTTCATCCGTACCAGGCTGAGCTTGCTCGGCGGCTGACCCAGATTTCCGGCCTCGAGCGCGCTTTCTTCTGCAACAGTGGCACGGAGGCGTGGGAAGGGGCGCTGAAGTTTGCTCGCGCCTATGCTCGGGCGCAGAACCATAACGGCGGCAAGCCCAAGTGGCGAATCCTCGCGCTCGACAATTCATTTCACGGGCGTACCTTCGGTTCGCTCGCGACCACCGGCCAGGCCAAGTATCGCCATCCGTTTGCCCCGCTCATGCCCGGCGTCATGTTTGTGGCTTTCAATGACGTCGCCGACCTGGAGAAAAAGTTCGATGGCAGCGTCTGCGCGATATGCCTGGAGACGGTCCAGGGCGAAGGCGGAATCCGGCCCGTCAGTGCGGAGTTCTTGCAGCTTGCGCGCAACTTGACCAAGAAGGCTCGAGCGCTGCTGATTCTCGACGAGATCCAGTGTGGCTTGGGCCGCACCGGCCGCCACTTTGCCTACCAGCATTACGGGATTCAGCCCGACATCGTGACCGTCGCCAAGCCTTTGGCGGCCGGGTTGCCTCTGGGAGCAATCCTGGCCAAGGACCGGGTTGCCAACACCATTCACCCGGGCATGCACGGTTCGACCTTTGGTGGCGGGCCGCTAGCCTGTGCTGTTGCCATCGAGTTTCTGCGCGTTCTCGATGAGCTGCTGGGCCAGGTGCGCAAGTCCGGGGATTATTTCCGCAGCCAACTGAATTGGTTGAAAACCAAACATGGTTGCATCCGCGAGGTGCGGGGCCTGGGGCTCATGCTGGGCATGGAACTGGATTCGGCAGAAAACGCAAAAGCGGTGGTTGCGGAGATGCTTCAACGAGGGATGGTAATCAATCGCACCAACGAAAATACGCTGCGGTTCTTGCCGCCCTACATCATTCAAGAGAGACACATCGACCAGGTTGTCCATGGGCTGGATGAGGTCTTGTCATCCTCCCTGCCGCCCGTAGGGCAGCCACCCCGCGCATCAAGATCCACAAGAAAGGAGAGCTAGAAGTGAACCTGTCTGAAAAAATTGTGCTTGCATACTCCGGAGGGCTGGACACCTCCATCATCATTCCGTGGCTGAAGGAAAACTACGCCTGCGAAGTGATCGCCATGGTGGGCGATGTCGGCCAGGGAGACGATCTCGAAGCTGTGGTCCAGAAAGCTTATGCCACAGGAGCGAGCAATGTAGTGGTTGAAGATCTTCGCGAGGAATTTCTCGCCGGGTATGTGTTCCCCGCCTTGAAGGCGGGCGCCGTCTATGAGCACAAGTATCTGCTGGGCACGTCTCTGGCACGGCCAGTGATCGCCAAGCACCAGGTAGAAGTTGCGCTGCGGGAAGGAGCCACGACGGTGGCCCACGGATGCACCGGCAAAGGGAATGATCAAGTTCGCTTCGATCTTGCTTATCAGGCACTGGCCCCGGAACTGAAGGTGATCGCGCCCTGGCGTGAATGGGATTTGCGGTCGCGTGAGGATTGCCTCGACTACGCCGAAAAACATGGGATTCCCGTGGCCGCAAGCCGCCAGAAGATTCACAGCCGCGATCAGAATTTGTGGCATGTGAGTCACGAGGGCGGGGAACTGGAGGATGCCGCCAATCCTCCGTTAGCCAGCACTTGGCTGTGGACGCGTTCGCCACAGGAGGCGCCGGATCGCGAGGAACAAGTGCAGATCGGCTTCGAACAAGGAGTTCCGGTTTCGGTCAATGGCATGGAGGTTGATCCGGTCTCGCTGGTCGAGTTGCTGAATGAAATCGGCGCGCGCAACGCGATTGGCCGGGCGGATCTGGTGGAAAACCGCTTTGTGGGCATTAAGTCACGCGGCTGTTACGAGACGCCCGGCGGGACTCTGTTGATTACGGCTCACCGCGAGCTCGAAGCCCTGTGCCTGGAACGCGAACTGTTGCATTTCAAGCAGCAGATCGGCCTGAAGTACGCCGAACTGGTTTACTTCGGTTTCTGGTTTACGCCGTTGCGCGAAGCGCTCGATGGGTTCGTGGAATGCACTCAGAAACAGGTGACTGGGGACATCACACTCTCCCTTTATCGCGGAAACATTGCCATCGCCGGCCGGCACTCCGAGTTTTCCCTGTACCGCACCGATCTGTCTTCCTTCACTATGGGTAGCAACTACGATCAGAAGGATGCGGCGGGCTTTATTCGCATTCTGGGGTTGCCTTCCCGCTGCCGCGCCGCGGTCGGCATGGAGGTCACGAAATGAAAATGTGGGGCGGCTGTTTCCGGCAGCCGGTCGATGCGGAGTTCCAGCGCTGGCAAAGTTCTTTCCCGTTCGATCGGCGGCTGCTCAGCTACGAACTTGCCGCCAGCGTTGCGCACGCGCGCGCTTTGAGGAATGCAGACATTTTGTCTTCTGAGGAGTTGATTGCCATTCTGCAGGGTCTGGAGCAGATTGGGGCCAAGGCTGCCAGTTCATCGATTTTTACCGAAGACGAAGAAGCCGAAGACGTCCATCATTTCGTGCAAAAGCAGTTAGCTTCGCTGATCGGCGAGGTTGCTTACAAGCTGCACTCCGGACGCAGCCGCAATGAACAAATTGCCACCGATCTCCGCCTGTACATTCGCGCCCGTATCGATCAATTGCAAATCGACTTAACGGAGTGGCTTGAGGTGCTTCTGGAACGCGCAGAACAGGCGGAGAAGGCAGTACTGCCCGCCTACACCCACCTGCAGCGTGCGGAACCGGTGCTGGTGGCGCATTACCTGCTGGCCTACGTGGAGATGTTTCTGCGGGATTCCGGAAGGCTGGCCGACTGCCGGAAGCGGCTGAACCTCTGCCCCCTGGGCTCGGGCGCGGTCGCAGGGGCCACGATCGCACTCGACCGCCGTGCCATGGCCGCTGACCTGGGCTTTTGCGGCCCCACGGCGAATAGTATCGACGCCACCAGCGATCGGGACTTTGTCCTGGAGTTTGTGAATGCCTTATGCCTGATCGGATTGCATTTGAGCCGATGGGCGGAAGAGATGCTTCTGTTCTCATCCGAAGAGTTCGGCTTTGTTCAATTGCCCGAAGCCTTCTCGACCGGAAGCAGCGCCATGCCCCAGAAGAAAAACCCCGACCTGCTGGAGCTGACCCGCGGCAAGGCCGCTCGGGTGATCGCCGACGCGAACACCCTTATGATCGTTACCAAGGGATTGCCGCTGGCCTACAACAAGGACCTGCAGGAAACCCAGGAGCCGCTTTTTGACGCGGCCATCACGATCTCCGGCCTCCTGCCCTTGGTGAATGCGTGGATGAAGGCTGCGCAATTCAACTACGGCCGCATGCGCCAGGCGGCTGAGGCCGGGTTCATGAACGCGTGGGCGGCGGCAACCTATTTGGTTCAGCGTGGCGTCCCTTCCGCTCTGGCACACGAACAGATCGGCAGGGCCGTACAGTTGTGTCTTGATAAGAACTGCGGTCTGGAGGGGCTCTCGCTCGAAGAACTGCGTTCACTCAATCCTGTTTTCGATACGGACTTCTATGCTTGCTTGCGGTTGGAATCCGTGCTCGCCATTCACGACGTGGCCGGCGGCACGGCGCCCAGTAGAGTTCGCCAGGCGATCTCGGATGCAACGCATCGGCTGGAGGCAATCCGCGAAGAAATTCATGCGCACGCGTAAAGCAATCTTGTTGGACGCACGGCAGATTCACCAGCTGATAGCTGCCTACTCCGGCGACGGGACCGTCCTGCCGCGGACCTTGGCGGAGATCTGCGAGAACGTGCGCGATTTCACAGTGCTGGAGGACAGCCAGCAGATCGTCGGCTGTGGCGCTCTGCATCTCTACGGTCTGCACCTGGCTGAGATCCGGTCCATTGTCGTCGCTCCTGGCCGGCAGGGCAGGGGTGGGGGAAGCCGGCTGGTGCGGGCTTTGTTGGCGGAAGCGAAGAAACATCGCGTTGGCTGCGTTTGTCTGTTTACCCGCAAGCCCGAGTTCTTCGCCCGCCTGGGCTTTCACATGGCGCAACGCGAGAGCCTGCCGGACAAGATTTACAAGGATTGCTGCGCTTGCCCCCGCTTGCATAGCTGCGACGAGTTCGCCATGGTGCGCGGAGATCTGCCTAACTTCGCCATTCTTCCCGAACCGGCAGACTGGTTGGTGAAGATACAGGCATGAAAGTCGCCTTTCCGGCAATTTCTCTCCCCAAAGGTTTTCGTTTTTCCGCGGTTGCCGCCGGAATCAAGGCGAGCGGCCGGCCTGACCTCGCTCTGCTCGAAGCGGCTTCGGGAACGGCTGCGGCCGCCCTGTTCACGCGAAACCGGGTGGTCGCTGCGCCCATAGAAATCGGCCGCAGCGCCCTGCAACGGAGCCACGGCCGCGTGCGAGCAGTTATCGTCAACTCTGGCAACGCTAACTGCGCCACTGGACAAGCCGGCAAACAAGCTTGCCAGCGCGTCTGCCGCGAAGTTGCGCGGTGCCTTCAAATCCCGGTTGACCAAGTGCTTCCATCGTCCACCGGAATCATCGGCGTTCCTCTGCCGGCTGACAAAATCGTGGCGAAACTCCCGCAATTGGTAGCAAACCGGAAATCTACTGCTCAGGCTATGCGCGAATTCGCCGAAGCGATCCTGACTACCGACACCAAGCTTAAGGTTGCTTCGGAGCGTATCGGCGCGGGTGCGCAGCAGATCATTTTGGCCGGAGTGGCGAAAGGCGCTGGCATGATCCATCCGCAGTTGGCGACCATGCTCGTCTTTCTCCTTACCGATGCCGTTGCCCGCCCGGTTGAATTGCGACAGCTCTTGAAAGCCGTTTGCGACGAGACTTTCAATTGCATTTCCGTGGATGGCGACACTTCCACCAACGACACGGTCTTACTGCTGGCTTCCGGTCAGAGCGGTGTCAATGTGAAGGCATCCAAAGCTCGCGAGAAGTTTCAAGAGGCGTTGCAGCGCATCTGCCAGTCCCTTGCCGGCCAGATCGTGGCGGATGGAGAAGGTGTAAAGCACGTCGTCCAGTTCCAGGTTGCCGAGGCGCGCAATCGAGAGGAAGCGCTGCGCATCGGTCGGGCAATTGCACATTCTCTATTAGTGAAGGCCGCGTTGGCTGGGTCCGATCCCAACTGGGGGCGCATTCTAGCGGCGATCGGAGCATGTGGCGTGCCGCTTGATCCGCAACGTGTCAGTATTTCTATCGGAGATGAGCTAGTGTGTCGCCACGGCGAACGCCGGGACTTTGACGTGGAAAATGCACATCGCGCGTTGTCCCAACCGGCCTGTAGGGTTCGAGTGCGGCTTGGACGAGGGGCCGCTACGGTGGTTTTCACCACTGGGGATCTGACCGAAGAGTACGTCCGAGTCAATGCCGCTTATTCCACTTAGCGGAGGGCTTGGTGAGTGGGAGTTCTCCGTTGGCAACGGGCGACCCAGCGCGAGTTAGTGTAAGCCTTTGCGCCGTAGTCAGCACGTCACAAAAACCGGTGACGTGCGTCACTGCATGATATATAAGTAGATTGATAGAAATACTGATGTATGACAGAGACAGGCAAAAGCCGCGCTTCGGTCGCTCAGTGAAAAGACATCGGAGCAACCGGACCGCAGCTTTGGGACTGGCTCGATCGTCCCTAACTTATTTCGTGAGGTGAACACAATGATGCATGCATCGTACTCGAAAACTTGGCCTACTATCCTGACGCTTATCGTCGGTTTAATGTTCATGGCTAGCTCGACCGTGACGGCTCACGCCCAGGCTCTTGGTTGGGAGGGTGAAACCGGCGTATTCGTGACCCCATTGGCGTACACGGCCTCCGCCGAGGGGCAGAAGATCCATGCCGTGACGGCGTACCACTTCCTGGACGCCGGTTCTGTGATTGGCGTATTTCAGCAGGCTTCCATAGAAGTGGGAATCGGCAAGCGCCTGGAGTTTGGTTATACGCACGAATTCCATTCATTCGGAAGCGACGCGACACTGAGCCCGCTGTGGCAGAACGGCTTCGAGATTTTCAACGGGAAATTCCAGGTGGTGCCGGAAAACTACGCGAAGAAGAAGTGGGTCCCGGCAATCGCCACGGGTTTTATCGCGCGGACAGACGTTCGCAATGTCGGCAATTTTCTGGCCGAATCGAACCCCAGCAAGATGAGCGGCAAGAGCGATGGCGACATTTATGTCGTGGCTTCGAAGGTCATACCAGCCAAACCGGCTGCGCTGGTTCTCAATGCCGGCGTGCGTGGCACGAACGCGGAGCTGTGGGGCATGGGGGGCAACGCGCCCGACTGGCAGGCACGCGCCTTCGGAGCGGCGGCGCTTGCATTCACCGGACCAAGTAAGAGTTCCATCATCTTCGCCTCCGAGGCGGCTCAGCAGCCGCACCACCCCTACTATTTCGACGGCAGTACCAGCGCACCTGCGCTTAACATCCCAACCACCCTTGTTTACGCCGTGCGCTTTGTCCCCAGCCCGAAGCACAAGCTGAACTTCGACTTTGGAATCGCGCAAATCGCGGGCCGGGTTTTCAGCAGCGGCACAACCGTTATTGATTTGCAGGCGCGTCATCAAGCCGCAGCGCAGGTGTAGTACGGAT
>Ga0187784_10003034_pt1 | contig 13561 bp, 13 predicted proteins | sample 1015_SJ02_MP15_2_FD_132964 | JGI IMG/M metagenome (GOLD analysis project Ga0187784, IMG submission 132964) | Tropical peat soil microbial communities from peatlands in Department of Meta, Colombia - 1015_SJ02_MP15_20_MG | ecosystem: Environmental > Terrestrial > Soil > Wetlands > Peat | place...
CTATGCGAAGTTCCGCACGGTGAGGCTGACGCCGGAGCCGGTCATCGACATCTCGGGTGCCTCGGGCGTGCCGCTCATGCTCGCACTCGTGGAGCGCGCGGACTGGCGGGGCCACGTCCCGGGTCCCTCAGGTCTTCCCGGCGGCTATCCGGTCGCCTTGCGCGGCGGCGTGCTCGATCTCGATCTTCCCGCGGGACTCGGCCGCGACGAGGCGATCCGGTGGAACCGGCGCTTCGAGGAAAAGAGCGGCCTCGTGGTGGAGGCCGGAGGCAAGGCCCGCTACACCGGCGCGCTTTACGAGAGGCTGGGCGCGGAAAGCCCTGCCCTCGCCCAAGGCTTCGAGATGAAGGACCTCGAGGAGGTCTATCGCGAGATGGCAGCACTGCGCGCGCGCTTGGAGGCGCGTCCGGCGCGCTGAAGTGGGGCGGCCCTGCGGGCGTGCCGCCCGGTTGGTTGTTGGCGCGCCCCCCTTGGGGTATAGTCGCTCCCGAACCGCTGCAAGAGAAGAAGCCTGATGGCGGACAGGGTAGGCTACGGCCGCGCTGGGAGGATCCCGAGGGATCGCGTCACCGGCCGCTGCCATATCATACGTCGACTCCACGTGTGACCTGTCCAACCTCAGGCGAGGGGGCGGGCGCGATCTCGACCTGTGTCGCTCCGCTCCGTCCCAGCCGATGACCAGGGGAGGGCTCCGCGATGATCGACAAGAAGAAAGCCGGAGATAGGTGTCAAGAATTCGGACGCGGCGGCAAGCTCACGCGGCGCCGGCTGCTTGGGTGGGGTGCCGCGGGCGGCGCCATCGCGCTCGGCGCCACGACGCTGGTACCGGGGCCTTGGCGGGCCGCCTTCGGCCAGGCCAAGCCCTACAGGATCGGCTCGCTGCAGCCGCTTTCGGGTGCCGGTGCGGCGGGCGGCAAGACGGCCCTCATCGGCGTCCAGATGGCCGTGGACCGCATCAACAAGTCGGGCGGGATCAACGGCCGGCCCGTCGAGTTGTTCGTGGAGGACTACGAATCGAAACCCGACGTCGGCCGGCGCAAGGCGGAGAAGCTGGCCGTGGAGAACAACATCGACGTCCACGTGGGCGGCTTCCTCTCCAACGTGTGCCTGGCCTGCATGCCGGTCTGGGCGGAGCAGAAGATCGTGAACCTGGTCGGCGTCTGCCTCGACACCACCATCACGACGAGCAAGTGCGACCGCTATACTTTCCGCACCTTCGATTACGCCCCGGCCCAGGCGGTCGCATTCGCGCCCTACCTCGTCGGCAAATTGGGCAAGAGGTGGCACATCGCCTATGCCGACTACTCCTGGGGCCAATCGACCAAGGATGCTTACGCCGAGGAGATCAAGAAGGCGGGCGGCGAGATCGTCGGCAGCACCGGCATTCCGCTCGGCACGGCCGACATGACGCCGTTCCTCGCCAAGATCACCGGGGACTTCGACGGCCTGTTCGGCATCTTCTTCGGCAAGGACGGGGTGACCATCGGCAACCAGGCCTATGATCTCGGCTTGACCAAGAAGTACAAGTGGGCCGGCGACGGTGCCATTGCGGAATCGACCAACCTTCCGGCCCTCGGCAGCAAGATCGAGGGGTTCGTCGGCATCAATCGCTACATCCCGGTCCTCGATCCGCCGCTCAATACGGAAGCGCACAGGAAGTTTTTCGACGAGGCCGTGGCTCGGCTCAAGCAAGTCGACCCCTCCGGTCCGCTGCCCGACCGCTACGTCCAATCGAACTTCGAGGCCATGAACGCCGCCAAGCTCGCCATGGAGAAGTCGGGCTTCCGCGGCCGCGAGGACACGCCGAAGCTGATCGCGGCGCTGGAAGGGCTCGAGATGAAGGAAGGCGACGACTTCCCCCAGGGCGACAAGGCCCTGCGCAAGGAGGATCATCAGGCGTTCCTGCGCGAGTTCATCTTCGACATCAAGGGCGGGAAGCACCATATCCTCGAGGTCGTCCCGAAAGATAAAACGATCGTCCCGCCGGCCTGCACGCTCGCCTAATCGAGCGCCGCCGCTCTATGCTCGCGCCAGCCCGCGCGGCCCCGGATAGCGCTCAGGCCCCGATCCTCCGCACCGAGGAGCTGAGCGTCCGCTTCGGCGGGCTGAGCGCGCTCAACTGCGTCAATTTCGAGCTCCGGTACCACGAGATCCGCGCGATCATCGGGCCGAACGGGGCGGGAAAGAGCACCTTCTTCAACTGCCTGACCGGAGTCCTGCGCGCCAGCTCGGGGCGAATCCTCTTCAACGGCGAGAATATCGCGGGGCTCCCTCCCGACCGCATTTCCCAGAAGGGCATCGCCCGCTCGTATCAAATCACCAACATCCTGCCCAACGCCACCACGCTCGAGAACGTCCGCATCGCCGCCCAGTCGCGCCGACACCGCTGGAGCATGCTGACCCACTACAGCGCCTACCGCGACATCATCGCGAAAGCCGAGGCGGCTCTGGAGGCGGTCGGCCTGCAAGACAAGGGCGACGAGTTGGCCGCCAATCTCTCCCACGGCGAGCAGCGCAATCTCGAGATCGCCGTCGCGCTGGCGACCGAGCCGCAGCTCCTATGCCTGGACGAGCCGACGGCGGGCATGAGTGCCGCCGAGACCCGCGAGACCATGGCACTGGTCCGCCGCATCGCGAAGGATCTGACGATCCTTATCGTCGAGCACGACATGCAGGTGGTCATGGAGCTGGCAGAGCGCATCACGGTGCTCCATTACGGCGAGATCCTGGCCGAGGGGACGCCGGCAGAGGTCCAGCAGAATCCCCGGGTGCTGGAGGTCTACCTCAAGACATGAACGCGGACGACGCGACCATCGAGCCCCCCCTCAAGGCCCCCCTCGTCACGGTCGAGGACATCCACACCTACTACGGCAAGAGCCACATTCTGCACGGCGTCTCCCTCGAGGTGGGGAAAGGGGAGGTGGTGGGGCTGCTCGGTCGCAACGGCGTCGGCAAGAGCACGACGCTCAAGGCCATCATGGGGCTCGTGCATCCGAGCCGGGGGAGCGTGCGCTTCGAGGGCCGGCCCGTCGCGCATCTGCCGTCCTACCGCCTGGCACGGCTCGGGCTCGGCTACGTGCCCGAGGACCGGCGGATTTTCCGTCTGCTGACCGTGCTGGAGAACCTCCGCACCGGCCTCGATCGCCACGGCGTCAGCAATGCGCGGAAGAAGGAGCTCCTGGAGAAGGTCTACGACTACTTCCCGCGGCTCGCCGAGCGGCGCCACCAAGCCGGCGGCACGCTCTCGGGCGGCGAGCAACAGATGCTCGCCATCGCCCGCGCGATGATGCTCGAGCCCAAGATCATCCTCATGGACGAGCCCACGGAAGGCCTGATGCCGCGCATGGTGTCCCAGATCCGCGAGGTCATCGACGTGCTGCGCCGAGAGGAGGTGGCGGTGCTGCTGGTCGAGCAGAACGTCCCCCTCACGCTCGAGGCGAGCGGGCGCATCTACCTGATGGAAAACGGCGCCATCCGGCACCACGCGGCGGCCTCGGAGCTCAGGGTCGACGACCCCGTCATGCGCCGCTATTTGGGCGTCTAGCATGGCCACATCGATCGCCCAGTTCCTGGTCCAGACGGTCAACGGCGTGGTCACCGGCCTCATCCTGGCGCTGGTCGCCTCCGGTCTGACGCTGATCTTCGGCATCATGGACGTGGTGAACTTCGCGCACGGCGAGCTCTTCATGCTGGGTGCCTACGTCGGCGTGATCACCTTGGCCGCCACCGGGAGCTTCTGGCTTGCGCTCGTGGCCGCTACCCTGACCATAGCCCTGCTCGGTGCCGTCATTTACGTGGCGACGTTGCGCCCGCTGCTCGGCCGCGATCCCTTGAACACCATCCTCGTCACCTTCGGGGTCTCGCTTGTGCTGCAGAACTATGCGCTCTGGCAGTTCGGTCCTGTGGCGCGCAAGATCCAGGAGCCCTTCCCCGGACACTTCGCCCTCTTCTATCTCGACTATCCGTGGTATCGCATCGTGATAGCGCTGCTCGCGGCGGCCATCATCGCGGCGCTCTGGCTCTTCCTCAAATTCAGCACCTACGGCGTCTGGATCCGCGCCACGACCCAGGACCGGCTCATGGCGCAAGCGATGGGCATCCCTGTGCCGCGGGTCCTGACCGTGGTCTTCGCCATCGGCTCCGGCATGGCGGCCGCCAGCGGGGTGCTGTTCGGGCCGCTCGTCGGCGTCGACCACGCCATGGGGCTCGATTGGGTGCTCAAGGCCTTCATCGTCGTCGTGGTCGGCGGCATGGGGAACCTCGCGGGCTCCGTCGCCGCCGCCATCTTCATCAGCCTGCTGGAATCCTACGCCGCCCTCATCGTCAGCCCGGCCCAGGCGGTGATCTTCTCCTTCGCTGCGCTGATCCTGACCTTGCTGTTCCGGCCCACGGGCCTCTTCGTGCCGACGCCGAAATGATGCGGCGCCACGACATCGCCTATTGGACGGGATTTTCCGTGGTTCTGGCCCTCCTGATCGCGGCCCCCCTCGTGCTGCCCGAGTTTTGGCGCCGCTTCGTGACCGAGATCTTGATCTGGGGCCTTTTGGCCATGTCCTCCGACATCCTGATCGGCTACACGGGCATGGTCTCCTTCGGCCACTCGGCGTTCTTCGGGCTTGGCATGTACGGTGCGGCGGCGGCGCTGCTCGCGGTCAAGCCGCCCAACCTGTGGTTAGCCATACCCTGCGGGCTTCTCGCCTCGGCCGCGGTCGCCGCCTTCGTCGCCTACTTCTCGACGCGCCTGCGCGACATCTATTTCGCGATCACGACCTTGATCTTCTCGCAGATCTTCTACGTCATCATCTTCACCTGGACCGCCGTGACGGGCGGCGAGAACGGGCTGACCTTCAGCCGGCCCAAGCTCGGCATCCCCGGACTCGTCGCGGTCCCGTTCACCACCTGGACGCTCCACTGGTTCGTGCTCGCGGCGGTGACCGCGTCCTATCTCGTCTTGCGGCGCATCATGCGCTCGCCCTTCGGCATGGTGCTGCAGTCCATCCGCGAGAACGAGGCGCGGACGCGAGCGATCGGCTTTCCCATCGAGCGCTACAAGATCGTGGCGGTGATGCTCTCCGGCCTGTTCGCGGGCTTGGCGGGCGTGCTCTACGCCATCCAGAACGAGTTCGCCGCCCCCGACTTCGTCTTCTTCCTGGTCTCCGGCGAGGCGGTCATCTACAACGTCATGGGCGGCATCGGCACGCTCGTGGGCCCCATCGCGGGTGCTGCGTTCTTCCTTCTTCTGCGCGAGGCCTGCTCGCGCTTCTTCACGGAGTATTACCTGATCCCGGTCGGGCTCATCTTCATCGCCATGGTGATCTTCATGCCCCAGGGCCTGCTCGGCTTCGCGCGGCGCTGGCTCAACCGGTAGTTTGGCGGCAGCAAGGAGCTCGGAAATGCAAGCTCGTCAACTTGGCGCGAGGGGGCCGCGCGTCTCGGCCCTCGGTCTCGGCTGCATGGGCATGTCGGGCATGTACGGACCGGCCGACCGGGGCGAGAGCATCGCCACCATCCACGCGGCACTCGAGGCCGGCATCACGCTGCTCGACAGCGGCGACTTCTACGGCATGGGCCACAACGAGATGCTGGTCGGCGAGGCGCTCAAGGGTGCCAAGCGGGAGGGTGCCGTTGTCAGCGTCAAGTTCGGAGCGCTGCGCGATCCCGCGGGAGGCTGGACCGGCTACGACGCGAGGCCCGCGGCGGTGAAGAGCTTCCTCGCCTATTCGCTCCAGCGCCTCGGGCTCGATCACATCGACATCTATCGCCCGGCCCGCCTCGATCCGGGCGTGCCGATCGAGGAGACGGTCGGCGCCGTCGCCGAGATGGTCAAGGCGGGCTATGTGCGCTACATCGGCCTCTCCGAGGTCGGCCCCGAGACCATCCGCAGGGCTGCCGCCACCCATCCGATCAGCGACCTCCAGATCGAATATTCGCTGATCTCGCGCGGCATCGAGGACGGCGTTCTCGCGGCCTGCCGGGGGCTCGGCATCGGCATCTCCGCCTACGGCGTGCTCTCGCGCGGACTGATCAGCGGCCACTGGCGGAAAGACGCCGCCGGTCCCGGCGACATCCGCACCTATATGCCCCGCTTCCAGGGCGGGAACGTCGAGCGGAACCTGGCCCTTGTCGAGGCGCTGCGCAAATCCGCGGCGGCCAAGGGTGCGACCGTGGCCCAGCTCGCCATCGCCTGGGTGGCGGCCCAGGGCGAGGACATCGTGCCGCTCATCGGCGCGCGCCGGCGCGACCGCCTCAAGGAAGCGCTCGGCGCGCTCGACGTGGCCCTCACGCCCGCGGACCTCAAGGAGATCGAAAAGGCCGTGCCCAAGGCTGCGGCCGTCGGCGAGCGCTACGCTCCCGCCCAGATGGCGCATCTCGACAGCGAGCGCGCGGGCCGCGGCAAGGGTGCGCGCTGATTGCATGACCAAAAAGGCCGCGCCGCCGGAGTTACCCGCGGCCTCAATTTCCTAGCCCGCGACGGGCCTTGCACAACGACACAGAAAGAGGCACGGCACGCCCTCAGTCGCATTCGGGCGCCAAGCGAGATGCCGTGCGCTAAAAGGTGATGCGGATGTTGGCGCCGCCGACCACGCTCGTGGAATGCGAGCGCGCCTCCTCGGTGGTGATGAGGAGGCCGGCCTTCACCGAGTCGTCGATCCGATAGCGCGCACCGAGACCGGTGACGACCGCCACGCGGCCGGTGCCGTCATGGGTCTGCGTCGTCTCGTACTCGAAAGTCACCGGCAGATAGGGCTCGAATTTGCCGATCGGGTAGGCAGCCTCGCCACCGGCCTTGAGCGTGCCATAGTGGATGTTCGTCGGCATGCCTGCGACTGTGACGGGCGCGGTCGGGCTGTCGGGACTCTCGACGGCATAGGCGTAGCCGAAATAGCCCGTCAGCGAGAACGGCTCCACGTCGTAATAGGCGTTGACATTGAGCGCTCCGGTAAAGCGGTTCGAGTCGAAGTGGCCAAGGGTGCTCGCGGCGTTGAAGAGGCGCGTGTAATTGAAGATGCCGTCGGCGCTGAAATGGGAGCTGATGATGTAGGAGATATAAGGCCCGAGCTGAAGGCCGTTGGCCAGGCGCCTTCCGGGCAGGATCGGGACGTTGAGATCCGTGCGCACGTAGCCCGCGTTGAAGCCGAAGAGCCACAAATTGTCGAGGTTGTAATCGACGCCGGCAAGCGCCGTGATCCCGGTGCCGCTGTATTTGACGACGGCGGCGTTGTTGTCGTCGAGATAGGAGCCCGAGCCGTCGGACCAGAAGCCCCAGTTCTTGGCCGGCGCGCCCGCGGAAACGCCACTGTAATAGCCCCGCGGATCGTCCGCCATCGACTGTTGCGCGGTGCCGCCTTGCGACAGCGCCATCACGCTCGTAATCGAGCGGATGCGATCGGAAATGATGCCGATCGTGCCGTCGACTTCCGAGCGCAGGATCTCCGGAGAGACTTGCGCCTTGCAAGAGCCCTCAGAAGAGGAAGATGAGGAGGACGACGAAGGACAAGAGGAGGAGCTGCTCGAGCTGCTCACCGTGGGCGTGGGGACAGGGGTGGGCGTGGACGTAGGCGTTGGGCTGGACGTGGGCGTCGGGGTGGACGTAGACGTCGAGGTGGACGTGGACGTGGATGAAGAAGTGGATGAAGACGAGGGCGTGGATGAAGAGCTGGACGTGGATGAAGAGCTGGGCGGGGACAGGGACGTAGGATTTTCCTGGGCCCAAGCGGGCGTCGGGGCGAGCGTCGATGCCGCAACGCCTGCCCCGACAATGTAAGCCAAGATGAATGCGCCTGATCTATGAAACTGCATCACCTGGCCCCCGACTTGATCTTTTTCAGGATCGCGCGGTGGCTCCGCCCGCAAAAATGATATACGCTTTTTGACATTCTGCAACCCGCGACATTCGGAATCTCAATTTCCTGCCGGCCGGCGCCCTTACGCCGACTTGGCCGCCTCGCGGGCTCGTCGAGCGGCGACACCTCCGTCTTCGCCATCAGCGCGCGATGGGAACAGCCGCCGCTGACGGACTAGCCATCATGTGCCGCCGAGAGTTGCGCGTATGCGCTTAGATGCGTTGATTTCACGCGGCTCGTGCGCGCGGGGCCGACGATGGCAAGCTGAGCAGCTCTCGCCACGTGGTCCCAAGCCGCTTTCGTTCCGCTTCCGCAGCCTTCGCCGCCGCCAGAATTTCGCCATCATGCGCACTGCCGAGCATCCCCAGGATGGCCACCAGGCGTTCCTTCGTCTCGCTGTGCGCGCCAGCGTCGGCGAGCATCCATTCGCCGTCGCGCGTGCGCCGCAAGACGCCCTCTCGCTGCAAACGATCGGCCGCCTTGCGCACGCTGGCGTAGACCGTCGGGGAAGGTTGAGCGAACGGTGCCGCGACTTCCCAGGCGAGAAGCTGCGTGGAAAGGTGCCGCGTGCGAGTGAGGATGGCGATAATCGCGCATTCGACGCGATCGAATCCCGGTCCAATTCGGCTTGCGTTGAATTTATAGCTCATGATTCCTATCCGGCTTCCTGGCGCGCCGTTCGGGCCCGGTCGGCGGCCTGCTGGGCAGATAAGCAAAAGCGGGGCCACAGGCCTTGCGCTCCGGGCTGGGCCGGCGCCGGAGGCGGAGCAGGCGCAAATTTTCGATAGATCAATCCGTTAGGGGACGCTGCCGGGGTCCGGACCAGGACCGAGGCGGCGCCACCACGAGGGTCCCGGGACGGCCCGCCCCGCATTTTGCTGCAAAACCAGCTGCAAATCGCCAAGGCGGGGCCGGAGCGGGAGCCGCAGCGCGGCCAGGAGGTTGAGCAGCTCGGCCTCTACCGGGACGTCGAGCGCACGCGTGGGCTCGTCGAGGAGCAGCTCTCAGCAAGAGCGCCTTTCCTGGAGGAGGAGGGACACGCGACCGTCATTGTCTCGACCATCAGTCGCTGTATCATGCCGCGCAGCCGAGAGGCCTCTGCAAATCGGCCGGGTGCGGGCGAAAGGATCGTAGCGATGGACCGATGGCTTGGCAGCGCGCTCGGTTACATTCCGCGCTGGATCGAATTCCAGATGCGCATGTCGCAGCAGCCGGGCTGCATCGTCGCGGTCGCGCATCGGGATGCGATCGTGCTGGAGCGCGCGTTCGGCACCGCCGATCTCGCGACCGGCGAGGCCCTCACCCCGCGCCACCGCTTTCGCGTCGCCTCGCACTCGAAGAGCTTCACGGCGGCGGGAATCCTGAAGCTGCGCGAGCAAGGCAAGCTCAAGCTCGATGATCCGGCCGGCCAATTCGTCGACGGCCTCAACTCGGCCGTCGCGCGCGTGACGATCACCCAACTTCTATCCCATAGCGCCGGACTCATTCGCGACGGCAGGGATGCCGGTCAGTACCTCGATCGGCGGCCGTTCTTTAGCGCCCGCGAGCTCAGAGCGGACCTCAAGGTGCCACCGACGATCGCGCCGAATACGCGCTTCAAGTATTCCAATCACGGTTACGGTCTACTGGGATTGATCATCGAGGCCATCGCGGGCGAGCCCTATCGCGCGTGGATCAAGCGCGAGATCGTCGATGCCGTCGGCCTCAAGGAGACAACGCCCGATATGCCGCTGCCTCGCGGCGTGCCCTTTGCGCGCGGCCACACCGGCCGAGTGCTGCTCGGACGGCGCCTGACCATCCGCGGCGACTTCGAGACGCACGCGGTCTGCCCGGCCGGCGGGTTCGTTAGCACGGCCGCGGATCTCGCGCGCTATTTCGCACAGCTCTCCCCCAAGGCGCGAAAGAGCGTGCTCTCGGTCGCGAGCCGACGTGAAATGGTGCGCCGGCAGTGGCGAAACCCCCATTCCAGCATCGAGCAATTTTATGGCCTCGGCACGGTCAGCGGCTCTTTGAATGGCTGGGACTGGTTCGGCCATTCGGGCGGGCTGCAAGGCTATATCTCCCGCACCTGCGTCGTCCCCAAGCAGGATTTGACGATCTCGGTGCTCACCAACGCGATCGATGGCTGGGCCGGCATGTGGGTCGACGGGCTGATCCATATTCTGCGAGCCTATGCGCGGAACGGCGCGCCCACGCGCAAGGTCAAGGATTGGGGCGGGCGCTGGTGGACCCTGTGGGGGGCGGTCGATCTCTTGCCGATGGGCAACAAGGTGGTGGTGGTCGGACCCGGGTTCTCGAACCCGCTCATCGATGCAAGCGAGGTCGAGATAACCGGCCGCAACGCGGGCCGGATCGCGTTGGCCAGTGGCTACTCCAGCCATGGAGAGCCCGTTCGTTGCGCGCGCGCGAAGTCGGGCAAGATCGTCGAGATCTGGCTCGGTGCCAGCAAGCTTCTGCCGGCGACCAAGGTGGCACGCGAAATCGAAGCGCGGTATGCCAAACGAGCCATCCGCAGGCCTCGACATATCGGCAGCAAGCGTCCAGCTCCTTGACCCCCGCCGCGATTTCTTACTGAGAGCCGCCGGCGACCCCCTCACGCCGACTTCGCCACCTCCGGGTCTTCGAGCTCGAGGCTGAGCGCGCGGAGGGCGGCGGTGTGGGGATGGCGCGTGCGGCCCGCGCGCAGGTCGTCGGCGGAGAGGAGCTCGACGAGCTCGCCCTCTTGCATGACGCCGATCTCGCTCGCGAGATGGGCCACCACCGCGAGATTGTGGCTCACCATGATGTAAGTCAGGCCGTGCGCGCGCTCGAGCTCGGCGAGGAGGTTGAGCACCTCGGCCTGCACCGAGACGTCGAGTGCCGACGTCGGCTCGTCGAGCAGCAGCACCTCCGGCCCCGCCATCAGCGCGCGCGCGATCGCCACGCGCTGGCGCTGGCCGCCCGAGAGCTGATGGGGGAAGCGGAAGCGCACCGCGGGTGCCAAGGCCACCTCGGCGAGCGCGCGGCGGATGCGCGCGTCGATGTCGCCCATGCCGTGGACTAGCAAGGGCTCGGAGAGGATGCGGTCGACGGTTTGGCGCGGATGGAGGGAGCCGTAGGGGTCCTGGAACACCATCTGTACGCGGCGGAAGAAGTCCTTGCTGCGCATGGGCTTCTGCGGCACGCCCGCGATCCCTATCTCACCTTCCCATTCGCGGTTGAGGCCGGCGAGTGCCCGGAGCACCGTCGATTTACCCGAGCCGCTCTCGCCCACGAGCCCGAAGCTCGCCCCGGTTGCCACGCGGAAGCTGATCCCTTTCACCGCCTCGATACTGCCGAAGCGGACGCGGAGGCCGCTCACCTCGATCATGGGTCGAGCCATGACGGATCGCGCTTGAGGACGGCGAGCTGGCGCTTGGGCCGCGCCAGGCTGGGGAGGCAATCGAGGAGCCCGCGCGTATAGGGATGCTTGGCGCGCGCGAGGGAGGCGGCGTTGCACTCCTCGACCACGCGGCCGCCGTACATCACCAGCACGCGGTCGCAGAAATGCGAGACCAGCGGCAGGTCGTGGCTGATCAGGATGAGGGCCATGCCGCGGCGCGACACCAACGCCTCGATGAGGCGCAGGATCTCCGCCTGCACCGTCGCATCGAGCGCACTCGTCGGCTCATCGGCGATGAGGAGCTCGGGGTCGGGCGCCAGCATCATCGCGATCATCACGCGCTGGCCCATGCCGCCGGAGAGCTCGTGGGGATAGGCGCCGGCGACGCGCTTGGGGTCGCGGATCTGCACCTGGGCCAAGAGATCGATCGCGGCCCCGTGCGCCGCGCGGCCCGTGCCGCCGCGATGGGCGCGCCATGCCTCGGCGATCTGGGCGCCCGCCGTCATCACCGGGTTCAACGAGAACTTCGGGTCCTGGAAGATGAGGCCCGCGCGCTTGCCGCGGATGCGGCGCAGCGTGCGCTCGTCCGCCTCGAGGAGGTCGATGCCGTCGAATTCCAGCCGATCAGCCTCGAGCTTGGCTTGGCGCGGCAGCAGGCGCAAGAGCGCGCGCCCGGTCAGCGTCTTGCCCGAGCCGGATTCGCCGACGATGCCGAGCTTCTCCTCGCCCAAGGTGAAGGAGACGCCGCGCACGGCCTCGACCGGCCCCTGGGGCGAGGGGAAGGCGATGCGCAGGTTGCGGACGATCACTTCCACCGCGCTCAGCCTTGCTTGGGATCGAGCACGTCGCGCAAGCCGTCGCCCAAGAGATTGAAGGCGAGGGAGGCCACGAAGATGGCGATGCCCGGCGCGATCGGCACCCACCAGGCATCGAGAATCTCGCCGCGCGTGGTGGCGATCATGGTGCCCCATTCCGGCATCGGCGGCTGGGCGCCCATGCCGAGAAAGCCCAGCCCCGCCGCGGTCAGGATGATGCCGCTCATGTCGAGGGTGACGCGCACGATGAGGGAGGAGACGCACAAGGGGGCGATATGGCGGAGCACGATGCGCGCCGCCGAGGCGCCGCTCAAGCGCACCGCGGCGATGAAGTCGCTGTTGCGGACGGTGAGCGTCTCGGCGCGTGCGAGCCGGGCATAGGGCGGCCAGGCCGTGAGCGCGATCGCGATGATGGCGCTGGTGATCCCGGGCTTGAGCGCCGCGACGAAGGCGAGCGCCAGGATGAGCCGCGGAAAGGCGAGAAAGATGTCGGTGAGCCGCATGAGCGTGCGGTCCGCGAAGCCGCCGGCATAGCCCGCGACCGTGCCGACCGCGAGGCCGAGCGGTGCCACCATCACCATGATCGCCACCACCATGCCGAGCGTGATGCGGCCGCCATAGAGCAGGCGCGAGTAGAGGTCGCGCCCGACCTCGTCAGTGCCGAGCCAATGCTCGGCCGAGGGTGCTGCGTAGCGCTGGGTGAGATCCTGGGCGGCCGGGTCATGGGTCGCAAGCAGCGGGGCGGCAAGGGAGACGAGGATGAGGGCGAGGGCGGCGACGAGGCCCGCGATCGCGAGATGATTGCGCCGGAGCTGGAGCCAGCCGCGAAAGAAGCGGCCGAGCGAGGCCTGGCGGCGCGATTCGGGCGCGTCGCTCAGGAGCCAGGCGGCGAGGGTGCTCATCATTCCGCTCACCTTACGCGCGGATCGAGGAGACGATAGGCGAGATCGGCGAGGAGATTGAGCCCGACATAGACCGAGCCAATGACGAGGGTGGCGCCGAGCACCGCGTTCATGTCCGCGTTCAAGAGCGAGCCGGTGAGATAGAGCCCGATCCCCGGCCAGCTGAACACCGTCTCGGTGAGCACGGCACCCTCGAGCAGGCCGGCATAGGCAAGCGCGATCACGGTGATGAGCGGCACCATGATGTTGCCGAAGGCGTGACGCCAGAGGATGCGCGCGTCCGAGAGCCCCTTGGCCCGCGCGGCGACGATGTATTCGCCGGCGAGCGCCTCGAGCATGAAGGCGCGCGTCATGCGCGTGATGATCGAGAGGCTGAAATAGGCGAGCACGAGGGCCGGCTGGGCAAGATGGGCGAGCGCGTCCCAGAAGGCGTCCCAATCGCCGGCGAGGGCCGCATCGAGGACGCGCATGCCGGTCACCTCCCTGACCATGCCCTCGAAGAGCACGTCCTGCTGGCCGGTGCCGGGAGCGATGCCGAGCTTGACGTAGAAGAAGAGGAGGCAGAGCAGGCCGAGCACGAAGATCGGCACCGACTGGCCGGCGAGGCTCACCACCCGCACGGCATGATCGAAGCGCGAG
>Ga0187784_10003035_pt1 | contig 13559 bp, 11 predicted proteins | sample 1015_SJ02_MP15_2_FD_132964 | JGI IMG/M metagenome (GOLD analysis project Ga0187784, IMG submission 132964) | Tropical peat soil microbial communities from peatlands in Department of Meta, Colombia - 1015_SJ02_MP15_20_MG | ecosystem: Environmental > Terrestrial > Soil > Wetlands > Peat | place...
CAGCCAGCGCGGCCGCTCGCGCTCGGTGACGCCGAGCCGCATCGTTGACAACCCGATATCGGGCGCCGCGTGCTGGGCCGAGGCGATCCAGCCGTCGAGCCCGGTTTTCTCGGCGAGCGCGGCGACCTCGTCACGCACCATTGTCGGATTCGCCGCGACGTAGATCGCGATGACGGCGCAAGCGGCGAGCGCCGCCGTCGCGAAACCGCGCCAAGACCAGGCGAAGACGCGCACCGGCGCCGGCGCTCGGCGCGGCGTCGTCATCGCGATTCGCTGCTCGATGCGGCGCCAGATATGGGCCGGCGGCGTCACATCCGCGGTAATCTCGTCGAGCGAGCCGAGCCGTTCGCTCCACCCGGCGGTCGCGGCGGTGAGCGTCGCGTCGCCGGCCATCGCGCGCTCGAATCGCCGGCGCGCGCGCGCCGGCATCAGACCGAGCACGTAATCGACGGCGAGGCGTTCGCCGAGTTCGGGGCGGGTATAGTTCATGACCCTAAACACCGTTGCAGCCGCTCGAGGCTACGCCACAGCGAACTTTTGACCGTGCCGACCGGCATTTTGAGCTTCGCGGCGATTTCGTCGCGCGTCAGGCCGTAAAGATAGGCGAGCAGCACCGCGCGGCGCGGCTGTGGATCGAGCTCATCAAGGCAGCGCTGCAATGCGCGCAACTCGGCTCCCGTATCCGACCGGCTGGTGGCGATAAAGCTCGACAACAATTCCTCCGGCGCGCTGTGCCCTTCCGGGCGGCTCTGCTGGTGGCGGAGCTGATCGATCGCGCAATGGCGAACGATGGTAACCAGCCAGGTCATCACCGACCCGCGCACCGGGTCGTAATCCTTGGCTCGTCCCCAGACCGCGACAAAGGCCTCTTGCAGGACCTCCTCGGCGATCTCCCTCCGCCCACATATTCGGAGCGCGACGCCAAATAGTTTCGCAGAGGTGGCATGATAAAGCTGGCCGAAGGCGGCTTTGTCCCCGGCGGCGGTTCGGCGCATCAGCTCCGGCAGCTTCGACGAGGTCAGTTCAGGCACGCGCCGGGCCAATGTGCGGGCGAAGGCATTGGTTCTTCATAAGCGAGCGCGCGCCGGGATGCCAGTTCGCCGATTGCTGGGTCGCGGCCTCGGCATATTCACTTTTGGCGGCTTCGGCCTTAATATCCGGCGGTAATTTCCCGGAAAGACGAGAGACATGGGTTTTCTTGCCGACCGCCTCGCGCGGGTCAAAGCCTCGCCCACGATGGCCATCACGGCGCTCGCCACCGAGCTTAAGGCGGCGGGCCGCGACATCATCAGCCTGTCGGTCGGCGAACCCGATTTCGACACGCCCGACAACATCAAGGAAGCGGCGATCGCGGCGATCCGCGCCGGCGATACCAAGTACACCGTGTTCGACGGGCGGATGGAGCTGAAAGAGGCGATCGCGGCGAAGTTCAAGCGCGAGAACGGGCTCGATTACGAGCCGACCCAGGTTTCCGTGTCATCGGGCGGCAAGCAGGTGCTCTACAACGCCATGGTCGCGACCCTGTCGCCGGGCGACGAGGTCGTCATCCCGGCGCCCTACTGGGTGTCGTACCCGGAGATGGTGCTGCTCGCCGACGGCAACCCGGTGCCGGTTTCCTGCCCGCAGAATTACGGCTTCAAGCTGCGTCCCGAGGATCTCGACGCGGCGATCACGCCGAAGACCAAGTGGCTGATCCTCAACTCGCCGTCGAACCCGACGGGCGCCGCCTATACCGAGGCCGATCTGCGTGCGGTCGCCGACGTGCTCTTGAAGCACCCGCATGTCTGGGTGATGACCGACGACATGTACGAGCACCTCGTCTACGACGATTTCGAGTACAAGACGATCGCCCAGGTCGAGCCGCGGCTTTACGAGCGCACGCTGACGGTCAATGGCGTCAGCAAAGCCTATTGCATGACGGGCTGGCGCATCGGCTACGGCGCCGGGCCAAAGCACCTGATCAAGGCGATGGGCGCGATTCAGTCGAACTCGACGGCCAACCCGTGTTCGATCAGCCAGGCCGCGGCGATCGAGGCGCTCAACGGGCCGCAGGATTTCATCGCGCCGAACAACGCCAAGTTCAAGGAACGGCGCGACCTCGTGGTCGAAGCGCTCAACAAGGTTCCGGGCCTCTACTGCCCGCGGCCGGAAGGTGCATTTTACGTCTACCCGTCCTGCGCCGGGCTGCTCGGCAAGAAGACGCCGCAGGGCGAGGTGATCGGCAGCGACGAGGATTTTGTCAAATACCTGCTCGCGGCCGAAGGGGTCGCGGTGGTGCATGGCGACGCGTTCGGCCTCGCGCCGCATTTCCGCATCTCCTATGCGACCTCAAGCCAAATCCTCGCTGAGGCGATGCGGCGCATCGACCGCGCCTGCCGCGCGCTCGCTTGAGAGGCGCATCTCAGTGGTCCGCGGATACTGGGTTTTCGCGCGGAGCTAGGAGCGCCGCGCCCTCGGCGACAAACACCGGCTCGTAGTAGCGGTCGATCGCGACGAGGGTTGATTTGCTAAAGCGCCCTTGCCTGACCACATACGGGGTAAACGCCGGGTCGTCGGGGCGCATGTGCAGATTGGTCGTGAGCTCGATAAGCCTGAACCGCTGGCGAGCAATGTCGCCTGCGAATCCGGCTTCATCGAGACGGCCCGCCAAGGCTTGGCTGTGTACGCTGAAGGTATCGATCGCCGAGGTTTTGCCGGCCTGCAGACACAGAAGCAAGTCTTCGCAGAAAACCGGACCGACCGCCTGTTTGAGGTACGACGCGGCAAGGTGATATGTGGCTTCCTCGCGGCGGTAGCGTTGGGCGTCCTGCTCAAGGTCGAACCCTTCGGTTAGGTGCAGCAGCCCCCGGCTAAAAAGAGGGTCCCCGGCGAGCAGCGCGATGACTGCGCCGACGGGCGCCCCAAACCTCCGGTCGCGCCAGTCCCGCCATTGTCCCAGCGCCAAGCCGCTGACAATGCCAAGGATCACAGTAAATTCGAGATAGATGTTGACTGAAACTCCGTCGCCTCCTGACAATATAACTCCCTCAGTTAACGCGAAAATAGCTAAACAACGGAGTAGAAATGAATATGGATTTGCCGAGATATTAAATAAAAAGATAATTTCGATTGCCAATGAGATCTTGAATACGATGATAATTTTTCTGCTTATATAGGTTACATTATGCCAGAAGTAGGGGCGCGGCGTGAATATCTCCAGCCAGTCAAGACCTCCGGCGAACCAGGTGCTGACTCCGACAAAAAAGCTAATCGCCGCTGTTCCGCAGATGCACCAAAGCACGAAGCGCCGCCGGTCCTTGCCCAGCAGGTCGAGGCTGACCGCCAGCGGAACGGCCAGGAGGATCTGTTTCACAAAGCCGCCGGCAGCCAACAAGATCGCGCATGCGGCGAGCCGCATGATCGTCGGAGAGCCCGACACATAGCAGAGCAGCCCGCCGAGCATGAGCGCTTCGGCGAGCATCTGCGGCTCGTCCGTCGCGACCCATGTGCTCGCTTGCAGGACCTGAAAGCCGAGCGTGCAGACGCCGGAGAAAATTGGTCCGATAACGCCGCCGCCCAACCGGCGCACGACGAGTGCCGCGAGCAGGCCGGTGCAGGCAAATGCGCCGGCATTGAGCACGCGACCGATCACTAAGAGGTTGCCAAACCACGGCTTGAGCCAGGCGATCAGATAAAAGCTGAGAAACGGGTAGTTCACCAAGAGCTCCGGATTTCCTGTGTAGAGCGGGCTCCCGGCCGCGATCTGCCCGGCGTAATAGGCGTTCCATCCTTCGTTGTAAGTCTTCTGAACGTCGACCCCGATTGTCGCTAGAGCTGGCACCAGCAGCAGCGCGACCACGACCGCGGCGGCGAGGACGTAGAGGCCGATCAAAATGTCGAACCGGCGCTGCAAGGCTTTCAATGTGTTGTTGGCAATCGCGGGTTGTGTGCCGCCAGCCCTATCGGCGATTGCAACAAACTCGGTCAAGCTGTGATAAATACCGGCAATTGCCACGACGGCTGCTCACTCATACGGTGCAGCAACCGGCCTGGCGGCGCATTCCCGCGTACAGCTCTTGTAGCCTGTGGCCCTGCGGCCAACCTTTGGCGCATGTCGCGCGCACTGATTATCGTCGGACTCGCCATTGCCGGATTGGGTGTGGTCTGGCCGTGGCTCGGCCGGCTCGGCCTGGGTCGGCTGCCGGGTGACGTCGTAGTGCAGCGTGACCATTTCACACTTTATGTCCCGATCGTCACCTGTCTGGTGCTGAGCGTCGTCATTTCCGTCGTTCTGTGGTTGATCAACCGATAAAGCGCGGCGCCGAACCGGGATGTTTCCTCGCGCCGGACGTTAAAGGGTCATCTCCGCGTCCGGCGAGTGGGCGATGTCCAAAATTTCCCTATCTGGTCATTGCCGTCGTCGTGCTGATGTCACTGACAGCGTGTACGGGCAGGCCACGGACCCTGTCGCGGTCGTCGGATCAGATCACGCTGCGCTGGTGGAGCGACGAAATCGCCGATGCGCAAGCTGCCGGCACGGCCGGCGCCTACTGCACCCAAATGGGCAAGGCGGCCGAGACCGTCGGTATCGAACGCGACGGCAGCGCCGCGATTGGTCATTACCGGCGCGTTTAGCGGGCGACACTTTTCTCCCGCCCTTGGGGAGCAAGGGGGATGAGATGAAATTCCGGTTGCCTTCGATTTGAGCGCCCGTCACGATCCGGTCACAACGCGAGGTGCCGTGCGAGCCTTTAGCCGCGGCGCCCGATGACGAGACGGGAGACGCTTATGGCTGACGCCGCTAAGGGCCATCGCTGCGCTGTTCTTGTTGGGCCCTATTTGTCGGGCAAGACGACGCTGCTCGAAGCGATGCTGCATTCGAGCGGGAGCAGCGCGCGGCGCGGCAGTGTGCGCGATGGCACGTCGGTCGGCGACCATGTCGCCGAGGCGCGTGCTCGGCAGATGTCGACCGAGATCAACTGCGCCAATGCCAGCTATCTCGGCGACAAATGGACGATCCTTGATTGCCCGGGCTCGGTGGAGCTGGCGTTCGAGGCGCAGCAGGCGATGCTCGCCGCCGATGTCGCGGTCGTCGTCTGCGAGCCTGAGGTCGAGCGCGCGGTGACGGTGAGCGCCCTGTTGCGCTTTCTGTCGCGTCACAACATCCCGCACATGATTTTCATCAACAAGCTCGACACGGCGAGCGCACGGGTGCGCGACGTGATGGCGGCGCTGCAATCCTATTCCGAGCGGCCGCTGGTGCTGCGTCAGGTGCCGCTGCGCGACGGCGACAACATCACCGGCTATGTCGATCTCGTCAGCGAGCGGGCCTATCGCTACAAGCCCGGCCAGGCCTCTGATCTCGTCCAGCTGCCTTCGGGCTTCTGGGACGCCGAGGCCGACACCCGTACCAGCCTTGTCGAAAAGCTCGCCGATTTTGACGACGAGCTTTTGGAGAAGCTGCTCGAGGACGTGCAGCCATCGAAGGAAGAGATTTACGAGCACCTCAAGAAGGAAGTCGGCGCCGCGCAGATCGTGCCGGTGATGGTCGGCTCGGGCCTGCAGGATTTCGGCGTGCGCCGGTTGTGGAAGGCGCTGCGCCACGATACGCCGGGCCCCGAAGCCGCTGCGGCGCGGCTTGGCATCGCCGCCTCGGGCGAGCCGATGGCACAGGTCATCAAGACCTACCATCTGCCGCATACCGGCAAGCTCTCTCTGTCGCGCGTCTGGCGCGGCCAGGTCGCCGAGGGCAATGTGCTCAACGGCGTGCGCGTCGCCGGCGTGGTGCGGGTCAATGGCGCGCAGCACGAAAAGGCGGCGTCCGCCGGCATGGGCGAGGTTGTCGGCTTCACCCGCATGGAGGAAATCGCCACCGGCACGGTGCTCACCCCCTCGGGCAAGGCCGACCCGCTGCCGTTGCCCGAAAAGCCGCAGCCGGTGTTCGGCTTGGCGATTCACGCCGAAAAGCGCGGCGATGACGTCAAGCTCTCCGGCGCTATCGCCAAGCTGATCGACGAGGATCCGGCGCTCGCATTGGAGCAGAACCAAGACACCCGCGAGATGGTGCTGTGGGGCCAGGGCGATGTGCACATCCAGATCGCGATCGACCGGCTGCGCAACCGCCACAACCTCGCGGTCGTTGGTCATCCGGCGCAGGTGCCCTACCGCGAGACGATCCGCAAAGGCGCCGAGCAGCACTCGCGCTTCAAGCGCCAGTCCGGCGGGCACGGCCAGTTCGCCGACATCACGATCCAGGTCAAGGCCGAGGCGCGCGGCGCCGGCTTCACCTTCAAGGACAGCGTCGTCGGCGGCGCGATCCCGCGCAATTTCATCCCGGCGGTCGAGGAAGGGATCGAAGAGGCGCTCAAGGTGGGGCCGCTCGGCTTCCCCGTGGTTGATCTCTCGGTCAACCTGATCACCGGTCAGTTCCACGCGGTCGACAGCTCGGACATGGCGTTCAAGACTTGCGGCCGTCAGGCGATCCAGGAATCGCTCCAAAAATGCGACCCGTTCCTCTTGGAGCCGATCGACGCGGTCGAGATTTCCGTGCCCAACGCTTTCACCGCCCGCGTGCAGCGGCTGGTGTCGGGACGGCGCGGCCAGATCCTCGGCTTTGACGGCAAGGAGGATTGGCCGAACTGGGACGTGGTGCGCGCCTATCTGCCGCAAAGCGAGCTGCACGACCTGATCGTCGAGCTGCGCTCGCTGACCCTCGGGGTCGGCAGCTTCTCGCACAAATTCGATCACATGCAGGAGCTGACCGGCAAGCCGGCGGAGAAGGTCATCGCCTCGCGGGCCGCCGAAGCCGCGCAGTAGTTACCCATATATATCGCTGCGCCATTCGGTCGCGCATCCGAGGGTCTCGCGAAAGCGTTACTTGGCCCGCGTCGCCGCCGGACCCACATCGGCGGCAATCTGATGCGAGGCGGTGCGATGCTGATACGCGACAAACGCGGCTGGGAGCTTCCCGAAGGCGCGGCGACCGACGAGGCGGTTTATGTCGATCGCCGCCGGCTGATCCAGGGCATCGCCGCCGGCCCGATCCTCGCGCCGAGCCTGTTTGCCGCGCGCGCGGCTTTCGCCGATACCGACCCCTCGGCCGGGCTCTACCCGGCCAAGCGCAACGAGAAATATACGCTCGACCGACCGCTCACCGCGGAGAAATATCCAGAGAGCTACAACAATTTCTATGAATTCAGCACCGACAAGGACATCGACGCCGCCGCGCTGCCGATCCGGCCGTGGTCGATCACGATCGACGGTATGGTCGACAAGAAGCTGACCCTCGACATCGACGACCTTCTGAAGAAAATGCCGCTCGAAGAGCGGCTCTACCGCCATCGCTGTGTCGAGGCGTGGTCGTTCACCGTGCCGTGGACCGGCTTTCCGATGGCGGCGCTCATTGACATGGCAAAGCCGCAGAGCTCGGCCAAATACGTGAAGATGCAGGCCTTCATGAACCCGAAGGTGGCGCCGGGACAAAATCAGTTCTTTTATCCCTGGCCGTATACCGAGGGGCTTACGATGGCCGAGGCGACCAACGAGCTCGCCTTTCTCGTCACCGGCATGTACGGCAAGCCGCTTCCCAAGCAGGACGGCGCGCCGCTGCGCCTCGCGACGCCGTGGAAATACGGCTTCAAGTCGATCAAATCGATCGTCCATTTCGAATTCACCGACAAGCGACCGGTGACCTACTGGGAGCAACTGGCGTCCGACGAATACGGGTTTTGGGCCAATGTGAACCCGCAAGTGCCGCACCCGCGCTGGAGCCAGGCCAGCGAACGCGTGCTCGGCACCAACGAGCGCGTTCCGACCTTGCTCTATAACGGCTATGGCGACTACGTCGCCGCGCTTTATGACGGGCTAAAGGGCGAAAAGCTGTTTATGTAGCTGTCTCGGCGTCAGCGAATACTGCCGATATAGGCGATCAGGTCGTCGATCTCACCGCGGCTGAGCGTTAGGTTGGGCATGGAGCCGTGTGGCTTCATCAAAAACGTCCGCAGTTGCTCGGCGCTTTTGCCACTCTGCGCAACCATGCGAAAGCTCGGCGGCCCCTGAGGAACGGTTTGTGGGGCCGCTCCCGGCATGACATGGCAGCTGCTGCACCAGACACGCGCCAACGCCGAGCCGTTTGTCGCATCTGCGGCCGATGCGCCGGAAGACAGAAACAGCAACCCCGCTGTCGCGGCGAGCAGTGCCGGAGCCAGCCCGTGCCGCGCCTCGATGCGATGCAAACCGGTGAAGATCGACAGGGCGTTGGGCATGGGCTGGCCTCTGCTTCCGCTATCTCAAGTACTTCGTTTCGGCGACCTTCATCGCCGCCACGCGCTGCAGTTCGAAGATGTCCTCGACCGAGGCGATCTGTTTGTCAATCTGGTGGATGCCACCATCGCGGCGGATTTGCGCGAACACTTCGCGCATCGCACCGACCGCCGCGCGGATCGCGTGGTTGGCGTAGATCATGATCTTGATCTTCTTGAGCGCCTTCGCCTTTTCCTCGGTCAGGTCGGGATAGGCGGTCGGCACGATGGTGAGCGGAATCGGCCCTTGCCAGCGCTCGCAAAACACGACGATCTCATCAGGTGTCTTTTTCTTCGAATGCACGAGCAAGAGGTCGGCGCCGGCCTCGGCGTAGGCCGCGCCGCGCTTCAGCGCCTCGTCGAGACCGAGGTCGGCGATCAGCGCCTCGGTGCGCGCGATGACGACGAGGTTATGCACCTTGCCCGCCTCGCGCGCCGCCTCGATCTTGCCTTGGAACTCCTCGATCCGCACCAGCTCCTGCCGACCGCCCGCGAGAAGGCTGGTATCCTTGGGAAAGAGCTTGTCCTCCATGACCACCGCCGCCGCGCCGGCCTTCGCATAGGCGGCGACAACGTGCAGCACATTGATCGCATTGCCGTAGCCGGTGTCGATATCGGCGACCAGCGGGATCGTCGTCTGCTCGATGATCGCGCGCGTCATGTCGAGATGCTGGGTCAGCGACAGGAGGCTCGCATCGGGCACGCCGTAGGCCGCCGACAATTCGAGCCCGCTTGCCCAGATGCCGTCAAACCCGGCTTCTTCGGCGAGGCGCGCTGACAGCGGGTTATGGGCCGACATCAAGGTGATGAGGTCGGTCGCCGCGAGCTTTTCTTTCAGTCGATTGGCCATTGTTTCCCGCAATAGACACTAAGCCGGCACCGTCATCCGCATGATATGCGCGGCGTCGCCTAGCGACTCGATGTCGCGCAGCGCGGCAATTAGGGCTGGGACATCGACAAAAGGCGCGCCGAAGGCGGCGCATTCGCTGATCTTCGCGTCGAGTTCAATGTCGCTCATCGGCCGACCCGGCGTGCCGCGCCCGGCCGCGACATGCTCGCTAAGGCTCGACCCGTCGGCGATGATTACCTCGACCACGGCCGCCTCGACCGGGATCGACGCGTCGTCCTCCGCCGTCACCCGGGCGCGCAACGCCTTCACCGTAGGGTCGGCGACCGCCGCATCGGTGAATTGCGCGATCCCCGCCGCGCCCTGCAGCAGCGCGATTGCGATCGAATGCTGCAGGCTGACCTTGGCGATGCGGCCGTCATTCGCCTCGGGCCGATCGGTGCGCTCGCGCAACAGTGGGTGGCCGCGCACGACGACCGCTGTGATCTCGCCGACCGGCACCGCAATGCGCTTCCTTAATTCGAGGCACGCGTCGATCACCGGGAACAGCACCACGCCGCACGGATAGGGCTTGTAGGCGTTGGCGAGGATTTCCCACTTGTCGCCGAGCCCAGCGGTCATCTTATTGAGATCGACGGTGTCGCTGGCCACGGCGGCAAAGCCGTATTTGCCCTCGATCGCGCTTTCGGCGGCGGTGAACCCGGCCTCGGCGAAGAGCGCGCCGATAAGCCCGTTCTTCGCTGAATTGCCGACCCCGATGCTCTTCGACATGCTGCCGAGGCTCTCGACGAGCCCCGCCGATTGCGTCGCGGCGTGGCCGAGCGCCCAGTTCATCCGCACCGGGTCGAGCCCCAAGAGCTTCCCGGCGGCGGCGGCGGCGCCAAAGATGCCGCAGGTCGCGGTGATGTGCGCGCCGCGCCGGTAGTGGTGCGGCATCAGCCCGTTCCCCACCCGGCACGACACCTCGACGCCGAGGATAAAGGCGTGCAGCAACTCCTCGCCGCTCGCGCCACGTGTCTCGGCGAGGGCGAAAAGCCCGGGCGCCACGGGCGCCGCCGGATGCATCACCGTCGGCAGATGCGTGTCGTCGTATTCGAGCACGTTGGCGCTCACGGCGTTGAGAAAAGCAGCGTTGAGTGGGTCGCAGCGCTCGGTTCGGCCGATGATCCCGGCTTGCGGCGCGCCAAAAATCGGCGCCAGCACGCGGATCGCGAGCGCCATCGCCTCGTCGCCGCAGCCGCCAAGCGCGCAGCCGACATGGTTGATGAGCCCGCGAATGCCTTCGCGGCGCACGGCAGGTGGAATGTCGCGCCAACGCGACGCGGCGACAAACTCCGCGAGCTCGCGGGTGATGGGGGCGGGGGGCATGGGCGACCGCTCAGCTGCCGTTCATCACCTGACGCAGACGCTCCTGCGCTTTGCTGATCGCCTCGCTTTTCGCGGTCAGCGCGTCGATCATGGCCTGCAACTGCGGTCGCAGCGCCGGGTCGGTCGTTTGCAGCTGACTGCCGACGATCGACACCTTGTCCTTGTGCTTGTCGATAAAGTCGCCGAGGTCGACGATCGCCGAGAGCGCCTGCGACAGATCGGGGAAGATTTCCTCGAAGGCCTTGGCCGGGATCGTCACGTCGCGGTCGTAAGCCTTGTCGAAGACCGGCTTCAGGTCATCTGGCTGTTTCAGCGCCGCATGCGCGGCCTCGGCTGCGGCGAGCTGCTTCTCGATCGCGTCGTGCAGCTTGGCGATCCCGTCGCGCGCCGCGATAAAGTCAGCGTGGCGGCTCACGACGTCGTCGAGCGAGCGGATCGAGCCGCGATTGATCGCCTCGGCCATCGGCGTCGCGACCATCTTGTCGAGGCCGTCATTAAAATCCGTGATGACGGCGTACTGCTTCGCGTAGTCGCCGAAGCTGGCCGTTTCCTCTTGCGTCAGATGCGGCACGTGCAGCCCCGGCTTGTCGATGATCCGGGTCTGGAGGAATTCGATAAATGCCTTGCGTTGCGCCGGCTCGTCGTTGCAGCCGGCGCCAAGGGCCGAGAGCAGCAAAGCTACGATCAGTACGAGTGGACGTTGCGGCGCTGCCCGGCGAATGCTCATGGCCCCTCACATGGAAAATCACGGCGATTATAGCCGTCGCGGCGGGGTGGCGCTAAAGCCAAGTCAATTGAACGGGTAAAATTAGTATTTTGGATCAGGTCAGGCGTCTCTATTTGTATATGCGGATAGGTTTTACGAGCGGCGGATGAGGTTCAGGCGAATGAACATCCATGTGATCCACGAGAATGCCGCCTGGCTGGAGCCGCTGGCGAAGGCGCTCGATGCCGAAAAGCTGCCTTGGCGCGACTGGTTTCTCGATCAGGGTACGTTCGACCTATCTCAGCCGCCGCCGGCGGGCGTCTTCTACAACCGGATGAGCGCGTCGTCGCACACCCGCGACCACCGCTATGCCGCCGAGCTGACCGCAAGCGTGCTGGCCTGGCTCGCCGGCCATGGGCGGCGCATCGTCAACGGCCCGCGCGCGCTCGACCTCGAAATCTCGAAGGTGCGGCAGTACGCGGCGCTCGAATCCGCCGGTATCCGCACGCCGCGCACCGTGCTTGTCGCCGGCAGCGATCAGCTGGTCGCCGCGGCCGACCGGCATTTCGCCGGCGCGCCGGTCATCCTCAAGCCGAACCGTGGCGGCAAGGGGCTGGGGGTGCGGCTGTTTCTTACCACCGAGGCGCTCGCCGCTTATGTCGCCGGCCCCGATTACGAGCCGCCGGTCGACGGGCTGCATCTGCTGCAGCGATACATCCGCTCGCCCGACGCGTTGATCACCCGCGCCGAGTTTGTCGGCGGCAAGTACCTCTATGCGGTCGAGGTCGATACCAGCGACGGGTTCGAGCTGTGCCCCGCCGATGTCTGCCAGGTCGGCGATGCGTTTTGTCCGGCCGGAGAAGAGCCGCGCGCCAAGTTCACCATCATCGACGACATCGACACGGCGCAAAGGGCGCGCTACGAGGCTTTTCTCGCCGCCAACGGCATCGAGGTCGCGGGGATCGAGTTCATCCGCGACACGGAGGGCGGGGTCTACACCTACGACGTCAACACCAACACCAATTACAATCCCGATGCCGAGCGGGTCGCCGGCCGCTCGGCGATGACCGTGCTCGCCCGGTTTCTCGGGGACGAATTGGCCAACCGCTGATCGAGGCCGTCCTGCTCGGCGAAGGGTGCTCGGCCGAGCGTGGGTTCCCTAGCCGCCGCTGCTGTCGCCTGAGTGTTCCATGCGCAGGACGGCCTTCAATTCCGGAACGCACGAGCCGCAATTGGTGCCGGCGCGCAGCGCCGCGCCGATTTCGGCGACCGTGGTCAGCCGCCGCGCGGCGATCGCGGTGCTCAGCGCGCGCAGGCTGGTGCCGAAGCAGGCGCAGATCGTCCGATCCTCTACGGCCGACCCCTCGCCAGCTTGCCCGCAGAGCAAGCCAAACCGCGACGCCGTCGAGATTTCGGCGCATAATGCCGTGGCGACCGCCTCGCGCGCCGGCAGCTCGGCGCGGCGGCGAGCGAGAAACAGGCAGGCGTCGAGCCGCCCGTCGGTGATCCCCGCGTAGCGGAAGACGCCGCGGCCGGGATCGGCGTAGATCACCACCTCGCTGTCCGGCACGATGCCCATCAGCGCGAAGACCCAGTATTCGGTGTCGCGGCCGCTCGGCAGCGGCTCCCAGCCGGCAAGGTCAAAGGCGTGCCCGCCGCCAAACCGGTCGCCAAGCGGCGTTCGCGCCCAATAATACGGCCCCTCCGGCGGCAAGCCGTCGCGCCGCAGCAAGAGGCCGCGCCAGAAGGTCGCGACCGGCGTGACGCGCGCCGGCGTCGCCTTTAATTCCGGCTGACCCGAAATCGGATCGGTCGCCTCGCCGACCAACCGGTCGACCGGGCCGGTGGAGGCGAACTCGTCGGTCCAGTGCATTGGAATAAAGATGTCGCCTGGCCGCTGGTCGCTCGTCGGGCGCACGGGCAGCACCGCCGCGCCGTGACTGGTCTCGACCCGAGCGAGCCCGTCCTGCACCAGTCCGAGCAACTCGGCGTCGGCCGGATGGATCTCGACACAGGGTTCGCCGCGATGCGCCATCAGCCGCGCCACGCGGCCTGTGCGCGTCATCGTGTGCCATTGGTCGCGCACCCGCCCGGTGTTGAGCACCAGCGGCAAATCCCCGTCCGGCAGCTGCGCCGGTGGCCGGTAAGGGGTCGGCACGAAACGCGCCTTGCCATCAGGGGTTGGGAAACACGGCTTCCCGGAGAACAGCCGCCGCTTGCCTTCTTTTGCCCCCGCGGGCAGCGGCCAAAGCGTTGGCTCCAGCGTGTCGTATCCGTCATCGCTCAGATTGGCGAGTGCGCCGATATCGAAGAGGCGCCGCCCGTCGTTCTCGAACGCCGAGAGCGCGGCGTGCTCGCG
>Ga0187784_10003036_pt1 | contig 13554 bp, 9 predicted proteins | sample 1015_SJ02_MP15_2_FD_132964 | JGI IMG/M metagenome (GOLD analysis project Ga0187784, IMG submission 132964) | Tropical peat soil microbial communities from peatlands in Department of Meta, Colombia - 1015_SJ02_MP15_20_MG | ecosystem: Environmental > Terrestrial > Soil > Wetlands > Peat | place...
ATGCGTCGAGCGACGCCCAGCACCTCGCCCGTCAATTTGTTGGATTTCGGCGACCCGTCTTCGAGACGCTCCGACGCCATGAGGATCGTCTGGAAGGGACGGATCTTCACGAGTTCGAGCATCTCCTGCCGCGTTTCGGCAATTGAGTTCACGACAGGCTTGCGGCCTTGAGCCTTTGCCGGATCATAGGCCTTCAGGCAGACTTCCTGAACGGCTGCGCTCGGATAGTCAAAGCAAAGAGGCACATCCACGGCCGCTTGCAGTGCTTTGATCACTTCGGTCAAGAAATGAGCGTCCTGATAGCCTCGCGGCCCGACGGTGACATCGAGGCACCACGCTCCGGCCTGTACTTGACGCACGGCCAGTGCCTGCAAACCGGGAATATCTTCCGCTTCCACGAGCGCCTTCGTGGCTTTGAAACCCGGATTAATCCGGTCGCCGATGATAGTCACGCCGGGGATGCCCATGATCCTCTCCTCTTAATTCTTCGCGCGGTTTGGAAAACGCATTGCCCGCATGAATGCTCTGTTGAAACGTTCCGACCCTGCGAGCTCTATGTACTGGCTGTTGGCTGCAAGGGCCTGGGCGGTCGCACGGTGAGGGTACGACACCAGCGCGAGCTTGGCTCCGATTCCAGCCGCGTTGCCAACCTGCGCAAAGCGATCCAGAGGCAGGTCCGGCAGCATCCCAATCGCCACCGCACTCGCGAGATCGATGTAGTTTCCAAATGCCCCGGCGATGATCACCTGATCGATCTGCTCTTCGCGCAACCCGGCTTCGTCGAGCAGCACTTGTATTCCAGCCCGGATCGCGCCCTTCGCAAGCTGGACGGCGCGGACGTCCCGCTGGTTGAATACGATGGCCGTGCCGCCACCCTTTTGTTCGTCCGCGAACACGAATTCAGGCTGCCGATCGCGGATGCGCACGCGCGGATGCTCTCGAGTCATGACGCCCGTTCGGCTCACGACACCCGCCAGATAGAGCTGCGCAATTGCGTCCACTACGCCGGAGCCACAAATGCCAACAGGAGGCACATTTCCAATCGTCTTGACGCCCACCTGGTCGCCGGAGATTTTGACCGATTCAATTGCTCCTGGCGCCGAGCGCATGCCGCATCGAATATGCCGGCCTTCCAAAGCCGGTCCCGACGGGCAGGAGATTGTCAGAAGTCGGCCCTCGTGAATCAACGAGATTTCCGTGTTCGTGCCGATATCGAGAGCGACGACAGTCTTCTCTTCGTGGTCGGCGCCGATGGCGAGGAGCATCGCGGTGTGATCGCCGCCTACGAAACCTGCAATATTCGCAATCGCATGAACGTAGGCGCCGGGTGCGGCCTTGATCCCAATGTCGCGCGCCTTGACGTCCATTGCGTTTCCCGACGCCGCCACAAACGGAACGGCTCCGAGATAGTCGACCGGCAATTGCAAAAACAAATGGTGCATCACGGTGTTGCCCGCCACCACAACGTCCGCGATCTGATCGGGGCTGAGCGAGTGCGTTTCGCACAGTTCGCGTGCTGCATCGTTAATTCCCGCGACGACCAGATCGTGGAGTTGCTTCTGTTTTTCAGGTGACGACCGCGCCTTGCCGATGCGCGTGATTACGTCTGCGCCGTGGCTTGTCTGCGGATTCTCCATCGCGCGGCTGGCCAGAGTTCGACCATTGCGGAGATCGACCAAAAGCACTCCGATATTGGTGGTGCCGATATCCACGGCGAGTCCAGGCAAGGGCCCTTTCGCCGGCGGGACGACGCCGATGATTTCGCCAAAGCGGACAATCGCGACAACTTGACCTCCTAGCACACGGAGCGCATTGGGCAGAACACGCAGTACATCGAGATCGATCCTGGAACACGTGCCCGGCCACTTCTCGTTCAGTGCTGTTAGGAACCGATGGTCATCGGCGGCTGGATATCCCAAACTCGGAGCTACGACCTTGACTGGATAAAGTCGCACGGCCGGATCCGGGCGCACCCAGACGTCCTCGCTTTCGACTTCCGTGCGCATCGGCACCGCACGGGCACGCGCGGAGATTTCTACGCGGCAATCACCGCACGCGAGCGACTGGCAGGCTCGACGCCAGTTGTCTGCAAGCTCTTCCGCCGAAAAGAACTCGAGGTCCTGCTGGGACGGGGGCTCGACGGGGCCTTCCGTCACGCGGACCACGCACGAGTGGCACAATCCACGGCCGCCGCACACGCTCGCGATTCGCACGCCGGCACGCCGGGCAGTGTCCAGCAATGTTTCGGACGGGAGGCTCCAAATGTGTTGTCCGTCGGGCTCGAACGTGACCCAGTGGCCGGCCAGCGCCGATTCGCGCGCGCGCGTCACGGGGAGACCTCGACCAGTTGTGGCTGCCGGTGCGGACACCGATCCCGCGCGCCGCAGTGGGCGCAGCGATCGCCGCGGCTCCACTTCGGCATTCGCGTCCCAAAACCGACAACCATGGAGACGCTCTTGCGCGGCGTGAGCATGCCACTCAGTGTTTGCGAGACGCCGATTTTCTCACCGTGGGCAAGGTCGACAACCGCCGCAAGCTGCGAAATCTCGAAGCCGTCCTCCCCGGGACTCAGAACTCCGCCGGCTTCCAGCCCAAGTTTTGCCGCTTCGGCCTGAATCAATTCTTCTAGCCGATTTCCCAAGCGAAATAGCATGAGCGTCCCGATCTCATCAAGCATCACGGCCTGCAGGCGGTCGCTTGCCGCAAAACCTTCGCTGACATGTTTTTCGACAGCGTCGCCAACCGTGCAAACTCCGGCGGCCAATTGGACGGCGCCTGGCAAGTGATGTCCGAGCGTACGTGACATGATCCGAGAGCCGCCACGCAAATCGAGCCACCCTAACCCACTCGACACAATTGGCCACACGTCGAAGCTGATTTTCGGCTGAATCCAGTCATTCGCCTCGATTTCGCCAAGTATTTTCCGCAGCAACATCGTCATGCGAGATGACGCAAGTCGGGCTCGGCGGGCGCCCCAGGAGGAAGTGACGTCCTCGACCGTCAAGGAAAGCCGAAGGTCCGTAAGTACCGGCATGCGATCCTTCAGTACACGCACTCTTTGGCAAGCTCATACATCGCCAGCACGTTTTCCGGTTTGGCCTCGTCCGGCACGATCCCGCCGGGGTCCAAAATGAAACCTCCTCCATCGCCCACCACGTCGAAACGCTTCTCAATCGCATCAAGTGGGCGCTTTTGACGCTGTTCGTAGAGCGCGGACGCTTTTGACACTGCGCTTCCCGTACTCACGCGGGCACCCATCGCTTGCACAGAGACACGGCATCCATCGCGTTCAAGCCGAAGGCATCTGCGCCGGTGTAGTTCTTCACCGTATCGTCCACTTGGCCGCCGCCGATCATGATCTTGATGTTGTCGCGCAGGCCGGCTTCTTTAATCGCTTCGACAGTCTTCTTCATCGCGTCGAACGCAAGCGTCAGAAAGCCGCTGAGACCCACGACCTGAGGTTTGTGCTGCTTGATGCTGTCGACGAAGTTTGCGATCGGCACGTCAATGCCCAGGTCGACGACCTTGTAGCCGTTGATTTCCAGCATGAACGTGACGATGTTCTTGCCGATGTCGTGCAAGTCGCCCTGTACCGTGCCGATAATTACGGTTCCGGCGGTCTCTCCGCTAGACGTATCTTGTTTGATCAGGGGCTTGGCCATGTCGCCGATGGCCTTGAGCATTTCGCCGGCGAGCATCAGTTCCGGCAGGAAGTACTCGCCCTCCTCGTAGCGCTTGCCGACGATCTCCATCGCCTGTCTGCAGTGGCCGAGGAGTTTGATTGGGTCGTAGCCGCTATCGAGCATCTCGCGAGCCAGCTTTACGGCCTCCTCTTCCTGCATCTCGGCAACCTGCTGGACCAATTGCTTCCCTTTGTCATCCAAGTTGGGTCTCCTTGTTGTAGCGATGGCTAGGTCCTGCCCTATCCTTACGGTCGCCGCAATGCCCCCCGCGGGCTTTGGTCTGGCGGGACCGCACGTGACCCTAAGTCGTGCAGAAAGTGTGGCGTGAGAGACGGCGCGGGGCTGTGATATCCGTCACTAAAGGACGTGCCTATGGTCACGCCTCTAATGATGGTCAAAAGTCACTATAGGGTCGAGGTAGGCGTCTAGCCGATGGTGGTTGGACAGACCGACGCGGAACTTCGCCCCTGCTGAGAACGCAACGGGAGGAAGCAAGGGTATGGAAAGGCAACCGCAATCGCTGGCGCCCAGGCCTAATTTCGAGGAGCGCGCCAGACGATGGAAATTCCCGGAAGGCATCGAGTTTGCCAGTGCCGACGTGCAAGGTGGGTACCAGCGCCGTGTGCAGATGTTCCTCGACGTCATTGCGCTGAAGAAGCCGGAGCGAATACCCGTTTGCCCCGCGACCGGCTTCTATCCGTTCCTCTATGCGGGTGTGACGTCAGAGCAGGCGATGTACGACTACGAGAAGCTCGGCTACGCCCTGCGCAAGTATCACGCCGACTTTCTTCCGGATTCGATGGCCGGCACGGCGCTGTACGGCCCTGGGAAGGTCCTCGAACTCCTCGACTACAAACTCTATCGGTGGCCGGGCCACGGAGTGCCCCCTCAGGAGCCTTATCAGTGTGTCGAGGACGAGTACATGCACGCGGATGATTACCCGCGACTGGCGAACGATCCGTCCGACTTTTTCATTCGTAGTTACTTTCCGCGGGTTTTCGGTTCCCTGAGTGCGCTGGCAAAGGTGGGACTGTTCTCAGACGTGCTCGAGCTCCCCTCCGTAGGAGCCGCGATGGTTCCGCTCGGCCTGCCGGACGTACAGGAAGCCATGAAGAAACTCCTAGAGGCAGGTCGAGCCGCGATCGAATGGATCGAAGCCTGCCGTGCGATCGACCGCGAAATCATTTCGACATTAGGTTTGACGGGGTTGATGGGCGGCTTCACGAAAGCGCCATTCGACATTATCGGCGACACCTTGCGCGGCACGCGCGCGGTCATGCTCGACAAGTTTCGCCAGCCGAAGGCGGTACTCGCGGCCGTCGAGCGGCTCGTGCCGCTCGCCATCGACGCAGGTGTTCACTCGGCGAAGAATTCGCGCAGCCCGGTCGTCTTCATACCGCTCCACAAGGGCGCAGACAGTTTCATGTCGAGCAAGGACTTTCAGGCGTTCTACTGGCCCACATTGAAGGCAGTCATCATCGGATTGATCAAGGAAGGATTGATTCCGTACCTGTTTGTGGAAGGTGCGTACAACAAGCGTCTCGACATGATCAGTGACCCGGAGATACCGGCCGGCCGAACCATCTGGATGTTCGACCAGACCGATCTGCGTGAAGTAAAAAAGCGCTTCACCGGATGGGCGTGCTTCGGCGGAAATCTGCCCTCATCGCTCTTGATCGCCGGGAAGCCCGAAGAGGTCGAGGCGCACGTCCGGCGGTTGATCGATGATGTGGGGCAGGATGGCGGGTACATTCTTTCGACCGGCGCGACCGTCGACAACGCCGTAGCAGCAAATCTGCACGCCATGATCGATACCTGCAAGGAATATGGCGTCTATCGATAGGGAAGTGAATTCGGCCCGCGAATCAGGAGTTGGCTAGAGCGCGCGGAGGCCGGTCAGAGAATTCGACATTCGAGATGGCAGCGGGCGCTCAGCTGTGAGCACAATCAATTGCCAGCTGCGGCGCGAGCGAGTATCGGGTTGTCTGGAAAGATGCGCTCGCATTCCTGCACCATTTGTACAGCGTCGTTCTCGCGACCGAGGTTGCGGTAGACATCTCCCAGTGCGATGTACGTCTCCGGATCACCGGCGGGGAAGTAGTGGACGACAGTTTCAAGCTGGACCCGCGCTTCTTCCCAGCGTTGCCCGCGGCGATATATTTCGCCCAACATTCGATGAGCGTTTCCGTTGTAGGAGTCTTGGGCAAGAACATCTTTGTATTCGCGTTCGGCGTCGGCCGTGTCTCCTGCCCGTAGCATGAATTCACCGAGCAGCAGTTTGGCGTCTGCGGTGGGATTCGTCTCCGCAGCGATTCGCTTCTTCTGCCATTCGATCGCCTCCGACCAGTTACCGCGCCCCTGTTCGAGGAGAGCATAGCTCGCAAGAGCAAGCACAGACTGTGGCTTGAGTGCCAAAACCTCCCGCAGCAAGGGCTCAGCGGTGGCAGGGTGGTTCTGCACGCGAGCGATTTCGGCCAAGCCCAGAAGTGCGTCGGTGGAAGATGGATCGAGGCGCCGGGCATTTTCCAAAGCCGCCTGTGCGTCCGCAAGGTTTGCGGATTTCATCAGCCACTCGGCTCGCAGAATCTCCGAATCAATCGTGGGAGGGTAGCTTGCGAGCGCGCCGAGCACGCCGGCTTCGCGGGCCCGATCTCCGAGAGCGGCCATCACCTGCCCAGCAGCCAACAGAGCCGCACGCTGATCTGCGACCGAGACGGATGCGGGAATCAAATGCCAGCGCTGCTGCACGAGCATCCGCATGTTTTCCGCGGATGTCGTCTGGGCAAGGATCGCACGCGGGGCCCGGTATTCCAATCTCGTTAGATCATCGGTGTTGCGAGCGGCACCCGCCACGAGTCTGCGGAGGTCCTGATCGTCCAGGAGATTGTAGCCAAGCAAAGCCTCCGGGCTTCCCATTCTCATTTGGCCATATTCCTCTCGAAGAACGGGATCAGACCACATGCGATGCATATGATCGAACGAGAGCATGCCCGCTTGAGACTGGGCGAGCAAGACAATGTCCGAGGTGGAGCCGCGCCACACGGTCACCTGGGGGAATTCCCTCGCCACGGTTCCCAGTACCATCTTTAGATCTTCCGGGAAAATGGTGTATGTCTGCACCCACTGCACGAGCATTCCACCCGGCGCGAGGCGCGCCCGCACCTGTTGATAAAACTCATCTGTGAACAGACTTGCCACGCCGGCGACCCACGGATTCGAAGGCTCTGAAATGATCAGGTCATATTGGTCGTGAGTTGCGAACAGAAAGTTGCGTGCGTCGTCGACAATGATGTGCACCCGCGGATCGCGCAAGACATCCCGATTCAGCGGGCGCAGGTAGGGAGCGGCGTGGATTACGGCAGGCTCAATCTCAACGCAATCGATTTGCTGGATCTCGGGGTAGCGCGCCACCGCCGAAACTGTCATGCCGCTGCCCAAGCCGATGACGAGTACTTTTCTCGGAGCCGGATGAAACGCTGCGCCCAGGTGGCCGAGCATGAGTTGCGTCAGGCTGTCGCCGGTCGAAGCATCCACCTTGCCGTTGGTTGCTAGCGCCAGGTTGCCCTCGCTTTGCGTTACGGCGATCGACGCATTCAGGCCGTCCTCAGCGAATACCAGGTCCATCATCCGGACGATCTCGCCGAGCCGCAGCGTGTCCGGATAGTATCCGTGCTTTGTGATCACGCTGAAATTTGCAGTTGCTGGATCGTACAGCCTGCCGGAATAGCCCGCGAGCACGACGATTCCAGCGAGAACGGCAGTCCCAGCGAGTGCCGGAATTCGTCGTGGGAAGTCCCGAGCAAGCAAGAAAACGGCGAGTGCCAGATTCACGACCGCGGTGCACGTCACCAAGCGAAAACTGCCGAGAGCCGGTACAAGCCAGAAGCCGGCAGCGATCGAGCCGACGATCGCGCCCAGCGTGTTTGCCGCGCAGGCGCGGCCGACGGCTGCTGGAGAAGGGCTTTGTCCGTTTTCGTGGTTCGCGATGAGTAGGGTCACGACCGGAAAGTTGAAACCAAAGACAATCGCAGCAGGCAGCATGGCCAAGGCGCAGATCGCGAACTGCGAGACGAGGAGCCCGCGGAACGTTGCATGCGTCGCGGTGATCAGGCTCCACAAGAATGCAGGCAAGTGCCCGAACAGAAGCAGAAAGACGATGGCTGCAACACCGGTCAAGATCTGCGTCATGCTAAATGCGGTGAGAGATACTTTGCCTCTGCGAGCGATCCACGCTTCGAAGACACGGCTGCCGATGGCGATTCCCGCGAGGAAGGTGGCGAGCATCAGGGTAAACGCGTACGTCGAACTGCCCAGCGTTGTCGAAAGCAGCCGGGTCCAAGCGATTTCGTAGACCATGGCCGTCGCGCCGACGACGGCGAACGTGATAAGGAGAAACCGGGGTATCCTTGCAGAGCCGTCCGCTGGCTCGCTGTCCGCTCGATCTGCTGCCGATTGCGTTTTCGTCCTAGCGATGTTAAGCGCGAGGAAGCCAGCGAGGACATTCAGAATCACGGCGAAGAACAGGGTCCGGCGAAGGCCAATCCCGGGCAACAGCAAGAATCCGGCTGCGAGGGCCCCGGTGACGGCACCTGCCGTATTCACCCAATAGAGTCGCCCCAGCCGCGAACCCAATTCGGCTGAAGTTCGTGATAGTCCGGCCACGAGGATTGGCAGCGTTCCGCCCATCAGAAATGTGGGGAGAAACAGCACCAGGATCGACGCAGCGAACCGCAAGCCGACGAGAATCGGCATCGAGCCCGCCGCGGCGCGATAGGCGGCAAGGTAAAGGACGCGGACGCCAGCGAGACCGGCAAGCGAGAGCATGCCCGTCAGCGCAATCAGCAACTCGATCCATCCGTACAGCGCCACAGGACGCTTGTGGCGCTGTCCCCAGCGGCCGAGGTAGGCGCTGCCCGCCGCGATCCCGCCCATGAACGCGGCGAGAACGGTGGCGATCGCATACACCGTGTGTCCGAAAAGAAGCCCGAGCGCCTTTGTCCAGGCGACCTGGTAAATCAGGCCGGCGCCGCCAGAAAGGAAGAAGCAGACGAGGACTACAAAGAACCTGGACCTTGAAAGGGTTGGGGCATTTTCGGACATCAAGAAAGGTTATCGGGCGCTATTCTGCACTGTCAATCACGGGGCCCGGGAGTATGTTGAAAGCAGCACCCGCGGATCAAAGGAGCTGGCCTAGCAGAGACAACCTCCCGATGAGGATGCGGCGGCTATTCGATCTTGCCTTCGATGGCGTTTGGCGAGCAACAGGCTCAGAGAGAGCTTTGGCGAGCGACAGGATGTTTCACACGAGCGCATTCATTTTGTTTCAGATGGGCGGACCAGGCTGCCGTCGCGGAGGTCGAGATTGCTGGAAACTGCCACACGATCATTTTCGTCCAGACCGGAAACGATCTCATAACTAGTGCTGTTTGCTATGCCAAGCGAAACTTGGCGCCGACGAAGACGGTCGCCGTCGAGGACAAAAACAAAATGCGATCCTTGTTCGGTGCGTACGGCTCCCCTCGGTACCACGAGCGCGTTGTCTTTTTCATCGACGAGAATCCGAACATCAACGTTGACGTTAGGAAGCAGAGAGAGCTTCTCATTATCCACTGAACACAGAACTTCGCCGACGCTTCGCGACCCCAGCGCCGACACACGCTTGGGGATTTGCCCGGTCGTTCCGGCCCACGATCTGTCGGGCATCGCATCCCACGTGATCGTCACGGGCTGCCCCAGTTTGAGTCCTCCCAGGTCAGCTTCGTCCACGAAGGCTCGCATTTGCACTTTTCGAAGGTCCGCAATTTGTGCCAACACGTCTCCTGCCCGCACGTAGTCGCCCTCACGCAGAGGGAAACTATAGAGCGTCCCCTCAATCGGGGAGATGACGATAGCGGACCGGAGTCTGGCTTCCAAAAGGTCTATTTGTTCCTGCGCTTGCTTCGCGCGCAAAGAGTCCTTCTCTTCATCTGACGCGGCTCGTTCGGACTCGTCCGTTCGTTTCTGCTTCAGTGTATCGACTAGCGCCTGCGCTCGAGTTAGAGCTGTTGAGTTATCGCGAAGGTCATCAAGTGTAGCAGCGTGCGTTTGGACCAATTTCTCCAGAGTATCCTGCCTTTGTTGCAAGTGTTCGACGTCCGCCTGCGCCCGTCGCAAATCGCCTGCCAGTTGGGCCCTTTCATCGGGCGGCCCGCCCTCACGATCGTTGCGGAGGTCGTCCCGTGCCATCACCAGCTGGACCCTGGCCTGCGCTAGATCTGCGCTTACCTCATTGGCGTCTAGCGTTAGGAGCCTCTCGCCGTGCCTTACCGGCATTCCTTCCTTTGCAAAAACACCCGTAACGGAAGTCTCAAACTGAGCGCGATACACGTGCGCAGCAATAGGCTCGATCTTGCCGTTACATGTGACGTAGTCGCGAAGCGGGGTGCGGATCGGCCGCTCGATCTGCACGATAAGACCTGGATCACGGTCGAAAAACGAGACAAATGCGATCGTGAGAACAGCGATTCCGAGGAACAAACCCAGCCATAGGCGCCAGTCGCGTGCCCACTTCCTATCTGCCATTTATCGCCCGCGATCCTTCGCAGTGTGCTTCATCCGAACAGGTACGGACCTCTTTGGAGCGAGTCCTGCCGCGCTCTGCAGCAATTTCCAGTGCGCTACCCCGCTCCCTCCTCCGGGGACGATGATTTCGTGAGGCATGACCAGCCGCGAGGTAGGCAACGACAGGGTTAATCCGATGATCTTCTTGTCGTAAGATGCAGGAATTACGATGGATATCATCGCGTCATGTTATCACGTGACAGCTCGTCGGCTCGGAGCCGATAATCGCAACAATACACCTTACAGCCACTAGACGACGATCCAGCTTGACAACCTGCTTCGTGTCGGGCATTGTCAGTTTGACTTCTACAGTTTAGCAACAACTCATCCAGATGGTTCCATGTCACGCGCTCGGCAATCCTCGACCGGCGCTCACGTGTACTGACTGCAGCTGAATGGATCCTGACAGGCACATTCCCGATCGGCGCGATTCCGCAGTCGTGTTTGCCCATGATACATCACGCCAAACAAGACAGGTTCTCACGGTCTCGCTTGATTCGCTAAGACGTCACAAGCTGAGGGTATTCCTCGCAACTTTTGGTGTGATGATCGGTAGTGCCTGTATTGTCTTGGTGGTAACGGTCTCATTGACCGAGCGGCGCTATGTAATGGAGCAAATTGAAGCGGTCGGCTCGAACCTCGTGTACGCAAACTACGACTATGATTCTCGCCATCCTCCGTTGCGCAGCGAGGATATCAACCTGGAGGACGTAAGCGCGGTGAGGCAGGGAATTCCGGAGGCGGCCGAGGCCGCAGGAACTCGGTCGATCTTTACGGATGTGGAGCTCGACGGCAACGAAGTTCCTGCCGACCTCATCGGTGTCACTCAGGGATTCCAAGAGATTCGAAAACTCGTGATCCTCCAAGGCAGGTACTTCGAGCCAACGGATGTTGAATCTCGCAGCAAGGTTTGTCTCATTACTTCGACCCTCGCGCAACGCATATCTCCGGGCGAAGATGCGGTCGGGAAGAATATCCGCCTCGGCGACCTTCGATTCGACGTTATTGGCGTATTTACGGAGCGTGTTTCCAGCTTTGGCCTGGCTGATATCCAGCGCGAGTCGGTCCTGGTTCCGTTCCAAGAGATGAAATATCTAACCGGCGAAGACAAGGTGCAGATTCTTTATGTGCAGGCTCGCAACCCCGATGATGTGGGCACCGTAACGGAGGCGGTCCGAGGGGTCCTCAAGAACAGGCACCCAGGTCCAGCAGTCTACCGAGTGCAGAACCTGGAGGCGATGCTGAACGTCGCCAACCACGTCGGACTAACTCTCACGCTGGTCATGATGGCGGTTGCGTTGATTGCTATGGTCAGCAGCGGTGTCGGGATCATGAACGTCATGTTGATGTCGGTGACTGAACGCACGCAAGAAATTGGAATTCGGAGAGCGTTCGGCGCCCGCCGAGTTCATATCCTTCAACAGTTTCTCATCGAGGCGCTCATCATCAGCCTGGCTGGCGCGCTTGCCGGCATTGTGGTGGGGTTGGTCATCCCAGCCTTGATCAGACCGGTGCTGCCGGAAGAAATCAGCGTGCAGTCTTCTTGGGCTTCCCCTTTCTTGGCCTTGCTCGTCTCCTGTTTGTTCGGACTGTTTTTCGGGTACCTCCCGGCCAGTCGGGCGGCCAAAGTCGATCCGTGCGAATCGCTTCGGTATGAATGAATCGGGGGCAGTCGGAACAGGACCGCTTACACTTTGAAGATACTCTTTGCATCGGATTCGTATCATCCAGATGTGAATGGAGTGGCCTATTTTTCGCAACGGCTGGCGACACATTTGGTCGAGCGAGGCCACGAAGTCTCCGTCATTTGTCCTTCTCAGGGCCCGCGCAATCGAGTCACGATGCATGAGGGAGTGAGAGTCCTTGGGTTCGGCTCGGTGCCGCTCGTGCTCTATCCCGATCGTCGCTTTTCTCCGCCTTTTCTCGCTAGACGGTCGATCCGGAGATTTTTCCGCGAGAACAGGCCCCACGTAATCCATCTCCAAGATCATTTTTTCTTGGCGAAAGCTGTTCTAGCAGCCGCCATGGAGGCAGGGATTCCGATCATGGGCACGAATCATTTCCTGCCTGAGAACGTCGTCCATCACTTGCATCTGTCTGCCAAGGCAGAATTCCAAGTAGAGCGATTTCTCTGGGCGCGATTCGTCAAAATCTATAAACACATGTACTTCGTCACCGCCCCCACGGCGACGGCGGCAAGACTGAGCAAGCAGCCCGGATTGGCCAATGATGTGATTGCCATATCCAGCGGTGTCGATCTCTGCCGCTTCCATCCGGGTGCCGATGCCTCAGAAATAAGGAAGAAATACGCAATCCCTAATCGACAAATCCTTTTGTGTGTCGGGAGGCTCGATGAGGAAAAGAGAGTTGAGGTTGCCATTCGAGCCATGCCGGACATTATGAAGCGCGTGGACGCTCATCTCGTGGTAGCGGGAAAGGGCAAGTTGCGCGCGCGTCTTGAGGCCTTGGCTTGCGAACTCGGAATGAAGGATCGAGTGAGCTTTTTGGGATTCCTACCGGACGATGACTTGCCCAAGTTATACTGCCTCGCGGATGCTTTCGTGATGCCGGGCGTGGCCGAGTTGCAAAGTAGTGCAACCATGGAAGCCATGGCGTCCGGCTTGCCGGTGATCGCGGCTGATGCCATAGCTCTTCCGGAACTCGTGCATAACGGTGAGAATGGATTCCTGTTTCCGCAAGACGATGCCCGAGAATTGGCCCTAGCCGCCGCACGAATCCTCTCCGATGAAGAGTTGAGAAGTCGAATGGCTAAGGAAAGCCTGGAAATGATTCAGATTCACGATCTCAAGAAGGTGGTCCAAAGATACGAGGCGCTCTACGAGCAGATGATTGACATGGGATCGGGGCCGTGGAGACTGCGAGCCAGCACAAGTGAAAGTGCCCTTTCAGCAACCTGAGCCGCCGCTTATTGACGGTCCCGTCCGTTATCGAGTAGGCAGTTCTGAGGCATCTCTCCTTGCGCGGGATTCTAGGAGGCTATGATACAGTTTTTCTTGTTGCCGTCGCCTTTGAAGGCTTTGCCGATGACTCGGCCTCAACTCATGCGTGCAGTAGCAGCTTGGAGCAACTGGCAGCCCGGGTTATCGCTGGGCCTGGAACCGTTTACGATTTGATCCTTCGCAGCATGAGGTCCCCTGGGAGGGGGAATGGCTGAATCGATTTCTGCGAAATGTCTCCTGGGCCTGTGCGCAACATCCGTGCCATTCGAATATCTGCAATATTGGTCCAAAGTACCTGATCTCTTTCGCAG
>Ga0187784_10003037_pt1 | contig 13554 bp, 15 predicted proteins | sample 1015_SJ02_MP15_2_FD_132964 | JGI IMG/M metagenome (GOLD analysis project Ga0187784, IMG submission 132964) | Tropical peat soil microbial communities from peatlands in Department of Meta, Colombia - 1015_SJ02_MP15_20_MG | ecosystem: Environmental > Terrestrial > Soil > Wetlands > Peat | place...
TTGCTTGGTTTTGGGCTTAGGTCTCTTGGGACCTGAACCCAAATAAAATGGACCGGGCGGGATTTGAACCCGCGACCTCCTGAGTGCAAGTCAGGCATTCATACCGCTGAACTACCGGCCCTCTCGACACTTCGAGAATGTGTTACGGGGTATCTTTATGAAGGTTTTGCAGATGTGTTCCCTAATTGTGGTCGACCTGCAGGGCGAAACCCTACCAGTGCATCAAGCGGTCTTTCTCTTGCCCGCGCGACGACCTTTCGCCAAAGTCTTTAAGATACGGAAACGTTAAGGATGTATAGATCATGTCCATTGGAGCTGCCGGCTAGCTTGGTCTAGGCTCTGAGCCTTATAGCTAGAGTTTTGAGAAATCGATTCCATTGCCAGTTTGCCTTTTCGTTTTCCATTTGGAATTTCTCCAAGCTGGACCAGACAGAAGAAGTACACAAGGCTTGGTCTAGCTCAAAAAGGCACTGTCGGAGTCTAGTCTAAGTATGGAAGATTGTTTCACAAGCTATATCTAGGATAGGTTCCCTCTATTTCAGGAAGAAAATAGTAGAGGCTGAAGAGAAGGAGTTCTCAAAAATAAATCCTCTACCATCCCTTCCATCATCTTTCTTAGGATTTCATATGTTTAGGTATATAATCTTTATTTACAGACTAATGTTTCACGCGAAACCTAGCTAGACAAAATAAGGAGTATTGCTCACACTTCGTTTCTCTAGTTATTGAGGCCTCAGGAAAAGAAAGCTTCACAATTGAAGAGAAGTGTATTCTTCCGAAGAAAAAGGCTGTAGGCTTTAAAGGAAAATCGTTGCAATATAGAGAGCGTAAACATTTCTAAAAAATCTTAAATCTGCACTGTAACAGAGGACAAACTGAGGATTCGAGAGTGAAAGCAATAGAAGTTTTCTTGATTGTCATTCTGACCTATCTCGGGATTTATTTCATAGGTATTTTTGCAACTATAATAATAGGGATTGGTCTTTGGCTCTCATGGAGTCTTTACACAAGATACAAACCTGAAAGCAAATCAAAAACGAAGAAGGGCTCCTCACAAAAGTAGTTTTGAACTGGATGCTAGGTTTTAGGGGTTATGGTGATTAGCTCTTTTAGTTCTGCTCGCGCGCGCTTTATAGAAGAAGGAAAAGTCTTCGAGAAATGTTCTGTCTGTGAGGGAGAAGTTGCTGCCTTGATCTATGAGTGCCCAGGCTGTCGTTCTAAGTTCTGTCTAGTCTGTACAACTAGGAGCGACTGGAGATGTTCAAACTGCAAACAGAAACTCGGATTGGCTGAGCTTGACTCTTAGAGGAGAATAGACTTTGACAAAAAGAGCTTCTTTATTTGTTTTTAAGTTCCCTTAGAGAGTATAAGGTTTCACCATTCTCCACTCGTTTGAGTAGATTGTCTATTTTATTCAGGTCTCTTGAATAACGATTGTGTGCTATTGTTAGTCCGTAAAGTGTCAGGACCACTAGAAGGCCAAGTGCTAGGAAATATGCTCCAAGAGCCATACTTCCTTCAAAAAACACGAATGCTGAAAGAGCAACAAGTACTGCTGCAAATGCTGCAAGAACGAATGACACCATCATGGTGTGGAATGTACGGTAGCAGTCTGCAAGAACTTGAACTTTCATTAATTCTATTTCTTTATCCATTCCATTTTTCCCTATTCGTTATTACTTCCTCTAGTTCTGCCATAGGCCTTCTTAGGATTGTTGAGGTGGTGGAAGTGTTTCCGAATTGTGCTTTGTGGAAGGATAAACCCGAGTGCGGTGAATAATATTCCAGCCATAAGCAAAGTTATGCCTGCACCTAGAAATGGATAAACTGTTTCCCACTCCACGAGGAAAGGAGGAGAACCAACAAGTTCAGTCACATGGTAAAATGAAACCACTATGCCAATCGCTAGACAGACTATTCCAAGAACTATCAATCCCTTGTTTCTTGTTTCCACGCTTTCTCCCTCATGATCCTATCATTCTTAGCTCTGCTATAAGCCTTTACAAAAGTGCCGTTTCTCACTTCTTTAGGAACGTCTGAAGATCGGAAAGTCAACCTTTCTTGGGTTTCTCGTATGAAATGGAATTAGCATTAGTTTAGTATTCATATGCTTCAAATAGTTTGTTCTTGTAATTGCTAGACACGATAGGCTGTAGATGACCTTTCAACCTCAATAGAATTAGAAAAAATGCATTTGTCACTAAGCCTCTTGAGTCTGGCTGATATGGCTATTCGGTTTGTTTGCTTAGGCGTTGAATGGACAGCAAGGTTTTAACTATTGCTTCCTTGTTTATGAGGTATAGGCTAGTGTTTTGGGGCTGTCGGCTAGCTTGGTCTAGGCTCTGCTGCGCCACGATTTTATCTTCTTTTACAATTTCTGGCATTTTCAGAGCCTCTCTACCGAATATAATCATCATTTGGGCTTAAAAGGCTTTTCAGCCAACATTGAAACTGAATAAAATAGTGGGACAAATAGCTGGCAAGCGCAGTTTGGAATAAAACTTTACCACACACAAAATCACGGTGTTTAGGGCATTCCACCACGCTGGGGCGTGGCACAGTGCGTATAGCCGTATTCAGGATCATATGGTATGCTTTCTAAGCGTGCGTCAGAAGGTAGGAGCAGAGCAGTATAGGGGTAGGTTACGGAAAACGAGTATACGCGGTAGACCTGAAGGGCAAAGATGAAAGAGTACCATTACAGTGGAATTAAAAGAAAAGAAAGCACGACAGCTGCATTGAGCATCAATGCATACATGTTGAGAAACTTTTTTATTTGTACTCCCCTTATTCTGCTTTTTTGGCGATAATAACAAATGAGTACGGTTACGAAAGCAAAAATCAACCTTAAAGAAGGAACAATTGAACTCGAAGGTAGTGAAACCTTCGTGAACAAGCAACTTGAGGGTTTTATGAAGGAAATTAAAGGCATGAAGCTACCCGCATTTGACCAGACAAGTGTTCAAACTCAACCTATACCCTCTCCTAAAGGCGAAGAAAGACAGCCTAAGAAAAGAGTTGGGAAAACAATTCAGAGAGTAGAACCTCTACCCTTAGACCTCAAGGGGAACGGAAATCCTTCGTTGAGACGACTTCATGAGGAAAAGAAACCCAAAACTGCAATGGAACAACTTACGCTCTTTGCATATTATCTCGACAAGTTTCTAAACATCAAAGAAATGCAGTTAGGACACGTTGTAACATGTTGTCAAGAGGTTAAGTGCAAAATTCCCGCAAATATAAAACAACAGTTCTATAACATACAACAGCATCACGGTTGGATTGACGTCGGTAAACTAGGAGAGACAGCCACAATCACAACTACTGGAATTAATCTTGTGGAACACGATTTGCCGAGGCCAGAAAATGCTTCAGCAGATAAAGCAACAACTTGAAAAAGCGTTCAGCAAAGAACTTCTTGATAAATTGTTCGAGTCGTACCAATTGGCTTATGAGAATTATTATGAAAGCAAATACAGACCATGTTGTTCTGAGGCAGGGAGATTCGCGGAAATTGCCTTGAGAATGCTTCAGGAAGCTACGACAGGAAAATACGTTCCACTGGGTCAGTCGATTCCCAATTTCAGCAGTGAAGTCATAAACCTAGAGAAAGTGGATTCTTCAAAATTCTCCCAATCTCTTAGAATTCAGATTCCTAGGACTCTTCAAGTCATCTATGACATAAGAAACAAGAGAGACGTTGGTCATGTCGGCGGTGACGTCGATGCAAACTTCTCCGACGCAACGCTCTCGTTAATTTCATGTAACTGGGTTTTGACCGAATTTATTAGAATCTATTTCACCTCTGACATTGCTACAGCTCAAGACATGGTCAATTCGATAGTCAAGATTCGAATTCCTCTAATCCAAGACTTCAATGGATTCCTTAAAATGTTGAATCCAAACCTACGTCTGCCAGAGAAGATTCTGGCCTTTCTTTACTACCGCAGTTCTGAAGGAGCAACTGTAAAGGAAATGAACCAATGGCTTGCAAACCGAATCCAAACAGGTCACATGAATCTCACATTGGGAAAACTTGAGCATCAAAAAGCGTATGTCCATAGAGATGGCGACCGTTACTTAATCACTGAAACTGGAAGAAAATATGTAGAAGGGAACATACCTTTAACAATTGATAGTTAGAGGCATGTAAGTTCTTGAATGGGCCCTTGGAGCAGAATTTGGAGGCTCAAATCTGGAAAAAGCAGAACTTCTTTGCAATATATCAATAAGTCTCTTTGCTTTTATAGTATCCTTAATACTCATTAATGCACACGGATGGGGGCTTCACACTTATCCTTTTTCAATAACGCATACCACGGAAGGGGTCTTATTTTCATTATTAGTATCGTCTGTGATATTTCTAACTTATTGGCGGTCGAATAAAGTTCACAGGTGGAGAAAGAAGTGGGCAAATGCACACTTCATAAAATACCTTCTTGTTGGTGGCTTGGACATGTTCTTCGCCATTCTACCATACATATTTTACGTTGGAGTCCTAGTCATGATGCATACGTGAGCATTAAAAAAGCGCGCGACAATACACTCAAAATACTATTCTGATTTTAGGAACCCAGTTTTTCCTCTCACCTCTAAGATACATACCTAACAACATTACCTCTTCATTGATTAACGTCTCAATTTCTTGTTTTTTCCCAACTCTGATTCTTGTGATTTCAACTTTAGTCTGGAAGCGCACTCTCAGATGACCAAAAAGCTGAGGAAAAGAAAGAATAATTGTGTACTATTTATTGAGCCGTGTTCGCTGTTTTTTGGGCTGACCGAGTGAAGTTAACGTAGTTGTTCGATTCTAATGCTCGGAATAATGATTGTGCCCGTAGCAGAACGTTTATATAGAGCGTGTTACAATTGTTACATTATAGAGTAAATGTAGCAAAACGCTTGGTATGTCACAATGAGCGAATATGAATCGAAATCGCACATCGTTAGAGTGTCAAATGACATCTTATCCGCTCTTCGTAAGGCAATACCAGAACTACATGAAGCAAGTGACGCTGAACTCGTAAAAAATGCATTGCGAAAATTCATCCTCTACCATCAGTATCTAGGTAAACTGTCAGTGGAAGAATACAATCGAGTCCTACACATTTTCACAGAGTAGACTTGCATTCGCTACGTTTCTCATAAAAGATCCATGTGTCAAGTAAACACGCTGTAAAACAAAAAGGGGATGGAGAAAAAATGAAAAAAATCAATCTGTTTAGCGTAGGCCATGAACCGAATGGAGGTGAAAACTTTGAGCATAAACATAGCCTTTAGAGGGTTCAGAATACGTCCAAGTAATGTCAAATTGGCGAGGGACAAAGTCACCGCAAGCTTTGGATTGTGCAAAATAGAGATGCTCCCGATCAATGCTTACGGGGTAGTTGACGAAGATTTCGAGATAATCCGAACACAGAAATTTGAAGGCAAAGACATAGACTTTGAAAAGCTTATGAACTTCACTGAATGGGGCAGAAAATACTCAGTGAAAGATGTTAATGCTTTTACGAGACTTTATTGTACCGACGGATCATACGATAGAATTCATCATGCAGATATTTTCATTCGTGCTTCAATCTATGAAAAAGACAAAGCGAAGTTCTATGATGCCCTTGAGCACGAAGTAATGCATTGCCTCTTAGGCGCTGTAATCCCCGTCTATCGTCAGCCGGCTACTGCCAAGAAGCCAAGAATGAAGTCGGATTGAATAGGGTCATGGATTATGAGGGAGGTCATTGCCAATCAATGGCCATTCCACAAAAAAGGAGGAAAAATAGGAAAAATGGAAAATGAAGAAATCAACCCCTTCGTAATCGTTGGGGTTGTTGCGAAAATGAAAATTCAAGACCTCGGGCGCTTGGAAGAATACATCCGCAATCTGCATGGTGCAGAGTTAGTTTATGTTCAGAAATGCCCGAAGAACCGGAAATTAAGAATAGTGAAAGAATCAGGTGAAGGAGAATTTGAAAATGACAGAAACGGCTCTAGTTGATCGCATAGAGGTTCCTGCAAGCGAAGTTAATGACGAGCGAAACAAACTCTTTAACATTTCAATCCTTAGTGCTGAAAATAGGAACTTCATAGAAGCTGAAAGAAAGATTTCTAAGGAGCTTCTGATAATTCGTCCGACTTTGCATATTTATCAGATGACAGAGTTTGGCGAGACAAAGACCGCACTTGCAAACAGAATTGAAAACTACTGCAAAAAGATTAATCATCCCTGTCGTGTATTGACGGGCATTACTGCTGCTTCAGTGTGCGGCTCAATAGATGATCATAGCAATCCGATTCCCCCTGCCAGTCTTAAGTACAGATATGGCACAATGATTATTGACGAGTTTCAAACGAACAGCATTCAGAAGACTGAAACTATCGGCAGTATGCTTGATGTCATTGAAAACGAGCGCAGTTCAAGAAATATGGCACGAGTTCCAAAAGGCAAGACACACAGCGTCTTAGGCAAGGACTGCGAAGTCAGAGATGGCGAGTTAAACTTCAGAAACTTGCGTAGCAATTGGATTTTCTTAACTGCTAAGAACTTGAAAAAATCGCACGGCCTGCAGATGGCTATGCTAATGAGCAGATGTGTGCCGATAAGCAAAAACTTCACGTTTGACGAGCTTGACGCAATTGATGATGATCCGGATTTGCTCTTTAAACCATTAAATTTGAAAGTGCCAGAGCATCATGTCATTAAAAATGTTGAATACTTGAAGATTCGCACGTACGTCAAGAAGGGTCTGCAAAGTCTTGATGTCAGTGAGAATTATTATTTCAGAACAATCTGTGATTGTTTGCGTGCGTACGTTTACAGTGGTTATCAGCATGACACAGACTTGTATGCGTTCATCATAGGCTGCAAAGCTGAATTTGCAGTTAAAATTGAAGAACTGGAAGTCTCTATTTCAGAGCTAGAAAAGCAAACAGAGGGTTCCTAAGAGAGTTTGTGTGCTATATAAATACTTGAAGGGATAGGGAATCTGAGTGCACATATAGCACACAAAATTCAGTCAATCAAGAAAGATGGTGAATTTATCATAAGAAAGATGTTTCCTGCAATTAATGCTGCGCAAAGCAATTAGACGAGAGCGCAAGCCATGATCCAGTATAACCCTATTTACAAGCAGAGCCATCGTAGAAAATGCAAAATCTGCAACAGCCCAGAGCTTGCATTCATAGATTACTTGCATTACTATGAAGGCTTGAGCTACAGAAAGCTTCTCGCACGCTTTAGCTGGTTGAACTTCATGAACTGCGAAGCGCATTTTGGACGAGCACCGCAGAATATCCGAGACTTTTGGGAGCAGCTAAAAAGCGAAAGCGAAACGATGTCAAACGATGAAATTCTCAACAGAATCAACGAGTTTTATTATGCACCGCAAGAAGCGGACACTTTGCCAGATTTCGAAGAATCATTCTTGTCATGATAAACATACTTCGAAAAATTGACTATTTGTTTCCAAAAGATTTAAAGTACCGAACCCTTTGGCTAAAGGCACAAGACATATGGTGGCATACGGCAGCACCTTCAGGCTCAAGTCTGAAGTAACAAGGCAGCATAGAAATTTGTTCTAGCAAAGCGTAAAAGCAGCTTGCCCCATTGTCATCATCACTCAAGAGGGGTAGGGCTTTGAAGAAACTTGCAGCATGCATTCTGTTAGCCACGCTTTCTGTCTGCATGTTCACACTCGCATTCAACGTAAAGTCAGTCAAAAGCATTCAAACATCGCCAGTTGTAGAATGGAACAAAACCTATGGAAGGGTATACGACGCCAACGCTCATAATTCGCTAGTTCAAACTCACGATGGAGGATATGCAATAGCAAGCACCTCGGATTTTGGAGCGAGCGATGCTGACGAACGTTTTTACCTGGTTAAAACAGATTCAAATGGAACTGTTGAGTGGAACAAAACGTACGGAACGGTAAGAAGCATCGTTTACTCAATGGTTCAGACGAATGATGGTGGGTACATACTTGCAGGAGCAGGTGCAACTCTGCCTTATGGAGTCGTGTGGGTCGTCAAGACCGACGCAAATGGAAACGTGCAATGGAACAAAACTTACGGAGGAAATGGGGATAATGCGCGCTCTATCATTCAGACATCAGATGGAGGATATGCAATAGCTGGTATCGCCGCCGGCGCCAACGGTAACTGGGAAGGCTTTCTAATCAAGACTGATTCTAACGGAAACATGCTCTGGAGAAAAACCTATGGCGCGTCCACAAACAATACGCAGCTAACATCTGTGGTTCAAACTAGCGACGGAGGATTCTTAATGGCTGGTGCAACGCAATCTCCCCCGTTCAGCGGCAAAGTCGATGCGTATGTAATCAGAACTGATTCATATGGGAACGCGACTTGGGTCAAAGACTACAGCCAAACATCTGGCGACGACTATGGGAATTCAATCATCCAGACCAGCGACGGAGGATATGCAATAGCAGGTCAAACAGATATATTTGGCAACGGGGACGCTTGGTTGATAAAAATTAACGCAACGGGAGATTTGACGTGGGACAAGACCTATAATGGGAGCGCGGGCGCTGACTTTGCATATTCAATTATTCAGACAAGCGATGGAGGGTACGCGATGGGGGGCACAATAGACTTTAACGGCAATGGTTATGCATGGATAATCAAGACGAACGCTGACGGAACCGTTTCTTGGAATCAGACGTACGGTGGGTCAGGATATTCGAGGGGATATTCTGCTATTCAGACTAGTGATGGCGGCTATGCATTGGCTGGGTACACAAACTCTTTCAGCAGTGACGGTAGCTACCAAGTTTGGCTGATAAAGCTTGCGCAAGTGAAACAAGTTCTATCAATAGGAGGCTACAGCACTTCTATTGACGTCTACACAAGTGCAAAGCTGTTAGCTGTCTACCTTACTTTGGTTACGACCCTGTTGGCCACCACCGCTTCAGTCAGACGCAAGAAAGCGCTAAAGAGACATGCACGCTGAAATCGACAAGAACGCTGGTAGAACTTTCAAAAATCGCTTTTGACGCTTGCTAAAGATAAAGCAGCACTGCTGCACTCGCTTATGCAAGCACGAGAGTACTGCTAAAGCTTACGGCTCAGCTTCGGGTCCTTCTTCTCCAGTTGATTTGAAATCCACTTCATTCCATTCTTTCTTTCTCTTTTTCTTTGACTTCGTCATTTTTCGCTCACTTTCTTTTCCTGAACAGTTTTACTCCGTCAACTTCGCAGACATAGTCGAAACCTGTCTCTATCAGCTTTGCTGCTTCTTCAACTGATTTCGCTGTTTGACAAGTGAAATCGTCTGGGTAATCAATCAAAGACTTCGCAAGGTGAATGTAAATCAATGTGTTGTCAAGTCTTCGATGTCCGAGAGCATACTTCACATAAAAGATGTCTCTCGTCTTGACGTAAGTCATAGTGCCGAACCAATGTCTTAAGTCGTAGAGTCTGATTTTCAGCAGTTCAATGTCTTTGAATTTCGTAAAAGCACGCTTTCTGTAGTGTCGCCACATGTCTTTGATTTTTCTTGAAGTCGCAAAAGTGCGTGTATCAATGTTTGAGATTTTTCTTCGAACAATGTAGTCTCTTAACAAGTCAACCACCTGCGGCTTTAACTGCAAAGTTCTACTAGCGCCAAGCTTGCTTGTGGGCACAGTCAGTTTTGCATGTTCCAAGTCTATGTCTCTGAGCGTCAGCTTTGAAATCTCATCTGGGCGAAGTCCATACTTGCTCAGAGCATAGACTGTCGAATAAACCCAGCCACAGCATGCGATTATCATGTCAATCTTCGCTTCAGTCGGCACATGAATCACGAACTCTTCAACGTGCATTCGCTTAGGCTTCTCGTAATTGATAGAATTAGCGTTGCAGAAGCACTGATAAGCACTGAAGAACTTGTTTTTCGTTGTATTCTTGACGTTCTGCTTGTAGATCGTAGCTTCAACTTCAGCAGTGTTCGTCAGATTGCAGAGTTTGTTTAATCTTCTGAGTCTGTTCCATATTGCTTTCTGGTTTGCTTTACTCAAGTGTTGAAGCTTTGCTAAAGTTTTTATAATCATGGGGAGAGAGTCTAGACCGCTGAAAAGGGGCTGTCGGCTAGCTTGGTCTAGGCTCTGAGCCTCGGGCGTTCGGGACCCCGGTTCAAATCCGGGCAGCCCCACCACAGTCAGGTTTAAAATTAGTAGGGACTCCACCTAGGCAAGTTTGGGCCTGAATTTTTTCAGAGAAATGATTAGCCGAATGATAACTAAGAATAAGTTGTGTAGCTGATAATGCTTGATTCGAAGGGGGAGAGATCATCAATCGAGTATTTCATCTTCACAAAATGATTGCATATCTTCTCCCATAGCAAACAGATTTGATAATTAAATGTTCATTGAAGCCAAATGTCCTGGTTAAACTATTAGCTCTTAGCCTATCGTTGTTCTCCAGGCGCTGTATCCCTTTTCTTCTATTGCATTGGCTATTTTTTCTTGTGTGGCTTCATTTTCCGCTAAACCTATCACCAAGCCACCTCGACCAGTTCCTGTCAATTTGGCGCCAACTGCCCCATTTTCCAAAGCTATTCCTACCAATTGGTCAATGATTTCTCCTGAGACTGTAATCTGCTGTAGCATTTTGTGATTCTGATTCATCAGGCTACCAATTGTGACAATATCTCCTCTGAGCAGGGCTTTTTTGGCTGCTTCCGCCAATTTCTCATATTCCCCAAAGATCCTTTCAATTTTTTCAGGATTTTCTTCTCTCAACTGCCTGACATCAGCGACCACTTCTGTCGTTGAGGCTGTCATTCCTGAATTTGCCAGTACGACTAGCATCTTTCTTGGTGATTGCAGAAGATCCATCACGTTCTTTCCTGCATGCAAGTTTCTTACGAACCAAATCAAACCGCCATAAGTAGAGGCGGTGTTATCTATGCCAGAAGGGGTTCCGTGGTATGCTTTCTCTCCTTCATAAGCGGCCCCATTTATCCTTTCATCATCCAAATCAAGATTGAACGTTTCACTCAAGGCGCGAGCCAAAGAGGTGCATTGAGCAGCAGAAGCACCAACTCCGCTTGCAGCAATCAAATCACCAGCAAAGGATATCTCAAGTCTTTGATTCTCTGTATCTACTTTCAAATGATTGATTATGTTGGCAATCGACCGCATAGCCGCATCGTATTTATGTTCTTTATAGCCGGGAGTGGCAGGTCTCTGATCGTTGACAGTCCATCCATTTCCTTTGACCACCTTGACATCTGCGGTCGTATAAGCCCCTAACGCCGATACGATTGACGGCAATCCGTAGACCACAAAATGCTCTCCGAAAAGGATCGTCTTTCCATAACCCTTCCCCGCGCCCACCTACTTCACCTCAACGGTTCCTTCTGAGCCATTGACAACTATTCTTTGTCCTCTCTTGATTTCGCCAATGTCAATTTTGTCCACGCATGGAATTTCGCTAATTATGCAACCCACGGCTATGATTGTATCCATCTGCTTGTTTACTATTGCTGCTGGAGCCGTATTGTTTTTCTTCATCCTATACAGCGTGTAAGATCCAACTGTGGAACCTTTGCCAGTTGGAAATACAAGAATCTTCCCTGTTATTGATTGCCCTTCGAGTTCATGCCCCACTTCAACGACTTTGCCCGTATCGGGATCCACGCCTCCGTAGAATGAAATTCCATCTTTAGTTACAATCGCTTCTCCGCCTGCAATGCCTTTGTAGATTTTTCGTCCTTTAAGTTTCATTTTGTCGCCTCTTCGATGCATTCTTCGATTGTTCCAATTTTTACCTTGAACTTGTTCGTTGCACGACCATAATAGCATGCTTTGGCAGAATCTACTAACATGCCCTTGAAGCGCCCTTTTATTGGAGCTACAACGCAGCACGTGTCCGTTGCGAATTTTGCTCCCGCATCTTCGATTATCTTAGAATAGCCTGCCTCATCGGCGATTCTCTTTATGGGTCGAGCTGTCGTAATCCAAAACTCCTTCCTAACCTTCTTTCCCTTCAACAAATTCGCGATTTTTTCTATTTCGTTAATCGAAGCGTGAGGACAACCAATGCTGACGAAATCCACTTCGAGACAGTCGTCAACAAGTTCGGATCTAGCGTTTTCTAGGTCCTCTTGATTAATCTCAGAAACATTACCGGTTGGTCTTGGATACCTGTCAAACTCTGGAGTGATACCTTCCATGTGGAATAATGCTGTTCCACCATAGGTAGCAATAGAGGCACAGAATGACTTAAGCTCTTCAACCGAAGCGGAAGGGATTCCTGTAATAAATGGTATGTTTTTTCCAAGCTCAATTAATCTATCACCAATTGTTTTTCCTAATATTCCAAATCCGTCGGTGCCCTTGACCTGAGCGTTTACCTTTATTGAAACCTGACCATGGCGATTTTCGCCTAAATGATAACCGTATTTTGGTGTTTTCCCAGTCAAAGCCGAAGCCAACGCACTAGGTCCTCCCTCACGATTGGTACGAGCACCAATAACGGAATTCGCATAACAAACGGCACTACTTTCGGCCCATGCAATGTGCTGTCCAAAGTGCGGAACATTCCCAATAAAATATGGCGTGCACGAACAAGTAGTGATTATGCCCATCTTTGCAAACGCGTCTATGACGCGAATCTGATTCTTGGCAAATTCCGCACTTATTCCCAGCGCTTGCCAGTTTTCGCGATCAATGCCTGCGGGATTTAAGGTCGTTAAAACTTTGACCTTTCCGTCGTCAGCCATTTCGCTCAAGAATTCCAGCCCTGCTTCGCCAAGGTTTGCGTAGGAAACACCAGCTATCTGAACACTAGAAACGTCAACCATGCATTCAGCATCAAAAATTTCACCCAATGTGGTCAATATTTCCATGGATTTCTGGGCCGCTCTTCCACGTTTCCCATCCAGCATGTTTTGCTCTTCTGAAGTTAATTTCACACGCGTTCAATCCTTTTGATTAAGATACTTCTTGGAATCTACTTTTGGGAATTTCACGGCTTCGAAGCTCTTTCCTTTAGCTACGAGTGGCTTGGTTAAGTCGAACCCGATTTTCGTAGTCACGTAAGTTCCGGGTTCAGCGCTGGGATCTAGACTGCTTCCTTGCTCTTTGTCTTTAATGATCATTTGGGCATCTCCTTGAAAGCGAGTTGCCATTGCCCATTCTACAGATAGACAATTGTAAATGTCGATGTCTTTGTCTACCACAAAAATGTGTTTGCAACTTCTATGTCCCGCGAACCCGCCTTCTATCGCCTTTTTGCCATCTTCTTCTGATTTTTTGTCAATTTGAATGATTGCATGAAGCCAGGAACAACCGCCAGGACTTACGTTTACGTCCAGGCACTTTACGCCTCTTTCATTGACTTTATTGAAAATCGTGGGTTCTCGAGGCATTCCCATTAGTATTTTGTGTTCGAGTGCGCCTGGCAACAAAGCTTGCCATATTGCATCCTTTCTGTGAGTGATTTTTTTAACTTCGAAAACGGGTTCTTCTCGAATAACATCATACGTTTCTGTTAAATCGACAAAAGGACCTTCGGCGTGTCTTTCTTTCAAATAGGCACGTCCTTCCAAAA
>Ga0187784_10003039_pt1 | contig 13547 bp, 12 predicted proteins | sample 1015_SJ02_MP15_2_FD_132964 | JGI IMG/M metagenome (GOLD analysis project Ga0187784, IMG submission 132964) | Tropical peat soil microbial communities from peatlands in Department of Meta, Colombia - 1015_SJ02_MP15_20_MG | ecosystem: Environmental > Terrestrial > Soil > Wetlands > Peat | place...
ACTTAGGCTATTGCGGGACAAGGTGAAAGACGCCACTCAATCGTGCGGCCGATCGGGCTGTTGTGGTGCATCACAACAAACCGAAACGCGCAATGTCGCCTAGGGGTCTTTCGGGCCGACGTCCTCGTTGCTCCAGAGAGCGGACATGGCTGCGGCGATCAGCGCGTCCCGAAGGCGACAGTCCGATGTGCTAACGCGATTGTATTGCCGTGAAGCGTGTTATTAACGATGAGACTTATCGAGGCGATGGCGCCATAGAAATTGCACAGCGCCAGTGAGATGATCCGTTGCGCGCCGCTGGCCCATTTGAGTGCGACGACTCACCACCGAGAAAACCGATGTCCATAAGGGCAATCATCACGGCTATCGGCATCGTCCTTGCCGCCAGCCTTCTGACGCAGAGCGACACCATCGCGAAGGGCGGCGGTGGCTCACACGGCGGCAGGATGGGGGCTTGGAGCAGAAACGGAAATAGAGGCTTCAATATGCACCGCTTCCCTGAGGCGCATCACGGCAATGAGCATCGGGAGCATGACGAGCACCGGGAACACAGGAACGCACGCGACGCTCATTCGCCGGAGGGCCGATGGTCAGGTGAGCAGGGAGGCCATGGCCATACTGCCCATTCTGACAACGGCATGTGGTCCCAAGGGGCGGGCTTCGGTGACACTAGAACCGGAAGCGGGCCGGGCTTCGGTGACACCAGGGTCGGGAGAAGGCCTAGCTTCGACGGAGAATGGCACGCTGTCGACGGTCCGCAGTAGCGACGAGCCCAATCCCGGCGATCTGCTGCGGTCATTCCCCGGCCGCGCCGATGCGGATGTGGCCGATCTGCGAGTTAATAAGCCGGAGAATGACGATCCTTCGATCCTGGAGCCGATCGAGGAGTCGACGGCACAGCTCCCACTCAGAAGGCAACTCATTGGCCGCGAATGCCTCACCACTCGCCCTCCTGCGGACATTGGGCTCAGGCATCGTTCTAACGGCCGGTGGTGAGACTTTTCCGCAAGCCGGAGGGCAAACCCGGCCGGGCTGGCTGCAGGTTGCTGGCCAGCCAGAAGAGGTAGATGAGGCAACGGCCGCATGTTCGCTGCTTTAAGACGTGCAGGGGGCCTGATGGTTGCCGAGCCGATCCGCGTTTCGGGCGCGCGGCCCCCACCGGCCGCGACCAAGGCCAAGACTAGCGCCCAGGGCAGTAAAGCCGCGCGCTACTCTTCATCGATCCCTCTCGTCGGTCTGGCCGCGCCGAAGGCGCGGTCAGACGAATCTAAGTGTTAGTACGTCCTTTGATTCAGCCTTGATATCGCTTTGATATAGCCTTGATATTGCAAACGAGCCTTGTCGCGAATCTCCTAAGGCCTCAGGCGGCCGACTGTCGATTAGCGCGGTCGCTGATTATTTTGCGATAGCGGGCCATCCATTCGCCGGTGTTTTGCTTCATCTGGGCGTACCAAGCAGCGGTTGCCATAGTGTGCGGGCGGTATTTTAGCCTGTAGATTTCGACGAGAGTGACGTTAGCAATGTGCCGCTGGACCGGGGCCAAGTGCGGGTATTCGGTCACCTGAGATCGCCTGATTTGGGCTCCTGTCACTAGTGTGGTGGCGGCTTCATGAGCAATACGAGCAAGTTCCCGCTCCTCCGGCTCGCCGCCATTCAGGCCATACGGATGGATGATCTCGGCGTCGGGATCATTGCCTTCCAAAAGCATTCCGACAGGCTCAATGAGGCCCAGCGTCTCCAGAGTATCAAGGGCAGGGAAGAAATAGCTATCCCACCCGGAATCCCACCGATGGCCATCTTCGCGCGCCACGAGTTCCCCAGTGAAGAACGGACGCGCCAACTCGCGATCGCCAATGATATTTTCTCTCTTAAAACCCCATACCACGAAGGAACCACACTCTCCGACGCGGAGGCGCTCAAATTTGACTTGAAGCATTTCACGCGGCACCCCCCCGTAGTTCGGAAGGAATTGGACCGCATACAGCTCAATCAGCAGCCGCAACGCAGTCAAGCTGCGGGTTTGGCGGATTAACTCAATCGGCGGCACTTCGTTAGCTGCGGCGTCAATGAGAGCATTGGGAAGCCAGACCGGGGATGGCGCCGACAATGCTGCAATCGCCGCGTCGTCAAGCCCGACTGATTGATAGCGCTGATTGTTCGCACGCCGCTTTTCGCATTCAGTAACAATTCCCCTAGCCTTCAATGCTTCGAACACGGCCCTCGTTTCATAAGACAGTTTGTTGCCGTTGCGGATTGCATCGATCACGGCTTTTTCGGTAACCGTGAAAGGGCCGCCAGGAATTTGATCTCCAGGCACCGCTTCATAAATTGGGTGCTTGCCGTCGCGTGTTTTCTTCCAGACGCCACGATTCAGGAGGTCTTCTACCGCCTTCTTAGCATTTGGCCGCGAGATACCCGCGTACCGCTCAATCGCGTTGACACTCCATTGCGTCTCTCGGTTATCAGGGCCCGTGCCCCTGGCCATAACCAGATGGGCGATAGCCGAGTTGAGACCTCCTGCCGCCGCACACCGGAACGCTCCGTGATCAATGGCGAAGAAGCCGCCCGCTCTTCTGTCACCGGGCATGGGTCACCTCGCGATGCCCGAGACCGCGAAGACCTCAGCAAAAAGTCTGTGGTGCGGGTTGGGAGCCCCGTCGGGATCGGAAGCGGAGGCTAAATGGCCTGTACCCTGAGCGTCATCCTCGATTGGAGAACAGCTAGGGGCGTTTTCGCCAAGGTTTGACAAATCCGGCGCAAACCATTGATCGAAGCGGGGTGGTTTGACAATCTGCCAACTAATAAGCCATTGAGGTGCCGACTTTAACCCCGGCATCATAATCCGTGTGTCGGCGGTTCAAATCCGTCCTCCGCTACCAGTCAATCGCCGGCACCCATTTCAATTCATCTGCGACGTCTGCCGGGATACTCGCGCCGCGCACACGTCTTGCCGCCAGCATTCGCTTTCTTCCGGGCGCCCCGCTATAAAGGTCGGCAGACGCCAGCGGGAGACGGGGAATGGACCTCTTGATCAGCGCACTCATCACCTTCCTGGTGGTGATTCTTGTTCTTTATCTCGTCAACATGCTGCCGATCGACGGTCGCGCCAAACAGATCGTGCGCGTCATTGTCATCATCCTCGGCATCCTGTCGCTGTTGAAATATCTGGCGGTCTTTTAGCGGCGCAATCGCCGGCGGCTTTGAGGTCTGCCGATGCCCGACGGCCGGGCCGCCTAGTTCCGGCCGCGCGGCTTCTTCGGAAAACGGTGGATCGAGGCGCGCTCGCCGGCGCTTTGCCGCAGCGCCGATTTGAGGTCGACCGGCCGATTGTGCTTGCGAAGAAGATCGCGGAAGGCCTCATCGGCCAGTTCCTGGAAATCCATCATCCGGTCGCGGGCCAGAAGGTCGAGCGCCGCCCAGGTTTCATCATCGAATTGGAGCCGCTTGCCGGGCATGATCGTTGCGCCGCCGTCCGCCGGCGGCTCCTTCGCCTCTCCTCCCGCCCAATCTAGAAGCGAGCGCCGCTGAAAGAAAGTCGGCCAGAACCCGGTTCTCGCCGCGACCGGGTCGCGATCATCGGCTCGAGCGTTTACAACGTTGGCGGCAGAGCCAGGCCGGAGGACATGGTGATCCCGAGCGTTGATCTGGCGCCCTACGTCGATGCCCTGGTCTTCCTCGGCACCGCGAGCGTGATCGTGCCGCTGCTGCACCGCTGCGGCGTCAGCCCGATCCTCGGCTACCTCGGCGCCGGCGCCGTGCTCGGCCCGCTGGGCTTAGGCTCGCTCAGCAATATTGTTCCCGCGCTGTCGTGGTTCACCGTCGGCGACGCCGAAAACGTTGCCGGCATCGCCAAGCTGGGCATCGTCTTTCTCCTGTTTCTGGTCGGGCTCGAACTGTCGCTGCCGCGATTGTCGGCGATGCGCCGCCTCATTGTCGGCCTCGGCGGATCGCAGGTGCTCTTGACCAGCGCCGTGATCGCGGCCGCCGCGGTGCTGGGCGGCAGTGACCCGCCGCAGGCGATCATATTAGGCACGAGCCTGTCGTTATCGTCGACAGCGATCGTGCTCGAGCTTCTCTCCAACCAGGAGCGCCTCACCACCAGCGTCGGCCGGGCGAGCTTTTCGGTTCTGCTCGCTCAGGACCTCGCCGTCGTTCCGATCCTGCTGTTCATCTCGATCCTTGCCGCCCGCTCCGGCGGATCGGTTCTGGCGAGCCTCGCCAGCGCCGTGCTGCAGGCGGCGGTTGCCATCACGGTCATCGCCGGCGTCGGCCGGGCGCTGTTGCGACCGTTGTTCCGCCTGGTTGCCGGCGCGCGATCGAGCGATCTGTTCATCGCCGCCGTGCTGTTCGTCATCGTCGCTGCCGGCGTGGTCGCCGACCAGGCCGGGCTGTCGATGGCGCTTGGCGCCTTCGTCGCCGGGCTTCTCCTTGCCGAGACCGAATATCGCAAGGCGATCGAAGCGACGGTCGCGCCGTTCAAGGGCCTTCTGCTCGGCGTCTTCTTCTTCACGGTGGGAATGAATATCGACTTCCGCGAGCTGGCGCGCGAGCCGTTCTTGCTCGCCGGCGCGGTCGTCAGCCTCATCGCGGTAAAGTCATTGCTACTGATCGGTCTCGGCCGGCTGTTCCGCCTGCGCTGGCCGGTCGCGGTCGAGACCGGGCTTCTGCTCGGTCCGGGAGGAGAATTCGCTTTCGTCGCCATCGGCATGGCGACGGTCGCCGGCCTCGTCGATGCGCGCCTTGCGAGCTTCGCGCTCGCGGTCACCTCGATGACCATGGCGCTCACGCCGCTCCTCTCCTTGGCCGGCCGCCGTTTTGCCGCGTGGCTGAGATCGGGCACGAGCCTTCCGGCCGAGCTTGCGGCGCGGCCGACAGGCGGCGGCAGGCACGCGATCGTCGTCGGCTACGGCCGCGTCGGCAAGGTCGTCTGCGCGCTCCTCAAGCAGCATGGCATCTCCTATGTCGCCGCCGATTCCGACGCCTCGACCGTGACCCACGACCGCCGCGAGAGCCACGACGTGTTCTACGGCGACGCCAACGACCCGCAATTCCTTGAGGCCTGCGGCCTCGCCACTGCGACCGGCGTCATCATCACCATCCACACCCGGGCGCTCATCGATGACGTGGTCGAGCACGTCCGCAGGATGCGTCCCGACATCCTCATCGTCTCCCGCGCTCGCGATGCCGATCACGCCCGCCACCTCTATGCGTTGGGCGCCACCGACGCGGTGCCGGAAACCATCGAGGCGAGCCTGCAGCTCTCGGAAGCGGCGTTGGTCGGACTGGGGGTCGCGATGGGGCCGGCGATCGCCTCGATCCACGAGAAGCGCGATGAAATCCGCCACGCACTGCAGCAGGCGGCGAAAGCCGCCGGGCGGCAAAAAACTCATGCGGTGAAGGCGAAGACGCTCAGGCGCTAGTGACCGCGAGCGTGGCGACGGCGCCAGCGCTCATAAGCCTCAGTGGCGTTGCGCTCTCGCAATATCGAGCACGATCGGCGATGCGGCCGGTCGCGGCGTCGCCAGCCGCGGCGGCGTGCGCCGCGCCTCAGCGAGCGTGCGCAGGAATTCCGCGAACCAATTCTGTACCGAAGAGGCGCGGAGCTTGCGGACCATGGCCTGCCAGCGCTCGCGCCGCTCCCCGACGCCCATGGCAAGGGCGCGCGCGATCTGCCGGGCCATGTCGTCGATGTCGTGCGGATTGACGAGGAGCGCGGCGTCTAGCTCCTTGGCTGCGCCGGCGAAGGCGGAGAGCACCAGGACGCCCGGATCGAACGGGTTTTGCGCCGCGACGTATTCTTTGGCGACCAGATTCATGCCGTCATGCAACGGCGTGACCAGGCCAACATGCGCAACGCGGTAGAAGCCGGCCAAAGTGAGCTGCGAGAACGCCTTATTGAGGTAGCGGATCGGGATCCAGTCGACCTCGCCGTGGCGGCCATTGACCTCGCCGACCAGGGCGGCAAGCTCGGCTTTGAGCTCGCGATAGGCGCGGATATTGCCCCGCGTCGGCACCGCCACCTGCAGCAGCGAAACGTTGCGTTTCAAATGCGGCTCGACCTCGAGCATGCGGTCGAATGCGCGCATCCTGTTGGTGAGACCCTTGGAATAGTCGAGGCGATCGACGCCGAGAACGAGCTTGGCGCCCTGCAGGCTCGCGCCCAGGCGTGCCACGTCCACGCGCGTTGCCGCCTTCGTTGCCCGCGCCGCAAACTCGTCGACGTCGATGCCAATCGGGAACGTCGCGAGATGCGTTATCCCCGAAGCGGAGGCGACCGTTCCATCGACGATGCCAAGCCCAAGCTCGAATTGGAGATACTCCTCGAAATTCTGCCGGTCATCGTCGGTCTGGAAGCCGATCAGGTCGTAGCTCAGCATCGCCTGGACGAGATCGGCGTGGTGCGGGACCGCCGACATAGTGCGCCGGTCGGCCCAAGGCGTATGCAAGAAAAATCCGATCGGCCGGCCGATTTGCAGCCGGCGCATTTCCGCGCCGAGTGTAAGGAAGTGATAGTCCTGAATCCAGAAGATCGCCTCCGGTCCGGTGAAGCGCAGCAGCGCGCGGGCCATAAAGGCATTGACTTCGCGATATGAGGCGTAGTCGTCGGCCGTGACTTGAATAAGATCCGTGCGCGAGTGCAGCGCCGGCCACAGCGCCGAATTGGAAAACGCCTCATAGAAGCCGCGATAATGCTTCGCCGGCAGGTCGACGGTCGCCAGCGCGCCGGTGCCGAGCGCCTCGATCTTGGCGAAGGAATCTTTGGTTTGCGCCGCGTCGCCCGGCTGGCCGCTCGAACCGACCCAGATCGCACCCGACTCCTTGACCACTGGAATCAACGCTGCCGCCAGGCCGCCGGCGACCGGCTCGTCAGATTTTGCCCGCGCAACGCGGTTGGAAACGACGACGACATTCACGCGGTGATCCTCCGGTTCCCTGCCGCAACAACGCGCCGAACTGGCTTGCGTTCCCTTTTGGACCGCGCAGCGAAGCTGCGGCAACGCCGCGAAAGCCGATGATTTCGTGATTTTGCCTGTGTTTCGCGGCGCTGGCGCGGCGGAATTGCGGCAGCGCGACCGGCAACGCCTGCGTGTGTGTTTGCGTGTTCGGCGCACGGTTCCGTCGCCGGAACCTTCGCGCTTTTGCGAATTTATCATTACGCGGGCGTGCAGTTTGCGCGCGCCGCGATCGATTTGTCTAAACTACTGCGGATTCTGAGCATGCGCGCGCTGACAGTCGCGCCGGGTATCGCCGGTTCAGCACGGGTCGAAGACGTCGCCGAGCCGCCGCGGTCAGACGGCGCGATTCTGGTGCGCACGCTCGTGCTTGGCGTTTGCGGCACCGACCGCGAAATCGTGTCCGGCCGCTATGGCTGGGCCCCGCCGGGCGAGCAGCGGCTGGTGATCGGCCATGAATCCCTAGGCAAGGTGGAGGAGGCGCCCGCCGATTGCGGGCTCGCGCGCGGCGATCTCGTCGTCGGCATAGTGCGCCGGCCCGATCCGGTGCCGTGTCCGGCTTGCGCCGTCGGCGAATGGGACATGTGCCGCAACGGCCGCTACACCGAGCGCGGCATCAAGGAGCGCAATGGCTACGGCGCCGAATATTTCCGCATCGAGCCCGACTTCCTCGTCAAGATCGATCCGGGGCTGGGGATCGCCGGCGTGTTGCTCGAGCCGACGAGCGTCGTTGCTAAAGCGTGGGATCACACCGAGCGCATCGGCCGGCGTTCGCGGTCGTGGCAGCCGAAGACGCTCCTCGTCACCGGCGCCGGCCCGGTCGGCCTTCTCGCCGCGCTCATCGGCGTGCAGCGGGGCCTCGACGTCCATCTGCTCGACCACACCGAGAGCCTCCTGAAGCGGCGGCTCATCCACGCCCTCGGCGCCACCTACCACGCCGAAGGCCTGGACAGCCTCAACGGCTTCAAGCCGGACATCTTGATGGAGTGCACCGGTGCAGCGAGCGTCGTGCGTGACGCGCTCGCCCGCACGGCATCCGCCGGCATCGTCTGCCTCGTCGGCGTCACCGCGCCCGGCTACGACTTCGACATCGATATCGGCGCGCTTAACCGCACCTTGGTGCTCGACAACGACACCATATTCGGCACTGTGAACGCGAACCGCGAGCACTACGAAATGGCCGGCGAAACGCTCAAGCGTGCCGACAAGGGTTGGCTCAGCCGTCTGATCACCCGGCACGAACCGGTCCAGCAATGGACGCAGGCGCTCGAACGGCTGGATGACGACATCAAGGTCGTCGTCGACTTTTCCGGATAACGCGGGCCTGATCGACGATGGCGGCGCGCATCGAAGATTACGCGATGATCGGCGACTGCCGGACCGCGGCGCTGGTCGCCCGTGACGGCTCGATCGACTGGCTTTGCTGTCCCCGCTTTGATGCCGAGGCGTGTTTCGCGGCGCTGCTCGGCACGCGGGAGCACGGCCGCTGGTTGATCGCGCCGCATGCCCAAGCTCGGATCACGCGCCGTTACCGGCCGAACACGCTGGTGCTCGAAACCCATTTCGAGACCGATGACGGCGCCGCCACGCTCGTCGACTTCATGCCGTTCCGCGGCCGGCATTCTACGATCGTGCGTCTCGTGGTCGGCACCAGGGGCTCGCTGCGGATGCGCGCCGAGCTGATCCTGCGCTTCGGCTATGGCGCGATCGTGCCGTGGGTCAGCCGGCTCGAAACCGGCGCGCTGCGCGCCATCGCCGGGCCGGACATGGTCATTGTGAACACCCCGGTGCATCTGCGCGGCGAGGACATGACCACGGTCGGCGACTTCGTCATCAGCCGCGACGAGACGATTCCGTTCGTGTTGAGCTATTTGCCGTCGCACAAGCCGCTCGACGAGCCGTTCGACCCGATCCGGGCGCTGAGCGACACCGAAACATTCTGGCGCGATTGGTCGGCGAAATGCCGACCGGCGGGACCGTGGACCGACGCCGTCGTGCGGTCGATGATCACGCTCAAGGCGCTCACTTATGCGCCGACCGGCGGGATGGTCGCCGCACCGACGATGGCGCTGCCGGAGCAGCTCGGCGGCACTCGCAACTGGGATTATCGTTATTGCTGGCTGCGCGACGCCACGCTGGTGCTCATCGGCGCCATGAGCGCCGGCTTCTTCGAGGAAGCGCAGGCCTGGCGCGAATGGCTGTTGCGCGCGGTTGCCGGCAGTCCCGATCAGCTGCAGATCATGTATGGTATCGGGGGCGAGCGGCGGCTCACCGAATGGACCGCGTCTTGGCTGCCCGGCTACGAGAACTCGGCGCCGGTGCGCGTCGGCAACGCCGCGCACAGCCAGCTCCAGCTCGACGTCTTCGGCGAAATCATGGACGTGCATCATCAGGCGCGCCGCAGCGGGCTGTCGGCCAACGAATCGGGATGGGCCGCGCAGCTCGCGTTTCTCGATCACCTGAAGCAGATCTGGCGCGAGCCCGACGACGGCATCTGGGAAGTTCGCGGCGAGCGCCGGCAGTTCACGCATTCCAAGGTGATGGCCTGGGTGGCGTTCGACCGCGCGATCAAAAGCGCGGAAACATTCGGACTGGAAGGGCCGCTCGACGAATGGCGCAAGCTGCGCGAGGAGATCAGCGATGAGGTCTGCGCCAAAGGCTTCGACCCGCAGCTGGGCAGCTTCGTGCAGTCCTATGGCGCCAAGGCGCTCGACGCCAGCCTGTTGATGCTGCCGGCCGTCGGGTTCTTGCCGGTTTCCGATCCGCGGGTCAAAGGCACGGTGGCGGCGATCGAACGCCGTTTGCTGCGCAATGGCTTCGTGATGCGCTATGACACCGGTGAGGTCGATGACGGTCTGCCGCCCGGCGAGGGCGCGTTCCTCGCCTGCAGCTTCTGGCTCGCCGACGTCTACACGCTGCAGGATCGCTTTGCTGACGCCGAGCGGCTGTTTCGACGGCTGGTCGGGCTCGGCAATGACGTCGGGCTCTTGAGCGAGGAGTACGATCCGCAGGCCAAGCGCTTCGTCGGCAATTTCCCGCAGGCGTTCTCGCACATGGCGTTGGTGCACAGCGCCTACAACTTGACGCGGCTGGAAAAGCCGATCGAGCAGCGCGCCCAGGCCGAGTATCAGCCGCCCGAGGAGGTCGCGGCCAGCTGATCAGCTCATTCCGGCGCCGGCGAGGCGAGCGGCTTGTCCTTGTCGACGACGTAGGTGACGAGCAGCTTTTGCGGCTTGTCGCTATTGCGCGCGCTATGCGGGGTTTCAGGCGCGATCTGAAAACCATCCCCCGCTTTGATTTTTCTGGCAGGCTGACCCTGCACGAAGAGCTCGCCCTCGCCTTCCACCACGTACGCGGATTCAATCCCGGGATGGGTGTGCCGGGCAACCGCTGTCCCAGGATCGATCTCGACCGATACCAGGACGGTGACATAGTTGGTGCCGGGGAGCTCGGTCTTTTGCAGAATGATCCGGCGAAATCCTGGCGCCTGTGCCTCGGCTTCGGTGATGACGCCGGTCGCGGCAAAGCCGGCGATGGCGCAGATTGCGCAGGCGCTGAAGTTTCTCCTCGACAGCATGGCGTTTCCTCCCTGAAACGACGACGAACGAGACTAGCGAGCGCCGTCGCGCCGGCATAGGGCGGCCGGCGCGCATTGCTCACAAGGGCGGCCGCGCCGGGTAGTCCGGCTGCTTTCTTGCTTCGGCTTCGATCTTCGCCATCGCCGCCAGCGCGACGTGATCGCGCCAGGGCCGCGCGATGACCTGCACCGCGATCGGCAGGCCGGCGCTGCCTCGCTCGCTCTCGCGGGCAACGCGATCGACGATATCGCGGCTCGCCGGCCGGTCGCTTTCCTCGCCCGCACGCACGCGCGTGACTGGAACCACGCCGGCCGGGAAGCCGCTGACATTGGCGAGCGGAGTATATGCGCCCGGCATCGGCAGCAATTCCGTCGCGCCATGCCGCACCGCGGGCAGCGCGTAGGCGGGACAAAGGATGAGATCAATCGGCCCGCCATCGGCCGCTTCGAGCGATCGCAGCAGGTCGTTGCGGAAATTTGCGATTGCTTCCATCGTCTGCCAGTATTCGTCGGCGCTACCGGACGCAAAGCGCCGCATGTTCCTGGCGGAACGCCGCTGGCCGATCGCGTCGAGCGCGGAGGCAAGCACGCGGCGCAGCCACGACGGCATACCGGCCGTGAGCAAAAGCGGACGCACACGCCGGTCGACCTTGTTGCCGTGCAGCAGACGTCGAAACGCCGCCGTACGATCGGCGGAGAGGGAGGCAAACAGAAGATCGGTCGCACGGCTCAAGGCCGGCGGCTTCCAGGCGGCCGGCTTCGCGCCGGCTGCGACCAGCATCTGCGCGGCTTCGGCGACAGCGCGTCTTGCCGCCGGCGCAATCGGAAACTCGCCATCGTCGGTGAATGTTGCGAAGCGCATTCGGCTCAGCTCGACGGCGTTCGGATTGCCCAATTGGGCGCCCGGAACGACAAACGGATCACGGGCGCGGTCGAGCACGCTCAGTCCCAAGACCAGATCTTCGACGTGCCGTGCCATCGGACCGACCTGACTGACTATCCCGGTCTGGCCGACAGGCAGGCCGTGGGCGCAGTGATCAGGCGTGCGGCCCGCGGTCGGGCGGATCGAGGTGATGCCGCAAAACGCGGCGGGAACGCGCAGACTGCCGCCGATGTCGTTGCCGAGGCCGAGTGGCGAGCCGCCGGCGGCGATCGCGGCCGCTTCGCCGCCGCTGCTGCCGCCGCAGGTTCGTTCGGGGTCCCATGGATTGTTGGTCCGGCCGTAGAGCGGGTTGTCGGTTTCGGTGAAGATCATGAGCTGCGGGAGATTGGTCTTGGCGATCGGAATGGCGCCGGCCGCGCGCAGCGCCGCGACGTAGGGATCGTCCCTGCTTTCGATTTCATGCTGGCGCGAGGTGAGGCCGAATGTCGAAGCGGTGCCGGGGAGATCGAAGCATTCCTTGATCGTGACCGGCACGCCGGCGAGGGGAGGGAGCTCGTCGCCGCGCGCGCGCGCGTTGTCGATTTCAGCCGCGGCCTGGCGCGCGCTCTCGGACAGATCGACAACGACGGCGTTGAGCTTGCCATTGACGGCCTTGAGCCGCCCGATGAAGTGCTCGACGGCGTCGCGTGATGAAAGATCGCCGGCGGCGATGCGTGCCGCGATCTCGCGCGCGGACAGGTCCGCCAGCGCGAGCTGACGTTCGGGTATCGCGGCGGTGGAGGTTTCAGCGAGCGCCATGCGTTGCTCCCCTTGGGGTCGCGCCAGGGTGCGTCGAAATGCGCCGAGCGTCCGGCACCCCGGGCGCATCTTGTTTGCCGCGTTGGCGCCCGTCAACGGCGTCTTAGACGCCGAGATGGCGGTGCAGCATCTGCGGCTGCTCGCGTACCGTCTGCGCAGTCAGCATCTCGACGATGTGACCGTTATTGAGGATGTAGACGCGATCGGCGAGTGTCATCGCGGCGGAGATGTTCTGCTCCACCACCAGGATGGTCTGGCCCGCTTCGGCGAGGGCGCGGCAGGTGGTCAAGAGATCGCGCACGATGATCGGCGCGAGGCCCTCGAACGGCTCGTCGAGTAGCAGGATCTTCGGCTCGCGCACCAACGCGCGGGCGATCGCCAGCATCTGCTGTTCGCCGCCGGAAAGATCGGTGCCCCGGCTCTGCCGCCGCTCCTTGAGCCGCGGAAACATCACGTAGACGCGCTCGAGCGGCCAGCGGTTGGTCGCGGTCAAGCCGGCGAGGATGAGATTTTCCTCGACATTGAGGCTGCCAAAAATACGGCGCTCCTCGTGGACGAGTTGCATGCCGGCTTGGGCTATGGCGTGGCTCTGCCTTCCGGCGATCTCGACCCCGTCGAAGACAATCGAGCCGGCGCGGGGCGAAACGACGCCCATCAGGCTTTTCAAGGTCGTGCTCTTGCCGGCGCCGTTGCGGCCGAGCAACGCCACCACTTCGTGGCGTTCGACGGTGAGCGCGACGTCGAAGAGGATGTGGGAATCCCCGTAATACGTGTTAAGTCCACTGACCTCGAGCAGGCTCATGCCGCGAGCACTCCGCCGAGATAAGCTTCCTGCACGGCCTTGTTACCTTTGATCTCGTCCGGCGTGCCTTCGACCAGCACGCGCCCTTCCTGCAGGACGGTCACTCGCTGCACGAGTTCGAACAATGAATCCATGTCGTGATCGATGATGATGACCGTGCGGCCCTGGCTGATCGATCTGAGCAGCTTGACCATGTCGATGCGTTCGCGCGGGCTCATCCCGGCGAGCGGCTCATCAAGCAAGAGGAGGCTCGGCGAGCACGCGAGGGCGAGCCCGACCTCCAATCGCCGTTTCTCGCCATAGGGAAGTGCCGACACCGACTTATCGGGATGCCCGGCGAGGTCGACGAGTTCGAGCGTGTGCTCGACCTGCTCGGCCAAACCCGAAATCTTCGACAGCCGCCGCAGCATGTCGAGCCGAAACTTGCCGCGTCGTTCCGCGAGGGCCGCTATGGTCAGATTCTGTCGCACCGTCAGCTGCGTGAACAACTGGTTGACTTGATAGCTCTTGGTAAGGCCGAGCTGGCACACGTCG
>Ga0187784_10003040_pt1 | contig 13547 bp, 11 predicted proteins | sample 1015_SJ02_MP15_2_FD_132964 | JGI IMG/M metagenome (GOLD analysis project Ga0187784, IMG submission 132964) | Tropical peat soil microbial communities from peatlands in Department of Meta, Colombia - 1015_SJ02_MP15_20_MG | ecosystem: Environmental > Terrestrial > Soil > Wetlands > Peat | place...
ATTTGGGCCGGCGCGGCGGTAGGCCTCAGAAACCGTGCACCGCCTCGCTCACATGTTCGACCTCGGGCGGCGACGCAAAACAATGGCCGACAAGCTTGCGCCATTCCTGGAAGTCGGGCGAGCCGCGAAAGTCTTTCGTGTGATTCTCGACCGTCGCCCATTTGACGAACAAGCGGTAGCGCGATGGCTTCTCGATCGAGCGCGACAGATCCATGCCATGGCAGCCCTTGGCGCGCTGGAAGATCGGCGCCGCCTTTTTCACGCCGCTCTCGAATTCTGTTTCCATGCCGGGCTTGACGTCGATCTGGGCGATTTCGGTGATCATGGCTTGCCTCCGTGATGAGAGCCAAAGCTAGCATCGACAGTGTGAGGAACGAAGCCATGCGCGAATCGGGAATTTTGCGCTGGATAAATTCCTTGCACGGCGAAAATGCGCGCCCAGGGGTTAAATATTCGCCGGGTAATGGGCATATATTGCGTAACCTGGCCCGGGTTGAGCAACGCGAAACCCGGGAAGGTTTGCCAGCTCACGTGCGGCTTCCGGATTTCGCTTCGCTCAGTCCGGGCTACAAAAAGGGCTTGTCATGATTGACGTGCATTACTGGACCACGCCGAACGGCCACAAGATTACGATTTTTCTTGAGGAAGCCGGACTGGAGTACAAGATTTTCCCGGTTAATATCGGCAAAGGCGAGCAGTTCAAGGCGGAGTTTTTGGCGATCTCCCCGAACAACCGCATTCCCGCCATCGTCGACCACGCCCCGCCCGACGGCGGCAAGCCGATTTCAGTCTTCGAGTCGGGTGCGATCTTGTTTTACCTCGCCAACAAGACCAGCAAATTCATCGCCAAGGATATGCGCGAGCGCATGCAAACGCTCGAGTGGCTGTTCTGGCAGATGGGCGGACTCGGTCCGATGGCCGGTCAGTACAATCACTTTGGCAACTACGCGCAAGAAAAGCTGCCATACGCGATCGACCGCTATCGCAACGAGGTGAACCGGCTGTACGGCGTGATGAACAAGCGACTCGCCGACCGGCCGTTCCTTGCCGGAGACTATTCGATCGCCGACATGGCCTGCTATCCGTGGATATTGCCAGAGCGCCAGGCGCAAAACATCGCCGACTTCCCGCATCTGAAGCGCTGGCACGAGACCATCAAGGCGCGGCCCGCGGTGGTCAAGGCTTACGAGTGGACGCCGAAAATCAATCCGGGCCAAGGCGGCATCCGCACCGCCGAGGAGCGCGCGATCCTGTTCGGGCAGAGCGCTCAGTCCGTTGCAGCCGCCGCGCAGCGCGTGCGTTAGCGTCGCTACTGCCAACAACGCGGGCGCGGCTGGCGAGCGCCAGCGCGCGTCCCTTTAGGGGCTGACGCCGCCGATATAGCCCATGATTTTCCAGGCGCCGTCCGGCTTGCTGTAGCAGATCTTGTCGGTGGCGAGCGGCATGAGTGCGTCGATCGGGATGAAGCCGGTCTTGCCGTCCGGCAGCGCCAGATGCAGGAACTGCGTCTCGCCGGGCTTGGCCGCCGGACTGTCCGGCAGCACGCGCACGAAATACAAACCGAGCTTCTCGACGACGGCCGCGTCCGACTGCGCTGCGGCGCGCGCCTCAATGCCGTCGCGCGCTGGATAGCCCCAGTCTTCCGGATCGGTATCGGTCTGCTGCACCAGCGCCTCGAACGCGCTGGCGTCGAATTCCGGCGGCGCCGGCGCGCAAAAGATGCCCTTGTTGTCCGGCAGCTCCGCCAAGGTCGGCTCGCTGGCATCCGTCGCCAAGACGCGCCAGCCGGCGCCATTCGGATTATCGAGATCGATCGCGTGAGCAAGGTTGTCGATGCCGGACTTGCTGTCGTCGGCGAGATTCTTGTCCTGTATCCAGAAGAAGCCCTGCGACACGATCAGGCTGGCGAGCGCAGCGCGGTCCTTTTTGGCGACCGCCGCGCCGAACTCCTTGCGAAACGCTGCAAAGCTCGGATCGCTGTACGGACCGGCAAACTTCACCGCCACCGCGCTGTACGGCTTAACCGGCGGCGGCGGCGGGGGCGGCGGCGGCTTGAAGCCCACCGGCGGCTCCGGCAGCTCCTGCGCCGAGGCGCCCGCCGCGGCGAGCGCGCACAACGCGGCGGCAGTCAGGATCGAGGCGGCAACAACGAGATGACGGCGCATCAAGCAATCTCCAGGTTCGGTGCCACACGCGCTAGCGGGCGATAACGGCGGCGGTGCAGCGGCCTGTCCCACCTTATAGCGTCGGCGGCAATCGCGGTGCAAAGCCGCAACTTTCTCCGGCCGCCGCGGAAACGATCGCGGCGTTTTGCGTTACAAAGCTGTTGCCCGACTCGCCGAAGGATTGTCATGCCCGCCCTGCCAGTCTCACCCTATGCGCTCACCATACTGCTCTTGATCGGCTCCAACTGCTTCATGACCACCGCCTGGTACTGGCACCTGCGTTTCCGCGAGGTGACGCTATGGCAGGTTGTGTTGATCAGCTGGGGCCTCGCCTTCTTCGAATACTGGATGGCGGTGCCGGCCAATCGCTATGGGTCGTACGTGTACAATGCTGCGCAGCTCAAGACGATCCAGGAAGTCATCACGCTCACGGTGTTCGGCGTGTTTTCGGTTGTCTATCTGCATCAGCCGGTGACCTGGAATCAGATCATAGGCTTCGCCCTGATCGCCGCCGGCGGCTATTTCGTGTTCCGCGCACCGTTGTGATTGCTACGCGCTTCGTCCGCCAGCATCGCCGCAGCGGCGCTGAGGACGTCGCGAAATCCGATCCACAACGCAACAGAGACAAGCGCGAAAGAGCCCAGAATGATGAAGTTCGCGCTCGCATCGCGTTCGTCATTGCGAGGAGCCATAGCGACGAAGCAATCCAGTTGTTGTGGAAAAAATGAAACGGCTTTGCAGCAGTATCCCGACGTTCGTGACACATTTGTAGCTACATTCCAAACTTGATGCTATGAGCCGCTTCGTCGGCACCAAATTGGACCACAGCTCCAGGGAAGGATGGCGTGTCGCGGATATTTCTTAGCCATTCGAGTGCAAACAATGCCCAGGCCGTCGTTTTATACGATTGGCTGCAACGCGAGGGCTGGAAGGACGAAGTCTTCCTCGACCTCGACCCGAAGCGCGGCATTGCGGCGGGGGAGCGATGGGAGCGCAAACTCAACGAGTCGGCCAACCGTTGCGAGGCAGTGCTGTTCCTCGTATCCAAGGCATGGATCGATTCCGTCTGGTGCCGGAGGGAACTTAATCTCGCGCAGCACCTGAACAAGCGGCTGTTCGGCGTCCTGGTCGAGGACCTTGAGACGACCGACGTCCCGGAGGATCTCATCCAAGCCTGGCAAGTCGTCCGGCTGGCCAGCGGCCGCGACGGCATCCTGCTTACCGGAACCATACCCATCACGCACGAGGACGTGTTTGTTACCTTCTCGGCGGAAGGCTTGCAGCGGCTCAAGGACGGACTTGAACAGGCCGGCCTCGCGCCCAAGTTTTTCCCCTGGCCGCCGGCGGATGACCCGAACCGTCCGCCGTATCGCGGCCTTCGCCCGCTCGAAGCGGAAGACGCTGGAATTTTTTTCGGACGCGATGCCGGAGTTATTGAAGCGCTCGATCGGCTGCGCGGCATGCGCGACGGCGCTCCGCCGCGGCTGTTCGTTATTCTCGGCGCCTCGGGTTCCGGGAAGTCATCGTTCTTACGCGCCGGACTCTTGCCGAGGTTGGCGCGCGACGACCGGAATTTCTTTCCGCTGCCTGTAATCCGGCCGAACCGGGCTGTGATTTCTGGCGACGGCGGCCTCTTGATTGCACTCGAAGGCGCATGCCGCAAGGTGAATGTGCCCATAACCCGCGCCAGCCTCCGCCAAGGCATCGAGGGCGGCGCGCCTAGTCTGCGCGCCCTCTGGCAGACGATCATCAAGAAAGCAACGCCGGCCGCGATTGACCCGGCCAAGCCGGTGAAGCCGCCGACCATAGTTGTCTCGGTCGATCAGGGCGAGGAGCTCTTTCTCGCCGAGGGGCAGGACGAGGCGCGCAAGTTTCTTGCTTTGGTGCGGGACATGGTCGCCGACGATGACCCGGCGTTGATCGTGCTTTTCACCATTCGCTCGGATGCCTACGAACGATTGCAGCTGGCCAAGGAACTCGAGGGCGTGCACCAGGAAACAGTCAGCCTGCCGCCCATGCCGAAAGGCGCTTATGCCGAAGTGATCAAAGGACCGGCGAAGCGGCTGGACGAAACGCCGCGCGAGATCAGGATCGAGGACAGCCTTGTTGACGCCTTGCTCGTCGATATCGACAAAGGTGGCGCCAAGGACGCATTGCCGCTGCTCGCCTTCAGCCTGGAGCGGCTCTATCTTGAATATGGCGGCCGCAAGCAATTGATGCTCGCCGACTATGAAGCGCTTGGCCGGTTAAGAGGTTCGATCGAAGCGGCGGTCGAGGGCGTGTTCAAGGCCGCGGATAATGATCCGGCGATCCCGAAGGATCGCGCCAAGCGGTTGGCGCTGCTCCGCAAGGGCCTCATTCCATGGCTCGCCAATATCGATCTGGAAAACGGTGAGCCGCGCCGCCGGGTGGCCGCGCTGTCCGAGATTCCCACCGAGTCGCGGCCGCTCGTCCAGCTTTTCGTCGAGCAACGCCTGCTGGCGACGGACACCAGCGAGGCTACGGGCGAGCAGACCATCGAGCCTTCTCACGAAGCGCTGTTGCGGCAATGGAGTCTGCTGCGCGGCTGGTTGGCGGACGACGCCGGCCTGTTGGGGATCATCGAAGGAGTGAAACGCGCGTCCAAGGATTGGCTCGGCAACAGCAAGACCACGGCATGGCTTACGCATACCGGCGGCCGCCTAGAAGCGGCGGAGCAGTTGCGCGCGCGGCCTGATCTTGCCGCGAACTTGACGGCAATCGATCGCGATTATCTCGCCGCCTGTCGCAAGGCCGAGTCAGCCGCCAAGGGCCGGCGACGCGCCGTACAAGTCCTGATCTATGTCCTGTTGGTGGGCATCATCGGCGGTCTTGTCAGCTGGATCGAACAAGCCGCCATCAGGAGCGAATGGCGTTGGTACTGGATTGAACGGCCATTCGCCGCCGCGAAGATTTTGCCTTACGTTCTCAAGCCTGCATCTGCCGCAACACTCAAGGCGGCAGATACATTTGCCGATTGCGCGCAGGAAAAGGGCAAGGACTATTGCCCGCCGATGGTCGTGATCCCGGCCGGATCGTTCATGATGGGATCCCTGCCTGGCGAGCCGGGGCGGTGGGACAATGAGGGCCCACGGCATCTGGTCACAATCGCCAAACCCTTGGCCGTGGCCAAGCACGAGCTGACGTTCGACGAATGGGAAACCTGCGTTGCCGACGGCGACTGTGACGAAGTCAGCGATACTGGCTGGGGCCGTGGCTCGCGTCCGGTGATCAACGTCACGTGGTACGACGCACAGCGCTATATCGCGTGGCTCAACAGAGTCACCGGCAAGCCATACCGACTGCTTACCGAAGCCGAATTTGAATATGCGACGCGCGCTGGAACCCAAACCGCATATCCCTGGGGCGACGCCGTGGGTAAGAACAATGCCAACTGCAATGCCTGCGGCAGTCAATGGGATGGCAAGATGACGGCGCCCACCGGCTCATTCAAACCCAATCAGTTTGGCCTCTACGACATGAACGGCAATATCTGGGTGTGGCTGCAAGATTGCGAGCACGCTGATTACAACGGTGCGCCGACAGACGGCTCGACCTGGACCACCGGCGATTGCAGCAACCGGATGATTCGTAGCGGCTCCTGGTACGTCAACCCGGCGAGCATCCGCTCTGCATTCCGCAACTGGTATCCTCCCGACAGCCGAAACCAATTCACCGGCATCCGGATCGCCCTGACGTTGTCGGCGCAATAGCTGCGCATCTGCCCGGCAACATATGGCGCCGCCCGTGATGGGCTGGAAGCTGTCATTGACCGCCGCCGGATCGTGCTAATATGAATGTTGAGATGTTCCGGTACGCCGCTGCGTATGCTCGCCGCCCTGTCCGCACTCACAACCGGCGGGCCACAAAATGACACGAGGGCGGATGTCGCGAATCGTGGCCGCGCTGGCTCTGCTTCTGCTGCTTGCGCAGTCGTCCGATTCAATTGCCGGCTTGGTGACGCCCGAGCAAAAGCTGGGCGACGTTCATTTTCCGATTTCATGCAGCCCTGCCGCGCAACGGAATTTCGATAACGCGTTGACGCTGCTGCACACTTTCTTTTTTCCGAAGGCCAACGAGGCGTTCGCGGCGATTACCAAGCTGGAGCCCTCGTGCGCGATGGCCTATTGGGGCGTTGCCATCAGCGAGCGTTTCAATCCTCTTGCAGCGCCGACGCCGCGGCCCGCGCTCCAGCGCGGGCTCGAAGCCATCGAGCAGGCGCGTGCCGTGTCATTTGGAGCGAGCTCGCGCGAGCGCGCTTGGATCGAGGCCCAGGCCGCGTTTTTCACGGGCTACGACACGGTCGACCAAAAGACCCGAACGCTGCGATACGAGCGGAAAATGGCCGAGCTTCATGCGCGCTTTCCGGACGACGTCGAGGCGGCCATATTCTATGCTCTGGCGCTCGATGAGGCAGCCGATCCCGCGGACAAAACGTTTTCCAGGCAGCTCCAGGCGGCATCAATCCTTGAAGAGCTTGAGCCGCACTATCCAAACCATCCCGGCATCCCGCACTACATCATTCATAGCTACGATTACCCGCAATTGGCGCAGCGCGGTCTGTTCGCGGCGATGCGTTGTGTCCAAATTGCCCCGGCCGCGCCCCACGCGCTGCACATGCCATCACACATCTTCTCGATGCTCGGCATGTGGCACGAGGTCATCCGCGCCGATCTCGCGGCCGATGCCGCGGCGAAAACGGTTGCGCTTGATCGATATCCATTGGCTGGTACGAACCAGGCCGCCAATCCTGGCCGCTACCATTCGCTCGATTTTCTCACCAACGCCTATCTGCAGCTCGGCCAGGATCGGCGAGCCGCCGAGATTGTCGCAATGCGCAACAGTGTTGCCGGCATATTCCGAACCGATCAATTCACCGCCCACACAGCCTTCGCGGCCATTCCGGTGCGCTATGCGTTCGAACGCGGCGCGTGGGGTGAAGCGGCGAAGCTCAACGTGACGCCGACGCTCTACCCGGCGGCGGAAGCCGTCACGTGGTTCGGACGGGCGATTGGCGCAGCGCGCAGCGGCGATCTTGAGGACGCTAAAGCGGACCTCGATCACTTGCATAGCATCAGGGACAAGCTTGTCGCCGTCGACGATGCCTATTGGCAGCAACAGGTGGATATTCAGGAGAAGGCAGCAGCGGCATGGATCACTATAGCCACCGGCGGCAAGGATGCGGCGATCGCCTTGATGAGTGAGGCCGCTGATCTTGAGGATCGGACGGCTAAGAATATCGCGATGGAGAACCGGTTGTCGCCAATGCGTGAACTGCTGGGCGAGCTGCTGCTGCAAGCCGACGAGCCGGCCCGCGCGCTGGCCGAGTTTGAGACGTCGCTCAAAAACTCGCCGAAGCGCTACAGGTCCATCGCGGGCGCGCTCGATGCGGCCGACCGGATCGGCGACGAGGCCAAGACGCGGATGTACAGCGCCCAGCTTGTGGAATTATTGAGCACCGCCGACACCGAACGCCCGGCGCTGAAGATGGCGCTGCAACATTTGCCGGCGAGGTAGGCTGGGATACCGTTTTTTGCTGCCGCAGCTGAGGGACAGTCGAAGACGCGGTGTTCGACCGGGGTTCTGGCGGCGGGCGTGCCGTCAATGGGTTGCGTGACGGCTGTAATCTCCATCTTTCGCACCACCGCGCCGGACGCGGCATGTGCCTGTGCCTGCCGGCAAAGATAGTGGCCGAACGCAGCCCAATCTGCGTCCGTCAAATCGTCGAAGCGCGTGTAATATTTGACCCAGCGCGGACTCGAAAACGTGACGCGCGCGCTTCCATCTATCCGAAATGCGGGTGTCGGCAGCAATTTCATCAGGTCGACCGTTGATCCGCCCGCCAAGTGCGCAATCACGCTATAGTTGCGCTGATAGTGCGCCGGACCGGGCGCAAACACTTCCCAGCTCTGCCTCACCTGGAAGACCGCAGTTATTTCATCGAAACGGCGCAAGATCGGAAAAGCCAATCGCGCAAGGCCGAAGATATTGCTCGTCAAGGCCAGGACCATGAGAAATCCGCACAGTGCGAGCGCCGGCTTGCCGATCGGCCGGGCAGAGCCAATTGGAAACAGGACATTCGCGATCGTTGCGAAGCTTTGCCGGCTTGAGCCGATGAGATCATAGAGTTTCTCCATCGGCTTTTGCATGAACCCTTGCTCCAAGAACCATCCCGCCGGAGCGAACAGGGGATTCTGCCGGAGCAGATAATCCATGGCGTGCCATTTCAAATAAAATTTGCCGTCGGTCCCATGAACGACCCAGGAATTGTTCGCCAGCAACAGACCATGTACTTGGCGATCTATGGATGCCGGAACGACGGCTGACGTCGGCGACAACAGAAACTCTCTCAAAACGAGTGAGGTGCGCTGGCAAAAACCGCAGCCGGGCTCGTAATAAATCGTCAGAGCGGCCAGTCGTTGGCGGCGCTGTCGCAGGAGCCGATCGAACCAGGTGTCGGGAAAGAGCAGCAGCAACATCGCCAAGCATACGTAGGGAAAACCGCCAACGTTGAGGAAGAAAATGAAACTGGTGTGCATTGCCGCCGATCCGGCGAGCGCTGCCGCGCGGACGAGATCGTTGCGCCAGGGGCAGTAGACCAGGAATGGAAAGGCGAGCTGAAACGCGATAACCAGATAGTTCACGATGTAAAGCAGGCCTGGAGCATGATGTATCAGAAACTGTCCGGGCGCCGTCGCGCCGAAGACGCTGTCGCTGAGCGCCCATGACAGCGCCGAGCCGTTACGCCAAGGCAGCCCCGCAACCTTGAACAGGCCCGCGAAGAGATAAAGCGAGGCAATCTGCAGTCGCATCGCCAGGAACGGCAAGACCGGATAGGGCTGTTGTCGCGATTGTTGATCAAGCGCGGCATCTATGCTCCAAAAGCGCCCCATTGGCAGAAACAAACTCCACAGCAACAGCAGATGCGCCAGCGTTTCCGCGCCGGAATCGATGTACGGGTTTCGCCAGTACAGGTAGCCGTTCAAGACGAAGACGACTGCGTTTGACCAACGCGTTCGGTAACCGACGGCGAACGCAATCGCGGCCACCGAATAGAGCGCGGCAAACAGGGTTCGCGATTGTATGATGTCGAGAATTCGCAAAAACGGCAGCATGACATGAAGACCGGGCTGAAGATGGTCTTCAGCCAGCGCCGAAATTGGCAATATGCCGCTATCGCCGTAGAAGTCGTCAAAGTAAGGGTAGACGCTGACAAAAAAATCGCCAAGTAAATAGACCGAGATTGCGATTCTGAATAAGCTCAGCGCCTGAAAATCAGTTGATAGGACCGTTCCGTCGTATTGGCGTTGCATTGCCAAAGTTATCTCACGCGACCGTCTCGCCGACGGTTATTCCTTTTTCGTAAGAAGCGGTCGCCGAGCATTGCATGCCGGGAAAACCACAGCATATTCCATAACAATCACCAGACAGGTTATGATCTCACAACTCGCAGCCACTATCTAGATCCGAAACTATATGGTACAGTTAGTTATTGGCTAGATTGGGTTCGAGAGGAGAGGGCCATGTCCAAGATGAAAGTAATGCTGATAGCGTGGCTTGTCGTCGGCGTTGTTACGGCAGTCGCGGTCTACGCGGTCACGCTTCTGCCTCAGCCTGCCTATGCGGATAAGGTGAATTGCTAAGTCACGATCAGCGTTGCTTGTGCTAGATCGAAATCAGCGCCTCGCGCCGGTTGCGCGGGGCGTCTTCGTTTGGTGAGATCGTGGCCATCGCTCCATCTCATTGACGACCAAGCGACGCCATGAACAAACCTCATGCCAATCGCGTTGCCGCGCTGTTGCAGGATCTGAGGCCGGAAGGCCGGTCGCCACGGGGGCAACCTCCGCGGTCGCTCGACGAGCGCATGCGCCAGCTGTTTACGCCCGGTGTAAGCGTTGCCGTCGTCGACGGCTTCGAATTGGCGTGGGCCGGCGGTTTCGGAGTGCGCAAGCGCGGTGAGCAGGGCGCGGTTTCGGCCGATACGCTGTTCCAAGCCGCTTCAATCAGCAAACCGGTGTTTGCGTTGGCCGTTATGCGCCTGGCGAAAAGCGGCGCGCTCGACCTTGACGCTGATATCAACGATTATCTTGTGTCCTGGCGCGTTCCGGACAATCGGGGCTGGCAGCCGCGTGTGACGCTCAGGCAGCTATTGAGTCACACCGCCGGAACGACTGAGCACGGTTTTGCCGGCTATCCGGCTTCGGCGCCGCTTCCGACATTGATCGAGGTTCTCAACGGCGTTCCGCCCGCCAACAGCGGAGCCATTGTGGTCGATCTGCTTCCCGGACTTCAGGCCCGCTACTCCGGCGGCGGCACGACAATCGCACAGCAGGCGGTGATCGATGTACTTCGCCGGCCGTTGCCGGACGTGATGCGTGAGCTCGTGCTCGATCCCCTGCGAATGACGCGCAGCAGTTTCGAGCAGCCGCTACCCGCTCGTCTGGCCGGCGATGTTGCCGTTGCGCATGGCTGGGACGGCGCACCGATCGCCGGCGACTGGCATACCTACCCGGAAGCGGCCGCCGCCGGACTCTGGACGACCGCGGCCGACCTTGCGCGCTTGGCATCCGAACTCATGCGGATCCTTCGCGGGGATGCATCGGCCCTTGGCATAGATCGAGACGCAATCAGCGAAATGCTGATGCCACAATTGCCCGATCAGAAAGCCGACGGCCGCTACTACGGGATCGGTTGGCTCTGCTTCGGCCAGGGCGAGGCATTCCGTTTCGGTCACACCGGCCACAATGAAGGCTATCTCAGCTCCATGTGGCTTCTGCCTGAACGCGGAAAGGCGGCAATAATGCTGTTGAATTCGAATCGGGGTTTCCCGCTTCGTGAAGAGATTGTCGCGGCGATTGGCCGGCAGTACGAGTGGGCGTCCTCGGCAGACACGTCGGAGATGGTGGCACTGTCACCGGACGTCGACTACGCCGGCACTTACCGCGATGCCGCAGGTTTCATGTTCCATGTGGCCCAAAGCGAAGACGGATTGCTTCTGGAGTTTGGCGGGCAAAAAGCTCTGCCGCTCGATCCGGTTGCGCCACTGGAATTCGCCAGCACCGCGCTCGATCTGAGCGTTCGCTTTGCCGTTGGCGAACATGGCGGCACGATGTCGATGACGGTCAATCAGGCCGGTAAAGTCATCGTCGCCACAAAGTCCCTCCCATCGGGCTGAACTCGTGCGACTGAGACCCTGGCGTGGCTGGCTGTGAGGATGGCCGTCAAACGCGGTGCAGCTTCATGACGGGGCGCCGGACGCTGTGCCGGGTGTGCGCGGCGCGTTGCGCATAAACGCTTCCATCAGCTCGATCGGCAATGGGAAAACGATGGTCGAGCCGCGCTCGTTGGCGATATCGAACAGCGTGCCAAGGTAGCGCAGCTGCATGGCCTGCGGCACGCCGCCGAGGATGCGTGCCGCCTCGACCAGCTTCTGCGCCGCCTGCTGCTCGCCTTCGGCGTTGATGATCTTGGCGCGGCGCTCGCGCTCGGCCTCGGCTTGGCGGGCGATGGCGCGCACCATGCTCTCGTCGAGGTCGATTCGTTTGAGTTCGACATTGGAAACCTTGATGCCCCAGCCCTCGGTCTGCTTGTCGAGCACGTCCTGAATGTCGGCGTTGAGCTTGTCGCGCTCGGCCAGCATCTGGTCGAGGTCGTGTTTGCCCAAGACCCAGCGCAGCGTGGTCTGGGCGAGCTGGCTCGTTGCGGCGAGGTAATTGCTGACCTGGATGATGGCCTTTTCGGCGTCGACGACGCGGAAATAGATCACGGCGCTGACTTTGACCGAGACGTTGTCGCGTGAGATCACGTCCTGCGGCGGTACCTCGTCGACCACCACGCGCAGGTCGACGCGCACCATCTGCTGAATGAATGGATAGAGCAGAATAAGCCCCGGTCCCTTGGTACCGGTGTAGCGGCCGAGTGTGAAAACCACGCCGCGCTCGTATTCGCGCAGAACTTTGATCGCGGCGTAGAGAAACATCAAAATCAGAATGACGATGACGGTAACGGCTGCAACAAACATGGTGTGCTCCTATTGGCGGCGGCTCACGACGGGCCTGACAAAATCATATCGGTTCGACCCGAAGGTCGAGGCCGTCGCGGCCGACGATCTTGATGCGTTTGCCGGCGGCCAGCGGCGCGTCCGAGCGCGCCCGCCAGATTTCGCCTTGCACGCGGACGCGGCCTACGGCGCCGTCCCAGGAGACGGCTTCGCCTTCGGCGCCGATCAGCGCTTCGCTGCCGGTGACGACCGGCCGCTTGCGGGACCGCAGCAAAGCGGCGAGCGCCAAAAGGATGAGCGCGGCGCTGCCGAGCGCGGCACCGATCAGCACGCCCCACGACAGCGTGAAACCTGCGCCACGCGCCGGAAACATCATCAGCGCGCCGATGACGAACGCGGCGATGCCGCCGACGCCGAGCGCGCCGAAGGCGCCGATGTGAACTTCGGCCAGCATCAATCCGATGCCGACGATGACCAGCGCCACGCCCGCATAGTTGATCGGAATGAAGGCCAGCGCGTAGAGCGCAACCAAGAGCGAGATGGTGCCGATCAGCCCGGGCGCCACCGCGCCCGGATTGAAGAATTCGAGGATGAGCCCGTAGATGCCGACCAGCATGAGCAGGAAGGCGACATCGGGATTGGTGATGAGGCCGAAAAGCTGCGTGCGCCAGTCCTGCGGCACATCGACCACGCTTAAGCCCGCGGTCGCGAGCCGCGCCGGCTTGCCGTCAACCGTCACGGTCTTGCCGTCGATCTGGCGAAGGAGATCCGGCACGTCGGTGGCGACGGCATCGATCACGTGCAGCGAGAGGGCTTCGGTGGCTGGGACGCTCACCGCAGAGCGCACCGCGTCGGCGGCCCAATCGGCATTACGGTTGTTCAACGTAGCGAGGCTGCGGATATAGGCGATGGCGTCGTTGGTGATTTTTCGCGTTTCAGTGTCCGTGGAGTCGGCGCTTTTTCCTTCTGCGCTTTTACCTTGCGGCTGTTGCGGTGTACCGCCGGGCAGGATCGAGCCGCCCAACTGCACCGGGGTGGCGGCGCCGATATTGGTGCCCGGCGCCATGGCGGCGATGGCGCTGGCGTAGGCAATGTAGGTTCCAGCGCTGGCGGCGCGTGCACCGCTCGGCGCCACATAAGTGGCAACCGGAACCGGCGATGCGAGTATTGCGCTGATGATCTGGCGCATTGAGGTGTCTAGGCCGCCCGGCGTGTTCATGCGCAGCACGATCAGGCCGGTGTCGGACGGCGCTGCCGTCCTGATCTCGCGCACGATGTAATCGGCCCCGCCATGGCCGATTACATCGTGCGCGAGATCAGGACGGCAGCGCCGTCCGACACCGGCCTGATCGTGCTGCGCATGA
>Ga0187784_10003044_pt1 | contig 13544 bp, 10 predicted proteins | sample 1015_SJ02_MP15_2_FD_132964 | JGI IMG/M metagenome (GOLD analysis project Ga0187784, IMG submission 132964) | Tropical peat soil microbial communities from peatlands in Department of Meta, Colombia - 1015_SJ02_MP15_20_MG | ecosystem: Environmental > Terrestrial > Soil > Wetlands > Peat | place...
AGTTTCCGCCCAAGTGAGCGCGCCATGAGCACGATCGCCGACGACGAGGGCAACGCCGAGCAGATCGCCTATTGGAGCGGGCCGGGCGGGGCGCACTGGGTCAACCGGCAAGAAGTCTGGGACCTCGTGCTGGCGCCGATCACCGCAGCGACGCTCGCGCGCGCCGCGGTCGAGCGCGGCGAGCGCGTCGTCGACATCGGCTGCGGCTGCGGCGCCACCACGATCGAGCTCGCGCGGCGCGTGGGCCCTGCGGGGCACGTGCTCGGCATCGACGTCTCGGCAACCATGCTCGCGCGCGCGGCCGAGCGCGTGGCGCCGGGGGCACCCGTCGAGCTCGTGTGCGCGGATGCGACGAGCTATCCCTTCGCGCACGGCACCTTCGACCTCCTCTTCTCGCGCTTCGGCGTGATGTTCTTCGCCGAGCCCGCGCGCGCCTTTCTTAACCTGCGCACGGCGCTCAAGGAGGGCGGCCGGCTCCTCTTCGTCGCCTTCCGCGCGGCCAAGGAGAACCCCTGGATGATGGTCCCCTTGCGCGCCGCCTTGGAGCATGTGCCGCGGCTCCCCGAGCTCGGCCCGGAGGATCCGAGCGCCTTCGCCTTCGCAAGCGAGGAGCGCGTGCGCCGCATCCTCGGCGCGGCCGGCTTCGGCGCGATCGGCCTCGAGCCCTTCGATCTCGAGCTCGACATCGCCGCCGGGCGCGGGCTCGACGCCGCGGTGGCCTCCGCCCTCGAGGTCGGCGCCACCAGCCGCGCGATCGACGGCAAGCCGCCCGAGGTCAGAAGCGCCGTCGCGGCCTCGATCCGCCGCGCGCTCGCCCCTTATGCGCGCGGTACCGAGGTGCGGCTCGCGGCGGCGCTCTGGTTCGTGAGCGCGACGAGCCCTTGAGCGCGCGCTAATCGAAACATGTATCTCAAGGACACTTGCAGCACCGTCGTGGGTTCCTCGAGACGCGCCCCTTCGGGGCGCTCCTCGGGATGAGGAAATTTCCTGTGTGGCATAAAGATTTAACCTCATCCTGAGGAGCGAGCGCAGCGAGCGACGCGAAGGGCGCACCGCGGCAAGTCCGGGGCCCCCTTGCGCTGCGCGTCAGCAAGATTTGGCGCTGATCTTTGGATTTGTGAGCCGGCCGCCGACGGTGCGCCGCATCACAGGCCGAGCCCGACACGCTCGTCCGCCTCAAGCTCGCTCCTCAGGCTCTCGATGCGGGCCGGCGAGAGGAAGTCGGCGACGCACTCCTCGAGATGAGTGCTCAAGCGCGCGTCGAGCCGCCGGCGCGACCAGCCGTCCGAGCCTTGCGATTCGACCAGCCACTTGACGCACCATGTGGTCGTGCGCAGCCAGACGAGCCGGCGCACGGGTGCGAGCCAAGGGAGCTGCGCCTCGGCGGAAGCGTGCTCGAGCGTCGCCAGATAATGGCGGTAAAAACGCGCGGCCTCCTCGCGCGTGAGCACGGCATCGACGTCGGGATCGAAGCGGGTCGAGGTATAGAGCGTCGCATGGGCGAGGTCGATCGCGGGCAGCGCGTACATCGCCTTCTCGAGATCGACGAAATAGGCCTTGCCCGTGGGGTGGAGCACGAAATTCCCGGGATGGCTGTCGGTCACGATGAGGCTCGAGGGCCCGGCCTGGTGCGCGCGCGCGGCAACGAAACGCCGCGCCCAGGCAAGCTCGTCCTCGAGCTGCGCCGCCGCCGCGGGCGCAAGGGGTGCCCGCGGCATGAAGCCTGACTGGAGCTCGATCGTTGCCAAGAGCTGTGCCAGGGGGTGCAGCGGCGAGAGGAGGGGTCGCCGCGCCTCGGGTGCGGGCAGCGGCAGGCGGTGGATGCGCGAGAGGCAGTCGGCGAGCGCCGCCAAGTCGGCCGGCAGCCGCACTTTCCTCCCCGGGATCTCCTCGACGAGGAGCGCGCCCATGGCAAGGGCCGGGCCCGGGGGCAGCACGGCGAAAAGGCGCGGCGTGAGCTTGCTCGCCTCGGCGCGGCTGAAGCAGGCGCTCTGATAGGCGAGGTTGACCTCCGCCGGAAGCCCCCATTGCGAGACGCGCGGCACACGCAGGATGAGCCCCTTGCCCTTGAGCCTGATATGGTCGTGGGCCATGCCGGTGAAGTTCGCTGTCTCGAGCTCGTCGAGCGTCAAGGCGCAGAGCGCGGGCAGCTTGCGCAGCGCAGCCAGGAGGGCCGCCTCGCTGGCGACGCCGTAAGCGGGAATTCCGGTCATGGTCCGAGCGGCTTTGCCTTTGGATCGAGGCCCCCTCTATGATACGGCTCTCGCGCCATTGCAACCCGGAGAGGGCCCGCGTGCCCCGGCTCAGCATCGTGATCCCCGCGCTCAACGCTGCCCAAACGCTCGCTTCCGTGCTCGCTTCGCTCGCCGAGGACGGTGCCGCCGGCCTCGATCCCGAGCACATCGTGGTCGACGGCGGCTCGGAGGACGCGAGCGCGACCGTCGCCCGCGAGCACGGCGCGCGCGTGCTCTCAAGCGCCCCCTCGCGCGGCGGCCAGCTCGCGGCGGGGGCCGCCTCCGGGCGCGGAGAGTGGCTCCTCTTCCTCCACGCCGACACGCGCCTCGAGCCCGGCTGGGCGGCGGCGGTCCGCAGCTTCATCGCCGATGCCGACAACCGCGAGCGCGCCGCGGTCTTCCGCTTCGCGCTCGACGACGACAGCCGCGCGGCACGCCGGCTCGAGCGGCTGGTCGCCTGGCGCACGCGCGTGCTCGCCCTTCCTTACGGCGATCAGGGCCTCCTCATCGCCAAGACGTTTTATGAGCGGCTCGGCGGCTTCCGCCCGCTTCCGCTCATGGAGGACGTCGATCTCGTGCGCCGCATCGGCAGGCGCCGGCTTGCGCTTCTCGGGGCGTGCGCGATCACCTCTTCCGCGCGCTACCGCCGCGAGGGCTGGCGGCGGCGCTCGCTGCGCAATCTCGCCTGCTTGGCACTCTATTGCCTCGGCGTGCCGCCGCGCCTGATCCATCGCCTCTACGCATGAGGCCGAGCGCCTAGCTCGCGCGCTTGAGGTGCTCCGTGAGGCGGGGCATCAGCTCGACGAGGTTGCAGGGGCGATAGCGCGAGTCGAGCTGCCAGCGCAGAATCTCGTCCCAGCCGTCGCGCACCGCACTCGGCGAGCCGGGGAGCGCGAAGAGATAGGTGCCGCGGGCGACCCCGCCGGTGGCGCGCGATTGCATGGTCGAGGTCTTGACCTTGTCGTAGGAGATCATGCGGAAGAGCTCGCCGAAGCCGGGGATCTCCTTCTCGTAGACCGCGTAGAAGGCCTCGGGCGTCACGTCGCGTCCCGTCACGCCCGTGCCGCCGGTCGAGATCACCACGTCGATCTTGGGGTCGGCGATCCATTCCCGCAGCTGAGCAACGATGTCGGCGACCTCGTCCTTGACGATCGCGCGCGCGGCAAGCCGGTGCCCCGCCGCCTCGATGCGCTCCACGAGGGTCTGTCCGGACTTGTCCTCGGCGAGCGCACGCGTATCGGAGACGGTCAAGACCGCGATGTTGACCGAAAGGAAGGGACGCGATTCGTCGATGCCCGCCATCTTGGTGCCGCCGCCGCGAGGGGTTGGCCCACGCTTTAATTATAGGCCGGCCACTTGCCTTCGGCTATGGCGTCGAGCGCGGGCGCCGTCTGGCCGAGCTGGTCGCAGTAGATCCAATAGTTGGTGAGCACGTGCACGACGAACTGACGGGTTTCCCGGCTCGGGATGTTCTCGACGAAGAGCAGCGGGTCGTTGTCTCGATCGATGCCGCGCTGCCAGTGCGCGACGTGGCTGGGCCCGCCGTTGTAGGCGGCGACGAGGAGGAACAGGTTCGAGCGAATGCTTTCGCTATCCATGAGGTGGGCGAGGTAGTTCTGGCCGAGCGTGATGTTGATTGCCGGATCGAGAAGCTCGCTGTCTCCGCCGAGGTACGGCGTGCCGTCGGCCGCGAAACGCGCCGTGCCCGGCATGAGCTGCATCAAGCCGCGCGCACCCGCAATGCTCTTGGCGCCGGTCAAGAATTTGGATTCCTGGCGAATGAGCGCCAACACGAGCGCGCGGTCGACCGTGAAACCGCCTTCGGGCTGCCACGACGGCACCGGATAGAGTGCCGCATCGTAGCGCCGGCCGCTCGCATCCGTGACCTTCTCGGCTAGCTGCATGGCGAGGGACGGCATGTCGGCGCGCTCGCTGACCGCGAGGATGGCGTGCGCCATTTCCGGCTGCGCCGGGCTGATACGGCGAAGCTCCTGCTCCGCGAGCGCGTCCTGGCCGATTTGCAAGAGCGCGAGCGCCCGCGTGCCTTGCGGCGTGCGCTGGATCGCGGCCACGTCCTCGCGGGTGAGGGCGGGAAGCTCCCAGTTGTAGGTGAAGGGCCGGCCCGAGAGCTTGCGCGCGAGCACGCCGTAGAAGGTGTAGGGGTAGTTGGCCGAGACCTCGAGCCAGTGGCCGACCCTCTCGGGCTCTTGCGCGCGCAGATGGCTGCGCGCGGCCCAGTAGGCGCCGGCGGCCCGCGTCCAGGAATCGACCTGGTCGGCGGTCGCGAGCCGCTCGAAGTGATGCGCGGCACCCGAGTAATTCTTGAGCCGCCAGGCCGCGAGTCCGCCCGCCCATTCGGCGGCGGGGTTCACGCGCTTGACGTGCTGGGGTGCGGCATCGGCAAGCGCCAAGGCATCCTCGTCCCTGTTGAGGAAATAATAGCCGCTCACGATCTCCGCCTGGAGCTGGTCGTACTCGGCGGGGGCGAAGAGGTGCTCGGCGTCGCGGCTCGCGAGCAGCTTCTCGGCCGCGGGGTACGTGCCCTCCTCGATAGCATGACGGATGGCGCGCCTGAGCTCGTTGAGGCGCTTGCGCTCGGGCGCCGAAAGCGCCTGGCTGCCGTCCGGCGGCTCGCTCTTGTCCGCGGGGGCGACGCTGCTCGGGCTATAGCCGGTCGGGTCGGGCCGGCGCGGCTCTTTCGCCCCCTCGGGCATGCGCTCGATGGCGAGCCTGTAGACCTTCGGCGCCATCGGCAGGTCGGCGTAGCTCTCCAGCCAGCTTGAGAGCTCGGCGAATTTGGCGCGGTAGCCGTCGCGCTCCAGGTAGCGCTCTGCCAGCACGTGCCCGAGGAGGATTTTGCTCTCGAGCCTGCCAATCGCGCGATCGGCCTCCGCCCAGCGCCTGTGCGCCTGGAGCGTGAGGATGCGGCGATAGCGCTCCGCGTCCGCGTCACTCAGGGGTTGGGGCAGGGTTGCTTCGCTGCCAGGCCGCAGGGCGCCTGGTGCCAAGGCGGCGGTCTCCACGTCGGGGGCCTCCGCGCGGACAGAGTCCGCCCCTCCAAGCGCTATTGCCAGGGTAAAAAGGAGGGCCAGGGTGCGGCCTGAAAACAGCTTGCCGCCGACGTTCCGGGCCTCGGAGTGTCGTCTTTTTACAGGCGTCACGGCGCGCTTCATAGCGGATTGGGCAGGCGATGGCAAGAGACCTTAGCGACGCAGCCCCCCACAGCTTGTGGAAAACACGGGACAATCCCACTAAATCAAGTGGTTATGGCAAAGATTGCAGGCGTTCCCGGAGGGCCAGGAGGTCGCGCCAGGCCTCCCGTTTTTGTGCCGGGGAGCGCAAAAGATACGCCGGGTGATAGATCGCCGCCGCGGGGATGGGCCGCGCCATGCCCTGGCTCTGGTACTGGAACCACTGGCCCCTGAGCCGCATGATGCCCTCATTGCGACCGAGCAGCGTCTTGGCCGACGAGCCGCCGACGAGGACCAGGATTTCGGGGTCGACGAGCTCGATGTGACGCTCGACGAAAGGCAGACAGGCGGCGACCTCCGCGGCGGTGGGCTGCCGATTGCCCGGCGGCCGCCAATAGAGAATGTTCGTTATATAGAAGTGCCGGCGATCGAGGCCGATCCAGCCCATCATGCGGTCGAGGAGCTGGCCGCTCACGCCCACGAAGGGCTTGCCTTGGCGGTCCTCGTCGGCACCGGGGGCCTCCCCCACCAGCATGATCTTGGCGCGCGGATTGCCGTCGCCGAAGACGAGGTTGGTCGCGGTCTCCTTGAGCGGGCAGCCGTCGAAGGCGCGAAGGGCCTCCTCGAGCTGCTCCACGCTGCGCGCAGCGGCGGCGAGCTCGCGCGCGGCGCGTGCCGCTTCCGCGGCGGGCTCCGGCGCAATCGCGCCGCGCGGGCGTAAGGTGGCCGCTGCGGGCCGGGCCGTTGCCGCTCGGGCGGGACGCCCAACTGGACGCCCGGCCAAGCGCGCGGCGCTCTCGCCGGCCTCTCTTATTTTGCTTTGCTCGGGGCTTTCCTTTGGGCCTGCCTGGGGCGGCGGGTGCCGCTCGGGCGCTACGGCTTGGGCGCTTGCCGCCGCGCGAAAGCAAGAGCGGGGGGTGTCGCCGATCGCCTCGTCCGCGCCGGCCTCCATCTGCCAGGCAAGCGCAGCGACCAGGTCTCTCAGGTCGTCCGTCTCGGTCATGGCGTAATCCTAACAGTTCCGTTATTGCTGTGTCAGGCCCCGGGTGCTAAGGCGGCGAGAGGAGAGGAACGAGGCATGTCGCGGGAAGCCATGGAATTCGATGTCGTCATCGTCGGAGCCGGGCCCGCCGGCCTCTCCGCATCGATCCGTTTGAAGCAGCTCGCCGCCGCGGCGGGACGCGAGCTCGGCGTCGCCGTCATCGAGAAGGGCTCGGAGGTCGGCGCCCACATCCTTTCGGGTGCCGTGATCGAGACGCGCGCGCTCGCCGAGTTCCTGCCCGATTGGCGCGCGCGTGGCGCTCCCTTGGTGACCGAGGCGAAGGAGGACCGCTTCCTCCTGCTCACCGCCAAGCGGGCCTTCCGGCTGCCCACGCCGCCCCAGATGCACAACAAGGGCAACTACATCGTGAGCCTCGGCAATGTGTGCCGCTGGCTGGCCAAAGAGGCGGAGAAGCTCGGCGTCGAGATTTATCCCGGCTTTGCCGCGACCGAGGTGCTTTATGACGAGAGCGGAAGAGTGGCGGGGGTTGCGACCGGCGACATGGGCATCGGCCGGGACGGCGCCAAGACCGACCACTACCAGCAAGGTGTCGAGCTCAGGGCCAAGCAGACCCTCTTCGCCGAGGGCTGCCGCGGCTCGCTCACCAAGACGCTGTTCGAGCGCTTCCACTTGCGCGACGGCGTCGAGCCTCAGACCTTCGGCATCGGCATCAAGGAGCTGTGGGAGGTCGACCCCGCCAAGCACCACCCCGGTCTCGTCGTCCACAGCGTGGGCTGGCCGCTCGACCGCCGCACCTACGGCGGGTCGTTCCTCTATCATCTGGAGAACAACCAGGTAGCGGCCGGTTTCGTTGTCGGCCTCGATTACCGCAACCCTTACCTCAACCCCTTCGAGGAATTCCAGCGCTTCAAGACGCATCCCGCGATCCGGCCCGGCTTCGAAGGCGGGCGGCGCATTGCCTACGGCGCGCGCGCGCTCAACGAGGGGGGCTTCCAGGCGATCCCCAAGCTGACCTTTCCGGGCGGTGCGCTGATCGGCTGCACGGCGGGGTTTCTCAACGTGCCCAAGATCAAGGGCACGCACGGCGCCATGAAATCCGCCACGCTGGCGGCGGAAACGGTGTTCGAGACGCTTGGCGAGGGGGAGGGGCGCGGGGAGCCGTTGCGCTACGCCGAGAGGCTCGAGCAAAGCTGGCTGTGGCACGAGCTCCGGGGCGTGCGCAATATCCGCCCCGCGTTCCGCTGGGGCCTTTGGGCCGGGATCGCCTATGCGGCCCTCGATACCTACCTCTTGCGCGGGCGCGCGCCCTGGACGCTTGGGTACCATCCCGACAATCTGAGCCTCAAGCGCGCGAGTGCCAGCCGCGAGATCGAGTACCCCAAGCCGGACGGCAAGGTCTCGTTCGACCGGCTGAGCTCGGTATTCATCTCCAACACCAACCACGAGGAGAACCAGCCGCCGCACCTGAGGCTCAAGGATCCCGAGGTGGCGATTGCGGTCAATTTGGCGCTCTATGACGCGCCGGAGCAGCGCTATTGTCCGGCCGGCGTCTATGAGATCGTGCGTGACGCAGGCGGCGAGCCGCGCCTCGTGATCAACGCGCAGAATTGCGTGCATTGCAAGACGTGCGACATCAAGGACCCCACCCAGAACATCGTCTGGGTGCCGCCCGAAGGCGGCGGCGGGCCCAACTATCCCAACATGTGATCGCGTACGGGTTTGCCAAGCACAGGCGAGATACCACATAGGGACTGCGGCCGTGCCGCGCGGGGCGACACGCGGGCACCGGGGCGCCGGCGCCGCAGGGCTGGACTTTGAGGCGAAATGGGCCAAATATCGCCAGGCGCGCATTCCGCCCCGAAATTTGCTTGCCGATCGGCGCACGGAATGCCGGCGAAGTCGCTATAATGTATGGCGCTGCGGATACCGAACCGAGCGAGGGTGTGCAGCCTATGCCAGGCCTCGCGCGAGCGGGGCGTGGAGGGGTGATTTGATCGTTTTTCGCTGCGTGGCACGGTCTTCATTTGTGGCGGCGCTCGCTTTCGCGAGCGTTTTCTTGGCCAGCGGCTGCGCGCCGCCCGGCAATCCCGCCGCCGCGGGCCAAAGCTCTGCCAGCGCCCAGGGGACCGCCGCCGCGGGGGTTGCCGGGGAAGACAAGGACGCCGGCATCTTCCAGTCGGCCCCCGGCTTCTATCTCGCCGCCCGCGCCGCGGACGAAAACGGCGACATCGCCAAAGCCGCAGCCTTCATGGCTGAGGCGCTCAAGCGCGACCCGGGCAACACGGACCTTCTGCGCGAGGCCTTCCAGCTCAAGCTGGCCGCGGGGAAGATCGAGGAGGCAAGCGAGCTTGCGAAGCGGCTCGCGGCCGCCCTGCCCGACGATCAGCTCGCCAACGTCGTGCTGGCGCTGGAGGAGGCGCGCGCCGGCCGCCTCGCCGCGAGCGCCGAGCGCATGGCGAAACTGCCGCGGGTTGGACTGGGCAACATCATGGGACCCTTGATCGAGGCGTGGGCGCTCGTGGGCGAGGGCAAGACCGCCGACGCGCTCAAGGCCCTCGACCAGCTCTCGAGCGTGCGCGGCTTCGCGGTGCTGCACGACTTTCATGCGGGCTTCATCGACGAGCTTGCCGGGCGCGCGGAGGAGGCCGAAAGCGCCTTCAAGGCGACGCTCGCGGCGGAGACCAGCCCCTCCTTCCGCGTGGTCAATGCGCTGGCCGACTTCTACGCGCGGCAAAACCGCCTCAAGGAGGCGTTGGCCCTCTTCGATGACTACCTCAAGAACAACTCAGAGACGGTGCGTCTCGAGCTCACGGTCAAGGCGCTGAAATCGGGCGTCAAGCCCCGGGAGCATCCGCGCAACGCCGTCGAGGGCATGGCCGAGGCGCTGTTCGACGTGGGCTCCGCGCTGCGCCAGGACGAAGGCACGCGCTTGGCGCTCCAGCTCATGCGCCTCTCCCTCCACATGGAGCCGGACCTGACGATCGCGCGCGTGTCGCTTGCCGACATTCTCGACGCCGATCGCAGCGACGACGAGGCGCTGGCCCTCTTCGGCGGCGTCGGCCCGGACTCCCCGCTCTACTTCTCGGCGCGCTTGCGCATCGCCGACGTGCTGCGCGAGAAGGACAAGCTAGGCGAGGCCGTCAAGGAGCTCGACACGCTCGCCGAGAAATGGCCGAACAATTTCGAGCCGCTTGCGACGGAGGGCGATTACTTGCGCTCGGCCGACCGCTTCGCCGATGCGGTCAAGGCCTACGACCGGGCGATCGCGCGGGTCAAGACGGTGAAGACGCAGGACTGGTCGCTCTTCTATGCGCGCGGGGTAGCCCTCGAGCGCGCCGGCGATTGGGCGCGCGCGGAGAAGGATTTTCTCGAATCCCTCAAGCTCTCGCCGGATCAGCCGAGCGTGCTCAATTATCTCGGCTACTCCTGGGTCGACCGGGGCGAGAACATGGACAAGGCGAAGGGGCTCATCGAGCGCGCCGTGGAGCTCAAGCCCAACGACGGCTACATCGTCGACAGCCTCGGTTGGGTACTCTATCGCGAGGGGCAGTACCAGCCCGCGGTCACCAATCTCGAGCGCGCCGTCGAGCTTCGCCCGGATGATCCGGTGATCAACGATCACCTGGGCGACGCCTATTGGCGCGTGGGACGCCTGGACGAGGCGCGCTTCCAATGGCTCCGCGCGCTCACGCTCAAGCCCGAGCCCGATCTCAAGACGCAGATCGGCACCAAGCTCGAGCACGGCCTCAAGACCGACACCAAATCGGACGAGCACGGGCTTAAGACCGACACCAAATCGGGCGAGCACGACAGTTGATCGCCGCGATCCGCGTCGCGGCACCCGCCAAGCTCAACCTCTACCTCCAGGTTCTCGGCCGGCGTGCCGACGGCTACCACCTCCTCGACTCGCTCGTCGCCTTTGCCTCCGTGCACGACACGCTCACTGCGGCGCCGGCCGAGGATTTGAGCTTGGCGTTCTGCGGGCCGTTCGGCCCTCGGCTCGCGCGCGAGGGCGACAACCTCGTCCTGCGCGCGGTGCGCCTCTTGGCGCATGAGCTGGCGCTCGAGCCCAAAGCGGCCTTGACGCTCGACAAGCGCCTGCCGCTTGCCTCAGGCATCGGCGGCGGCTCGGCGGATGCGGCGGCCGCACTCACCGCCTTGCCACGGCTGTGGAACCGCTCGCTCGCGGCAAGCGAGCTCGCGCGCTTGGCCTTGGCACTCGGCGCCGACGTGCCTGTGTGCCTTTTCGGCCGCGCCGCCTTCGTCGGCGGGATCGGCGAGGAGCTCGCGGCGGCGCCGCCCCTGCCGCAAGCGGCCCTCGTTCTCGTCAACCCCGGGATGGCGCTCGCCACGGCGGAGGTCTTTCGCGCGCGAGAAGCGCCCTTCTCGGCACCCGCGCGCTTCGAACGGGCGCCGCGCGATGCGGCCGAGCTCGCCATGCTTCTCGCCGAGCGGCGCAACGACTTGACTGCGGCCGCCGCGCGGCTCTGCCCCGCGATCGCGGAAGTGCTCGCAGCACTCGGCGCCCAGCCGGGATGCCTGCTCGCGCGCATGTCGGGAAGCGGCGCCACCTGCTTCGGGCTCTTCGGCCAAGCGGCCGATGCCGCGGCCGCGGCTCAGGCACTCGCGCGTCCGGATTGGTGGGTCGTGCCGGCACAGCTCGTCACGGATGCGGCGACGCTCGCGCCCGCGCCGGTAGGATCGCCGTAGGATCCGCTTGCGCGCGCCGGGGGCTCAGGGCTGTCCGGCAAGCTTCTTCATGTAATCGAGCAACTCGCTTGTCGGGCGGCCGTCGACCGCGAGCCCGGCCTCGCGCTGGAAGTTCCGGATGGCGCTCGTCGTCTTTTGCCGCAGCTGGCCGTCGGCCGGCCCGGGCTCGTAGCCGAACGATTCGAGGAGGCGCTGGATTTGCGCGAGCTCTCTTCCCGCGGCACTCGCCGGGGCCTTGGAGGCGGCCGCGCGCTCGGCCGGCGCTGCAGCCGCGCGCGCCTGCGGGGCGGCGGCCGATGTCGCCTCGGCTCTCGCCTTCGGCGCCTCTCGGGCGGTACGCTCGACTGCCGCGGGCGAGCGCCGGTCGGGCTCGAGCGACGGCTTCGTCGGGATCGAGGCGGCGACCGACTCAAAGCGCCGATTGCCCTCTGCGACGATCTCCGGATCGATCTTCTCGCTCAAGTTCGCGAGGTATTTCTCGGCGGCGGCGGCACCTCCGCGCATGGCGATCTTGTACCAGACGATGGCCTCGGCCGGATCTTTCGGGCCGCCGCGCCCGTCCTCGTAGAGCACGCCGAGGTTGAGCGCTGCGACCGCGAGACCCTGCTCGGCCGCCTTGGTGAACCAGCGGCGCGCCGCCGCGTCGTCCGCCGCAACGCCCTTCCCTTCGGCGTAGGCGGTGCCGATGTTGTACTCGGCCGGCGGATAGCCCTGCTCTGCGGACTTGAGGTACCAGCGGATCGCCTCGGGCAGGTTCTTCGCGACGCCGAGCCCCTGCTCGTAAAGAACGCCCAGATTGTATTGGGCGCCGGCGATGCCCTGGGTCGCCGCCTGCTTGAACCAGCGTGCCGCCTGCGCGAAATCGCGCGGGAGCTCGTCGCCGCGGGCATAAAGGGTCGCGAGGTCGTAGGCGGCGCGCGGATCGCCGTCCTTGGCGAGCTTCTCGATCTCCTTGATGGTTAAAGGACCGCGCTGTTCCGCCTGGGCCACCTTGGCGGCAGGGGCCGGTTTGGCTGGCGGGGGTATCGGCTCGGCAGTCTGGCCGGTTGCCGGGCTCGGCGGTGCGGCTGCGAGCTGGAGCGGAGCCTTGGCGGCGGGCTTGGCGGGTGGAGCGGGCGTGCTCGCGACAGATGCTGATGCCGGAAGAGCCGCGGGGGCTGCTGCGGGCGGTGCTGCGCCGGTAGCCGCGGCGGGCGGCTGCGACGGCGCGGCCGGTGCCGCCGGCACGGCCGGTGCCGCCTCCGCGGCCGGTGCCGCCGGCGCGGCCGCTGCTGGCGTCGGTGCCGCGCTCGGAGGCGGCGTGGCGAGCGTTTCGTTCGCGGCGGCACGCGGCTCGGCGCTCGTCGCCGTCTTCACCTCGCTCGCCTGTCGCGGGCCGAGCGCCAACCAGGCGATAAGGCCAAGGAGTACGAGCGCGCCGGCAGCAAGGCCAAGGGCGCTGAGCCGCCTGCCGCTCAGCAAGGCAGCGCGCGGCGGTTCGAGAGGTTGCTCCGTGCCGAGACGAATGCGACGCGCAAGCTCGCTCGTCCTTTCCTCGGCCGAGAGCGCTGCCGAGCGCCCGAGCGGTAAGAGCCGATCCTCGGCCCTGCTGCCCTCGCTGCCGGATGCCGCTTCGGCCGCGGCCGGCTCGCTCGGCTCCGGCTCGATGCGCAGTTCCGGCACGTCGTGCCTCTCGCGGCGGATCGCCGGCTCATGAGCGCCGTAACGGTCCTCGGGACGGACCTCGAAGTCGCCGCCGGCCGCGCGGTCGGGCTCGGCCTCGGGGGGCCCGCCGATGCGGCTCAACGCCTGCTTGAGCTCGGCGAGCTCCTGCGCGCTGGCCGCAGGGGGCCGCTTCGGCTGCGTGGGCTCCGGCACCGGCGCCTCAGCGGTTGCGGATGCTTGGGCCTCCGGCGTTAAGTCGCCGCCGCCCGTCTTGCTGAGGATGGTGCGCGTGACCCATTCCTCGACGCTGAGGCCGGCGGCGCGGGCGGCCGCTTCGGCGCGGGCAAGCGTCGCCGGGTCGAGATCCTTGAGCGTGAAAGGGGTGCGAGAGGCCATCAGCCGATCCTTGTCTTGCGGCTCTCGAACATAGCAAGAAACGGCAATCGCGTGAATCCCGCTCGCGCCCCTAATCGCCGCCCCGCTTGAGGCGCGCGAGCAGGGTGCGAAGCTCCTCGAGCCGCTCGAAGTCGAGCGTGAGCGTGCCGCGCGCGCGGGACGGGCCGAGCTTGATCTTAGGCCTCAGACCCAGCGCGCGCTCGAGCTCGTCCTCGAGTGCCGCGAGCTCGGCATCGCGTTCGCTACCGGGCGAGCCAGGCGGCCGCGCGCTTGCGGGGGCACCCTCGTCGGGGCGGCCCTCCTGCCGGCCCCCTCGATCGCGCGCCTTGAGCTCCACGGCGTTCGCGGCCGCGATGAGGTCGCTGA
>Ga0187784_10003045_pt1 | contig 13532 bp, 10 predicted proteins | sample 1015_SJ02_MP15_2_FD_132964 | JGI IMG/M metagenome (GOLD analysis project Ga0187784, IMG submission 132964) | Tropical peat soil microbial communities from peatlands in Department of Meta, Colombia - 1015_SJ02_MP15_20_MG | ecosystem: Environmental > Terrestrial > Soil > Wetlands > Peat | place...
CATTCACAGTTTCCTCAGTCTTCAGGATCTTAACATGTTTCTCAAGTTCGTAAAGCCACGAAACCTTGTCCGCAAACGGCGATTCCGCAACGCGTAGAAGGCCCTTTTGTATTTGGCATTGGATATGGTTAATGAGGTCATTCTCAAAGCTTCCTCGTCGGGAATGACCGTAGGCATCGATGATCGCATCATCGGAGAGAAAGTCCTTTTCAGGCACGTACAGCCCGCACGCATTCAAAGCAACCGGTACTACCAGTACCAACGGCGTAAACTTCATTTTTATCATAGATCCCTCCGAACTCTGTATTTTGCAGGGCTTTCACGGCAAGCTCAATTAAGTTAAAAACAGGTTAACGAAATGCGCAAGGTCCCAATTTCGACGATCAGGTGAATTTCTGTGATGTGTGGCTATTAAGTCACACGGCGTTGCATCGCAAATGCTCGGGCTACGTACTATTACGTGCCTGGCGGTTACAACGATTCGCATATTTCGGGCGCGGGGGTGAGGCCGAGTAAGTTGTTTCGCTTTGAGGTTAGTGGTCTATCTTTCAGGTGCGCCCGTTTCGAGGCCTAAGGAGCCACCCCTTGACCCCCGACCCCCTCACCTTCGCCTTCGACGCCGCCCGCACAGCCGCGGAAGCCGGCGAAGTCCCCGTCGGCGCCGTCATCGTCCGCGACGGCCGGATCCTCGCCGTCGCGGGCAACCGCACGCTGCGCGACCGCGACCCCACGGCGCATGCGGAGCTCCTCGCCATTCGCGAGGCCTGCGCGCGGCTCAAGACCGAGCGGCTTGTCGACTGCGATCTCTATGTGACGCTGGAGCCCTGCGCCATGTGCGCAGCGGCCATCTCGTTTGCGCGGATCCGCCGGCTCTATTACGCGGCGGCGGACGAGAAGGGCGGGGCCGTCGAGCATGGCCCGCGCTTCTTCTCGCAGCGGACCTGCCATCATGCGCCCGAGATCTATGGCGGCCTGCGGGAGCGGGAGGCGCAGGACATGCTGCGCGAATTCTTCCGGGCGCTACGCGATCAGCCGTAGCGCGGCGCCTTCTCCCGCAAGGGGCAGGGCCTAAGCCGTGGCGATGTAGTGGTGCAGCGCCTGGCGCTCGGCCTCGATCTGCTCGATGCGCCACTTCACCACGTCGCCGATCGAGATCACGCCGACGAGCCGCCCGTCGCGCAGCACCGGCAGGTGGCGCCGGCGCTCGATCGTCATCAGGCGGGCCATCTCGTCGATCGAGTCGTTCTCGCGCGCGGCTTTCCAGTCCCGGTTCATGTGGCGGGAGACCTCGTCGCTTAAGGCCGCCGCGCCGTGGGCGGCCAGCGCCTGCATGACGTCGCGTTCGCCGATGACGCCGACCACCTCGTCGGAGTCATCGAGCACGATGAGCGCGCCGACGCCGCGCCGCACGAGCTCCCCGGCGACGTCCTGGAGGCTGTGGCGCGTGGAGGCGGTATGGGCGTCTCTGCCCTTCTGGGCGAGTATGAGAGCGACGGTCATCTGGCAGCCTTTCGCGTTTCCCGAGCGGATTCCTTCGTGGGAGAGCCTCGCCCGGGCGGGTCGCACGAAATCGTTCGCCGCTCGGGCCTTCGGCGGTCTCCAGACAATTAAGTCGCAGACCCCTTGCTTGGTTCCATGTCGCGGCGTTATCGCCGGTGATTTCCCTGGACAGTCCAGGCGCCCTTGTGTAACGCGAAACCGCTTTCGCTCCCTTTTCGCCCGCCCCGGCCGGGCCTTTCCAGAAATTTTCGCCCATCGCAGCGAGGACGAGGCGACATGACCGAAATACGCGTGCCGACGCTCGGCGAATCCGTCACGGAGGCGACGATCGGCAAATGGTTCAAGCAGCCCGGCGAGGCCGTGCGCGCCGACGAGACGCTCGCCGAGCTCGAAACCGACAAGGTGACGCTGGAAGTCAACGCCCCGACCGCCGGCGTGCTCTCGCAAATCTTCGCCAAGGCCGGCGAGACCGTCACGCCGGGGGCCTTGATCGGCGAGATCAGCGACGGCGCAGTCGCCTCGGCTGCGACCAGTGCAGAGCCCGCAAAGCCCGCGCCGCCGACGGCGCCTTCCCCGCCGCCGAGCCCCGCGCCCGCTCAGATGCCGCCGTCGCCGGCGGCCGCCAAAATCGCCGCCGACCGCGGCGTCGACCTTTCGGCGATCGTCGGCTCGGGCAAGCGCGGGCAGGTCCTGAAGGGCGACATCCCGCCGCCGCAGCAGCAGGCGCCCTCTCCCGTCTCCGGGCCGATCGTCGCGCCGGCGCGCGAGGCGCGCGTCGAGGCTCCGCCGCCCGCGCCGCGTCCTGCGCCGGTCGCCGAGCGCGGCGAGGAGCGCGTGCGCATGACGCGCCTGAGGCAGACGATCGCGCGCCGCCTGAAGGAGGCGCAGAACGTCGCGGCGATGCTCACGACCTTCAACGAGGTCGACATGAGCGCCGTGATGGAGCTGCGCTCCGAATACAAGGATGCGTTCGAGAAGAAGCATGGCGTGAAGCTCGGCTTCATGGGCTTCTTCGTCAAAGCCTGCTGCCGCGCGCTCGAAGAGATTCCGGCGATCAACGCCGAGATCGACGGCGAGGAGGTCATCTATCGGCGCTACGCCCATGTCGGCGTCGCCGTCGGCACGGACAAGGGCCTCGTCGTTCCCGTGGTGCGCGACGCAGACCGGTTGAACATCGCCGAGATCGAAAAGGCGATCGGCGCGCTAGGCCAGAAGGCGCGCGAGGGCCGGCTCGACCTCGCAGACCTCTCGGGCGGCACCTTCACGATCTCCAACGGCGGCGTCTATGGCTCGCTCATGTCGACGCCGATCCTCAACGCGCCGCAGTCGGGAATTCTGGGCATGCACAAGATCCAGGATCGGCCGGTCGTCGTCGCCGGCAAGATCGAGATCCGGCCGATGATGTATCTCGCGCTCTCCTACGATCACCGGATCGTCGACGGCAAGGAGGCCGTGACCTTCCTCGTGCGGGTCAAGGAGCAGCTTGAGGATCCGCGCCGTCTCGTCCTGGAGCTCTGATGAGCGGGGCGGTCGCGCTCTGCGCCGACGACTATGCGGTCTCGGAGGGCGTCAGCCGCGGCATTCTCGAGGCCTTGCGCGCCGGACGGCTCACGGCGACGTCGGCGCTCGTCGGCTGCCCGCACTGGGCGGAGGGGGCGCGCGCGCTGAACGAGGGCGGCTTCGACGCCGACATCGGCCTGCACTTCAACCTCACGCTCGGCGCGCCGCTCGGGCCGATGCCGGTCCTGGCGCCCGCGGGGGTGTTTCCGGGCGTCGGCGGCGTGATCAAGGCGTCGCTCCTCGGCCGTCTGTCGCGCGAGGAGATTTTCGCCGAGGCGTCGCGCCAGATCGATCGCTTTGAGGCAGCGCTTGGGCGGCCCCCGGACTTTCTCGACGGCCATCATCATGTCCACGCTTTTCGGGGCGTGCGCGAGCCGCTGCTCGACGCGCTGACTGCGCGCGGGCTCGCCGGTCGGTGCTGGCTGCGCGATCCCGCCGACCGCCTGCGCCGCATCCTTGCGCGCGGCGCGCAGGTCAAGAAGGCGCTGATCGTCGGGCTGCTCGCGAGCGGGTTCGGCGCGGCCGCGCGTCGCGCGGGTTTCGCGACCAACGACGGCTTCTCGGGTTTCTCCGACTTCGCGCCGTCGGAAGATTACGCGCGGCTCTTCGCGAGCTGCCTGTGCGCGCCGGGCGAGCGGCACCTCGTCATGTGCCATCCGGGCCATGTCGATGCGGAGCTTAAGGCGCATGATCCGGTCACGGGGGCGCGCGAGCTGGAGCTCGCCTTCCTGCTCTCCGAGAGATTTGCAGAGATGCTCGCCGAACGCGGGCTCGCGCTCGCGCGCCTCGCCGCTGCGTGAGGCCGAGCCGTCCGCTCCCGTCGTGCTTTGGCCCAAATATTCGCTCAGCGTCCGGGCGCTGACGATCAGCGCAAAGGAACGCACGCTTGACCCTCAAGAACGCTTCGCGCCCCGACGTTCTCAAGTTTTTTGTGTTTCCGCTCGCCGCCTTGCTGTTGGCTCTCGCGGGACCGCTGGCGCGCGCCGACGAGGCGCGCATGGCGGTCGAGGCGAAAGCGCAGGTCCTCGACCGGGCGCGCGCGACCCTCGACGAGGTGAACGCCAGCCTCGCTGATCCACAGGCTTCCGCGGCTGAACTGAAGACGCTGTCGCTGCGCCTGCGGCCGCTGCCGGACGAGCTGCAGGGGGTCGTCGACGATCTTGCGCCGAAGATCGAGGAGACGAAGGCGCGCATCGGCGAACTCGCCGGGCAGAAGTCGACGGGGGAAGCCGCGTCTGCGCCGGCCCCGGCGCCGAACGCCCAGGCGCCGCCGTCCCCGCCCGCGCCGGTCCCGGCGCCGCCGCCCCCGAAAGCCGGCGCGAAGGGCAGGGAGGCGTCGCAAGCCGCGCCGGCCCTTGCGGCGCCCGCGCCTTTCGCCGGCCTGGAGACGGAACAGCCGGCGGCGGCGCGCGTCAAGGCCGATCTTTCCGAAGAAAACAGGATGCTGGAGGAGCTGGAAGCGCTCGCGAAGCGCGCGCGGGCGCTGCTCGTCGAGACCGGGCAATTGCAGCTCGCCGTGCTCGATCGGCAGCGCGCCGTCTTCAAGCGCGAGCTGTTCCGCCAGACGAGCAGCCTGTTCTCGACGGAGCTCTGGTCGGAAGTGCGCACCGACGCCCCGCCCGCCTTTACGCTCGCGCGTCTGCTCGCGCAGCAGTCCGCTCAAACCTTCGCCGAGCGCCTGCGCTCGGGTCCGCGAGCGCTCGTGCTGGCGGTCGTTGCGCTGATCGCGGGCCTCGCCATCGCGGGGTCGGCGCTTGCGCAACGCCTCCTTGCGCGCGGCGGCGCGTTGCGCCCGTCGACGATCGAAAAGGCGGCCGGCGCGGCTCTTGGCGCCCTGGCGATCGTCGCGACGCCGCTCGCCGTCATCGGAGCGCTCGCGGCGACGCTGTCGAGCTTCGATCTCGTGGACCCGGTGGCGCGTCCCTTCATGAACAACACGCTCGAGGTCGCGGCGCTGACCGTCGTCTGCTACGCGCTGGCGCGCGTCGTCTTTGCGCCCGCGGCTCCGAACTGGCGTCTCATCGATCCCGGACCGCAGGCGGCTCGCACGCTGACGCGGCTCGTGTTGCTCGTCGCGATCGTCCTCGCCCTGTCGCGCGTCGTCGAGCAGGCGGCGGTTTCGGTCGGCGCGCGGCTCTCGCTCATCATCGCCAATCGCGGCATGACGGCGGTCGTCGTCGCCCTGCTCCTCCTCGTGTCGCTGCTCCGTCTGCGCGGGACGTCGACGGACGCCGCGGTGGAGCTGAAGGAACGCGCCTGGTTCAGCCTCGCCCGCTACGCGGCGATGGCGGTCGTGGCCACGATCGTCATAGCCTGTGCGCTGGGCTACGTGACTTTTGCGGGCTTCGTCGTTCTCGTGCTCGCCTGGCTCATGATGGTCGTCGTGAGCGTGCGCCTGTTCCAGGCGCTCGCCGCCGCGGCGATCGAAGCCGGCTTCAAGCCGGAGAGCCGGCTCGGTCAATCCCTCGCCGGGATATTCGGGCGCGAGCCTCTGCAGCTGGCTTCGGTTCTGTTTTCGGGCGTCGTCACGCTTTTTTGCGCGGCCGTCGGGCTCATCGCGGCGCTCGCGCCCTTCGGCGTCGAGTCGGACGCGATCCTGACCAATCTGCGCGCGTCGTTCTATGCGCTCAACATCGGCGACGTCACGGTGTCGCCGGCGGCGATCGCCGCAGCGATCGCGCTATTCTGCGTCGTGCTCGCGGCCGCTCATGCGCTTCGCTTCTGGCTCGAGACGAAATTTCTGCCGCTCACCCGGCTGGATCGCGGGTTGCGCGTCGCGATCGCCTCCGGCGCCAGCTATCTTGGCCTCTTCCTAGCGCTTGTAGCGGCGCTCGGCTACCTCGGCCTCGGCCTCGACCGTTTGGCCATTCTCGCTGGCGCGCTCTCCGTCGGCGTCGGATTCGGCCTGCAATCCGTCGTCAACAACTTCGTCTCCGGCATCATCATCCTTTGGGAGGGCGCCATCCGCGTCGGCGACTGGATCGCGGTCGGCGACGAGCAGGGTCATGTGACGCGCATCAACGTGCGCGCGACGGAGATCGAGACCTTCGACCGCGCGACGATGATCATTCCCAACGCCAATCTCGTCTCCGGCTCGGTCAAGAACTGGGTGCGCGGCGACAAGGTGGGGCGGATCAAGATCGCCCTGACGCAGCCTGCAAGCGTCGATCCCTCGCAGATCGAGGACATCCTTCTTGCAGCTGCTAAAGCGCAGGACGGCGTGCTTGGCCTGCCGGCGCCGCGCGTGATGTTCATGGCCATGGATCGGGTCCCGGAGGGCGACGTCTTTCGCTTCGAACTCTGGTGTTATGTCGAGGATGTCGAACAGTCGGCGCGCGTGCGCAGCGATTTGCACTTCGACCTTTATCGACGGCTCGTGGAGGCGAAGCTTTTAAACCCGGCCCTCGCGCCCGCCGCGGTGGAAATGGCGCAGTGAGCGTCGTCCACGGTTTCTGGGCCGAGCGTCAAGGCGAGGCGACTCCGTAATTGGGGGAGCAATATGAGGAAGAACCCGATCTCTCTGACGTTGGCTTGCGGCTTGGCGACGCCGGTCCATGCTGCGATGCCCGTCGCGCCGGGCGGCCCGAGCATATTTGTATTTGAACGATACGGACAACAACCGACGCGCCGACCCTTTGCGCGCCTGAATCGCTTTCGCAAACCTGTCATCCGGACATGTGAGGCTCCCTCGCCAACGAACTTGGGAGCTCCTGATGTCCCTTTATCCCCGCTTCGCGCTGTGCCTTTTCGCCGGCGTCCTCGTCGCGCCGCATGCGCTCGCCGACTCGCTCTCGGATCGCCGCGCGGCGCGGGACAAGTCCGAGACGATCGAAGTCGAGGTCGCCTGCGGCAAGCTCGACAAGGAGAATTGCGCGATCGTCGTTCCCGAGATCAACGCCAAGACGGTGGCGCAGAACATCCGCCTCAAGCCGCTCGAGTCGAAGGGCAGCGTCGAGTCGGTCGCGGGGCTCTGCGAGGGCGACGTGAACATCGCCGTCGTGCAGGAGGACGTCCTTGCGGCGCGCCTCGGCAAGCCCGATTGCACGGGCAAGGTCGCCGTGCTCGGCGCGCCGCTTTATCCTTATGAAGGCTTCCTGGTCGTGCGCGCCGAGACGCGCGAGGACAAATTTGCCGACATGGTCGCGGCGTTGAAGCGCGGCGAGGTGCTGCGGGTCGCGGCGGGCGGTTCGGGCTCCGGCGGCGAGGCGACATTGCGCAACATCCTCGCCGGCGCGCCGGAGTGGAAGCAGCTCGTCGACATCCAGCCCGACGGCGCCGACACGGCGCTGAACAAGCTGCGCGACCATCAGCTCGACGCCTTCTTCGTCATGGACGGCCCGCAGTCGCCGCTGTTGACGGAAGTGCGCGAGACGGTCGATCCCAAGAGCAAGCAGCGCGTTTTCAAATTCGTCGACGTCCGCCCCTCGGAGCGCCTGCTCGCGCAGCAGCTGCTCGGTCGCAGCCTCTATGCGATCGCGACGCTCGAGTCGCACTGGTTCAGCGCGATCAGGTCGATCTCGACGCCGGCGGTGATCGCGATCCGCGAGGACTATTACAAGGGCCGGCCCGCCGTCGCCGCCAAGATCCGGCAGGCCGCGGAGGACGCCCTGCCGGCTGTCGCAGCCAAGGCCGGCGCTCGGCCCGACTGGCGCGCCGACTTCGAGCGGCGGTAACGACGCATGACCGGCGGGGTTTCGGCGTCCTCGCCTCTCAGGGCGCCGGCCCCTCCCGCGAGTCGCACGACCATCGTCAATTAAGAGGGCATTGCAGTACAGCTTGAGCCCAGAAAGCGAATTTCCAAGTATTATCAAGGAAATTATAATGTTTGCGGACGCAAAGCGCCCCCCACGCCGACCCGGAAGGCCACGCGCCCTCCGGGCCGTGCTGCTCCCGCGCCAACCTGCCCGCGCAGCCGGGAGAAACGTCGCGCCGGCTTGTAGTGCGGCGTGCGCCGAGCCGATTAGTCTCCGGGGCCGCTGCCGGTCAGCGATCCACTCACATTGTTCGCGTTATCGCGGAAGAGGTTGTTCTGCAATGTGAACGCCGTTCCGGCCACACTCACGCCCCAACCGCTGTTCTCCGTCGCGCTGGAACTTGAGAAATACGCGACTGCCCCCGCTCCAACATAAAAACCATAAAGGTTGTGACTGGCGCTAACGTCGGTGGCGACAAGCCTGGCGTTCGCGTTACCGCTGCTGTTCCCTGCCACGGATACGCCTGTGTTGCCGTTTCCCGAAGCGGTGCTATGCTCGACTGTCACGCTCACAGTTCCATTTGTAGCATAACCTGCAACAGCGAGGCCATCTGCGTTTTTGTTGAATTCGACGTTCTTCAATGTTGCGTCGACCGAGGCGGATCCCTGTGGCGCTAAGTACACGCCAAGGGTGTTGTTGGAAGCGATCGTGTCATGAACGTCGACCTGCGCCGCGCCGCTCGAGGGTTGGATAGCGATACCGTTGCCGTTGGGAAAGCTCGCGCTAAAACCTTTGATCACGCAGTCGGTCACCGTGAGGCTACCGCCCGAAATGAGATTGATCCCGTTGTTCCCTGTGCCTACGCCGTCGATGACGAGCCCCGTGATAAAAACTGCGTCGTTTGGTCCCGCCTGAACGTCGATTGCGTCGCCTGACGCCACAAAGAGCGCGGCTGTGCCAGAGCCGTCGTTGATGATCGAGATGGCGTTTCGTATGACGAGCGAAGCGAAGCCGGCGGGGTCCTTCACATAGATCGAGCCGCCCGGCTCGACGACATTGTCATGGGCGTATTGTAGCTGCCGGCACGGCGTCATGACGCTGCCGCACCCTGGGGCGTCGATCCCGGCATTGGACACCCAGGCGCGGGGCGAGCTGCCGGCGGCAACGGCCGGCGCCGGCGCGAGGGCGGGAACGACGAGAAAAGCCGCGAGTAGTGAGAGGCCGTGGAAGATAGGTGATTGAGTCGTCATAACTTCTCTCCTTGGCTCGAGGCAGGAAACGATGAGAATTTCGGTCAGCCTCGCACTTAAGATTTGACGGCAAGGAAAGTATTCGTCTGTGCGCGCGCGCACGCGGAACATGCAAGGGAAGCTCCGGTCTGGCAATAATATTTTCGCCTGTGGCCACACAAAGCGCCTAAGGCATTCGCGGAACTTGTGGTTGTCGAACTCGCGCCTCCTGCGAATGGGAAGTCTGCCGGGGCGTGAAATGGGGAAGGAATTCGCATAGTCGCCCCGTGGCGCATGGCTCCGCGTGTTGCAAATTTCTTCGGCTTCGCATGAGCTGAGGAAAACTCCGTCGCCAATTGGCGGTCCGCCGTAAGCGATGCGACGCTGACGCGGAATGTCTCGCTACTCGAGGCGAGGGGCTGGGCGCGCAGCGAAATCGACGGCGCGGATGCGCGATCGCATTTGATGTCCGTCAGCGATGCGGGCCGCACGCTCATGCAAGAAGCCCTACCGAGCTGGCGGGCGGCTCCGCTTTCTTCCTGCTTGGATGCTCACTTCCCTTCGATGAGCTTCTGCGCGTCGCGGCGCAGCGCCTTGCGGCTCTCGTCGCGAGCATAGTGCATGTGGCCGCCGGGATAGACGGCGAGAGTCAGGCGGTTGGAGGCGCCGAAATCGGGAATCTGGTCGATCACGAGCTTCGCCGCGAAATAGGGCGTCACGAGATCGCTGAAGCCATGCGCGATCAGCACGCGCAGATGCGGGTCGAGCGCCAGCACGCGGCGCAACGCCGACACGGACTGGGGGCCGTCCGGGCGGTGGCCCCAGTCCCAGGCGTGATTGACGTCGTGGCTGAGCAGGTCGTAGCGCAGCTCGCTCTTCCACCCCAGCCGGCGCGCGTAATGATCCTCCGCTGCGCTCGTCAGCGGCGCGTTCAAACCGTCGATGCCGGGGTCGAGCCAGCGGCTCTGATAGGCTTGCGGCTCGGGATCGTAGGCTTCGATGGAAGCGTCGTGCGGCGCGAGCACCTTGCCGTGCGCCCGATCGAACTCGCGGGTGAAGGCTTCGAGGTCGATGCGTCCGTGCAGGCGCGCGACCAGCGTCTTGTCGAGGCCCGTGATGGTCGAGACGCGGGCGCTCATGCGCTCGACCGCCGCCGCGTCGCGCGCGCCGCGGAGAAAATCAAGCACATAGTCGCCGCCCGCATAGGCCTCGACGTCCGCAAGGCTGGCCCGGGTCGGGGGCGCGCCCTGCGCTTCGCGCGCGACCGCCGCCATCGTCGGCAGACGCGCCGCCCATGACAGCGGCCCGGCCGCCTCTCCGGGGAAGTAGCTCGGGAAATCCAGAACCGGCGAGATGAGCACGAGCCCGCTCACGCCGACGCCTTCTTTGGTCTCCAGCGCCTCGGCGAGGCGCGGCCCGCGGAAGCCGCCGTAGCTCTCGCCGACGATGAATTTGGGCGAGGCGAATCTCTCATTGGCGGCGAGCCATTGCCGCACCGCTGCGGCGAGCCCTTCTATGTCGCCCTCGACCGAGTAGAAGCGCCTGCGCGGCTCCTCGCCCGTGGCGGTTATGCGGCTCCAGCCCGTTCCGGGCGGATCGATGAAGACGAGGTCCGTGAAGTCGAGCCAGGTGTCGGCGTTCTCCTCGCTCGCAGCCGGCGCCGACGGCTTGAAATCGAAGGGCAGCCGCCATGGCCCGAGCGCGCCGAATTGCAGGAAGGCCGAGGCGGCGCCGGGACCGCCGTTGAACACGAAGGCGATCGGGCGTTTGGCCGGCTCTGCGCCGTCAAGCAGATAGGCGGTCGCCACGACATCCGCGAGATTAGCGCCCTTGGCGTCCTGAAGATGAAGCGTGGAGACGCTCGCCTTGAAGACGAGCGTGCGCCCGGGCAGCGCGAGACTATGCGACGTGACCTTGTCCGCTGGCAGCCTGTGCGCGGTTTCGGGCGCGGGCGTCGCCGGAGCCGTCGCTGCGGCCCCGGCATGAGGCGGCGTCGCGGGCGGCTGGTCGTCGGCGAGCGCGGCGGGCGCGAGCAGCGCCCCGAGGAGGGCGGCGGGGATCAGCTTGCGAAGGATCGGCATGAATAATGTCTCCGGTTGACGGCGCCGGCTCGAAGGGTCCGCGCCGGCGTTGCGCTTGCAAAGCGCGATCAGTGGCGAAAGTGTCTGACGCCCGTGAACAACATGGCGAGACCGGCCGCGTCCGCCGCGGCGATCACATCCCTGTCGTTCAGCGAGCCGCCGGGTTGGATGACCGCCGTCGCGCCGGCGGCGGCCGCTGCGAGCAGCCCGTCGGGAAAGGGGAAGAAGGCGTCGGACGCGACGACCGAGCCTTTCGCGAGGCTTTCGCCAAGACCCGCCGCCTGCGCGGCTTCTGCGGCCTTCTGCGCTGCGATGCGCGACGAGTCGACGCGCGACATCTGCCCGGCGCCGACGCCGACCGTCGCGCCGTCCTTCGCGTAGACGATCGCGTTGGACTTGACGTGCTTGGCGACCCGGAAGGCGAATTTGAGATCCGCGAACTCTTGCGGCGTGGGCGCGCGCCTGGTGACGATGGTGAGCGTCATCTCGTCCACGACGGCGTTGTCGCGCCCCTGCGCGAGGAATCCGCCCGAGACCGTGCGCAGGGTGAACCCCGGCGCGCCCGCGTCGGGAAGGCCGCCGGCGAGCAGCAGCCGCAGGTTTTTCTTCGCGGCGACGATGGCGACCGCTTCATCGTCGGCGTCGGGCGCGACGATGACCTCGGTGAAGATCTCGACGATCTTCCTGGCCGCGGCGGCGTCGAGCGGCCGGTTCAGCGCCACGATGCCCCCGAAGGCCGAGACCGGATCGCAGCGCAGCGCCTTCTCATAGGCCTCCGTGAGCGTCGCGCCCTCGGCGACGCCGCACGGGTTGGCGTGCTTGACGATGACGACCGCCGCCGTGCGGGCCGGATCGAACTCGGCGACGCACTCATAGGCGGCGTCGGTGTCGTTGATGTTGTTATAAGAGAGCTGCTTGCCCTGCACGACGCGGGCCGTCGCAACCCCGAAGCGCTTCTCGCCCGTGAGGTAGAAGCCTGCGGCCTGGTGCGGGTTCTCGCCGTAGCGCATGGGCAGCGCGAGACGCCCGCCGATCGCCCGCCACGGCGGCGTCGACGTCTCGAGCTCGCCCGCGAGCCAATTGGAGATCGCCGCGTCATAAGCCGCCGTGCGCGCGAAAGCTTTTTGGGCGAGACGGCGGCGCAGCGAGAGGCTTGCGCCTCCGCCGTTGGCTTCGAACTCGGCGAGGAAGTCCGCATAGTCGCCCGGATCGACGATCACCGCCACGTCGTCGTGGTTCTTGGCGGCGCCGCGAATCATCGCCGGACCGCCGATGTCGATGTGCTCTATGCAGTCGGCGAAGGGCGCGGCCTTCGCGATCGTCTCCTCGAAGGGGTAGAGATTGACGACGAGCAGATCGATCGGCTTGATGTCATGGGCGAGCATCGCCGCCTCATGCTCGGGGTTTTCGCGGATCGCGAGCAGGCCGCCGTGCACCTTGGGGTGCAGCGTCTTCAGTCGCCCGTCCATCATCTCGGGGAACTGCGTGAGATCGGCGATCTCCTTCACCGCGAGGCCGGCCTCGGACAGCGCCCGATGCGTGCCGCCGGTCGAGACGAGCTCGACGCCCCGCGCCGTGAGCGCCCGCGCGAGATCGACGAGCCCGGTCTTGTCGGAGACCGAGAGCAGAGCGCGGGCGATGAGGCGCTGATCGACGGGCATTCGGTCTCCTGGTCAGGAAGGATGTGGCGGTCGGCCTATCATGAATTTGCGGGCTGCGGAAACGGCCGGGAGACCGCGGATCGCCCTGAAGGGCGCTCGTCAAATCTCCTTGTACATGTATGTTGTGGCGTGGAAGCCCCGCCCATCGGGATCGAGGGCGAACTGCGGGATCACGCCCGCCTTCCGGAAGCCGACGGAAGTGTAAAGGCCTTCCGCGCTATCCCCCGTGCGCGTGTCCAGCGTGATGAGCGTCTTGCCGATGGATTTGGCGCGCTCTTCGAGAGCGAGCATTAGTTGGCGCGCCACGCCTTTCCGCCGAGCCCGCGCGTGGACGACCATTTTGGCCACCTCGCAGCGGTGCGGCTGATTAGGGGGCAAAGCGATGTCCATCTGCACGGTTCCGACGATTGCGCTGTTCAGATAGGCGGCGAACAGCACCCGCTTGCCGTCCGCCACGTCGGGAAACACCTCTTCCCGCCAAAATCGCAGGCCGTCATGGGGCGTATAGGGCTGCATGAAGCTGATCGCCGCGCCGCCGTTCACGCCGTCCGCCACGATTTCCGCGAGAGCCATCTCGACGACCGGGAAGTCTTCGGGCGCAACGACGCGAATTTCTATTTCGTCCATGGCGACCTCTTGATGGAAGTCAGATCAAAACGGGTTCGAGAGCTGGTCGACAGGCACGCGAGCTTTAATGTCTAAGGACCTCGCGGACCACATAACACGAAGTAGCGTACGCCTGAAACGGCCGGGACCGAGTTTCGGAATTCGATCGGCCCGCGGCGGCACGAAATTCCACCATAGAGC
>Ga0187784_10003046_pt1 | contig 13530 bp, 8 predicted proteins | sample 1015_SJ02_MP15_2_FD_132964 | JGI IMG/M metagenome (GOLD analysis project Ga0187784, IMG submission 132964) | Tropical peat soil microbial communities from peatlands in Department of Meta, Colombia - 1015_SJ02_MP15_20_MG | ecosystem: Environmental > Terrestrial > Soil > Wetlands > Peat | place...
CCACGTGTTTCAGAATCTCGGCGACGGCACCTACAATCATTCCGGCTACATGGCGATCCGCGCCGCGGTCGCCTCGAACACCAACATCACCTACAAGATCCTGTTCAACGACGCGGTGGCGATGACGGGCGGCCAGGCCAATGACGGCGGGCTGACCGTGCCGGCGGTCGCCCGCCAGGTCGCGGCCGAAGGGGCAAAGCGCGTTGTCATCGTCACCGACGAGCCGGACAAATATCCGTCCGGCACCGCCTGGCCTGCTGGGCTCACCATCCATCACCGCGACGATCTGATGGAGGTGCAGAAGGCGCTTGCCGAGATTCCCGGCGTCACCGCGCTGATCTACGATCAGACCTGCGCCGCGGAAAAGCGCCGCCGCCGGAAGCGCCACACTTTTCCCGATCCCGACAAGCGCGTGATCATCAACGATCTGGTCTGCGAGGGATGCGGCGACTGCGGCGTGCAATCGAACTGCGTGTCGGTGCAGGCCCTGGAGACCGAATGGGGCCGCAAGCGCACCATCGATCAATCGAGCTGCAACAAGGATTTTTCCTGCCTCAAGGGCTTCTGCCCGTCCTTCGTCACCGTACATGGCGCGCGGCTGCGCAAGGGCGTCGGGGTCGCGGCCGATCACCAGCTGCCGGAGCTGCCTGAGCCGAAGCTGCCGGCGATCGCGCAGACCTACAACATCGTCGTCACCGGCGTCGGCGGCACCGGCATCGTCACCATCGGCGGCATCCTCGGCATGGCCGCGCACCTCGAAGGCAAGGGCGTCGGCGTCCTCGACATGGCCGGCCTCGCGCAGAAAGGCGGCGCGGTGTTCAGCTATATCCGCTTCGCCGAGAATCCGCAGGACATCCACGCCATCCGCGTCGCCGCCGGCCGCGCCGACCTCGTGCTCGGCGGCGATATCGTCGTCGCCGGCACCCGCAAGGTGCTGGCCACGGTCAAGCACGGCGCGACCGCGATGGTGGTCAACACCGCCGAGATCCTGCCCGGCGAGTTCACGCGCAACGCCGATTTCTCGCTTCCCGCCGAGCGGCTCAAGCGCACCATCATCGCCGACGCCGGCCGCGACCAGGCGCATTTCATCGATGCCACGCGAATTGCGACCGCGCTGTTCGGGCAGGCCCTTGGCGCCAACATGTTCCTCGTCGGCTACGCCTATCAGCTCGGCGCGCTGCCGCTCTCCGCCGCCGCGATCGAGCAAGCGATTGTGCTCAACGGCGAGGCGGTGGCGATGAACCAGGCGGCGTTCCACTGGGGCCGCCGCGCCGCGCTCGACAGCGCCGCGGTCGAGGCCATCGCCAAGCCGGCGCCCACCGCGACAAGCGAATCGCGGCGGCTGTCGGAGTCGTTCGAGGAGACCGTGGCACGGCGGGTGGAGTTCCTCACCGCCTATCAGGACGCGCGTTACGCTGAGCGCTACCGGGCCTGGGTCGACAAGGTCAAAGAGGCTGAGGCCGCGCGCGCGCCGGGCAAAACCGGGCTCGCCGACGCGGTGGCGCGCTATCTGTTCAAGCTGATGGCCTACAAGGACGAATACGAAGTCGCCCGGCTCTACAGCGACGGCGCGTTCCTCAAGCAGGTCGCGGGCGCGTTCGACGGCGAGAATCTGCGCTTCGAGTTTCATCTGGCGCCGCCGCTGCTCGCCCGCCGCGACAAGACCACGGGCCTGCCGCGCAAGATGAGCTTCGGCCCCTGGCTGGTGCCGGTATTCCGCCTTCTCGCCAAACTCAAATTCCTGCGCGGCACATCGTTCGATCCATTCGGCCGCTCGCCCGAGCGCCGCACCGAGCGCGAGCTGATCGAGGATTACGTGTCGATGCTCGACAGCGTGCTCGCCCGGCTCGCGCCCGAGAACCACCATCTCGCCGTCGGTCTTGCCGCGATTCCGGAAAAAATCCGCGGCTTCGGCCATGTCAAACAACGCCACCTCACGGCGGCCAAGGCCGACCAGGCGGCACTGCTCGAACAATTCCGCGCCGGCGCGCCGGCGCTGCTCAAGGCCGCGGAATAAATGTCATTGCGGCTCGCCGCTTCGCGACCCCGGACTGACGACGAGGAGATATGACCGACACGCCGCCGCTGACGGGAACGGACGCCGCGCCCGCCGCCGAAGCGGAAGCGCCGGCGATGGCGCCTGCCGATTCGCTCCTCGATCACGAGCTTGCCGCGGTCCTGGCCGACAAGCTCGGCGCGCAGGCGCATGCGAGCGAGCCGAAGCCAGAAGCGGCGCCGGCGGGCAGCACCGTCGGCGTCCTCGTCGTCAACCTCGGCACGCCCGACGCCGCGGAATCCACGGCGGTGCGCCGCTATCTGAAAGAGTTCCTGACCGATCCGCGGGTGATCGAACGGACCGATCTTCTCTGGCGGATCACGCTCAACGGCGTCATTCTGCCGTTGCGCTCCCGGCGCAAGGCGCGCGACTACCGCAAAATCTGGAACCACGACGACGACGAATCGCCGTTCAAGACCATCACGCGAGCGCAGGCGGAAAAGCTCGCCGCCGCGCTCGATCCGACCGGCAAGCACGTCATCGTCGACTGGGCGATGCGCTACGCCAATCCCTCGATCGCCTCGCGGCTCGAAGCGCTGCTCGAGCGCGGCTGCGAGCGCATTCTGATCATGCCGCTTTATCCGCAATATTCGGCGGCGACGACGGCGACGGTTTGCGACGAGGTGTTTCGTTTCATGATGCGGTTGCGCCGGCAGCCGGCGTTGCGCGTCCTGCCGGCCTACTACGACGATCGCCACTACATCGCGATGCTCGCCGCCTCGCTCAAGGCCGAGATGAAAGCGCTGGCGTTCAACCCCGAGGTCATCATCGCGTCCTATCACGGCATGCCGCGGGACTACGTCGCCAAGGGCGATCCGTATGAGAGCCAGTGCCAGCGCACGACCGAGCTGCTGCGCGCCGATCTTGGGCTCAACGAAACCGAGCTGATGATGACGTTCCAGTCGCGGTTCGGCCGCAGCCGCTGGCTCGAGCCCTATACGATCAAGACGGTGAAGACGCTGGCCAAGAAGGGCGTGAAGAATCTGGTGGTCATCACCCCCGGCTTTTCCGCCGATTGCCTGGAGACGCTCGAGGAGATCGCCGTCGAGAATGCGCGGGTGTTCAAGCGCCATGGCGGCAAGAACTTTGCCGCCGTCCCGTGCCTCAACGACAGCACAGGCGGCATGTCGCTGATCTCGCAGCTCGCCACGCGCGAGCTCAAGGGCTGGGTGTGATTGCTCCGCGCCCCGTCGGGTGAGGCGATCAACCTGCCGTTAACCATATCCGTTCTAACTCCGTTAACCATCGGGGCGCGGCTTGGCGGCCCGTGCCGGTTTTCGCGCGGCTGCCGTTCGGGGGCGCCCGGGCGCCGGCGTCGCTCTTTGACGGTGGTTCGCTTTGGCAGCTCCCGAGGTGACGCGGACGGCGGGGATTGGGCGCGGCTTCGGTGCATGGCGCTCGCTCGTGACGCGGTGTCGCCACTTGCCGGCCGCCGCCTTCGCCGCGATCGGGATCGTGCTGACGCCAGCGCCCGGCGCCGCGCAGACGCCGACGCCGGCTTCGGGCACGATCGCCGAGCTGTTGCAGCCCGCGCTCGACGGCAAGCCGGCAACGCCGCCGCGCTTCCGCGGTCCGGGCGAAAAAGCGCTATCGCCGGCGACACCGCCGCCCGGGAAATTCGCCGCGCCGACACGCATCGGCGCGACACCGATCTACGGCAGCCCGACCGGCTTCGGTGCCGGCAACACCGGCTTTGACTCGAGCGGCAAGCCGCGGCGCAAAAAGGCTGCGCCGCCGTCAGCGTCATCGGTCGGAACGACGATCGCGCCGCAGCCGGAGGCGACCTTCACGCCGGTCCCGACCTTCGCGCCGCCGGCGCCGGTCGTTGAAAAAAAGCCCGCGCCGACAAAGCCGCGGCCGGCTGAAATTCATCCGCGCAAGGCCGCGAACCGGCCGGGCGCCGTGCTGCCGCCGCCGGCCGAGCCGCCGCCTTTGAACAATCCGCCGCCCGAAGTGCATCCGCTCGCGGCCGCGAACCGGCCCGGCGCCGTCATCGTCGTGCCGCCGCCGGTCGACCCCTATGACACTATCTATGACACCGCCTCGACGCTGCCGCCGACCGCGCCCTTGCCCAACACGCTGACGCTGGGGACCTTGCCGCAACGGCCATTGCCGATTGCCGCCGGCGATCCTTACGCGGCGCCCGGCATTCGCGCCGGCTCGTTCCTGCTGTTTCCGTCGTTCGATCTTTCGGCCGGCTACAACACCAATCCGGAACGGCTAACCGGTTCTCCCGGCGCGGCCTATTTCGTCGAAGCGCCGGAGCTGCAGGTCCGCTCCGACTGGGACCGCCACTCGCTCACCGCCGACATCGTCGGCTCCTACACCGAGTACGCCCAGAGCCTCTCGCCGTCGCTCGACGTTCCGTATCTCAGTTCCAAGATCGACGGCCGCATCGACGTCTCGCGCGACACCCAGATCATTCTCGAGAACCGCTTCCTGCTCACCACCGACAATCCCGGCAGCCCGAACCTCACCGCCGGCCTCGCCTTCCTGCCGATCAATACCGACCTCGGCGGCACGCTCGGCGTCATCCAGACCTTCAACCGCCTCGCGGTGACGCTCAAGGGCACCTTCGATCGCGCGGTCTATGACGACTCGGTCCTGACCAATGGCGAGAGCACCAGCAATGCCGACCGCAACTTCAACCAGACCGCCGGCATCCTGCGCATCGCCTACGAGGTCGATCCCGGCCTCAAGCCGTTCGTCGAGATCGAGGGCGACGAGCGCGTCCACGACGAGGAGGCCGATCGCAGCGGGCTCGAGCGCAGCTCGATCGGCGTGAGCGCGAAGGCCGGCGCCGCCGTCGATCTGTTCGGCTCGCTGACCGGCGAGATGGCCGGCGGCTACGTCGACCGCTCCTACCAGGATCCGACGCTGCCCGACGTCAGCGGCTTCATCGCCGACGGCTCGCTGATCTGGCAGGCGACCGCGTTGACCACCGCCAAGCTGACCGCGGCGTCGCAGGTCTACGAGACCGTGATCGCGCCGGCCTCCGGCGAACTCAGCCGCGACCTGACGCTGCAGGTCGATCACGCGTTTCTGCGCTGGCTGATCGGCACGCTCAAGGGCGGCTACGGCACCGACGATTATGTCGGGTCGCCGCTGCGCGACACGCGTTATTTCGTGTCCGCCGGGCTCACCTACAAATTCACGCCCGAGGTGCAGCTGCGCGGCGAGGTGCGCCAGGACTGGCAGCTCGCCACCGAGGCCAACTTCACCTACATGGCTACCTCATTCCTGCTCGGCCTGCACTTGCAGCGCTGAGCCGGCATCGCCGCGGGCACGCCGTTAAGGCCGATTGATCGGAATCAAGCGTTAACCTGCAAAAGCTGCGTAGCATTTACTATGGTCGTTTACTGCGCGGCCCGATTTTCAGATCAACGCGCCGGAATGACTGCTTCATTGCGCTATGATTGAATTTGAGCGGAATTCGGAAATGGACCGAGGCAACGAGGTAACGTCATGAGGAAATATCTGATTGCACTCGTCGCTGCCTTGCTCGTCGGCGCGACCACCTTGGCGGCGTCGGGCACGGCGGAGGCGCGCTGGGGCTATGGTTGGGGCCGCGGCGGCTTGGGTTATGGCGGCTGGCATGGCGGCTGGGGCCGCGCCGGTTGGGGTTATGGCGGCTGGCGCCGCGGCTGGGGCTATGGCGGCTGGGGCTATGGTGCGTTGGCGGCCGGCGTCTTCGCCGGCGCTGCATTGGCCGCACCGTATTATTCCTATCCCTACCCGTATGCGTCCTACCCCTATGCCTCCTACCCGTATTACGGCTCCTACCCTTACTACGGGGCCTATCCCTACTACGGGTACGGCACCACGGGTTACGGGAACGGCTGCGGCTGTTACTGAGCGCAGCTCGGTTGCGCGCCGATAGCGCGGCTTCGTCCGCGCTCGGCGCTAATCAGCCGCCATTGATGCCGTCGAGGATCTTCCTGATCTCGGCGCGGAAGCCGGGCGCGATGTCCTTGCGCGCGAGCGCGTAGGAGACGTTGGCGGCGAGGAAGCCGATCTTCGAGCCGCAGTCGAAGCTGCGGCCGGCGAATTTGAGCCCATAGAACGGCTGCGTGCGCGCGAGCGCGATCATCGCGTCGGTAAGCTGAATCTCGCCGCCGGCGCCGCGGTCCTGCGTTTCCAGAAGCGCGAGGATCTCCGGCTGCAGGATGTAGCGGCCGGTGAGGATGAGGTTCGACGGCGCCCGCTCGCGCGGCGGTTTCTCCACCATTCCGGTGACCTTAAACATCTTGCCTTTGGGCGGGCCGACGCCGACGACGCCGTATTGATCGATGCGCTCCGGCGTCATCTCCTCGACGGCGACGATGTTTGCCCGCTCGCCGGCGTCGCGCGCCGCATCGATCATCTGCGCGAGGCAGCCGCGCTCGTGCTGCACCAGGACGTCCGGCAACAGCAGCGCGAACGGCTCGTTGCCGATCAGTTCGCGCGCGCACCATACGGCGTGGCCAAGCCCGAGCGGCTCCTGCTGGCGGGTGAAACTCGCCGTGCCCGGCGGCGGCAGGTCTGCGCGCAGGAATTCGAGCGCCTCATGCTTCTGCCGCTCCAGCAAGGTCATTTCCAGCTCGAACTGGCGGTCGAAATGGTCTTCGATCACGCCCTTGTTGCGGCCGGTGACGAAGATGAAATGCTCGATGCCGGCCTCGCGCGCCTCATCGACCACGTGCTGGATCAGCGGCCGGTCGACGACCGGCAGCATCTCTTTCGGCATGGCCTTGGTGGCCGGCAGGAACCGGGTGCCGAGCCCGGCCACGGGAAAGACGGCTTTGCGGACGGGTTTCATGCCTTGTCGTGGGGCGAGGGGAGGGTCAGACGCCGGACGCGATACGCTTTCTTGCCCAATTCATCGTCCAGCTTGGCGGGTGAGTCGAGCGACGCAGGATGGCAGTACGATCGCGGTTGCCATCGCGAAGGCATCTGTAACATAGCAGGTGCCCATTGGCGCGACCACCGAGCAAGAGCGCAATCCTCCGCGAGCCAAGATTCGAGCCAAGAGTCCGGTCATGACTGTTTCCCCCCTGATCCTGCGCCCTGCGGCTTTGCTCCTCGCCGTCGGCCTTGCCGCCCCGGCGCTGGCGCAGGACAAATCCGACAACTGGGTGACCCGGTTGTTTCAACCGCCGGCGAGCGCCGCGGTTCCTGCGGCCGGCGGCGCGCGCGAATGGAGCGGCGAATCGGGCGCCTCCGGCCATCCGCTGATGACCGCGGACGCGATCCGCGCCGCCGCCGCCGATTTCGGGAATTGCATCGCGGGGCTGTGGCCTGAGGCTGCCCGGCGCGGCGTCATGCGCGAGACTTTCGAGCGCCTGACCGCCGGGCTCACGCCGGACCTGCGCATCATGGATCTGCTCGATGCCCAGCCGGAATTCACCAAATCGCCCTGGGACTATCTCGACGCGCTGGTGAGCGAAGAGCGCATCGCCCGCGGCCGCGAGCTGCTGGCGCAATATGCGAGTGTGTTCGACGCGGTCGAGCGCAGCTATGGCGTCGACCGCCACATCCTTGCGGCGATCTGGGGCGTCGAATCCAATTACGGCACCATGGGCGGCGACCGCCCGGTGATCCGCTCGACCGCGACGCTCGCCTGCGTCGGCCGCCGCCGCGACTATTTCCGTGAGGAGTTTCTGTCGGCGCTCGAGATCCTGCAGCGCGGCGACATCGCGCCCGAACGGCTCATCGGCTCCTGGGCCGGCGCCTTCGGTCCGACGCAGTTCATGCCGACGACGTTCAAACGCTACGCCGTCGATTTCGACCATGACGGGCGGCGCGACGTCGTCGATTCGATCGCGGACGTGATCGCCTCGACCGCCAACAATTTCAAGATGGACGGCTGGGTCAGCGGACAGAGCTGGGGCTACGAGGTCGTGCTGCCGCCGCGCTTTGACTATCTCCTCGCCGACCGCTCGCGGCAGCTGACGCTGCGGCAGTGGCAGGACCTCGGCCTCAAGCGCGCCGGCGGCGAGCTGTTCCCGCGCCCCGGCGAGCGCGCTTATCTGCTTCTCCCCGCGGGCGCGCGCGGCCCAGCGTTCCTGATGCTTCCGAATTTTCACGTCATCATGAAATACAACCCGGCCGAAGCTTACGCGCTCGCCATCGGGCATCTCGCCGACCGGCTGCGCGGCGGCGGTCCGCTCGTGCAGGGCTGGCCGCGCGACGAGCGCGCGCTGACGGTCGCGGAGCGCTACGAGGTGCAGCAGCTTCTGGCGCGACGCGGCTACGACGTCGGCGAGCCCGACGGCCTCCTCGGCCCGCGCACCCGCGTCGCCATCCGCAACTTCCAGGCCTCGAGCGGGCAAATCCCGGACGGCTTTGCCTCGAGCGTGCTGCTCGATCGGTTGCGGCAGCCGTGACGAACTTCCGCCGAAACCGGACATAGTCACCCGCATTTACCAGGAGACGCTTCCAACGGTGGAACGATCCTCAAGTTGACACGATTGGGCTATTATGAGCTTGGCGCCGCGCGAGGAAGCGCGGGCCGATCGGATGAAGGCATTGATGGCGAAGGCAAACTGGCGGCGGCTGATGATCGGCTCTGCGCTCGCGGTTGCGGGCTCGGCGCTCGTCGCGCCGGCCGGCGCCCAGTTTTTCAATGACCGCGCCGGCCTTGCCGCCCCGCCGCGCCCGCAGCAGGTGCAGTTCCGCGAGTTCTTTCCGTTCCAATGGTGGGGAGACCGCGGCGGCGGCTTTAATCCGTTCTACGGCCGGCCGGCGCCGCCGCCGGTCGATTATTCCAAGGCGCCGCCGCCACGCAAACTGGACACGCCGCCGACCACAACGGTGCTCGTCCTTGGCGACTCGCTCGCCGATTGGCTCGGCTACGGCCTCGAAGAGGCGCTCGCCGATACGCCCGAGGTCGGTGTCGTGCGCAAGATCAAGGGCAGTTCCGGCTTGATCCGCTACGAGGCCAGGAGCGATACGCCGGACTGGGCGCAGGTGGCCAAGGATATCCTGGCAACGGAGAAGCCGAACGCGATCGTGGTCATGCTCGGCTTGAACGATCGGCAATCGCTGCGCGATCGGGCGCCGTCGCGGCCGGCGGCGCAGCAGGCAAACCAGACGCCGGCGCCGACGCCGCAGCCTCAGGCGCCCGGGCACGACGAGACCGCTCCCGCCGCGCCGGGCTCCGAAGCGGCCGCGGATTCATCGGCCGCCGCCCCGGCTCCCGACACGCAACGCCACACGCCAGGCGCCAGCTACGAGTTTCACACCGACAAATGGACCGAGCTTTACAGCAAGCGAGTCGACGAACTGATCGCGGTCCTCAAAGCGAAGGGCGTGCCGGTGCTGTGGGTTGGCCTGCCGGCGCTGCGCGGGCCGCGCTCGACCACCGATGTGAGCTATCTCGATGAGATTTACCGCGGGCGCGCGGAAAAGGCGGGCATCCCCTATGTCGACGTCTGGGACGGCTTCGTCGACGATGCCGGCCGTTTCACCATGCAGGGGCCGGACTTCGAAGGCCAGATCCGCAAGCTGCGCAGCGCCGACGGCGTGCATTTCACCAAGCCCGGCGCGGTGAAGCTCGGCTACTATGTCGAGCGCGAATTGCGCCGCGTCTTGTCGAGCCACCTGCTGCCGATGGCGCTCCCTGGTCCCGAGCAATCGCCGGCCAAAGGCGGGGCGCGGCCGGTGATCGGTCCGGTGGTTCCGCTCGGCGCTATTGGGGCAGGCGAGGGGACCGATCTCCTCGGCGCCGGCGCCGGGCGTCCTGCGCAGGCGGCGTCCGACCCGATCGTGATCCGCGTGCTCAGCCGCGGTGAGGCGATGGCGCCGCCGCCCGGCCGCGCCGACGATTTCTCCTGGCCCCACGGTGAAGCCGCGGCAGCCCCAAATGCTGGCGCAGCACCGAGCGCTGGCGCCGCGGCGCCGAGCGCCGGCACTTCGGCCGTGGCAGAGCCGCCGGCGGCCGCGGCTGCGCCGCCCGCTTTACCTCAGGCTCAACCGACAAAGAGCCCGGCCGGCAAAATCGAGACAAAGAAGTCGAGCGATGCGCAGCCGAACGAGGCCAAGCCGAACGAGGGCAAGCCGGGCGATGCCAAAACCGGCGAGGCAAAGACTGGCGAGGCAAAGACGAGCGAGGCAAAGCCCGAGGCCGCGCCGCCAAAGCCGCGCCGTCCGCGCGTCGATCTCGACGGCGCGCCGCGGCCGCCGCTGCCGGTCGGTCCGCGCTGACGCCTCGCGCGTGACGCCAAGGCGTGTCCACTCTCGTGCCGCCTATTTTGGCGGCGCGTCGTAGAGCGGCAGGCCCTTGTCGACGATGTGCACGGTTACGAGCTTCAATGGCTTGTCGCCCACGACCTTGAAGCCGCCGTGCGGCGCGTCGCGCAAGTTTATCGACCCCGATCCGGTCGCCAATTCGATCCGCTTGCCGTCCGGGGTTTCGACCGTCGCTCCTTCCAGGACATAAAACGCTTCCTCGCCGTGGTGGATGTGGCGAGGGATGGTGTCGCCCGGCTTGTATTCGCCGGTCGAGAGGATGACCTCCATCTTCGTCCCGGTCAGATCGACTCGCTTCATTTCCTTGCGGTTGGATGAATCCTGCGCGTGCGCCAGGCAGACGAACGCGGCGGCGGCGACGACAGCGGCAGTCCATTTGATGGCTGTAACCATACGACCCTCCCTGTGCTTCTGCGTTTTGTGACACGCGCCGACTTTAATCAGCGCGGCAGCAGCGACGATCCCATGAGAAACGCGTCGACCGCGTGCGCCGCCTGCCGGCCCTCGCGGATCGCCCACACCACCAGCGACTGGCCGCGGCGCATGTCGCCGGCGGCAAAGACCTTGTCCAGCGAGGTGCGGTAGTCGTCGGTCGAGGCGCTGACATTGCCGCGCTGATCGAGCGCGAGGCCGAGGTCCTTGAGCACCCCCTGGTGCACCGGATGCACGAACCCCATAGCCAGCAGCACCAGCTCGGCGCGAAGCTCGAACTCGCTGCCGGGAATGGGCTTCATCCCCTCGTCGATGTGCACGCAATGCAGCGTCTTCACCGTTCCATTGGCGCCGGAGAAACGCGTGGTCATCACCGCGAAGTCGCGCTTGGCCCCTTCCTCGTGGCTCGAGGAGGTGCGCAGCTTGAGCGGCCAGTTCGGCCAGGTGAGCGCCTTGTTCTCGCGCAGCGGCGGCTGCGGCATGATCTCGAAATTGGTCACCGACAGCGCGCCCTGGCGGATCGAGGTGCCGATGCAGTCCGAGCCGGTGTCGCCGCCGCCGATGACGACGACATGCTTGCCGCCGGCAAGGATCGGCTCGCCGGCGGCCGCCGGCTCGCCGCTGACTCGCCGGTTCTGTTGCGGCAGGAAGTCCATGGCGAAGTGGATGCCGTCGAGTTCGCGGCCGGGAACCGGCAGGTCGCGCGCCTTCTCGGCGCCGCCGGTCAAGACCACGGCGTCATAGTCGGCAATGAGCCGGTCTGCAGCGACGTTGACGCCGACATGGGCGCCGTAGTGAAAGGTGACGCCTTCGGCCTGCATCTGCGTGACGCGGCGGTCGACGTGATGCTTCTCCATCTTGAAGTCGGGAATGCCGTAGCGCAGCAGTCCGCCGGCCTTGGCGTATTTCTCGAAGACGTGGACCTCATGCCCGGCGCGGGCGAGCTGCTGCGCGCAGGCAAGGCCGGCGGGTCCTGAGCCGACGATCGCGACTGTCTTGCCGGTGCGCTCCGCCGGCGGTTCGGGCTTTAATCCGAGCGCGATGGCGCGGTCGGCGATCGCGCATTCGATCGATTTGATGGTGACCGGATTCTCGTCGATGTTGAGCGTGCACGAGGCTTCGCACGGCGCCGGGCAGACCCGGCCGGTGACTTCCGGGAAGTTGTTGGTCGAATGCAGGTTGCGCGCCGCCTCGTCCCAGTTGCCGGCATAGACGAGGTCATTCCAGTCGGGAATCTGGTTGTTGACCGGACAGCCGGGCGTGCCGGGGGCGAGCGATCCGGTGCCCTGGCAGTAGGGCACGCCGCAATTCATGCAGCGCGCCGCCTGGACGCGGTAGTCCTCCTCCGGCAGCGGCAGCACGAATTCGCGCCAGTGGTGGATGCGCTCCGCGACCGGCTCGTAGTCACGGTCCTCGCGCTCGTATTCGAGAAAGCCGGTGATCTTGCCCACTGCGCGCTCTAGTCCGAAAGCCGGAATCCACTTTTCGGGATCATGCTCTATTCCGCCGCGATGGCCGCGGCCTTGAGTTCATTGAGAGCGCGACGATACTCGATCGGCATCACCTTGCGAAACTTCGGATACCAGCTCTTCCAGTCGTCGAGGATTTTTGCGGCCACGACCGAGCCGGTGAAGCGCGCATGCCGGGCGATCAGATGGTGCAGCCGGTGGCCGTCGAAACGGCTCATATCGGCCATGATGTCGACCAAGCCGTGCGCTTCGAGATCGCGAACGTGATGGAAGATGCGGGCGTTGATGTCTTCCTCGCTCGGCATCGGCTCGAGCTCGACCATGGCGAGATTGCAGCGCGAGGCGAAGCTGCCGTCCTCGTCGAGCACGTAGGCGATGCCGCCCGACATGCCGGCGGCGAAATTGCGTCCGGTGCGGCCGAGCACCACCACGACGCCGCCGGTCATGTATTCGCAGCAATGATCGCCGGCGCCCTCGATCACGGCGATGGCGCCGGAATTGCGCACCGCGAAGCGCTCGCCGGCGACGCCGCGGAAGTAGCATTCGCCCTCGATGGCGCCGTAAAGCACCGTGTTGCCTATGATGATCGACTGCTCCGGCACAATGCCGGAGGAGGCGGGCGGGCGCACCACCAAGCGGCCGCCGGACAGGCCCTTGCCGACATAGTCGTTGGCGTCGCCGTCGAGCTCGAAGCTGACGCCGCGGGCAAGGAACGCGCCGAAGCTCTGGCCCGCGGTGCCGGTGAACCTGGCGACGATGGTATCGGCCGGCAGTCCGTCATGGCCGTAGCGTTTGGCGATCGCGCCGGAGAGCATGGCGCCGGTGGTGCGGTCGGTGTTGCGGATCGGCAGGCTGATGCGTACCGGCTCGCCGCGCTCGAGCGCGCCCTGCGCCTGGGCGATGAGCTTGCGGTCGATGATGTCGTTGATCTTGTGGTCCTGCCGCTCGCAATTGTAGAGCGCGACGCTCGCCGGCACGTCGGGCTTGGTGAACAGCTTGGAGAAATCGAGGCCGCGCGCCTTCCAGTGATCGAGGAGCGTATGGGCGTCGAGCATCTGCATCTGCCCGATCATCTCGTCGAAGGTGCGGTAGCCCATCGCCGCCATCAGCTCGCGCACCTCCTCGGCGACGAAGAAGAAGTAGCTGATCACGTGCTCGGGCTGGCCGCGGAAGCGCTTGCGCAGCACCGGGTCCTGGGTGGCGACGCCGACCGGGCAGGTGTTGAGGTGACACTTGCGCATCATGATGCAGCCGGCGGCGATGAGCGGCGCGGTGGCGAAGCCGAACTCGTCGGCGCCCAGAAGCGCGCCGACCACGACATCGCGGCCGGTGCGGATGCCGCCG
>Ga0187784_10003047_pt1 | contig 13530 bp, 15 predicted proteins | sample 1015_SJ02_MP15_2_FD_132964 | JGI IMG/M metagenome (GOLD analysis project Ga0187784, IMG submission 132964) | Tropical peat soil microbial communities from peatlands in Department of Meta, Colombia - 1015_SJ02_MP15_20_MG | ecosystem: Environmental > Terrestrial > Soil > Wetlands > Peat | place...
AACGTTCTGACCGGTCAATGTGCCGGGATGCAACGCCACCGCCCCCCAGAACATGTCCTTATGTGAATTTTCGACGATGTCCCGTTCACCCGTGGCTTGAAGAAGACCCCCGAACGACCGCCAGTACTGCTTGAGTTTCACCTGAAGACACCAGCGCATGACATCGACTCGAACTTGATCCCAGTCCGGTCGCGTCTCGCTGTGGTAAGGCTTGCCCTTCATCTTGGCAGCCATCGGGCTTTTCTCTTCGAGTATCACACGCTGAACATCCGGCCGGGTAGGGAAACGACAAGCCTGGTAGAGCGCTTCGGAAGTCAGGATCCGGGTTCCCAAAACTGACAGAGGGAAACCCGCCGCCATGTTGGACAAGCCACCCCAAGTCTCTTTCGTCTTTCGGAACACGACACAGTTCGCACGGTTATAGACCAGCGACGTCGACGCCGCGCACGCGGATAAAGTCATCTTTACCTCCGGTGTGAATGAGAAGCGCCCATACTATGCGCGCGTGCGACAGAATCCGTCGCGGCCCTATTTCCCGTCTGACAGGATCGCTTTTATCACGGTGTACGCGTACGCATACGCCTGGGGGTGGCGGCTGGCCCGAGGGCCCGCAACGTTGAGCCGGCGCACATCGAGCTTCGCCAAGAACTCGCTGATGGCTGAGCCCGCGGCCTCCGCGGCCATGACGTCGCCGTCGATGATCAGATGAGGCTTATTGAGCTCGCGGCAAAGATCAATGGTTTGCGCCGTTCCGCTCGCGGCCGACCAAACGTCACGACGAGCGTGGCATCACTATCCAGAACGTTGCGTCGAGTGCGCGGTAGATACCCACGGCCGGGGAGCTCCACAAGGGGATAGCGCGGCGCGATCACCCCATCTTCAGCTTTGCGCCCGACCGGGCACCAGCCTCCGCAGGGAGCTCCAACATCAAGCGCGGCATCGAGGGCGCCGCGGTCGACGCCGGTCTGCCCTCCCGAAATGAATTTAAGGCTCTGTTCGGGACTCATCGGCACTCTCGGGGCTCACACTACGCCCCTGCGCCGAGCGCTCGTGCGGGCGGTGTGCACCGGCGGGCTCTGTGCCATCACACCCAAGATTCGCTGCATCACGGAGTCGGTGCCGAGATCGCTCAAGGCGTTGGTGAGCCGGCCTATCAGCCAGTCGATTTCGCGAGCTCGGCGATGACGGATGCTCCAGGTGGAGCCATCGGTGGTGGTCCAGTGCCTCAACGGGATGGAAGTCAGGAAGGTGCCCTTCGATAGGACGACGACGGCAGTGTCAGTCAAGACCACGCGCTGTGAGCATTTCATATTGAATCCCTTATGCCATTTCATCGGCGGGCAGTATGGCCGCAAGGTGCGACGCAATACGTCCCGAGGCGTCGGTGGGGATCGGGTACGCCTGGCCCTGGTGGGTGGTGATGTGTCTCACACGCGCGCGTTCGACCGTGTGCGTTATGTCTCGGGGTCGCTCCGGGCTAGCGCGCTATGGTACGCATATGCCTGGCGCTACCAAAGACGTGATGCTGCGTACCTGGGAACTACTCACGCTGATTCCGCAGCGCGTGCCCGGGAAGACCGCGCGCCAGCTGCTTGAGGAATTGGCGACGCGCGGTTACTCGGTGTCCAAAAAAACGGTGGAGCGGGATCTGGTTGAGTTGTCGACCATCTTCCCGATTGCAGCCAACGAGGCATCGAAGCCGTACCAGTGGTACTGGATGCCGAACGCCGCACTAAATCTGCCGGGCGTTGCGGTCACGGAAGCTCTGTCGCTGGTCTTGGCGGAAGATACGCTCCAGGGTCTCATGCACAAGAGCCTGCTCGCGCCCTTGCAGGGCAGGCTGGAAGCGGCAAAGCGACTGTTGGGACAGTCGAAGGGGTCGAACCACAAGGCCGGTTGGACCGAGAAGATTCGGGCGGTGCCGCGGGACTTTAGCTTGCGGGCACCGCCGGTGGCACCCCTGGTCCTCCAGGAGGTGCAGGATGCGCTGCTCTCAGATCGGAAATTGGAAATCCAGTACCGATCTCTCGGCGATGCGGGGTTTTCGTGGCGATGCGTGAACCCGCGGGCATTGCTGCTCAAGGGATCGGTGATGTACCTGCTCGCCGACAAAAAGGACATCGGCGAGGAACCCGATGCGCTCGTCAAGCGGTATGCGCTGCATCGCATTCGCGCCGCCCGGGTTGGCACGAAAACAGTGGCTGGCAGCGACTTCAGCTTGAAGCGGTACATGGACAAGGACGAGCACGAGGTCGGCCACCGGCACGGACTGCGGGTGCGACTCAAGGTCTCGGCGGATTTGGTGAAGATTTTGCGAGAGACCCCGTTGTCGGCACAGCAGCAGATCAAGACTTCCGGCGCGGACATCATCGTGGTGGCCGCGGTGCGCAACACGCCCGCATTGCGGCGATGGATTTTGGGCCATGGGGGTGCGGTGGAAGTCCTAAGTCCCCCCGTCCTGCGGGCGGCAATTCGGGATCAGGTCCGGACGGCTTCAGCGAAGTATTGACGGGCGACGGGTGGGACACAGGACGTCGCAGGGTTCCGCGAAGGTGCGCGGTCTGACAGAGAGTGCACGGCGAGATCACATGGATCCCATGACTTTGACGAAAAGCCGGTTTGCGGTGGCACTCGAATGTCCGCGGCAGCTCGATTATGCGCGCGACCCTGCCTATTACGATGCACGAGTCGACAACGACTTCTTGGCATCGCTCGCAGGAGGTGGCCACCAGGTCGGGGAACTCGCCAGGCGCATGTTCCCCGGGGGGCATCTCATCGATGATTTCTCTGGCGATGAGCAAGCACGAAGAACCGCGCAGTTCCTCACTTTACCGGAAGTCACCTTGTTCGAGGCGACGATCCGGCATCAGAACCTGTTGGTGCGAACCGACATCCTGGAAAAAAGGGGCCGTCAGCTGTCCCTGATCGAGGTCAAGGCCAAGGGTTTTGACCCGCACGAGGACACGTTTCTAACCGACCAGGGCGAGCATCCGGTGCGTTCGGCCTGGCGATCGTATCTGTATGACGTGGCCTTTCAAACCCATGTCTTGAGGCGGGCGTACCCGAAGCTCGAGATCACGCCGTATCTCATGCTGGTGGACAAGACCGTCCGGGTGGAAATCGATGGGCTCAATTCTATGCTGGCTGTGAATTCTGCAGGACGACAGCTGACTGTGGCGGTCTCGGAGCGATTCGACGCGAAGGCGATCGACCCGCCCATTCTGCAGCGAATCAACGTAACTCAGGAAGTCGCGAGGCTGCTCGAGCTCCCCTTGGAAGTGCAGGGCGTGCCCCGGCCCTTCGCGGAGTACGTCGACTGGGCATCGGACATTCTGGCCAGGGGGGAATCATTTCCCGCCGAAGTGGGGTCGCACTGCAAGAACTGCACCTACTATGTGGATCCGGAAGAGGTCACCGAGGGGAAGAAGAGTGGCTGGGCGCTTTGCATGCAGGAGCAAACGGGCGCGCCGGTCGGGGTGCGGCGCGCAGACACGGTATTGGGATTGCACCGAGCGAGCGCGAAGGCGGTCGAGGCGCTGCTGAAGGAAGGGCACTTGGCGCTCGCGACCTTGCCGCAGTCTGCGCCCGGCGAGGGGAGTGTGTCCGGTGAGGCGCTCAGTTCTGATCAGCGGCGTGAGCTACAAGTGGAGGAGGCGCATGGTGATATCCGCGCGCCTGTGATCCTGAGGGCGCCGCTGCGCGCGGCGCTCGCCGAGTGGCGCTGGCCGCTCCACTTCGTGGACTTCGAGACGAGTCGACCGGCCTTGCCGTATAATCACGGTCGCACGCCATACGACCAGATCCTGTTCCAGTTTTCGCATCATGTGCTGGAGCGCGACGGGCGGCTCACCCACCGAACGCAGTGCCTGGAAGCACGCCCCGGATTCGCGCCGAGCATCCCCGTGGTGCGTGCGCTGAGGAGCGCGTTGCTCAACGACGATGGAACCGTCGTGCACTGGTGGACCCACGAAGACACGGTACTGAAGGACATTCGAGCGCAGATCCTGATCGATGGTGCCCCTGACGCGGCAGCGCTCGTCGAGTTCATCGATGCCTTGGTGGGAACGACGGGGCAGCCCGGCCGCCTGGCGGATCTCGGGATGCTGGTGAGCCGGATGGCATTTTATCCGGGAACGGCCGGCGGCAGCTCGATCAAAAAGGTGTTGCCGGCCGCGCTCCGACACTCCCCGGCACTGCGGCGCCGGTATGGGGCACCGGTCTACGGAACGCCAGAGATACCGAGCCTCAATTTCAAGGATTGGCAGTGGGTGCGGAAGAAGAACGGCGCGATCTTGGACCCGTATGCGCTGCTCAGCCCGTTGTTCCTCGATCCGATGTTGGATGCGATCGTGAGCAGGTCTGACTCTCACGAGAACGGCGAGCCCGCGAGCTTTGTGGCCAATGGCGGTGCGGCCATCATCGCGTATGACCAATTGCAGCGCGCTCAACGGGTTGAAGAACGCAGTCGTATCGAGCGCGAGCTGCTGCGATATTGCGAGCTCGACACGCTCGCGATGGTGATGATTTATCAGTCGTTGACGGAATGTGGACTTGCCGGATGAATCACGAGCCGGTCGAATTCGAGGACGATGGAGAGGTGGCGCTCGAACCGCAGCCGCCGTTTGCGGAGGAGGGGGGATACCTCGCCAGCGTTCGGCTGCTTCCCGCACCCTCGCCGCGGCAGATCGAGAATTTCGTACGCTTTGCGGGGGGTGCGAAAAGTTGGTACAAGCACCTACCCGTACGGCCGCCGGGCGGCCCCATGTGCTTTTTTCTCGATGCGAACGCGGGTCGAGATCGGCTGCGCCGTCGAGGTCACCGGGTCCTGTATCGAGATCGGACGGCACAGACGGAGAAGCTCCACTATAGCTGGATGACCACCGAGGAATATCGCCGGCGGTTCGGGTACCTCTCCTTCTGTTGCCCGTACGGCAGCAGCATCTGGATGGATGAGAAGATCGAGGGCGAGATCTGGACGCGCGATCCTAATTTCACGGAACCGTTGATCGAAACTCAAGCCGGGCGGTTGGCGCGAGTGCCAGAGAGCGTCCTGCACGCCGGCACATGCTGGCTGACTCGGACGGTCCATGAGCGCACGGATGCGGCGCGTCTCCGGAAAGGGTGGCCGCGGGCGGCGAAGGAGCTCGACGCCGTCGCAGAACCGCTGAGTGGCTTCTGGTCACGCATCGCTACCGTGTGCGAGGAGCTCGCAACGGTCACTGCGCGGCACGCACCAGCGCTTGAGGCGGAGCTCACGGAGCTGGTCGAAAAGCAACGAGGCCGGGATCATGCGGCGATGAAGGCTGCGGTGGAGACGATGCTGGCGTTTGTTCATTAAGATTCGGGAAGCCACATCATGGTCGCGATGTCCGCGAACGGCTTAGCAGCCTTGATCATGGACTCTCGACGCTCTTTCTCGCTGGAGTTGCGTCAGTTCATGGTGGCTGGTGGTCGGCGAGTTCGCGCTCTAGTTCGGCGATGCGCTTGTCGAGGTATTTGACCTCCGACTCGTACCACTTCACGCGAAACGTGTGCAATCCGAGCTGGATGTGCCACCACAATAGTTTTGAGACAGATATCAATAATTCAAAGGGGTCCATGATCATGGTGGCTCCTCAATAAAATCCGATCGGGCGGTTGACACCGGACTTGAGCGCGCATTCGCCTTCGAGGGCTGCAACCAGGGCGGAGCATGAATCGATTGGGCGAAATTGATGCTGGCGAGCGACGGCCGCGAAATCCCCGGGAGTCAGCGCGTGCAATCGGGAGAGCCTCGCGAGCGACTCGGGTTCGGGAATCGGAATGGACAGTTCCAGGCAGTAGCGGCGCATTAGCTCCGCCGACTGGTGTCCTTCGAGATAATCGAATTTCACTTTGAGGTCAAAGCGGCGAATGGCGGCCTGATCCAATCCCTCCATTAGATTGGTCGAGGCGATAAAGACTCCAGGGAAGGATTCCATCTGCGTCAACATCTCATTCACGAGGGTGATCTCCCAGCTGCGGCTGGCGCCGCGGCGATCCTGCAGAAAGCTGTCAACTTCGTCGATGAGGAGCAGCGCACCGTCCTGTTCTGCCTGGGTAAATGCGAGTGCGACGTTCTTCTCGCTGCCCCCAACCCACATGGATATCAAATCCGAGGCGCGCTTGACGCTGAGCGAGACGCCCATCTGATCGGCAAGCCAGCGCGCGTAGGCGCTTTTGCCGGTCCCCGGGGGGCCGTACAGGCACAGGCGTCCCGACCTGGATTGCACTAAACCGGCTGCGAGTTGAGCCAAATCTGCGTCCGCGTGAATAAAGGCGGGATCGTAGAGTCCGGGGAGCTGGTCGGGATCTTTTCTGCGGGTCGGTTTGTGACCTTGGGCCTCGAGCGTATTGTCGATCAGCAGTTCGAACGCGGCGGCGGATGCGTCACTTCCCAATTCGTCATGGATGGTGCGCACCACGGCGGCGGCACGCGTCACCACGGCGGGAGCGAGGGATTCCGAGGCGGCGATACGTTGGATCGTACCGGCCGGTACCAGATTGCCACAGGCCGCGGTCAGAATTCGCTGGCGTTGCCGCTTGGGGGGAACCGGTAGTTCCACGACCATATCGAAGCGGCGCAGAAAGGCCGGATCGATGCCCCGAATCGAGTTCGATAACCACAACGTGGGGACGGCATTCTCCTCGAGCATCCGATTAATCCAAGCTTTGCGAGTCTGGGCGGTGCTCTTGCGGCCGAATACAGTGTCGCCGTCGGCGAAGACGTCCTCGACTTCGTCGAACAGAATGAGCGCGCACCGTTGCGCAAAAAAGTTCTGGGCCGCGCGATACGCCCGCAGGCGTTTCTCGCCCGTGACGGCGTCGCCGTCCGAGTCCTCGCTCGTGACGGCAAACAATTCACATCCGAGCTCCTGCGCGAGCACCTTGGCGAGTTGGCTCTTGCCGGTACCGGGCTCCCCGTGCAGAAACACGTTCACCCCCGGGCGCTGCGTGGACACGGATCGTTTGAGGTAAGGCCGCAGAACCGCAAGAGACGGGTTGATATGGGAGTAATCGTCGATTTGCAGGTTCGGCGGCGATGCTCGCGATACCGTGTCGCGTAACAAGGCGACGGGATCGGCATCCGTCGAGCAGATGGCATCCGCGAAATAGTCGGAGAGCAAGTCGAGTTTGGCACGCAAGGGACCTGCCCCTTTACGGGCAACGGAAACGAGCCCCGAACGGCCAAGGATCCCTTGGCCACTCAGCGAGGCGCGAACGTCGCGCTCGGGGAGACTCAGAAGAACCGACAAGGCGCGGCAGACTTTGACCGTCGACAGAGAGCCTAGGTGATCCGCCAGGTCATCGAGCACGCGCTCGTTGTGAATCAGCGCGGCGAACTCCAGGATGCGGCAGTCGGTGTCGGACAGCCCCACCAGAGTCTTGAGGCGTTCGACGTTCTCCCTCAACCGCTCCGGCGGTGCAGTCTTGTCCGCCTTGGATTCTGCCGTCAGATGCATCTTGCGGACGGCAAGGCGAACCGCATTAGCATCGAATTCACGGGTTCCCGGCTGGATCCACGCTTGAAGTCCCAGCAGCTGGGCAAGATTATCGTCGCTGAAGTCATGTTTTAAGATGAAATTGCGGTGAGTGCCGAGTGGAACGAGCAGCCGGAGGATCCACAGGCGAATGATGGGCGAGATCTCTTGTGGAATTCCGGGCTGACCCGAGAGCTGACCTCGCGACATGGTGATCTCCCAATCTGTATGCGAATCATCATGTGCGGTGGATGCGTCAGCATGGGTCGCAGGGGAGACACGTCGTGGATTCGAAAAAAACGAGGGCATGCCAAGGTAGCCGAAGGTCGGAAGGGAGAAGTGGGTCACTGCATGAGGCGGGGACAGGACATATGCTCCGCGCCGCGCATGCCAGGCTTTGGATGGCGCCCCACGTGCCAAACATCGCGTGCGTAAGTCGTAATGTCGCATTTGCGGTTCCCGACCCGGGAATTCATTTTGCCAAAGTCGCAAAAGTCTGCACCGATTGCTTCAAAAAGGGATTCCGGAAACTTGTATGCCCAAAGACTCCGTCTCTGTTTCTTCTTTTCACCCGATCTCTGCCGGCTCGACTAAACTCGTACATCGCCGGTCCGATGTGGTCGAAGCCTGGTGCGCGGCTGTCACCTGCATAATTTTGAAGCTCCGCGAGGCTCGCGTGCCCGTCCGGACTGTACTAACAAACGGTCACCTGGAGCGGGAGATGAAGTTCCTGCTCGGGATGGCCGCTGAGAAGAGCGGACGGCATCTCTGCTTCGTGGAGAAGTCCTTCAGCAAAGTGCCGATTGATCTCGTCGCATTCACAGATTCACGGAATACCCGACGGAATGTGAAGCCTGCTTTCTGGGTCGAGACTAAAAGTTCGTTCTCTAGAAAATGCGAGGATCAAAGGAAGCAAGTCAAACGTGTCCACGCGCAAATCAAAAAGTACGTAGAAAAGCTCTGTGACACTGAACATCATTCCTTTCTCGAGTGTCCGATATACGTCGTGCATTTCGTCATGTCTCTTCCGGAGTCTGATAAGCACCCCTTAGTACTCGGGTCTCGCTTTACGCCCAACCGGGCCACACCAGTATCAGCTAAGGAACTCGAACTGCAGTACGAAAAGCTCTTTGCCCAATCCACTCATTTCGAACTGCAACGAGTGGCGAGCTTTACGCTAATCGATGGTCCTAAGACAGAAGTCGCGATTGTCAAACTGCGATCAAAAACTGAGTCAGTGAGAGGCGCAAAACGTAGGGGAAAGCGACCCGGGAAGAATCGGTTAGCAAGGAAAAGAGGGACGAGACGATCGTGACCAAGAACGAGTTGCGAGAATGCCTGGAAATTGTGGAAAGGGGCTATCGCGCCTGGATCGGCTTTCTTGGCGTGTCGTGTCGATATACCGCGGACGAATTCGAGAGCTTCTACGGCGAAAACGTGGAGCAACTCTTCTTGCACAACGCATTGCAGCGGGCGCTATTTGAAAAGGACACGTTTCCGTCGCTTTTCGATGAGCTCCCAATACTGGAGCGGGGAGCGAAGATTCCGCCGATCGATCCGTCGGAGATAATCTGGAATAAAGAATGGCTAGATCGCAACGTCCGGGATGATGTGGCGAGACTATTGCTTGCGTTCATCTGGAAGCAGGGCGATTTTCAGAAGGCGGAGCTCGTGCTGGCGGGACTCAGCGGTAAGCCGCTCACGTTGAATGGAGCCGTAATGCATCAATTTGGCAAGCACCTAGCAGATCCCTACGTGAATCCGATTTTTGATCAGCACACGTCACGGCATCGACTCCTATTCGCTGCGTTCCAGAAAAGTGTAGCGGGCATGTCCTTAGAGGGTTTCCATAAACTATTTGGGCGTAAGCGAATCCCTCGAACCGATCAAATTCTTGGAAACAAACAGCATCTCGAGAGCTATCTAGCATGGTGGCTTGACACGATTGAGAACTGTTTACCGCAGATGGTCAATCGTGATTCCGACGCGAGCGAGCGAGGGAAAGCAGTTCTCTGGTCCGACCGCACGATGTTTGCCTTGGGCAAGGCGGGGAAACTTCTCGACAGCTGGATCTGTAAGCAAGAAGATGAGGAATACGAGGGGAATTTATAGCGCAATCAGCTTCCTGTATTGGCGCTAGCCGTACCCCGCTCCTGTCAAGGAAGGATCGCGTCTCTTTGTAGACTGGCCCTGAATTTTGAGCAGGATTTCGGCCTGAAACAGGGCCGAGGTCTGACCAAGAGCTGAAGAGAACGTTCTCGCTGAGAGTCCTGGGGTTCCGGTATTCCCCGCGTGGTCAACATTGGACGCCAGACCCTGATCAATCCTCGATGCCGGTTTATATCGCACAGGGCTAGAAAGAGGCGAGCTGATAACCGATAGCTGAGTATCAATACGACGACCGTTCCTTGAGCTAGCGTTCGCCCAACCCTGGCACAGGTAATGCCAAGATCGAGCTCAAAAGCGTCGAACAGCCGCTCTTGATCTTCTTCGCTCAGTAAGCATCGTCGTCGAGTCGCTGGACAGCACAGCTTCCTACTCCACGAACGGTGGCGCCGAAATCAGACTTGCCCGCGACAATCGATGATTATGTGAGGACACGGGCGTCGTGACCATGCTGCGCGACTAGGGATACGGCTGTTTTGTCGAATGACACGAAGGTCTCTCCGCCGAGCCAGGTGCCCTCATGAGCAATGAGACCGTCGGCAAAGTCACCGCCCGCATCCAGAACCGCGAGGCCAGCCTCGACGGCCGGGCGGTCGACGGATACGTTAATGGCGTCAATGAGGGCGCGGATGGCTGCCGAAATGTCTGTGCGCTTGAAATCGTAGAGCCGGCGAAGGACCCATGCGAATTCACAGAGACAAGGAAGAGAGACGGCTATGAGTTCTGCGCGCTTGAGGAGTCTCGCTGCAACCATCGCCTGCCTCTCGTCGTCGCGCACGACGGCGCGAACAAGAACATTCGTATCGACCGTCACCCTCATTTTTGACCGGTCCAGCCGGCCGCTGCCGCCTCATTGATCTCTTTGAGAGTGGCGACCTTCCGTGTCTTGCCCGCGAGCAGCCCGACGAAGGCATCGATCTTGCCCGCCGGACGGGCGGCCTGCAGGCCGATTCGCCCATTGGGAAGCTTTTCGACGGCGATTTGTTGCCCGGGGCGAATGCCGAGATGCTGCAGCACGTCCTTGCGGAACGTGACCTGGCCTCGTGCCGTGACCCGCAGCGTACTCCTGTCTTTGCTTTCGACCATGCCGACAGATGGTAATGCAAATATGCATTACCTGCAAATGATGCCAGGGGTGTGCCGCCGGCGCCAATATCCAGGCTCGCGAGTCTGCGCAGAATCACTGAGGGGTAACACAGATCTGCAGCTTCGTCGGCAGAAGCCGAACAGCCTCTAAGCTCGCCGTTCCCGAGTTTGACTAGGCGCCGATCTTCATCGATGAATAATGAATCGGCGGCCTTGCGGGCAGTTGAACCCATCGAAGCCCTTGCGCCCTCGCCTCGGGTGGCGCTCCAATCCCGCGGGACTTTTGCGGGACCCGGTTGTGGTTCGTTTGCTCGGTGGACGCTCCGTTTCAGCTTGCCGAAAAGGTCACGAAGGGATTTCCTTCGATAAAGACAGACTGAGGCGGGCGAGTCTTCGTCGTCACCACATTATCCAAATAGAATTATGCGGAATAGATAGCAATAACATATGAATTACATAGATAATTCAACTATCTATCCATGATAATGCCACAGGGATAATACCAGCTTGAGCAGCCGACAATTAAAACTTTCGGGGTAGTTGTCGCCGGTAATTGTCGCTGAGGTGCCGGTCGATGACAGCCGACGACAATTAGATTTTTCGGGTTGGGCCCTCCTGATCGTCTCCGCTATCCATTCAGCCATTGATCGGAAACACGAGCCTATGACCCTGGTGTTCCGGGAGGTGATAGCGCGGATGGAAAGGTCAGCGGCTAAGCCTTCTTCCGTTTAGCGCTTGAGCGGCGGCTGCGCGCCTTCGGCTCGTGCTTGAAAGAGGCTGGAATGCCCTCGATGGCAGACGACGTAGCAACAGAGCGGACTACCGCCCGCTCGCGAGCGTCGGGGTCGCGCAGGTGAGGATTGGCAGTGGACAGCCTCCGACTCATGATTTGATTCTAGCAGCACCACTTCGTGACGATACGACGGTCACCTTCAGGTGGGTTCAGGGCAATGATTCCGTCGCTGATTACATTGCATCCCCCGGGGTGCATCGGCCTTCTGCCGCAATTGCGGCTCGCCGCTAATCGCCTTCCGACCAATATCCGACGATCTTCAATCTCCCACTCGGAACCACCGCTCGAACCCAAGCTGCGCTATTGCCACCAGGATCAAGCGCCCGTCAATAACTGACCCTAAATGTCGGAGAGTCTTCGGGCTTCATCTTACGCCGGTCATACACTCGCGTCGTGGAGATGTTCGCGTGGCCGAGCCATTCCTGGACTTTCGCGATATCGGCCTCGTGATCGAGGGCGTTCGTGGCGGCGGTGGCCCGAAGCGCGTGCGCGCCAATTTTGAGACCGAGCCCCAGCGCGTAGCGCCGCACGAGTTTATAGACGCCGTCCGGCGTGATGGTGGCGTCCAAGCGGCCGGTCCGGTTATTCCGAACCGGTCGGAATAGGGCGCCATCGGTGTCGGCGGCGTGGTGAGCTTCGTCCAAGTAATCGTTCAGGAGCTCAAGCGTGCCGGCGTGAATCGGAATGTATCTGGTCTTGCCGCCTTTGCCATGGATTCGGAGGTGCGGCACACCGCGGCGTGAGTGAATATCCTTGATCTTGAGTTTGCAGAGCTCCTCGCGCCGGAGCCCGTGATATAGAAGAGTCGCGAGCAGCGCCCGGTCGCGCAGGCCCTTGAGGGTATCACCGGGCGGCAGCGCCATGAGCTGCCGCGCCTCCTTGTCCGCGATCGCCGGCGTCTTGCCCTCGTAGCTGTCGACCTTCGGGCGCTTCACGCCCTTGACCGGGTTCGTCGGGACGGCGTTCTGGTCCGTGAGGTACTCATATAAAGAAGAGAGAGCCGATAGCTTCCGCCGGATCGACCCCGACGCGAGCTGCCGACGGTCGAGGTCCTTGCGCCACGCGATGACATGCGCTCGAGTGATGAGCCGGAGCTCGATCGGCGTCTGGATACTCACGAACGTCATGAACTCTTTGAGGTCGTTCCGATAGGCACGGCGGGTGTGTGGGTTGTCGATGTTCGCAAACCACTCCGTTTCCGGCGGAACGTCCGCGAGCTGGGAGAATTCTGCGGAGGTGAGTGCGCGGCGGGAAAGCGCGGGCGTTTTTGTGGCCGATCGAGCAATTCGTCGTGCGAGAGCGCTCGATGTTGTCATGGTCGGCTTCCTTGAGGTCCTCCCAAGGGCAACACCGTAAGGCGCGTGCGGCCGGGATCGATGCTGACGAGCACTCCAGTGGCGAGCTCTGCGGCGAGCTGCTTGAGTGCCCGGATTACAGCGGGTGCGATCACACTTGGATCCAGGTTCTCCGCTCGAATCTGCACAACGCTCGGAGTGCGAGCGCCCGTGGCGGCAAGAATCGCGCTGAAGTCGAGATCCTGGGTCAGAAGGATAAGAGCGTGTCGCGCCGCGTATTCAAGGATTTCAGGGTCGGTGGCATCGGCCCGACCAGTCGTCGACCAGTGCAGACTCTCGATTCCCGCAGCCTTGAGATCATCGACCCAGCGCGGCGAGAGGTTCATGTCGATAAGCACCCTCACGAGGGTGCCAGATCCACCTCGCGCTCTTCGAGGCGCCATGCGGCATACTTCAAGGCCTGCAGGATGTCCTCCCGCTCAAGGTACGGGTAATCCTTGAGGAGCTCCTCGATCGTGCGCCCGGCGCCGATCTGGCCGACGATCATCCCGACAGTCACTCGCTGCCCGCGGATGCAGGGCTTGCCGCCCATGACGAGCGGGTTTTGTGTGATTCGGTCGAATTCCGGCATGGCCATTGCCTCGCATGCGGCCCGATGGCTCGAGTCCTTGGGGGGCAGTCTACCATGACT
>Ga0187784_10003051_pt1 | contig 13524 bp, 14 predicted proteins | sample 1015_SJ02_MP15_2_FD_132964 | JGI IMG/M metagenome (GOLD analysis project Ga0187784, IMG submission 132964) | Tropical peat soil microbial communities from peatlands in Department of Meta, Colombia - 1015_SJ02_MP15_20_MG | ecosystem: Environmental > Terrestrial > Soil > Wetlands > Peat | place...
CCCGATCGGGGCTGCGGAAGCGCGCGCCGCCGCGCGGCGTGAGCCATACGACCAGCTCATGGCGCTATATCCGGCGCACGGCAATGCCGATGCGTCAATACGAATTTATAACAGCGACGGCTCGGAGGCGGGCGCTTGCGGCAACGGCATGCGCTGCGTGGCCTCGCTCATTGGCGCCGAGACTGGCAAGCGCAAGATGAGGTTCGAGACTGCGGCCGGTTTGGTGTCCTGCTGGCGCAATGGCGAAGACAAGTTCACCGTCGATATGGGCGTGCCGCGCTGGCGTTGGAACGAAATCCCGCTGGCCAAGGAGGTTCCCGACACCCGCGCGATCGAGCTGAGCTACAGGCCAGCGGACGCGCCTATGCTAAATTCGCCCTCGGTCGTCAGCATGGGCAACCCGCACGCGATTTTCTGGGTTGACGATCCGCTCGCCTACGATCTAGCCGCTATTGGCCCGCAGCTTGAACGCCATCCGCTCTTCCCGGAGCGCGCCAACATTACGCTCGCGGCGACTGTCTCGCGCGATCGCATTGTGATTCGCACCTGGGAGCGTGGCGCCGGGCTCACCAAGGCTTGCGGGTCGGCGGCTTGTGCGGCCGCGGTTGCGGCGGCGCGGCTTAATCGCACCGGCCGCAAGGTGACGGTGCAATTGCCGGGGGGTGAGCTCGTAGTCGAGTGGCGCGAAGCGGACGACCATGTGCTCATGACCGGACCGGTGGAATATGAGCACGCGGGGAATTTTCCCGCAGCGCTCACTGCGGACGCGGAAACAGCCTGATCCCATGAGCGTGGATGTCATCACCTTCGGTTGCCGGCTCAACGCCGCGGAGTCGGAAGTCATTCGACGCGAGGCGGACGGCGCGGGACTGACCGACACGGTGGTAGTCAATACCTGCGCTGTTACCGCGGAGGCTGTGCGTCAGGCCCGGCAGACAATCCGGGCCCTGCGCCGTGCCCGGCCGCAGACCAAGATTGTGGTCACCGGCTGCGCGGCACAAACCGAGCCGCACACGTTTTCTGCCATGCCCGAGGCCGATCGCGTCCTCGGCAATTCGGAAAAGCTCAGTGCCGCGATGTGGCGGCAGACACGCTCAGCTTTCGGCATCGGCTCGTCGCCGAAAGCGGTGGTCAACGACATTATGGCGATCCGCGACACCGCCGCGCATCTGGTCGAAAGCTTTACCGGCCGCTGCCGCGCCTTCGTCCAGGTGCAGAACGGCTGCGATCATCGCTGCACCTTTTGCATTATTCCCTATGGGCGCGGCAATTCGCGCTCCGTGCCCATGGGCGCCGCCGTGGCCGATGTCGAGCGCCTCGTCGCCAACAATTACAGCGAGATCGTGCTGACCGGCGTCGACCTCACCGGCTACGGCGCCGATCTCCCGGGTGCGCCGAAGCTCGGCACCTTGGTGAAGCAGATTCTCAAGCACGTTCCGGAGCTCAAGCGGCTGCGGCTTTCCTCCATCGATTCGATCGAGGCCGACCGCGATCTCATCGATGCTTTCGGAGAGCACGATCGCTTGATGCCGCATTTGCATCTGTCGCTCCAGGCCGGCGACGATCTCATTCTCAAGCGCATGAAGCGGCGGCACGCGCGCAAGGACGCCATCGCCTTCTGCCGCCAGTTGCGCGATTTGCGCCCGGACATCGTATTCGGCGCTGACATGATCGCCGGGTTTCCTACCGAAACGGAGCAAATGTTTTCACGCTCGCTCGACCTGATCGACGAATGCGGACTGACGCATCTTCACGTCTTTCCATTTTCGCCGCGGCCGGGAACGCCGGCAGCGCGCATGCCGCAGCTTGATCGCCGCACCGTCAAAGAGCGCGCGCAAAGGCTCCGCCGCCACGGCGAGCGTGCGTTGCGCCGGCATTTCGACTCGGAAGTGGGCACTAAGCGGCGTGTCTTGTTTGAGTCGGAGTTGCTCGGGCGCACCGAGCAGTTCACGCCGGTCAAATTCACTCGTACGGGCGAGCCGGGCACCATCGTCGACGTGAAAATCGGCGGCCACGACGGCGAGCGATTGCTCGCTGCGTAGCTCTTTACTCCCCCGCGGAGCGGGGGAGGATGATTTTTTCTTCTTTCCAGCCGCACGCCGTCAGCGCTTCACGCATATGCGCGGGCGCCGGCGCGCTCACGCGAACGGGCGGGCGGTGCTTGTAGAGCGGAACAACAATTTCACGCGCGTGCAAATGCAGCGTCGGGCCGCCGTTCCGCGGTGCATTGCCGTAAATGCTGTCGCCAAGGATGGGCCAGCCCATTTCCGCACAGTGAACACGCAGCTGGTGGGTGCGGCCGGTCAAAGGCTCGAGGGCGAGCCAACTCAAGGAGCTGGCGGACCGCCCTAAAACTTTCCACTTGGTCACCGCAGGCTGACCTTGAGGATCATGCTTCATCCACCACCCGAGCGTGTCATCGAGGCGTCCCAGCGGGTACTCAATCACACCCTCCTCCGCGGCCGGAGCGCCCTCGATTACGGCCCAATAGAGTTTGTCGATGGCGCGCGACTTGAACAGCTTGCCAAGCTGCGCCAGCGCCTTGCGGTGGCGACCGAGGATCAGGCAACCGGTGGTGTCGCGGTCGAGCCGGTGCGCCAGCGCCGGCGACCGCGGCAGGCCGAAACGCAGTGCGTCGAAGTGGTCCTCGATGCTTTCGTTTTGATTGCGCGAGTTCGGCGGGCCGGCGTGCACCGCCATGCCCGCCGGCTTATCGATGACCAGCATGAGCCCGTCGCGGTAGAGGACCCGCGACACCATCTCTTCCGAGGTCATGTTTGCCTACTTTGGCGAAACGGCTATCACGAGCGGGCGATGAACGATAGCGGTCAGGGCAATTGGTGGCGGCGGCTGAGCGGCGGGCTCAAGCGCACCTCCGCGGCGCTCGGCGGCGCCCTTTCCGATCTTCTCACCAAGCGCAAGCTCGATGCCGCGACGATTGGCGAAATCGAGGACGTACTTATTCGCGCCGACCTCGGCCTTGACGCCGCACACAATATCGCCGCGGCGCTCGGCGAGGGCCGCCATGGTGCCGGAATTTCGCCCGCCGAGGTGAAGGCGGTCGTCGCGGCGGAAATCGAGAAGGTTTTGGCGCCGGTCGCGCGGCCGCTCGCGATCGACGTGGAGAAAAAGCCCTTCGTCATTCTTGTCGCCGGCGTCAACGGTTCCGGCAAGACCACGACTATCGGCAAGCTCGCGGCGCGACTGCGCGCCGAGGGCCGCTCGGTGATGCTGGCGGCGGGCGACACTTTCCGCGCTGCGGCCATCGATCAGCTCAAAATCTGGAGCGAGCGCACGGGATCGGCATTCATCGCCAAAGAGCCTGGCGCCGACGCCGCGGGCCTTGTCTTTGATGCGCTGCGCGCGGCGAAAGAGCGCAACGTCGATGTGCTCCTCGTCGATACTGCCGGCCGTCTGCAAAATCGCAGCGAATTGATGGACGAGCTGCAAAAAATCGTGCGCGTCATCAAAAAGGCCGATCCGTCGGCGCCGCATTCGGTTCTACTCGTACTCGATGCCACCGTCGGCCAGAACGCGCTCTCCCAAGTCGAGATTTTCGGCAAAGCCGTGGGAGTGACCGGGCTCGCCATGACCAAGCTCGACGGCACGGCGCGCGGCGGCATTCTCGTTGCCATCGCCGCCAAGTTCGGCGTTCCGGTGCATTTTATCGGCGTTGGCGAAAGCGTCGACGATCTGGCGCCGTTTTCGGCGCGGGATTTTGCCCGCGCCATCGCTGGAGCGGACGCCTGATTGAATGCGCGGTGCAGCCGCGCTAGAGACCAGCCGATAGAGACCGGCCGCATGACCGCAACCGTAAAACCGCAGCTCAATCCATTCCTCAAGATCGCGCTCGACCTCGGGCCGCTCGTTCTGTTTTTTATTGCCAATTCGCGCTTCGGCATATTCACCGCGACGGCGACGTTCATGGTCGCCGTGCTGGCGGCGCTGGCAGCGTCCTACGTGCTGACGCGGCGGCTGCCGATCATGCCGGTAGTGACTGCAATCATTGTCGTCATCTTCGGCGGCTTGACGCTTATTCTGCACAACGACACGTTCATCAAGGTCAAGCCGACCATCATCTACGTGCTGTTCGGCGCGGTGCTGCTCGGCGGACTTTTATTCGGCAGGCCGCTGCTCGGAGTCGTCTTCGACTCGCTCTTTCATCTCACCGAGGAAGGCTGGCGCAAACTGACGCTGCGCTGGGCCTTGTTCTTTTTCGCGCTCGCCGTGCTCAATGAGATCGTCTGGCGCAACACCTCGACCAATGTTTGGGTGGATTTCAAAGTGTTCGGCGTCATGCCGCTCACCTTGCTGTTCGGGGCGCTGCAATATCCGCTACTGCAGAAATACGCCGCTGCGCCGGCGGAATGATGGGGTCTATGACCCTCCCGTGAGCGCCTTCTCGATCTCGGGCTTGAGCACGCTTGCGAAATTTTCCGGAGTGATCGGCCCGACGAGCTTATAAGCAATGCGGCCGTCGCGGCCGACGACGAACGTCTCCGGCACGCCGTAAACTCCCCATTCAATGGCGGCGCGGCCGTCACGGTCGGCGCCTGCTTCGGCGAATGGATTGCCATAGCGGCCGAGAAAGCGCCGGGCGTTTTCCGGCTCGTCCTTGTAGTTGATGCCGACGACTCGCAGTCGGGAATCCTGCGCCAGCTGCATCAATAGCGGCGCCTCGTCATGGCATGGCACGCACCATGACGCCCAGACATTGACCACCGTCACGGCCCCCTTGAAGTTTCCCGGATCGATGCCCGGCACCGGTTTACCGTCGCGGTCGAGACCGGCGAGGCCGGGCAGGGCGGTTTGCGGCGCCGGATGGCCGATCAGCGCCGAAGGGATACGCGAGGGGTCGCCGGCAAAGAGGCGGATCAAAAACAGCAGGACCAGGCAAAGAAATGCAATAAGCGGCACGACCACCAGCAAGCGGCGGCGGCCGATATGACCATCCTCTCCGGCCTGCGCGCTCATACTTCTTCCTCGGCTTCCGTCATCGCCGCCGTGTGGCCCGCTGCTCGGCGAGTGATCCCGCGGCTCTCAAACTCGGCAAGCTTTGCCGATTGCGCGCGGTAATCGAGCATCACCCAGGCAACCAGGGCTGCGACCACGGCGCATGCGGCGGCGTAAGCCGCGACAATGAACGAAAGATGGGTGGCGTCTTCCATGGTCAGCCCGCGACGCTTGCCTGCATCAGCCGCAAAGCCCGCACGCGGCGGCGCAGAATTTCGTTACGCATTGCGGCGAGCAAAAGCGTGACAAACAACAATGTGAACGCGCCCGCCATGATCAAGAGCGGAACAAGGATCGATGGATCGATGGTCGGCCCGCCAAGACGGAACACGGAGGTGCCTTGGTGCAGCGTGTTCCACCAATCGACCGAGAATTTGATGATTGGCAGATCGACGGCGCCGACCAGCGTAAGGATCGCCGCAGCGCGCGCGGCGCGCGATGGTTCTTCGACGGTGCGCCAGAGCGCGATCACTCCGAGATAGAGCAGAAAAAGGACGAGCACCGACGTCAGGCGGGCGTCCCACACCCAATAGGTCCCCCACATCGGGCGGCCCCAGAGCGATCCAGTTACCAGGCACATGAGCGTAAACGCGGCGCCGATCGGGGCTGCGGCCTTTGCGGTGACGTCGGCGAGCGGGTGGCGCCACACCAGCGTGCCGAGCGCTGCAACGCTCATGATCCCCCAACCGAACATGCCGAGCCACGCGCCCGGCACGTGCAGAAACATGATCTTGACCGTGGCGCCCTGCTGATAATCGTCCGGAGCCATGATGGCCTGGCTGATGCCGAATGCAAAGGCAATGACCGTGAGCCCGGCAAGCCAGGGGATCGTGGGGTCGGCGATTTTCAGAAACCGCGACGGATTGGCCAAACCAACAATCGCCATCCAATCTTTTCCTCAATCTGCTCTGGCGCTTAACGCCTTTTTTGCGTCGTGTGCCAGACAATCGCTCTTACCACGCGCGTCAATCTCGCATCGATCAAGTTGCTACTCTTTTTCCAGACGCAGGGCAGCGGCCGCGGCGAAGGGTCCCACCACGAGGCTCGCCAGCGTCAACCCGCAAAGCGCCCTGAACGGAGTTCCGAACGGCACTGGCCCGCTCACCGCAGCGTTGGCCGCCGCGACGCCGAAAATGAGGACTGGCACCGTCAGCGGCAAAACCAGTACGGCCAGCAACAGCCCGCCGCGCCGCAACGTCACCGCGATTGCCGCGCCGATGAGTCCGATGAAGGTCAGCGCCGGCGTTCCGACGAGGAGCGTTAGCACCATGGAGGCGGCGGCTCGGCCGCCGAGATTGAGAAAAATGCCGACAAACGGCGCAGCGATTATAAGTGGCACCGCGGTCGTCACCCAATGGGCGAATCCTTTGGCCAATACCACGAGTTCGAGCGGCGTCCGGCTCATAAGAATCAAGTCGAGCGACCCATCCTCGTGATCGGTAGCAAACAAACGATCGAGCGCGAGAAGGCTCGCAAGCAGCGCCGCAAGCCAAAGAATCGCGGGACCGATGCGATTAAGCAGCGCCAAATCCGGCCCGAGCGCAAACGGCACGAGCGTGACCACTACCAGGAAAAAGAGAACGCCCATAAGGGCGCCGCCGCCCACGCGCACGGCAATGCGCATATCGCGAATAAATATGGCAGCGAGCGCGGTCACAGCTCCCCCGCTTTCCAAACATCTGCGTCGGAGAGCGAAGCCGTAGCTTGGGCAAAGGCGGGCGAGAGCTGATCGAGCCGCAGCTCTTGGGCGCCCTCGATTCCGAGCGCCGCGTGCGTGGCGGCGACGATCAGGCCGCCGGCGGCGAGATGAGCGCGCATGAAATCGCGCAGACGGCGCTGCCCTGCCGCATCGAGGGTGCTCGCCGGCTCATCGAGCAGCCAGATCGGACGTTTCACCGCCAGGAGCCGCGCCAGAGACAGGCGCCGCCGCTGCCCGGCGGACAGATAGCCGGCCGGTAGATCGGCAAGCGTGTCGAGCCCGACCGCCGCCAGCGCTCCCCCTCGGCTTGCGATTTTCGGACCGAGAAAACCCACCCAGAATTCCAGGTTTTCGGCGACCGACAGCGATGGCTTCAGCGCGTCCTGATGGCCCAGATAATGGGCCTGCTCGCCAATGGTCAGATCCCGGTCGCCGCCCTCCAAACCGAGGCTGCCATGAGCAACACGTATAAGCCCGACCAACATTCGCAGGAGCGATGATTTTCCGGCGCCGTTGCGGCCGCTCACCATCAAGGCTTCGCCCGAGGCGACCGAAAAGTTCAGGCCGGCGAAAATGTCGCGACCGCCGCGCCGACAAGTCAGATCAGTGCCGGAAAGGCGCATCGTTTATATCCGGTCTGCGGCTTAACGGCCGCGTGGCGCCAAAGCCGGATTTGCAACCGACATTCGCGCATTTTTGGCATATCCGCATCTCGTAACCGGTCTGGTACAATTTTTGAAAAGACCTTATAAGCCGCGGGACGGACTGCGACGTTGTGTTGACGCCCTGTCTCGCCCCGCAACGCTATCGGACGCGTTTTCGGCGATAATTGATCCCGCACATTGCCCGGCGGGTGCCCCGGCGGGATGGGAAAATAGTCATGGCCTCCCTCGATAGTTTTAAATGCCTGCGACCGCTTAAAGTCGGCTCCAAAACCTACGCCTATTACAGTCTCCCGGTGGCGGAAAAGAACGGATTGAAAGGAATTTCCCGGCTCCCCTTCTCGCTCAAAGTGCTGTTGGAAAATTTGCTGCGTAACGAGGACGGCCGCTCGGTTAGCAAAGAGGACATCCAGGCGGTTGCGCAGTGGCTCAAGACCAGGACATCCGAGCGTGAACTTGCCTTCCGTCCGGCGCGGGTGCTGATGCAGGATTTCACCGGCGTGCCCGCCGTCGTCGATCTTGCCGCCATGCGCGACGCCATGCAAATGCTGGGCGGCGATCCAAAAAAAATCAATCCGCTGGTACCGGTCGATCTGGTCATCGATCACTCGGTGGTGGTGAATTTCTTCGGCAGCAACGATGCTTTCAAGAAGAACGTCGATGAGGAATATAAACAAAATCAGGAGCGCTACCGCTTTCTGAAATGGGCGCAGCGCTCGTTCGAGGATTTTCGCGTCGTGCCGCCCGGCACCGGCATCTGCCATCAAGTCAATCTTGAATACTTGTCGCGAACCGTCTGGACCGCGAAGGCAAAGATCAAGTTCGCCGAAAAGATGGTCGCATCCGAACTCGCCTATCCGGATACGCTGGTCGGTACCGATTCGCACACTACCATGGTGAATGGGCTCTCCGTCCTTGGTTGGGGCGTCGGCGGCATCGAAGCCGAAGCCGCCATGCTCGGCCAGCCTTATTCGATGGTGCTGCCGGAAGTGATCGGCGTGCGATTCAACGGCAGGCTCAAGGAGGGCGTGACCGCGACCGATCTCGTGCTCACCGTCACGCAAATGTTGCGCAAGCGCGGCGTGGTGGGCAAATTCGTCGAGTATTTCGGCCCGGGGCTCGCGAGTCTTTCCATTGCCGACCGGGCGACGCTCGGCAATATGTCGCCGGAATACGGCGCGACCTGCGGCTTCTTCCCGATCGACGACGATACCATCCGCTATTTGCGCGAGACCGGTCGGTCCGCGGACAATGTGGCACTCGTGCTCGCCTATGCCAAAGCGCAGGGCATGTATCACACCAAGACGACGCCCGACCCGATTTTCACCGACGTCTTGAAGCTTGAGCTTGCGTCGGTCGAGCCTTCGCTTGCCGGGCCGAAGCGCCCGCAGGACCGCGTGCCGTTGAAAGAAGTCAAAAGCGGCTTCGCTAAGGCCATGGACAGCGAATTCGGAAAGGCTTCCGAAATCAACAAGCGCGTCCCGGTCGAGGGGCACAAGGAAACGCTCGGTCATGGCGATGTGGTAATCGCGGCAATCACGTCGTGTACCAACACCTCGAATCCCACCGTCATGATGGCGGCCGGACTTTTGGCGCGCAAGGCGTTAGCGCGCGGCCTTTCCGTTAAGTCCTGGGTGAAAACCTCGCTGGCGCCGGGTTCGCAGGTCGTCGCCGAGTATTTCAAGAAATCCGGCTTGCAGAAGGATTTGGACAAGCTCGGCTTCAATCTCGTCGGCTTCGGCTGCACCACCTGCATCGGTAATTCTGGCCCGCTGCCTCCGGAAATCTCAAAAGCGATCAACGACAACGATCTTGTCGCCGCGGCGGTCCTGTCCGGCAACCGGAATTTCGAAGGCCGCGTCAACGCCGACGTGCGCGCCAATTACCTCGCCTCGCCGCCGCTAGTGGTTGCTTATGCGATTGCCGGCTCCATGCAGGTCGATATCGGTAAGGCGCCGCTCGGCACCGATCAGAAGGGGCGCAAGGTTTATCTGCGCGACATCTGGCCGTCGAGCCGCGAGGTCGACGCGTTCATCCGCAAGAACATCAACAAACAAATGTTTACGCGTAAATACGGCGACGTATTCAAGGGCGACGCCCATTGGCGCAAAATCAGCGTGCAAGGCGCACTGACTTTTCCCTGGGACCGCAAGTCGACCTATGTGCAAAACCCGCCCTATTTTGCCGGTATGCCACGGCGGGCCGAGGCGCCAAGCGACATCATCGATGCCCGCGTCCTCGGACTGTTCCTCGATTCAATCACCACCGATCACATTTCGCCGGCGGGCTCGATCAAGGTGGATTCGCCTGCCGGCAAGTATTTGATCGATCACAATGTGAGGCCGATAGATTTCAATCAGTACGGTACGCGCCGCGGCAATCACGAGGTGATGATGCGCGGCACCTTCGCCAATATTCGATTAAAGAACCAGATGGTTCCGGGAGTAGAGGGCGGTTACACCATCCATTATCCATCGCGCGAGCGCATGACCATCTACGACGCGGCCATGCGCTACAAATCCGAGCGCGTGCCGCTTGTGGTGTTCGCCGGCAAGGAATACGGCACCGGCTCCTCGCGTGATTGGGCGGCCAAGGGCACTATTCTGCTCGGAGTTCACGCAGTCATCGCTCAGTCGTTCGAGCGCATCCATCGCTCGAACCTGATCGGGATGGGAGTGGTGCCGCTAGTATTCGAAGAAGGCACGTCCTGGCAGACACTCGGGCTAAAGGGCGACGAGCAGGTGACCATTCGCGGATTGCACAGCGATCTCAAGCCGCGCCAGCGGCTTATTGCCGAGATCGTCGCCGCCGACGGCGGACTTAAACGCGTGCCCTTGATCTGCCGCATCGATACCGTGGACGAACTCGAATACTACCGCAACGGTGGGATTTTGCAGTATGTGCTCCGCCATCTCGCCGCTTAAGCGGTACGGCAAAGTTCGGCAAGGACCGTATCGGCGAAACGCCGAAGTCACCGCGAATTGAGTGGCGGGTGACAAAAGCGGCCGATATCAATGAGCTCAACGGGTTGAGGGGCAGCGAGGGTGGATACTAGAATGGCGCGTTGCCGCCTCAGATCGGCGTCTGTTGTTGCGGTTCTGGTGCTCGGCGGTTGTGCATCCGCGAGCGCCGGCGAGCCGCGTGCGTTGCTCGAATTGTTCACCAGCCAAGGCTGCTCGTCGTGTCCGCCGGCCGACAAGCTTTTGGGTGAATTGGCGGCCGATCCTTCGCTGGTCGCAATGAGCGTGCCGATCGACTATTGGGATTATCTGGGGTGGAAGGATACCTTGGCGGACCCGGCTCACTCCGCGCGTCAGCGCGCCTATGCGCGCGTGCGCGGCGACCGGCAAGTCTATACTCCGCAAATCGTCGTCAACGGTGCAACACATGTGGTGGGCAGCGAGCATGCCGCCATCGAGCGCGCCATCGTGCAGACCGATCGCAACCCAGCAATTATGTCAGTTCCGATTTTACTGTCGCTCGGCGGCCACAGCTTGGACGTGAAAATCGAAGGCAAAGAGCATTTGGGCGGTGAAGTCTGGCTCTGTCCGCTGGCGAAATCGGTGCCGGTTGCGATCGGCCGCGGCGAAAACCGTGGGCGCACGGTGACGTATCACAACGTCGTGCGTCACTGGCTTAAGCTCGGCGACTTTGCTGGCACCGATTTGACCTGGAGCGTTCCGATTTCCGAAATCGTTGCCGATGACAGCGATGCTGCCGCGGTGTTTGTGCAGCAAGGAACGCGCGAAAAGCCGGGTCCCATCCTCGGCGCGGCCTTGGCGCCGATTACGCCGCAGACTTCGGCCGTCGAAGGGCAGTGATGCAGCGACGGCGACAATAGCCTCGGCTGTTCGTGTCTTTCTCTGTCCACGCTCATCTGCCCGAAACAACGAAAAAGGCCGGCGGTCGGCCGGCCCTCACAACAACAAATAGTGTTGATTGCGCTCTGGCCCGGTCCGTCCGCACCCCGGGGGGCTGGGGGGCTGAGGAATCCGGAATACAGTCCGGACCGGGCCTTGAGGCAACGCCACAGCCTTTCGCAATCCAGCTTGGCGTGTGATTGACGGAAATGGGGCCGTATTATGATCGGCCTAACGAATCTGTGATTCTCGCGGGCAAAAATGTCGCACCCACAGCTTTGCCCCACCCGGCCCGCGAACGAGGCCCAATAAGTTTTCAGGAGGGCCTTGCCGATGCTCGCCTCCGGCGCGATCATGAAGTCTCCGTGAAGCTTAAGTGACAGGGAGGCGCCGCATGGACATCGGCGAAATAGAGCCTAGCGCGTGGCGCGGGGGCGAGGTGCGCGCGCCCGTCCCCGCAAGCGAGGTCACCTTCAGCCGGCGTGAGCTTGATCGCATTCTCGGCCTTTACGGCCGCAAAGTCGCCGCCGGCGAATGGCGGGATTATTCCATCGACTTTTTACGCGACCGCGCGGTGTTTTCAATTTTCCGCCGCACCAGCGAATTCCCGATTTACCGCATCGAAAAAAATCCGCGTCTTGAGCGCAGGCAGGGCGCGTATAGCGTCATTTCCGCGACCGGCCACATTGTTCGCCGTGGCCGCGAGTTGGACCGGGTGTTGGGCGCGCTCGACCGCTCGCTGCATCTGGTCGCCGGCTAGGGTTTTTCTCAGCGCCGCATCCGGCACTGCTGTGCGAGGGGATGCTGTGCCCAGGCGCCGCAAACTGCGGCGCACGTAAAGACGAGTTGTGTGACCAATCACAGTGAGATCGCGCCGGTAACACGATCGCGCAGCGCCGTCGTCGTCATGCTGGGCATCACGCAGACGCTTGCCTGGGCTTCGAGCTATTACTTGCCCGCCATACTCGCCGATCCGATCGGAGCCGCTATCGGCGTTCCGAGCTCTTGGGTCTTTGCGGCTTTTTCCGGTTCGTTGCTGATCGCGGCGTTCGCCGGCCCGGCGGTGGGTCGAGTGATCGACCGGCACGGCGGGCGCGGAGTGTTGATGCTTTCGAACATCGTGCTGGCGGCGGGTCTGATGTTGCTTGCCGCAGCGAATGGAGCGGCCCTGCTTGCGGCGGCGTGGGCCATTCTCGGCATCGGTATGGCGCTTGGCCTTTACGACGCGGGATTTGCGGCACTGACGGCGATTTACGGCCACAACGCGCGCGGCCCGATAACCGGCATTACGCTCTTTGCCGGCTTTGCCTCGACCGTGAGTTGGCCGCTGACGACGGTGCTCAACGATGCGCTCGGCTGGCGCGAAACGCTGCTGGTTTGGGCTCTCCTCAATGTCGTGCTCGGACTGCCGCTCAACGGGCTGTTGCCGAGGGCGACACGGGTAGCCCAACGCATCCATGCCGCAACGCAATCGATTGGCTGGAAGCCTTACCGCGAAATGTACCTGTTGGCCTTCGTGTTTGCAGCGGCATGGTTTGTCACCGGTTCGATGGCCGCGCATCTGCCGGGATTATTGGAGCGCGCCGGCGCAACGCCCGTTGAGGCGATTGCCGCGGCCGCTTTGGTCGGGCCCGCCCAGGTGGCGGCGCGCATGGTCGAGTTCATTCTTCTGCGCAACGTGCATCCGCTCGTTTCCGCGCGGGTCGCCGCGCTGCTGCATCCGCTCGGCGCCGCAATTCTCGCTGTCATCGGTCCGGCGGCGGTCGTCCCGTTCACCATATTTTACGGCGCCGGCAACGGGCTTATGACCATCGCGCGCGGGACCGTGCCGCTCGCCGTGTTCGGCCCGCACGGCTATGGCGAGCGCACCGGCTTGCTCGGCGCGCCGGCGCGGGCGGCCCAAGCGCTGGCGCCGTTCTTCTTCGGGCTGATGCTCAACGCCATGGGACCGGCGGTGATTGCGGTGTCGGCAGCGCTCTGTCTCGCCGCGTTCGCCGCCTTGCTGTTGTTACACGCCTCGGCAGCAGAATCGCGTTAGCCCCCGGTCTGCGAGCTTCGCGAAGCGCAAAAGAAAGCGCCCCGGAAATCGGTCCGGGGCGCCAAGCTATTTTGCGTTCGCTCGAGTATCTCAGGGAAGCATGATCTTTTCGGAAAACCGGTTTCCACTTTTCCGGATCATGCCTTAGCGGCGGTCGCCAAACAGGCGGAGCAGCATGAGGAACAGGTTGATGAAGTCGAGATAGAGCCGCAATGCGCCCATGACCGCCTTGCGGCCGGCGATGGTGCCGTC
>Ga0187784_10003052_pt1 | contig 13523 bp, 9 predicted proteins | sample 1015_SJ02_MP15_2_FD_132964 | JGI IMG/M metagenome (GOLD analysis project Ga0187784, IMG submission 132964) | Tropical peat soil microbial communities from peatlands in Department of Meta, Colombia - 1015_SJ02_MP15_20_MG | ecosystem: Environmental > Terrestrial > Soil > Wetlands > Peat | place...
ACCAGGGCGCTTTCCGTTTTCGGAGAAGGAGGTTTCGGCCTGGTTACCCGCAGGGGATTCTCAATCGGCCAGACGTCTGTCGTAACGAGCACCGACTATGGGACTTTCTTAATGGGCGCCGGTATGCAATATGGCCTTACTCCCGAATGGAGTTTGGTCTCTGCCATCACTGCCGCGCCTGGCAATTCTGAGAGCAATCAGCCGCGCACTTTATTTTTCTCCGGCGGTTTCACATACACACTGAGGCAACATCCCCGGGTGCAAACCGCTGACAATTCGACGGCTGCTTCGGCGCCGCCGAAAAATATCCTTCGCATGGGCTACGTCACGGATGCCTTCGGTTTCGGCATCAATGACTTCGTCTCCAAGGGCGCTGTCCCGATATTCTGGCCGGGCGTAGTCTACGTCGCCCGCGGCTGGTCGGCCGATTATCAGCGCAACCTTTTTCATACCCGCCGCTTTTTCTCGCTCGACTGGGGCGGCACAGTTTCGGCCTGGAAGAGCCGCGAGAACAGCGACTCGTTTTATACCGCGGCCGTCTATCCCGTCTTCCACTTCATCCCGGTTCGCACCGGTTCGTTCTCTTTCAACCTCGGATACTCCCTCGCCGGCCCGGCCTTCATCTCCGCGACCGCAGTCGATGGCCAGCTTATTGGCCGCCATTTCACGTTTCAGGATTTCATCAGTTCCGGCGTCCTGATCGGCCGCAGGCACAAGATCAGCGCCGAGGTCCGCATCGCCCACTACTCCAATGGCAACCTTTTTCCGCAAAATCCCGGCGTAACCGTTCCCCTCGGCTTCTATCTCGGTACCGCTTTCTGAGCCATTCCTATAGGGATCCGCGAAGAGGGATACGCGCACCCGCCGGTACCCTTTCGCCAGCGGCGCGGGCAGGCGATAGGAACTCGGGAGCGCTGAAGACGCTCAACCGTGTCCCTTACTCTTGAGCCGGCGGCGTAATCTAAAATGGCAATCGTCGTTGATGTCTACGAGATGCTCGGAACCAGTCATGAGGAGGTCACGACCTTGAACGGCACAAGCGAAACTCGACGGCGATTTGTGGCTTACTTTTCGAGCATCGGCCTGGGCGGAACGCTGCTTCCCGGCGTGCTGTGGGCACAGATGCAGCAGGCCGGCTCGGAGCGGGTCACGCTCGAAATGATTCAAGCCGCGTTCCGCCTCTCCGGTATGTCTGCCAGCGATGAAGAAGCAAAGACAATGGTGCAGGGCGTGAATCAAAATCTGACGCGGTACCGGGAGATTCGAAGCCTTCACATTCCGAACAACGTCTCGCCCGCATTTCACTTCAGTCCCATCGTGCCGGGCATGAAGGTAAACCGCACGCGCGAGCCGATCCGTTTCAGCGCGCCCGCTGTCAAGCGCCCCCGCAATCTGGAAGAGGTCGCGTTCTGGCCGGTCACTGAGCTGGCGCAATTGATCAAAACTCGTCAGGCGACCTCGGCCGAGCTGACCAAAATGTATCTTGAGCGCTTGCACAAGTACAACGAGAAGCTGAATTGCGTGGTCACTTTCCTCGACGACGTCGCCATGTCGCAGGCCGGCCAGGCTGATGCTGAAATCGCGGCAGGTAAGCGCCGCAGCCCGCTGCATGGCATTCCGTGGGGCGCGAAAGACATCCTGGCCGTGAAAGGCTACAAGACTACGTGGGGCTCGGGCGCCTTCAAGGATCAGATCCTCGAGGAAGAGTCGAGCGTGGTGGAAATGCTGCGTGACGCCGGCGCGGTGCTGCTGGCCAAGCTCTCCGCGGGGGAACTCGCGTCGGGCGACTACTGGTTCGGAGGCCAGACCAAGAATCCTTGGAACCCGGCCGAGGGATCGGGCGGTTCCTCGGCCGGCCCTGGTTCGGCGACCGGAGCCGGGCTGGTCGCTTTCGCAATCGGCACCGAAACGGGCGGATCGATTCTGCAACCATCCGAGCGCTGCGGCCTGACCGGCCTGCGGCCCACTTTCGGGCGCGTCAGCCGCTACGGCGTGATGGCGCTCTCCTGGACTCAGGATCGCCTCGGCCCGATGTGCCGCTCGGCCGAGGATTGCGCCTTAGTGATGAGCGCGATTGCACGTCCGGACGGGCGCGATATGAGCGTCGCCGATATTCCGTTCAACTGGACTCCGCAGTCTGATATTCGAAAGCTGCGTGTCGGTTACCTCGAAACCGCCTTTGCGGAGACCACCGATCCCGTCTGGAAGCGCAATGAAGAAAGGACGCTCGAACAGTTGCGCGCGTTGGGCGTGAACCTCGTTCCGGTGAAGCTTCCGGATTGGACCGTGGACGTCTCCAGCTCCGGTGTCGAGAGCGGCGCCTTCTTCGATGAGATGATCCGGTCCGGCCGCGACAAGCAGATGACCAATCCGGCGCGCGGAAGCCGCATGCGGGCCAGCAGGCTGGTTCCCGCGGTCGAATATGTCCAATCGCAGCGCGCACGCATGATGATGATGCAGAAGCTCTCCGAAGCCACTGAACACGTCGACGTCTACATTACTCCGCGCGGGCTTTGGGGAGGCACGCCCGCCGGACTCGGCCCCGGAATCACGCCGGGCGACGCCGAAGCCGCCAATCAACGGCGCGAAAGCGTCACCCAGCGCCACGCCACCATGGCCAATCTCGCCGGCTACCCTGCGCTCGCGGTGCCCAATGGATTCGCCCAGAACGGCACGCCCACCAGCATCACGTTTCTGGCTCGTCCGTACGGCGAAACCGAGCTGATAGCGCTGGCCAAAGCCTATCAGGACGCGACGGATTTTCACCGCCAGCATCCGAATCTCGGCTGACCGGCACGTTGTGATCCGCTCGAGAAAATACTAGGCCTAACCCTGATCTCTTGCCTTCGGGAAATCAGTTACCATCTATCGAAAAAGCCAGCAGAACGTTCCCGGCTTTTCCGCCGAACTGGCCGTAGCCGGAGTTAGTCAGCACGATCCCGTTGGCGATGGTCGGGCCCGAGGCATCCACCGAGCCGCCCTTCGCCGTCACCTTGTTGACGGTGTCAAAGTTGGTAGCGGTATCGAAGTCCCACAGGATCTTGCCATCGCTGGTGGAATACGCGCGGAAGTGCCCGTTCAATGCGCCGGAAAAAACAGCGCCGGGGATCACGGAAACGGCCGCGGCCTGCCCTGGAATGCAGCCTTGCGGAACGGCGCAGGTCACCGCGGGCGCCGGCGTGGTCCACACCTTCTCGCCGGTCTTGAAATCCACCGCCGAAATGCCCGGCTGCGCGCCCGTGCGGACGATGCGATCCGAGATCGCGACGTATGCGTTTTGACTATCGGCGGCGTGTCCCCACTCGATGCCGCCGAGGGCGCTTCCGGCTCCGAGCCTGGTCTGCCACAAAATCTTACCTTTGTTGTCCGGATCGAGGCCCCACAAAATACCCGACTTCTGGCCGGCCAGCAGGATCTGCTTCCCGCCGCCGATATCGCGCAGAACCACCGAGGTGCCGAAGTCATAATCTGGCCCGTTGCTTTCCGTGCAATTCGCCGATTTCGGGCAACCCATGACGAAGTTGTCCTTGGTTTCCACCTGGCTGACCCACTGGAGCTTCCCGGTGTCGAGAGCATAGGCGATGACTGCGTCGCTCGTGTTAATATCGACGTCCGTGTAGGAATCGCCGGTGGCCACGTAGACCAGCTTGCGCTTGGCGTCGATGGTGGGTGAGGACCAGACCGCGGCCCCGGCGGGCCCGGATTGTTGCGTACCCGCCGAGTTCTTCTTGAACGGCTTGGCCGGATCGAGCACCGTGGAGCTTTTCCAAAGCTGCTTGCCGGTTTCCGCGTCGAGCGCCACCAGGCTGCCGTGGAAGGTGCAGCATTCGTACGTGCTGCTCTGCGCAAAAGCTTCCTCGATCGAGGAGACAGGCACGTATAGAGTTCCGTTGTAGTAGCTGGGCGCGCCCGTCACGCGCGACGCGCGATGATCCTCCACTTTCGTGTTCCACAGCTCGTTACCGGTTTCCGCGTCGAGCGCGTGAGCCGTACTTTTTAGGTCGCCAAAAAAGACGATGTATTTGCCGGGTGTTTTGGCCGGCGCGACGGTCATCGCCGTGCGAACGCCCGCGCCGGCGTTGAAGCTCCAGATGATGCAGCCGGTCGTCTGGTCGAGCGAATAAACCGTTCCGCGATTGCTGCCGACGAACACCCGTCCACCCACCACCGTCGGCTGCGCCGCCGCGGCGTTGTCGCCCGGGAAACCGAACGCCCATTTCAGCTTCAGTCTGGGGACGTCCGCCGCGGATAGACCGGGGCTGGGTTGAAACCGCGAATTCGACGGGTCGACGCCCCATCCGTTCCAGTCCGCGTTGGAATCGGGGGCGAATTTCCTGAGCGGCGTGGTACATTGGCCCGACATTGCGTCGCTGACCGTGCCGAACTTCTTGCCCGTGATGAACAGCGCGATGGCGCGCCCTTCGTCCTCGGTCAGACCGGCGGCCTGCGTCAGCATGGCGCCCGTGAACATCGCGGCCATCACGGCTTCGGGCGTGCGTGCGGCGATTTCCTCGCGCTTGGGCATTCGAAGCTGGGCCTGGGCATTGTCGTGGCATGTTCCGCAACGCTCCTTATAAAGCGCCGCCCCATCGGGAGCAGCGGCCCAAACACAACCGCTCATGAGAGCAAACAGCGCGAAACACCGCTTGGATGAACGCATAATACCTCCAAGGATGACACTCTAGCACAGGAAGCCCGCGGCATCGAAGCGCGATGAAGCCGGCGGCCCGAGCCTTGATCGGCGAGGTGAAGATCACGACCAAAGTTCCGGGCGCGACCGGGGCTCCGGCGCCATGCGCTACGGCATAGCTGGCGTGATTCAGAATGCCTCCGGCGAGAACGTCAGGGCCTGTGGGTTAGACTGCCGGCGCCGTGATGCGTCCGATGTCGTTGGCGTTCCGCTCAGTGTCCCGGCCTTACCGGGTTTACTGCTTGAACCGCCTTGCCGCCTCGGCGCGTCACTCCAAAATATCCCGGTTTCAGGCTCGCAGCATTAGAAGCAGAAGAGTGACGTAGCGTTTCACATTTCCGGTGATCAGGAACTCCTCGCGGACATGGGCGTGACCTTGCTCACCCAGGCGCGCCGCGATTTCCGGATGCGAGAGCAGATAGCGGATCTGATACGCCGTCCCTTCGACCGAATAAGCCAACAAGCCGGTCTGCCTGTGGATTACCTGCGTCGGAATCCCTCCCACGGCGGAGGCGACCACCGGCCTTTTCTTCCACAGCGCCTCGGCGACCGTTAGGCCGAACCCCTCGCGCAGGCTTTTCTGGATCACCACCGTGGACGCCGTTTGCAGCGCGTTCACTTCGAGCGGACTGGAGGCCGGCAGCTCCAGAATGTGAATGTCCGGGTCCGGGCCCGCTTCCTCGCGCGTTTCCGCCAGCACCACGCTGCCTTCCGGATCGTCGTCGGCGCTGCCGCCGGCCAGCACCAACTGGCAATCGAAGTAGCGTTTGACGATGCGATAGGCCCGCACCACGCCGGCAGGATCCTTCAGCCGGTCGAAGCGCGAGATTTGCGTCAGAATCGGGCGCTCCGGGTCGATTCCGAAGCGTTCCAGAACCGAACGCACGAACGCGGAATCGAGCGGCCGATTCTTTTCCGAAAGCGGATCGATTGCGGGATAGAAAAGATACTGCGGGATGGGAAGCTGGCGCGCGAAGTCAGGCGCCGAAAATATGGACGCGTCATAGCGGGCCGCCCATGGCTCCAGAAAATTCCACACTTCCGGCGCCGGCCGCGAGAGATCGATGTGACAACGCCAGATCCAGTGGCCCGCGTGGTTCACGCGCCCGTCGATCAGCCCCAGCGGCTGCGGATCGTGCATCACGACGAACTCCGAATCCAGGCGCAGGCGGCTGCGATTGTATTCCGTGTAAGCTCGAAAAATGTCGAAGGCGTTGGCGGGCAAAGCGGCCGGGCTTCCGTGCAGGGCGTTGTGGAAGGCTTTGGTGACTTCGAAGAATTCCCTGTCGCCCGTGACCGTCTCCCAACCTGGCCGCATGCCGAGCTCTTCGAGCAACGGAACGATCCGGTTTAACAGCTCCGCCACGCCGCCGCCGATTCGCGTGGAGTTCACCATCAGCACTTCGCGCCCCGCCAGCGGCCCCGCGAGCGTCCGCAATTCGTTGACCTCCGCGCCGAGCAACGGAACGTAGTCGTCCAGGGTTATCGCCGCGCTGTCCTCGACCGCGATCATGACTGTTCTCCCAGGCGCACGATCCGGACCATCTGATCCCGGGCGGTATCGAGCGTGTTGGTATAGATGTCGATGCGCTCGATGCGCCGCGCCAGGTCTGCGCGTCCCATCCCCTCCGTGAGCCAGTGCGAAAAATCGTTGGTCCGTAACTGAAGCCGTAGCCGCGAGACCAGGAAGTGATAATACAGCGAGGAGTGGCTCAGCTGCTCCAGGCCTTCCCGGAATTCCGCGAGCGTGCGCGCCGGGGCGCCAAGCGGTGCGGTCACCTCTTCGCACTCGCAGAAATGAAACGGCTCGAAGCCCGAGATCGCGGCCTCGCGCGGGTGCGCATCGCAGTATTCCGCCACAATCCGCGACAGATCGGCGCGCAGCTCCGCGAGCGACAGATAATCGCGCACGTCCAACCCGCCTAGCGACTCGGCGAGCTGCGGCCGGTTCAGTCCGGCGAGCGTCCATTGAGCGAACTCGTTGGAGAAGCCTTCGGTCAGGAAGTGATGCCGGCCCAGGCTCTGGAACGTGTGATAGAAGATGGACGCGTCGCTCGCCTGATCCAGACCCGCGCGAAGCTCGTTCAGCGTGATCGCGCTCTGGTTATTGATCCGGATCACGTACGATGCCGTCACGAATTGGAATCCAGGCGACACCCCCATCGCATTTCCTCCTCCAGTTTTCCGAGGAACCAGCCGACTTCCCCGGTGTCCCTCACCCAGTAGTGGGCCCTGGTGAGCGGCGCCGCGCCGACCCGGATGGTAATGCCGGATTCGAGCGCGGCAAATGCAGTCTCATCGGTCGAGTCGTTGCCGGCGTAAATCGGAAGACCTTCGGCCCAGCGGGTTCGCCAGATTCTCCGCACGGCGTCGCCTTTGCCGCGAATTTCTCGCGGCAGGACCTCCCAGGCTCGATCGGCCTCAATGATCGTCAGCGCGCCCGCGGATTTCTCGACGACCTCGGCGAGCAACTTGCGGGCACGCGCCGTCTCGGCGCAGCCGGCGTTTCGATGATGCACCGAAAAAGCAATGCCTTTGTCCTCGACGAGCACTCCCCGAGTGCCGTTCAGCCGCGCGGCCAGCTCCCGCCGCACCTTCGTCACGGTTTCGATGACGGATTCCGGAAACATCGCGCCCGCGGCGTCACCGCCATGCACCCCCAGATAATTCAAGCCCGGCAGCCGGACCCGTTCGCGAAGATCCGCCCGGCGTCGTCCGCTGACGATCCACCCGTCGACGCGCGGGTTTGCGGCAAGCCGCAACAGGGCGGCGCGCGCGGCCCGGTTGATCACCGCCTCCGCCGGGTCCGCCGCCGGCGGCGCGAGGGTTCCATCGAAATCCAGGAACAGCGCGATCGACCGGGCCGCGCGCAATCGCCGTGTCACCGACGCCCAGTTCGTTAATAAGCGGCGCATCGTTCGACATCCTCCAAGTGGGCCGGATTCGGCGGCGGCGCTTCCTCGACGCGCAACGCGGCCAGTTCCGCGATCAGGTTTCCGGCCCAGCGATAAATGTTGTGCTCGCGAACGTAGGCGCGCATCCGGCTCATGCGCGCGCGCCGCTCCTCGGGCGGCATCTCCAGAGCGCGGTGAATCGCTTCGGCCAGCGCCTCGGTGTCGTACGGATTAACGTGCAGCGCGTCCGCCAGCTCGTGCGCCGCGCCCGCGAACGGACTCAGGATCAGTACGCCCGTTTCCGACTCCTGCGCGGCGACGTACTCTTTCGCCACCAGGTTCATGCCGTCATGCAGCGAGGTCACCAGGCATACGTCGGCCGTCCGGTAATACGGCAGAATCTCGTCGTGGCTGTGATATTCGGCAAGCAACACGATGGGACGCCAGTCCGTCGTCTGGAAACGCCGGTTGATGCGATCGACCTCCGTTTTCACTTCCTCCATCAGGTCCTGGTAGCGGCGGATGTGCGTCCGGCTCGGAGCACCCACCTGCACGAACGTGAATTGCCCGCGATACACCGGATATTTTTCGAAGAACCGTTCTAGGCCAAGCAATCGCTCCGGCAGGCCCTTGGTGTAATCCACGCGATCGACGCCGATGCCCAGAAGCGTCGCCGGCGCGCTGCCCGCTTGTTTCAGCAGCCTCGCGCGCTCGGCGTAAGCGTCCGCGTGTTCCCGCGGCTCCTGACCGTTTCCGAAGGTGACGCTGATCGGGAAGGGGTGCACGTAGGTCAAGTGTCCGCCGCGGTTCACCGCGAAGTGCTCCCGATCGATGCGCGACTCCAGCGCCCGATCCACCGACTCCAGAAAGTTATTGCAATGCGACTGAATGTGGAAGCCGATCAGATCCGCGCCCAGCAGGCCATCGAGCAGCTCGCGCTGCCAGGGACAGATTCCGAACGCTTCCGGATTCGGCCAGGGGATGTGCCAGAAGATCGCGACGCGGGCATCCGGCCGCGCTTCTTTGATCATGCGAGGAAGAATGGCGAAGTGATAATCCTGTACCAGGACTGCCGGACTGCTTTCGTTCTCGGCCTCCCTGAGAAACGCGTCGGCAAAACGGCGGTTCACCGCATAGTAGGCCTCCCAATCCTGATCGCGAAACACCGGACGCGTGTGAGCGATGTGGCATAGGGGCCACAAGCCTTCGTTCGAAAAGCCGAAGTAGAAGCCCTGCTGTTCTTCGGGGCTCACCCATACGCGGCGCAGTGTGTACTCGGGATGATCCGGAGGCACGGGCAGCCGGTAGTGGGCGTCCACCGTTTCCGCGTCCGCGTTTCCACTCGCCTGCGCGATCCAGGTTCCCTTGCAGGCGCGCAGCACGGGTTCGAGCGCCGTCACCAGGCCGCTCGCCGGAACCAGACATTCGATGCCGCCGTTGTTCCGCACGTGCTCGTAGGGCTCTCGATTGGAGATCGCGAACAGGCGGCTGCCCCCCAACTTGCTTTCGACTGCGATGCGCAACCGCTCCGGCGTCCACAGCGACTCCGCCCGATACCGCAGCCGCGCCTCTTCCTCGGCCGCGGCGCGCGCCACCGAGATGCTGGTAGCCAGGCGCGCCGCTTCCCGCTTCAGCGGGCCGAACACCGCCTCTTCCGGCAACTCGGGACCGCTCCCGGCCAAAGCACGGCCTGTGCGCAAATCTCCCAACCAACCTGCGAGCTTTTCGATCGGCCGGCCTAGGCCCCAGCGCAGAACCACGAGCGTCACGGGCACGATCAGCATGGTTTGAATCAGCACGCTCATCAGCGCCCGCCGCAACGTGTCCGAGCTTTCGGTCTGGATATAAGCGGCATCGTGAAACACGGCCAGCGCGCCCAACAGGCTCCCGTCGCTCGTCAGGGGAAGCGCGAACACGTGCATCAGCTTGCCGGCAGCCTTGAAATATTCTCCCTGCGCCGCACCGTCCATGGCCGCGTGACCCACCGCTTCCGGCAATTCAGGAATTCGTACGGCCAGTTTCGCGGTGATTGCCAGCGGCCGGCCCTGCGGATCGTACACCGCCACACCCGCCAGCCGTTCATGATCCTTGAACCGGTCCGCCAAGCGTTGCAAGTCGCGATAGGATCGCGCGGCCACCAGGGGCCCGGCGGATTTTTCCAGGCTCTCCGCCAGCACTGCGGATTGCCGGTCTAGCTCGCGGCGCAATCCGTGCATCTCGTTTTGCGCCTGATACAGCGCGAATGCGAGCGACGTTCCGCCCACCGCGAAAATCAGGCATAGGTTCAAACGAATGCTGAGTCGCACGCTATTCGCCGCCCGATCCCGCTTCAGCCGCCAGCGCCGCCTGCCGGGGAACCAGCAGATAACCCGTCACCGAGCCGGCGGCGACATTGGTGACCACCAGTTCGCGTCTTGCGCCGTCCCGATAGCCGTAAAAGATCACCGGTTGCTGCGCGCCCTGGTTCCGAAGCCAGATCGTGCGACCGTCGCTCGCCAGCCACATCCATCCGCTGATTCGCCGATACTCCACATCCGCACTGCTGACGTACAGCGAGATGCCGTCCCCGACCTCGGTATCGTGATGTCTGGTCGCTTCAAACGGGATTTTTTCCATGGAAATCCGGCCGGTGAGCGCTTCAATATCGCGATGGTCACGGTCCTCATCGCGTCTGACCGAAGTGATCTGCTCCGTGGCGCCCGAAGAAGCTTGTTCCACCTCGCCGCGCAGCTTTGCCATCTGTTCGGATTGCTCGCTGGCCTGTTCGCGTAACTGGCCGACCTCTTGCCGCAACTCTGCGAGTTGGGTTTGATGGGCCTCGCGCTCAGATTCGAACGAAGATTCGAGCGTGGACAGCCGAGCGCTCAAACTCTCCAGACGGTTGGCGCTGTTCTGGATCTCGGTCTCGACGCGCTGCTGGAGCTGGTTGTAAGCTTCTTGCGCCGAATCGCTCGCGCGCCGGGTTGCCGCTTCCATGCGAGCAAGTACCTCGCGGGCCAACCTGTCGGCCTCGGCACGCAACGCCGATTGCTGCGCCGGCGAAGCCTCCGCCGCCTTCTGTTCCGCCTCGTGAACCTCAGCGCGTAGCGTCGCGACTGCTTGCGCGACCGCCGGAACAGCGGCGAGCGATGCGTATTCCTGCTTCAACGCAGGATACGCGAGCCAGGCCGCCGCACCGATCGCGCAGACAATCAGGATGCAGGTTGCGGTGCGGAAATAACGATGGCGGGTGGCCTCCGCGGGAAATCGCTCTCCATCGCTTTCGTGTTTCTGAGGGTCGGCGATCATAAGTCGTAACCTCCTGGCGAAATCGAGCCATGAATGCGATGGCAATTCGTCCGCCACCCGCGCAACTGACTGATGCGCGGAGCCGTGGCTCCAGAGACGCACAGGCTGCCGGAAGTTTTTTCCAGATTTTGGAAGAAAGTTCCGGTGCGGCCGGGGGCGGCTTATTTACCGATTACCAGGCGCCGTGGAACCCGTCAGCGTGTAACTCTTGTCCCACAGCGGCAGCCATCCGATCGAATCCCCCGCGATCACGATCTCCACGCGCCGGTTTTGCAGGCGGCCTTGCGGAGTTCTGTTGGACACAACCGGCCGGCTGTCTCCCAAGCCCACCGCGGAGACCGAACTGCCCGGGACGCCGTTTTCGATCAACGCTCGCCGCACCGCGCCGGCGCGCTCCTGCGACAAAGCCTGCCCAGACGCCGTGTCCGAATATCCCTGCACCGCCGCGTGCAGATCGGGATGACGGGCGAGAATCGCTGCGATCTGTCCCACTTGATCGATAAACGAGTTGTCGATCATCGCGCCCCGGAACGCCCGATCCGGGACAGTCGCGACCAGACCACGGCCCGTGTCGAGTGTCGGCAGGACGCCGCTCAGATCGGTTATCAGCGACGCGCGCAACTCATGCTTCCGCGCCTCGGCCAGCGACTGTTGATCCTGAGCCGCCCGGACATTGCTTTGTTCGGCCGCGACCTGCGCCTGCGCCGCCTGCTCGCGTGCATGCTGCGCCTGAGCCTCCGCCTGATTGCGCGCCGCGATCGCCGCCTCCGTGCGCATCTGCGCGGCGCGCGCCTCAGCCTGTGCCTGTTGCGCGTGCTGCTGTGCCTCCTGCTTCGCCTGTTCGGCGCTCGATAGCTGGGCGTTCAGCGTCGAGGCTATCGCAACCGCTGTCCGGATCCGTTCGCTTTGTTCACGCCGCTCCGCGACCAGGCGAGCGTCTTCGGCCGTCTGCGATGCCTCGCGCGCGAGGTCGATCACCCGGCGGTAATCGCCCTTCTGATCATGCAAACGCTGCGCGTCGGCGAGCAGTTGCTTGGCTCGCGCCAGTGTGTCCGCCGCGAACCGGTCCGCTTTGGCATTGTGGGCGATCCACACCGCGTTCTGCGCCTGGTACAGCTCGATCAGCGCGTCATATTCATGCGTCGAGACACTCGGCGCATTCACCGGCGCCGGCCCGAGATTGGCGGGCACGTGCCATGTATAGGTTCCGCGCGGCAACAGCTCGTATTTCGCGATCACAGGTTCGATGGCCCCGACCGTATCCGGCCGCACGTCGTTTTCGGCCACGACCACGTCACCCGGCTGCCGCACTGCCGAATACGGCTCCGCGGTCACAATCAGCGCAAAGGATTTCAGATCGGTAGTCACCTCGATGCGGGCCTTGTCCGAGGAACTCGGAATCAGTTCGCCGATGTTGTGCGGCCGGCCCTCCGGCGTAACGGCCCACAACACATAAGTGAGATATTCGGAGCCGAAACGTTGCGGCGAGGTCAGGCCCTCCAGCTTCGCATCGATCGACGTTCTCCCCTGCCGCGACTCCACGGTCGCTTCACCTTTGGCATGGGAAAGCAGGACGGTACCTCGAAAATCGATCTTGGTAGGCCCCGAGCGGTATTGATAGTTGATTGCCTTGGCGGTCCGCTCGACGACGGTAACCTGGTAGATCGGCGCGGGCGCACTCTGATCTGCGGGCTCGGTAACGCGCTGCGCAAAACCCGGCGCACCGGTAACCCAGGTAAGCGCAACCAGGGTAAGTGCGACCAGGCTGATCATGGCCGGTGTCATTCCCAGTTTCATCTTCTTCTCCTCTCAAGATCCCAGTGCAAACTCCGCGCCAGCGTTCCGATGTCCTTGGGAATACGCTTCGGCAGCCGGTTTGCTGGTAAGAATTCCTGCTTCGAGCGGTAAAAAATGACGTTATGCGTCCAATCGCCGCACTCCGGATTGAAACCCTGCGCCTGGCGAAATAAAGCTGATTGAGCTTGGCATTTAACCGCAATTAAACTTGCGGATGACGCGATGGGGATGCTGAAGCGCGCGCGATGAAGGTCGTGGCGTTCCTCGAAGCGGCGCACGCCGGAGAGTACGGCAAGCCGTGGCGATATCTCGATCTCCGCAAGATCCCCACAAAAGTTTATGCAAAATGTGAGTACCGGTGCGGTCACAGTTAGGATTAATAATTTCGCACGGCGTGTTTATCGACATTGACATTTGACATTCTTTGTGTATACTTGTCGGTGATTCAAAAAGAACCTTGCGAAGTTCCCGTTGAATGGGAAGCTCAAGGGCAAAACCTCCGGCTTTCCGCACAGCCAACATTTGCAAACCATTACAGAAGGAGATTGGTTATGCCGAGCGCCTCAATCGTTATTCGGGAAGACATTATCAGGGAGTTGGGAGAAGCAATCGGCCTCCGCGAACGGGCTTCGCGGCTGTGGGCAGTCGCGTCAAAGGCTTACTCGGAGGGTCGGACGGCCGATGGTGATGCCGCTTCGAGGGAGGGCGATAACCTGGCCCAAAAGGCGGACCACATCGACACAATGGTTGAAGGAAAAGAAGTCGTTTTGAAGGCCGTGGAGGCTGCGGAGGCTTCGGGTGCGGTGCCGAAGCCCGGCTAAGGCCCGGACGCCAGAGTATGCGAAGGTCGCGCT
>Ga0187784_10003054_pt1 | contig 13522 bp, 9 predicted proteins | sample 1015_SJ02_MP15_2_FD_132964 | JGI IMG/M metagenome (GOLD analysis project Ga0187784, IMG submission 132964) | Tropical peat soil microbial communities from peatlands in Department of Meta, Colombia - 1015_SJ02_MP15_20_MG | ecosystem: Environmental > Terrestrial > Soil > Wetlands > Peat | place...
CGAGACCACGGAGGCCACGTCCTCGGCCGTCACCTCCTCCTTGAGCATGGCCTGGCCGCTCACTTCCTCCGCAGCCTTGAGCTTGCGCTCGAGCTCGGGCACCACGCCATAGAGGAGCTCGCCCGCGCGCGCCCAGTTGCCTTGGCGTTGCGCGGTCTCGAGCTCGCTCTTCGCCTGGTCGAGCTGGGCCTTGATCTGCTGCGCGCTTGAAAGCTTCTCCTTCTCCGCCTGCCAGCGCGCGGTGAGCTCGGCCGACTGGGCCTCGAGTGCCGCAAGCTCGCCCTCGAGCCTCTTGAGGCGCTCCTTGGAGGCGTCGTCCGTCTCCCTCTTGAGCGCCTCGCGCTCGATCTTGAGCTGGATGATGCGGCGGTCGAGCTCGTCGATCTCCTCGGGCTTGGAGTCCACCTCCATGCGCAGCCGGCTCGCCGCCTCGTCGATGAGGTCGATCGCCTTGTCGGGCAGGAAGCGGTCGGTGATGTAGCGGTGCGAGAGCGTCGCCGCGGCCACGATCGCGCCGTCGGTGATGCGCACGCCGTGGTGGACCTCGTACTTCTCCTTGAGCCCGCGCAGGATCGAGATGGTGTCCTCGACCGTGGGCTCGGAGACGAACACCGGCTGGAAGCGCCGCGCGAGCGCCGCATCCTTCTCGACATGCTTGCGGTACTCGTCGAGCGTGGTGGCGCCCACGCAATGGAGCTCGCCGCGCGCGAGCGCCGGCTTGAGCATGTTGGAGGCATCCATCGCCCCCTCGGCCTTGCCCGCGCCCACGAGCGTGTGCAGCTCGTCGATGAAGAGGATGATCTCGCCCGCGGCGGCGCCGATCTCGGCGAGCACGGCCTTGAGCCGCTCCTCGAACTCGCCGCGGAATTTGGCACCCGCGACGAGGGCGCCCAAATCGAGCGCCATGAGGCGCTTGCCCGCGAGGCCCTCGGGCACGTCGCCGTTCACGATGCGCTGCGCCAGGCCCTCGACGATCGCGGTCTTGCCCACTCCCGGCTCGCCGATCAGCACCGGGTTGTTCTTGGTGCGCCGCGCCAGAACCTGGATCGTGCGCCGGATCTCCTCGTCCCGCCCGATCACGGGATCGAGCTTGCCGGCGCGCGCCGCCTCCGTCAGATCGCGGGCATATTTCTTGAGCGCGTCGTAAGAGGCTTCGGCACTTGCGCTGTCGGCGCGCCGGCCCTTGCGCACGTCCTCGATCGCTTTGTTGAGCGACTGGGGCGTCAAGCCGGCGGCCTTGAGCACGCGCGCCGCCGCCGTACCCGTGGCGAGGGCAAGCGCAAGCAAGAGACGCTCGGCGGTGACGAAGCTGTCGCCCGCCTTGGCCGCGATCGCCTCGGCCTGCTCGAAGACGCGGGCAAGCTCGGGCGTGAGGTACACCTGCCCCGCCCCGCTGCCTTCGACCCGCGGCAGCTTGGCGAGCTCGCGCTCGAGGTCGGCAAGGGCAGCGCCCGGGTCGCTGCCGGCAGCGCGCATGAGATTGGCGGCGAGGCCTTCCTTGTCCTCAAGCAGAACCTTGAGCAGATGCTCGGGCGTCAGCCGCTGATGGCCGCTGCGCAACGCCAAGGTTTGCGCCGATTGGATAAACCCCTGCGAGCGCTCGGTATATTTCTCGAGATCCATCGCGTGGCATCCTTTCTTTTGGCCCCCTCATGAGGCGGGCGGGAATGCTGGGCCCCGGATCGGCGAAATGGGCACCCACGGCTTCATATGGCGGCGAGGCCGGGCTCACTCAAGAGCCGCGACGGCGCCCCGCGACCGCCCATTTCGGCCATCCTGGGACTGGCGCCGCACCTAAAATATTGCAGTGCACAATAATTTCACTTGCTTTGGATAGGGACTTACCTCATTTATGGTGCGATGCAATATCAATTATCCAAATTGAGCGAGCTGCTTCGCCGCTGGCGGCAGCGCGCCCTCATGGCCCCCCGCCTCGTCAGGCGGCAGGGCTTGCCGGGCGTCTTCGAGCCGCCGAGCCCCGCTTCGCCCTGGGCGCGCGCGTGGCTGACGACAAACCCGACGTGGCCCGCCGGCTTCGCGAGCAATTCCTGCCGATTGGCCTTGGCCCTTCAGGGCGGCGGTGCGCATGGCGCCTTCACCTGGGGCGTGCTCGATCGCCTTCTCGAGGTGCCCAGTTTTCGCATCGTCGCGATCAGCGGAGCGAGTGCCGGTGCCATCAACGCGGCGGTGCTCGCCGCGGGCTACCTCGAGGGCGGCCCCGCGGCCGCGCGCGAGCGCCTCGAGGCGCTGTGGCGCAAGCTGGCGCAGCTCGCAGCCTTCAGCCCGCTGCGGCCGACTCCCTTCGAGGCGCTGGTCCTCGGCCGCAACAGCGAGTGGTCGTTCTCGCACCTCGCCTTCGATCTCGTCTCGCGCCTGTTGTCGCCCTATCAGCTCAACCCGCTTGGCCTCAGCCCTTTGCGTCGGGTGCTTGTCGAGCTCATCGACTTCGAGCGCTTGCGCGGCACGGATGCGATCCGCCTCTTCGTCGCCGCGACCGGCGTGGAGAGCGGTGCCGCGCGCCTCTTCACCAACAGGGAGCTCACGCCCGACGTGCTTCTCGCCTCTGCCTGCCTGCCGACGCTGTATCCGGCGGTGAAGCTCGACGGCCGGCATTATTGGGACGGCGGCTTCACGGCCAACCCCCCGCTCCTGCCGCTCGTCGAAGAATGCGACGCCAGCGATATCGTGCTCGTGCGCCTCAATCCGCGGCAAGAGGTGCCAGTGCCGACGACCGCGCGCGGCATTCAGTCGCGCCTCAGCCGCATCGTCTTCGACAACCCCTTGAAGCGCGAGCTCGAGAGCATCGACTGGCTTCGCCGCATGACGAAGAAGGCGGGCATCGCTGCGGGCGCTCCGGTCGGGCGGCTCGCGTCGCTCCGTCTCCACACGATCGGTGACGACGATGCGCTGAGCAAGCTCGGCGGCACGAGCAAGCTCCATCCCGATTGGCCGCTCGTGCGCGCACTCAAGGATGCCGGGCGCGCGGCCGCCGAGGGCTGGCTCTTCGCGGGAGTGACGCCTCGGCCCGCGGCGAACGATCAGGACGAAGGCGCCGCCGGCATCGCCGTTTGACAGGCCGCGCTCAATCAGGACTAAGATCGCGCCCATGACGGCGACGCTTGCCCGCATCTACCGCTATCCCGTCAAGGGGCTGACCGCCGAGCCGCTTGCGCGCGTGCGCCTCGAGCCCGGCAAGCGTCTGCCCGGCGACCGCCGCTACGCCATCGAGCACGGCGGCGGGACGAGCCACGAGGCCAAGGAGGCGTGGCAGCCGAAGGCCGGCTTCCTCAACTTGATGCGCGATGAGCGCCTGGCCCTCCTCGAGGCCCGCTTCGAGGAGGCGAGCGGCGTGCTGGTGCTTTATCGCGGCGGCAAACGGGTCGCGCGCGGCGAGCTGAGCACTCCTCTGGGGCGCACGCTCATCGAGCAGTTCCTCGCCGCCTTCATGAAGGAAGAGCTGCGCGGTGCCGCCAAGCTGGTGGAGGCGCGGGAGGGCGGTTTCACCGACGCGCCCGAGCCGTGGCTCTCGCTCGTCAATCTCGCATCCGTGCGCGACCTCGGCGAGCGCATCGTCGGAGGCGAGATCGATCCGCTGCGCTTCCGCGCCAATCTCTATCTCGAGGGGCTTGCCCCATGGCGCGAGCTCGATCTCGTGGACCGCGAGATCGCCATCGGGCCGGTGCGGCTCAAGGTCAGAAGCGCGATTACGCGCTGTGCCGCGGTCAACGTGAATCCCGCGACCGGCGCGCGCGACCTCAACCTTCCGCGCGCGCTCGAAGGCGGCATCGGCCACGGGAATATGGGCGTCTATGCCGAGGTGCTCAGCGCGGGCGAAATCGAGCCCGGCGCCCCTTGCGCCGTTGCCGAGGCCTGAGCTTTAGGGGGATCAGAACGGCTGCGGCTCGGTCCCGTCGTTCGAGCCGTTGATTGGAGCGCCCTGGCCGGGGCCGGGACGGATCTCGGGCTGCTCCCCGTCCCCGCCGTCGAAGGCGTCGAAGTCGTGGCGGGACATGGGACCGCCGTTGCTGTTGATGATACGGAAGTAGTGCTCCGCATGCTGGAAGAAGTTCTCGGCCGCGATGCGATCGCCCGAGGAATGGGCGTCGCGCGCGAGTGCGAGGTACTTCTCGTGCAGCTGATAGGCGTTGCCCCGGAGCTTGCCGTTGGGGCCGCTGCTGTCGAGCGTCTGCAGCCGCAACGGCACGTTTTGCTTGCGCCCGCCATTCCCGCGGCCACGCGAGCGTTTCGCGTTGGGACCTTGTCTCATCGCACCATCGCTTGATATTCGAACGGTTGGTCTATCGTAGCGTTTGTCTTATTGAGATCCCCTTGAGATCCCCGCGCTCTGCCTTCCGAGCCTTGTTCGCGAAGATCCTCTCGGACCCTCGCGACCGCGCTCTGATTGCGGCGTATTGTCTGATGTGAGCGTGGTGCCCCTTACGCGCACCATCCCCCTCTTAGCAGAAAGCGATCCGCCGCGCCACCGCTTTTCCCCTGCGTCCGCGATTTTCTGCCCTCGCGTCCCCTCGGCTGGCGCGGCCGATATAATAAGGCATCGCTCGTTTCCCGCAAGGTCCAAACGTCGGGCGAGCTCGCGAAGCCCGACCTCGGCCATGATGCCCGCCACCTCGTCCCCCTGGCCCGCGCCGAGCTCGACGACCGCGTGGCCCCCTCGCGCGAGACGGCGCACAAGGGCGGGCGCCAGGCTCCGGTAACAGGCGAGCCCGTCGGGCCCGCCCGCGAGCGCTATACGCGGCTCGAAGCGCGCCACCTCCGGCGCCAGCGCGGAAATCTCCCCTTCGGCCAGGTAGGGCGGGTTCGCCAGCACGAGGTCGAAGCGCCCTTTGAGTGCGCTATCCCAGTTGCCGACCAGAAAGCGCGCGCGCGAGGCGAGGCCGAGTGCCGCGGCATTTTCGCGCGCCACGCGGCAGGCAGCCTCGCTCACATCGACGCCAACTCCCTCGGCGGCGCTGAATTCCATAAGCAACGCAAGCAACAAGCATCCGCTTCCCGTGCCAAGATCGAGCACCTTCAGCTTGCGCCCAGCGGCGCGGGCAAGCTCAAGCGCCGCATCGACGAGCGTCTCGCTCTCCGGCCGGGGTACCAGCGTCTCGGGCGTCACGCGAAAGGAGAGGCTCCAGAACTCGCGGCGGCCGAGGATTTGGGCGATCGGCTCGCGCTTGATGCGTCGCGCGAGGAGGGCCTCGAAGCGCCTCTGTTCCTCTTTGCTCAGCACCCGGCCGGGAAAGGCGACGAGAGCCTCCAGCGAGCGCCCGGTCGCATGGCACATGAGCAGCCGCGCCTCGAGCCGCGGCTCGCCCACGGTCGCGGCCTTGAGGCGCCATGCCGCCTCCCTGAGGAGGCTACTGGGGGTTGCGGCCTCTTGCGTTTTATTCATGGCAGATCTGCGAGACGTGCAGCCTCGTCCTCGGCAATGAGGGCGTCGATGATCTTGTCGAGGGCCTCGCCCGACATCACGCGATCGAGCTCATAGAGGGTGAGGTTGATGCGATGATCGGTGCAGCGCCCTTGCGGGAAGTTGTACGTGCGGATGCGCTCGGAGCGGTCGCCCGTGCCGACCTGGCTCTTGCGCTGAGCGGCCCGCTCGGCCTCGCGCTTGGCGCGCTCCGCCTCGTAGAGCCTCGCGCGCAGGATCTTGAGCGCTTTGGCCTTGTTCTTGTGCTGCGACTTCTCGTCCTGCTGCTGCACCACGATCCCGCTCGGCAAATGGGTGATGCGCACGGCGCTGTCGGTGGTGTTGACCGACTGTCCGCCCGGGCCGCTCGAGCGGAACACGTCGATGCGCAGGTCCCGCTCGTCGATCTGAATGTCGACCTCCTCGGCTTCGGGAAGCACGGCGACGGTCGCCGCCGAGGTGTGGATGCGTCCGCTCGCCTCGGTCGCCGGCACGCGCTGCACCCGGTGCACGCCCGATTCGAACTTGAGGCGCGCGAAGACGCCGCGCCCGTTGATGGAAGCGATCACCTCCTTGAATCCGCCGAGTCCCGTGTCGCTGAGCGCTAGGACCTCGACCTTCCAGCCGTGGATGTCGGCGTAGCGCTGGTACATGCGAAAGAGGTCGGCGGCGAAGAGGGCCGCCTCCTCGCCGCCCGTGCCGGCGCGGATTTCGAGAATGGCGCTTTTCTCGTCCGCGACATCGCTCGGCAGCAGCATCCGCTGCACCTCGCGCTGGAGCGTGGGCAGGGTTCCCTTGAGCGTGCGGTATTCTTCCTCGGCGAGGGTCCGCATCTCCGCGTCGGAAGCCGGATCGCCCATCAGCGCCTCGAGGTCGGCGAGCTCCTTGGACCTCCTGCGCAAGGTCTCGATGCTCTCCACGATCGGCGTCAAGTCGGCGTATTCCTTCGAGAGGCGCACGTAGTCCTGCGCGCCGAGGCCGCCTGCAGCGAGCGAGTGCGCCACGTCCTTGTGGCGCGCGACGATGCCTTGCAATTTCTCCTCGAAATTCACTTGCTCTTCTCCTCGTCGCTCGCATCGCCCTCGTCCCTAGCTAAGCGGAAGAGCCGGCGGATGAGGCGTTCGGCAAGGGCCCGGCTGGCGCTCGACCCCTCCTCCGCGGCAATGGCACGCAAGGCCTCGGAGGGCTCGTGCAGCATGCGGTTGACGAGGAGCCGAGTCGCCTCGGCGGCGTTCCCCTCGCCGATTTCCGCCAGCACCTGCTCGCGCACCTGCTCGAAATGCCGGCGCAGCGCCACGAGCGTCGGCACCGCCCCCCGCTCCGCCCGCGCGCGCGCAAAAAGGGCCAGCGCCTCGTCGAGGATGTGCCACGCCTCCTCCGCCGCCGCCACGCGGCTCGCCTGGCCGGCAAGCGCCGCGCCCTCGAGGTCGCCGAGATCGTAAAGATAGGCGTCGTCTATGCGGTTGACCGCGGGCTCGATGTCGCTCGGCACGCCGAGGTCGATGAGATAGACCGGGCGACGGCGGCGGCGGCGCAAGGCCTGCTCCATCATCTCTCCCGTGACAAGATATCGCCCGGTGCCCGCGCACGCGATCACCACGTCCGCCTCGACCAGCGCCACGGCGAGTGTGGCGAAGTCCGTGTAATGGCCGTCGAGCTGGCGCGCAAGCGCCTCCGCGCGCGCCGCCTGCGGCGCCGCGACCGTGATGCGCGCGAGGCCGGCGCCGAGGAGCTCCTCGGCCATGAGCTGGCCCATGTCGCCGGTGCCGATGAGAAGGCCGCCGAGGCTGCCGAGATCGCCATGGACCTCGCGGGCGAGCTCGACGGCGGTCGCCACGATCGAGACCGGTCCCTCGGCGATGCGCGTCTCGTTGCGCACGCGCTTGGCCGCCGCGTAGGCGGCCTGGAGTGCCGCCTCCAGCTCGCTGCCGATCGTGCCCGCGTCGCGCGCGGTGCGGTGCGCCGCCTTGAGCTGCCCGAGCACCTGCGGCTCGCCGACAACGGCGCTGTCGAGCGAGGCGGCGACCGCGAAGATGTGCCGCAACGCCGCCTCGTCCGTGTGGAGGTAGAGCTGGCGCTCGAGGACCGCCTGCTCAAGCCCCGCGCGCTCGGCAAGTACGCGGGCGACTGCGGCGTGCACGAGCTCGGGCTCCTCGGCGACGCCCTGGACCTCGACCCTGTCGCAGGTCGAGAGCACGAGCGCCTGTCGCAGTCCCTCCTCGCGAAGCCGGCCAAGCACGGCCGGTGCCGCGGCGTCCTCGACGAAGATCCTGTCGCGAAGCTCCACGCTGCTCGAACGATGATTGGCGCCGACCACGACGTATTGGGCCGGCGCATGTGCGCCGCCGCCCATGGCTTGGCTATCGCTCTGCGGCGAGGCGGTCGACGAGGCTGTCGAGCGCCACCTCGCTTTGCGCGCCCGTGTCGAGGTCGCGCAGGCTCCCTACCTTGCGCTTGAGCTCGTCCTCGCCGAGGAGGACGGCAATCCGTGCCCCTACTTTGTTGGCGCGCTTCATGCGGCGCGAGAGATTGCCGTGGAAGCCGAGCTCGACGGCAAGCCCGCGATGGCGGAGGTCGCGCGCGATGCGAAGGGCGGCGCTTTCCGCCGCTGCCCCTACCGGGATGACCGCGATGGGCCGCGTCGAGAGCGGCGCCTCGCCCGCCAGCATGGCGAGCCGCTCGATGCCGCCCGCCCATCCCACGCTCGCGGTCGGCGGACCGCCCATGGTCTCGGCGAGCCCGTCGTAGCGCCCGCCGGCGATCACGGCCCCCTGCGCGCCGAGCTCGTTCGTGGTGAACTCGAACACCGTGTGGCAGTAATAATCGAGTCCGCGCACGATGCGCGGGTTGAGCGCATAGTCGATCCCGGTCGCTTCAAGCGCGGATGTCACCTTTGCGAAGAAGCTCCGCGACGCATCATTGAGGTAGTCAAAGAAGACCGGCGCATCGGCGACGATGCGCTTGTCGGCCGCGTCCTTCGAGTCGAGCACGCGCAGGGGATTGCGCTCGAGGCGCGCGCGGCTGTCGGCGGAGAGCTTGTCGACGTGCTTGCCGAGATAGCCGACGAGCGCCGCGCGATAGGCGGCCCTGCTCTCCGTGTCGCCGAGGGTGTTGAGCTCGAGCGTCGTCTTGTCGAGAACGCCGAGCGCCTCGAGAATATGGGCACCCGCCGCGATCACCTCGACGTCGCCGAGCGGGTCCGGCACGCCCAAGAGCTCGATGTCGATCTGGTGGAACTGACGGTAGCGCCCCTTCTGCGGCCGCTCGTAGCGGAACATTGGTCCGGCGCAGAAGAACTTGAGCGGGAGATGCTGGGCGAGCCCGCCAGAGATCAGCGCGCGCATGATGCCGGCGGTCGCCTCGGGACGGAGCGTCAGCTGCTCGCCGCCGCGGTCCTCGAAGGTGTACATCTCCTTGGTGACGATGTCGCTCGTGTCGCCGAGCGTGCGCCGGAACACCTCGGTGAACTCGAAGATCGGCGTCGAGACCTCCTCGTAGCCGTAGAGTGCCGCGATCGCGCGCGCCGTCTCCACGACGCGGCGATGGCGCCGGCTCTCTTCGGGCAATAGGTCGCGGGTGCCGCGGACCGGCTGCAGCGACGACAAGGGAATCTCCGTGGTTATTCCGCGGCGGAGCGCGGCGCTCTCTCTTCCTTGGCCTTCTCGGCTTCGATCTCGGCGGCCCGCTTCTCCACGAGCGCCACGAGGTGGCCGACGATCTCGTCGTCCGTGCCGTGCAGCACGTGATGCTTCTCGCCGTTGATGTAGACCTGGTGCGAGCGCTTGCCGCCTCCGGTAAGCCCGATCATGGTCTCGCGCGCCTCGCCGGGCCCGTTCACCACGCAGCCGATGACGGAGAGCGTCATCGGGGTCGTGATGTGCGCGATGCGCTTCTCGAGCTTCTCGACCGTGGGAATGACGTTGAAGTTCTGCCGCGCGCACGACGGGCAAGAGACGATATTGACGCCGCGGTGGCGCAGCCCGAGGGACTTCAGAATGTCGAAGCCGACCTTGATCTCCTCGACGGGATCGGCCGAGAGCGAGACGCGGATCGTGTCGCCGATCCCGGCCCAAAGGAGCGAGCCGATGCCGATCGATGATTTGATGGTGCCGGCGCGCAGTGCGCCGGCCTCCGTGACGCCGAGATGGAGGGGATAGTCGCACGCCTCGGCCAAGCCCTGATAGGCGGCCACGGCGAGGAACACGTCGGACGCCTTCACGCTGATCTTGAACTCGGTGAAGCCCTCGTCCTCCAGCATCTTGGCGTGGTTCAAGGCGCTCTCGATCATCGCCTCGGGGCAAGGCTCGCCGTAGCGCTCGAGCAGCTCCTTCTCGAGACTGCCGGCATTCACGCCGATGCGCATCGAACAGCCGTGGTCGCGGGCGGCCTTGACCACCTCGCGCACGCGCGCCTGCCCGCCGATGTTTCCCGGATTGACGCGCAGGCATGCCGCACCTGCCCCCGCGGCCTCGATCGCGCGCTTGTAGTGGAAGTGGATGTCGGCCACGATCGGCACCGCGGTCTCGCGCACGATCGTCTTGAGCGCTGCCGTCGATTCCTCGTCCGGGCACGACACCCGCACGATGTCCGCGCCCACGGCCTCGAGCGCCTTGATTTGGTCGATCGTCGCCTTGGCGTCCGCCGTCAGCGTGTTGGTCATAGACTGGACCGAGATCGGCGCGTCTCCGCCGACGGCCACCTTGCCCACCATGATCTTGCGGCTCTTGCGCCGGACGATGTCGCGATAGGGGCGAACGCTCATGCCGTGTCCCTTGGGGAATTTGCGCGGAACGCCGCGGCCTCCGGCCCCCCGCGGCCCCGCTTATAACCCAAAAGCCGGCTTGAGGCCAGGGTGCCGCCGCCAGCACCCCGGTGATATAGAGCGGGGGACGCGCTTGCGGCAAGGGTGCCGGCCCCGCGCCCGGGTGCTCGGCGCCCGACGACTATTGGCCCGGCAACGTGCCGCCCGCGAGCTTGTCCGGGTCGAGGGGGATGTTGCGCCGGACGACGCCATTACCGCCCAACGACGGCGCCGCCTTGCCATCGACGCTCACGTCTAGCGCGCCCGCGTTTCCGGTTACCAGCGTGAGACCCGGCTGATTGGGCACGCGATAGCTCTCGCCGGCGCGAAGCGTGCGGGTCCAGATCAACCTGCCGTCGCGGTCCCGCACCTGCAGCCAGCTGTTCTGCCGGGCGGTCAGCGTGACGCGGGAATCGACGTTGCTTTCGCCATAGACCCGCGCCTCGCCGGGCTTGAGGGCGGCGAGCTGGTCGGGGACGGGCGGGGCCAAGGGCGCCAGCTCCGGGCCGCTCCGCGCTACCGCCAATGCGCCGCCCGCTTGCGCGGGGGCATCCCTTGCCGGGTCGCTGGTGACCATGCCCTCGGCGGGCTTGAGAGCAAGCTTCGGCGTCGGCGACGCCGGCCCCGCGGTCGCCGGGCTTGGCGCCGCGGCCGCAGGAGCGGAGGACGGCAGCGCAGCCCTCCCTGCGGGCGCGCTCAGGTTCGTCTGGGGGGGTGCCGCGGCGGGAGCGCTGGCTCCTCCGCCGGTATTGCCGGCCGCAATCTCGCCCGGCTCGACCGTGGTGGCACTGCTCGCGTGGGCTTCGGAGGGTGTTGGCGCCGGTTGAGCCGGCTGCGAATTCTCCGGCAGCATTTTCGCCAGCTCGGCCGGCACCTGGGAAACCTCGTCCGATGCCACCATCTGGCGGTGCTCATAATAGTACCAGCCACCATATATCGCGGCGGCAAGGAGGAGGGCGACGAGGAGGACGACGCCGCCGGGGAAGCGGCCCTCCTGCAAAGGCTCGGGGAAGACAAGGGCCTGCGGCCGGCTCAGCCCGCGGACCTCGTCCTTGAATTGACGGATGATCTCTTTGCCGTCGAGCCTCAGAAACTCGGCATAGGCGCGCACGAAGCCAATGGCATAAGTCGGCCCCGGGAGGTCCTCGAAGCGGCCATCTTCGATGGCCTCGAGGTAGCGCGCCTGAATGCGCAAGGCGCCTGCCACGTCGACAAGGTCGAATCCGGCCTGCAACCGGGCCGCGCGCAGCCGGCCGGCCACCGCGCCCGTCTCGGCATGGCGGCCCCCGGGGCCGCGCGCGCTCTGGCGGCGGTCATCGACCTCGAGGTCGTGACGCTTCGGCTCAGCCATGGTGCATACCCTGCCCCTTGCCCCCTTGCACCATCAGCCGACCTTGAGGAGGCGCGGCCGCGGGCTGCCCCACGCCGCGCAATCGACCGGCCGGCTCGATCCGCACTTCCAACCTCCCAAATAGCTCTAGCAAAGGAAGGTGCCCGAGATCAACGGATTAGATGGCAATGCCGTGGTCCGAGGCATAATCCTTGAGCTTTTTGCGCAGCGAGTGGTCGGATTGGCCGAGGAGGGCCACGAGATAAGCGGCGAGCGGCCCCACCTCGAGGCTTCGCACCATCAGCTTGACCGCGCCGATCGCGGGCGAGGCAACCGAGAAGCTGCGCAGGCCCAGGCCGATGAGAGCCATGGCCTCGAGCGGCTGCGAGCCGGCCTCGCCGCACAGGCTGACCTCCACGCCGAGCTTGGCGCAGCCGATGATGATCCGGCGCATCATGGTGAGGGCCGAGGGAGACAGCAGATCATAGCGCTCGGCAAGGCGCGGATTGTTGCGGTCGACTGCGAAATGGAACTGCAGGAGGTCGTTGCTGCCGATCGAGATGAAATCGGCGCGCGCGAGCAACTGCGGCAGCTGATAGACGAGCGACGGCACTTCCAGCATTGCTCCCACGCGCAGCTTGGAGGGCACGGCGCCGCCGAGCGCCCGCTCGCGCTCGAGCTCGAGCGCAAGGACGGCGCGGGCGCGGTCGAACTCGTCGACCTCGGCAATCATCGGGAACATCAGATGGAGCTCGCGCCCGGCCGCGGCCCTGATCAGCGCGCGCAGCTGCTGGCGCAGCATGGCCGGCCGGTCGAGGCCGACCCGTATGGCGCGCCATCCCATCGCCGGATTCTCCTCGGCCTCATCGGGCAAATAGGGCAGCGCCTTGTCGCCGCCGATGTCGAGGGTGCGGAAGACGACGGGCTTGCCGCGCGCCAGGTCGAGGACGCGGGCGTAGACGTGCGTCTGCTCCGCAACGGAAGGGAAGCTGCGGCGCACCATGAAGAGAAGCTCGGTGCGATAGAGCCCGATGCCGTCGGCGCCGCTCTCGTGCAGGTGGGGCATGTCGATGAGAAGGCCGGCGTTGATGTGGAGTCTGACGTGCACGCCATCGAGCGACGTCGCCGGCAGATCGCGCGCGGCCGCGTAGGCCGCGACCCGCGCGCTCGACAAGCGCACGCTCTCGGAAAAGCTCTGCTGCACGTCCTCGGCCGGGCGCAGGTAGACGACACCGCGATCGCCATCGATGATGATGGGATCGAGCGTGTCGATCTTGCTGAAGGCCTCTCGCACGCGTCCCACCACCGGAATGTCGAGGGCGCGCGCGATGATCACGACATGCGAGGTGGGAGCGCCATCCTCCAGCACGAGGCCCTTGAGCGTGCGCCGGTCGTAGTCGAGGAGCTCGGTCGGGCTCAACTCGCGCGCGACCACGACGATCTCCTCCGGCGTCTCCGGCAGCTTGGGCTGCTCGTCCACCGCGCCGAGGAGGAGGAGCAGGCGGTTGGTGAGGTCGCCGAGCTCGGCGAAGCGCTCGCGGAAGAAGGGATCGCTCACCTGCGCCATGCGCGCGCGCATGTCGTTCTGCACGCGCTGAACGGCGGCCTCGGCCGAGAGTCCGGTCAGGATCGCCTCGCGCATTCTCCTCAGCCAGCCGCGGTCGCCCGCCACCATGCGGTAGGTCTCGAGCACCTCGCGATGCTCGCCGTGAGGCGCCATGTCGGGCGAGGCCGCGAGCGCCTCGAGCGCGCTCCTCAGGCTGGCGAGCGCCTCGTCGAGCCGTGCCAGCTCGACGTGCGGATCCTCCGCCACGACTTCGCGGATCTGGATGCGCCGATGGTGCAGCACGGCGCGGCCGATGGCGACGCCGCCGTTGAGGCGGACACCCTCCAGGCGCAGAGGGAGAAGGGCTATGCCGTCGGTCGGCGCGAGCTCGGCCGGGCTGACGAGCTCGCCGGTCGCCAGCATCTCGGC
>Ga0187784_10003056_pt1 | contig 13512 bp, 17 predicted proteins | sample 1015_SJ02_MP15_2_FD_132964 | JGI IMG/M metagenome (GOLD analysis project Ga0187784, IMG submission 132964) | Tropical peat soil microbial communities from peatlands in Department of Meta, Colombia - 1015_SJ02_MP15_20_MG | ecosystem: Environmental > Terrestrial > Soil > Wetlands > Peat | place...
CCGCCTCGCGGACAAACCGAATCATCAAGGATCGCGAGATACCACGCGGTCAGAGCCTATCTAAGGCCTCTAATGCCTCAAGCCTCGTGTTGAATCAAGCTTCCTCCAATCAGACATCTTTCACGGCTTAGACGTACTCGTCTCCCGGTCGCGGTCGGGTTCATATCGATTCCTGCGCCTCGAATGATGACCCCTCCAATGAGTTCGGCAGATTCACCCATTAACAAATGGGCCGCTGAAGCTATGTCGTCCGCAAGATTTGACTGAGTGACCTTGATCGAACGTCCAAATATGTCGTGTACACCTCGATGGTCCATTACAGGGCAGAATCCAGATAACCCAATGGCCAGGCCGACGGTGCCCAAACGAAGGGCCGTAACTCGACTATCTACGATTTCAATGCCGATCCTAGTTCTATAGCGGCGTTCAAGACTCCGGCGCAGAATACGGGCGGATCGGTCCGGGTTAACCGGCCAAAGCGTAGCCGAGCCCGGAGGCGAATTCTTGACATCAATCCCAGCATTGGGCGTTAGAATTCCATTCTTGATCGTCAGAAGAAAACCAGTTACTCCGCCTACAATTTCATCCGCTTCGTTCGCAACCAGAGCGGCTAGTCGGTCGTCAATTGACCATCTCCTGGCTAGGCAGCGAGAGCGTGGGGTAAGCCGTACGTCAGATAGCTTGACGACACGATGCTCGCAAGTGGAGACAATCTTGCTAGCGACGGCCAGTATATCGCCGCGTCGCGGCCCTAATCCTTGAGACTGCAAACATTTAGTGACCACTCGACTTAGCTTCTCTCCTGGTTTCACGGTTGGAAATTTGAGTGCGATTAGGGTAACGGGGTGCCGACTAACCAAGTTTGGTCAAATGCCGGGTGCTCGGATTGGTCCTCAAACCATCCGGTTTAGCAAACTTGAGAATCCGGCCTCGCGTTTTCCGAGTTCTCCACGACTACCATAAGCTCGTTTGGTGCTCCCCTCAAACCCTCCCGAGGGCGGACGAAGCCTGAAAACTGGGCTTAGACCCTTCTGCCAAAGAGCCCCTAAACTTACCTTGCCGCCAACCAGAGCAGCAGCCAAATCCTGCACTGACTTCTCGCCGATTTTTTCTCGTATCCCTTCATCCGTCACAGCTCCTCCACTTCGGAATTCTCCTCGTTCTCGCAGTAAATTTACAATGTCCGTCTGGTTTGCTTCTCCCCAAGTCACGTAGTCCTTTGCTCTTCTAAGCATCCCGATGGTTGACGGTGTTTTTTCAAGCAGTACAGCATTGAATTTTCTTCTTAAACGAATCGTATCGAGAACATTCTGGATTGGCCGAGGCGTGCCGAACTCTCCTTTAAGTCGTATTGCGAGCAGGTAACTCTTCACCGCCGGAAGTTCTTTCTTTGCCATTACTGGCTTCGGGGGGGGCGCTGGTGCCTCAGCCTTCTTTGGGGCCGGGGCATGCTTCCTCGGAGCCTTCGCTTTTGCAGGGGCTCTCTTTGTAGCCTTTGATTTCGTTTTCCTCTTCGCGGCAGTGCTCATTTCTTGCTTCCTCCAGATCCTGCTTTGACCTTCGCCTCAACCTCTCTGAAGTGGCTTGACAGATCTTCGGGCTTTAGCTTTCGATTAAGGTAGGAAGAGAAGTATTTCTTGTAGCGTTCGGTCTCTGTTCCAACGCGCTTCGAGTATCCCTCCACATGTTCTCCATGAATTCGCTCGTTTTTCGGAAGCGCCGAAACGTCATGGGGTACCGCTAGACCTCCGTCTACTGCTCCCTTAGCGGCAGCGAAGATTCTAGATCCCGGCCCCCGGGCATGTAATCCAATGTCCAGAATCGCTTCCGTCACCCCGCTGGCTTTGGCCCTGCCTCCGGCAAGGAGACCGGTCAAATAAGCCGCGGGCAGATTTCCGCAGGGTGCCTTCCATCCGAACTCCTTCAGTTCGGAGGAGTGTGCGCTCGCGAGCACTTGGTCGCCAAAGGGCTGCGCTCTCACGAGTTGTGCCGCAATGTGTTTGTTTGACGGGCGGATAACGAGCCTAGGGACGCCCGAAGCCACAAGTCTCCTTCGCTTTCCATAGTGTGTCCTCCCGGTGCGTCTTCGCCTAAATGGCAGGTTGTATTGCGGACCCTTGGCCATTATTGTGAACCCTCCAGAATTAGAACACGTAAGCTAGGAGGCGTCCTCCAACTTTCGCCGTCCTGGCTTCGGAGTGTGAAATGACGCCGCGTGGTGTGCTTACTATGAGAACTCCCACTTCCCGAGAGGGGAGATAACGCTCCTCCCAGTCCTCAATTTGAGGAATCCGCATCGCATATCGAGGTTTGATCACACCGCATTTGTTAACTCTACCGAGGAGTTGAATCCTATACTTCCCGGCCCGGCCGTCGTCTATGAACTCGAACTCTCCGATGTAACCGTTCTTCTGCATTACTCGAAGGACTTGGCCCATCAGCTTCGAAGCAGGCCAGACGATGCACTCACGTTTATGGCGCCGTTCGTTGTTGTAGATCGTATTCAACGCATTCGAGAGCGGATCTGTTAGGGTCATTATAGATCTCAGCCGTCCTATGTCCTTACAGCTCGCTTTGCCCTCCCCGTTTGTCGGGCAGCGATCATCCCTACCTTCCTTCCAGGCGGAGTGTTTCTACCGACGGTGGTGGGTTTGCCCGCATGCTTATGCCGGCCGCCTCCATGCGGGTGCGAAGCCGCAATCATTTTCTGACCCTTAGTCGTGGGCCAAACTCTGCCCCGGGCCCGCATCAACTTATCCGCCGAGCCAGCCTTCAGAAACGGTTTCTCGGTCCTACCGGCCCCGGCCACCACACCGACGATCGCGCGGCAGAGGTCGTTCATGTAAAGAGATTTGCCCGAGGGCAATCTGAGCTCGGTTCCTTGGGGTGTATGAGAAACAACGGAGCAGTATGTTCCCGACGATTTGGCGAGTCGACCGCCGTCACCCGGATGGAGTTCTACACTAGAGATGAGGGTACCTTCGGGGATCTTTCCAAGCTGAAGTATGTTTCCTACATCGGGTGTGGCCTCCGCGCCGAGAACCACATCCTGTTCAAGAAATAGGCCCTCGGTCGCCGGTAGACAACATGATGTCCCATCGGTGAACTCTATGAGCGCGAGCGGAGCTCCACGGCCAGGTTCATGCATAATTTCTCTAACGACGCCCTTCAATGATGGCGAGGATGGGTTAACTTTCGGAAACCTTGCTGGTGCAATTCGTCTGAAGGTATGAGCTCTAAAGTTCGAGCCTCCTCTACCTCTACGTTGCACCCTGATCTGTTTACCCATCTTCCGTCAAACTCCCTCGGTTCACATCAAACGAAATCGTTGGTTAGTGAAGCGCCGATGGACTTAACCTAACTTAAACCTTTTTGGTCATTCGAATCAACAAAGCCACCGAAGAGAGAGACTTGTTCCCAGCAGTGCAATACAGAAAGGGACGCCTCCAGGACCTAACAAGATTGAGGTTGACGCACGGATTGTCTGTGACCGCTGAAAGCATCGAGTTCAACGTCCTCGGGGCGGGACATGAATTTTGGATCGCAGAGCAAGGTGACCGAGTCATCGGCGTAGCGGTAGTCGCTAAGGAAAACGAGTCCAACCTCCGCGTTCTCCACCTCGAGGTGGCACCCATCAGAAAAAAGGAAGGCGTCGGATCAGGCCTCATCAAAGCAGTAATTACGAGTTATCGTCATTCTAGGCTATGGGTCACGCCTTTCGAAGGAACCGAAGCTTTCTACGGCCAAATGGGCTTCGTTCGCGTCGGTCGGTGGGAGATGAAGCGGGAACCTAACGGGTAGTGTTTCGAACAAGACGGGCTCAGGTCTGGTTTCTCCGATCACATGCTTATCTAATACCAGCTTTCGTCATTGCCCAAGAGCGTTAAAACGGCGCATCTTATCGCCCTTACGGAACAGCGCAGTCTACAGGAAGCGACGGCGCAGCACGCGCCTTTCGGCCTCCATTATCGCTTCGAACAATTTGTCGCTGATATTGTGGTGTCGTTTCAGCACGGCTCTTGCGTCCGAAGCTCGGATTCTCCTTCCCGCCAAAACGTAGGCTGCGGGTTTACCGTAGGTTCGCAAAAGACGGGCGTTCGCGGTGAGTTCAGTAATAACCCTCTGCTCACGCTCCGATCGTACGCGAGTCTTCTTGGCCCGAATCTTCTCGATTGCCTCAGGCAGTTCAGTGGTGACCCCTAAGTACGCCTTATCGCACTGCGGGCATTTCATGTCGTTCGGCATATCTTTTACTCGCACGATCTGAGCGTAGGCTAAGCACTTGGGACAAGCCAGCGTTCTTGATTCATTCAGGATTCTGGCCTTGGTGGATTCAACAAGGATCCGTCGCATCTTCTCCGGCGGAATCAAATCGGTCCTACGGCTAATTCGCTCGATTCCAATTCTCGCGATTGGACTAGGTTCCGATGCACGAGGGATAACAACGACTTCGAAGTTTTTGTCGACCTCATGAAGGACTCTTATTGTATTAGCCACATCGAGGTCCTTGTCCATCGTTTCCTTGAGTGCTTCTTCCATGATAACGGTTCCCTCGAAGCTTTTCATGAGTTGACGAAGGTTTACACTTCCGAACTCTGCCCATTTTGTTATCGCCCCGAATCGTTTTGCGACATGCACTAGTCGCCGCTTGAACAGGCCTGTTTTCTTGGTGGACTCGATGACCAAAGTTTGAATTTCCGCGTTGGCAAGCTGGCGTATCGTTCCGGCGACCTTCGCGGCTGAAGCCGTTCCGGAAGTCTGTACTACGATCCGGTATGGATCTTGCTGTACGCCTATGGTGACACCGATTTCCTCAGATAGAGCGTGTCCTACCAACCGTGCTAGTGTTCTATTCACGAGTAAACCGAAGTGTGCATTGATAATTACGAAGTCGTCCCAATCCTCGACGACTATTCTCTTGTCGGTGGGCACCTTCATTCCGAGAGAAATCTGTTCCAAGGTCTCGCTCAACGAGCGTCGAATGGTGTCAGAGTCGGCCGGATAGTCTTTGCAGAGTTCTTCGATTATCTGCTCCTGATCTTGGTTGGCTAGAATTGATTCTTCAGTCCTACGTCTTATGAATCCAACCTCTTGGCCGATCTCGAATGGTACGGGAATCTCCTCTCCAACCCAACTGGGAATTGAACCAGTTGGATCCTGTATTGGTTTCACAAAGATCTTGTCGCCTCGTATACTAGTCATCTTCCACGGACTCCCCCGTACGATGAATTTGCGGCCCGGCTCAGCATGCTCCGCGACGAACGCTTCGTCTAAGACTCCGACTGCTTGGTCGTCGGTTTGGTCGATTATTACGTACTGTTTCTCATCAGGGATCATGGAGAGCTTTCCAAAGTAGTAAGTGTACAGCGACTTGAGCCTGCGCGGGCGAAGCATTACCTTATCGAGATCTGAATACCAAGCGAGCCGCGGGAAACGGGTGTGCATGTAATTGATGACGGCTAGCACTTCCTGCTCTGTCAACTCCCTGTAGGGGTAGGCTTTGGTTACCACCTCCATTATCTCGTTGAGGTACCATCTTCCTTTCTGAATTAGCAGGCCAACGAGTTGGTGAGTTAGGACGTCTAGAGGTTTTTCTGGTATCGAAACCGGCTCCAGCTTTTCTTCGATGGCTCGCCGCGCGATAACCATCGATTCCATTGTATCGTCTGAATCAAGCGCCACTATGACGCCGTCCGCTTTCCGCCCAACGCTGTGGCCGCTCCTGCCAACTCGTTGTATCAGGCGGGTTACTTGCCTGGGACTCATGTACTGAATGACAAAGTCGATGCTGCCTACGTCAATACCTAGCTCAAGGGAAGAGGTTGCCACCAAACCGCGCAGCTGTCCATCCTTCAATCCGCGCTCTGCACTGATCCTGGATGGCTTTGCCAATGAGCCGTGGTGAATCGAAATAGGAAAGTCAACATCCCACACTTTCATCCTGCTCGCTAGAACTTCAGCCACTGCGCGTGTGTTCGTGAAGAGTATGACGGATTTGTGTTCTTCAATGAGTTTTCTCATTAGGCTGAGGCGTGCGGCGACCTCAAGGTGTGTGTAGAGCTTCGCAGCGAGTTCCCTATCTCTAGCAGTTGGCTTTGGGCAGGTTACGTTCAGATGAATTTCACGCCCGATAGGGACTTGTATGATTCTCGCATCGCGGCCATTCCCCACCAGAAACTTCGCTACCTTCTCAGGAGTGCCAATTGTTGCTGATAGACCGATCAGCTGAATCTCATGTGTAGCGGTTTGCCTCAGACGTTCTATGCCTATCGCCAACTGGCTCCCGCGCTTGTCTTCGGCTAGTTCGTGAACCTCATCGATGATTAGGTACCGCAAGGCCTGCAGGTGACGTTTCATAACCCGGCCCGTCAAGATGGCCTGGAGAGTTTCAGGAGTAATTATGAGCATGTCCGGCGGGTTTTTCGCTTGTAAGCTCCGTTCTCTAACATCTGTATCTCCATGCCGCACCGCGATCCTAACGTCCAGGCGCTTACCCCACCATTCAAAGCGGTCCATCATGTCTCGGTTTAACGCTCGCAGCGGGGTAATGTACAGAATCTTGATTCCGCGTTCTTCCCCGCGATCTGCCACATACTTACTCAGAACAGGGAGGACCGCGGCCTCGGTCTTACCAGAAGCAGTGGGTGAAATGAGTAGTACATTCTTTCCAGCGAGAATCTCAGGAATCGCTCTGAGCTGAGGATCAGTCGGCGAGACGAAGCCTCGCGCGACGATGGCCTCCCGTATGGGTTTAGCGAGTTCGTCGAAGACATTGACCTGTCGGGTAGCCATTGCTCAGGGACGCCGAGCAATTGGTGCATGGTCCAGTGTAAAAACATCAAGGGTGGCGCACACCCCGCCCTAAGGGTGTAGGACACTTCGCTCTGCATGGGCAGAGCGCAGATCGGCAAGAAGGATGAGAGCCGATCATTGCACCTTAATCACGACCCATGCAAAGTTTAAGGGCGGACGCAAAGAGTCGAGTAAGAAAATCGTCAGCAACGTGGGAGTAATGACTATCCGGCAACCGATTGTGGTGGTCCTAGGTCATGTAGACCATGGCAAAACTACGCTGTTAGACAAGCTGCGGGGGACCACGGTTGCAAAACGAGAACCAGGTGCCATTACTCAATGGATAGGAGCAAGCCTCCTCCCAAGCCAGACGATACAGGAGATATGCGGCGAACTGCTGCAACAATTCCATTTTGAGCTAAAGGTGCCAGGCATTCTCTTCATTGATACGCCGGGACATGAAACATTCTCGAATCTTAGAAGGCGGGGCGGGTCCGCGGCGGACATTGCAATTCTGGTGGTAGACGTGACCAAGGGCGTCGAACCCCAGACGGTGGAATCGATAAACATCCTCAAGAGCCGAAAAACGCCATTCATAATCGCCGCGAACAAGATCGATGCGATTCCAGGATGGAAGTCCGAACCCGACATATCATTCCTCCGGTCGCTAAAGGACCAATATCCGGAAGTCCAAACGGAACTCGACAATCGAGTTTACACAATTCTCGGGACGCTCTCTAGGCTCGGCTTCAGAGCCGAAAGATACGACCGGATATCCGACTTTAGGCAAAATGTGGCAATCGTTCCTGTTAGCGCCAAAACGGGCGAAGGTATTCCCGACTTATTGGCGATCTTAACCGGCTTGACGCAAGCCTACCTTACCGATGAATTACAAGTAACCTCAGGCCCCGCTAGAGGAACGGTGCTTGAAGTAAAAGACGAGCCTGGCTTGGGCACGACTATCAACGCAATCATTTACGACGGATCCCTGAAAGTAGATGATACAATCGTCCTCGGGGGACGAGTGCAGCCGATCGTGACAAGGGTCCGGGCTATACTTCTCCCAAAGCCCTTGGACGAGATCAGAGATCCGAGGGATCGGTTCACGAGTGTCCAGAGAGTAACTGCAGCGTCCGGCGTCAAGGTTGCAGCACCTCTGCTGGAGAACGCGTTGGCGGGTTCAACAATCTACGCTGTGCCGAAGGGAAAGAACACAAAGGAATATGTTCGCATTATTGAGGACGAAGTGGAAAAGCTTCGAGTCAAGACCGAAAGATCGGGGATAGTCCTAAAGACTGACACTCTGGGTTCTCTCGAGGCGCTAACTGAGGAGCTGTCCCGTCACGACGTTCCAATCCACCTAGCGGACATTGGGGACGTATCCAAACGGGATATTGTGGAGGCGGAGACCGCAAGCCATGATGATCGATTACTGGCCGTTATCCTAGCATTCAATGTCAAGGTGTTGCCGGACGCGCAGGAGGAGGCAACTGCAGGAAATATTCCCCTCTTCCAATCCGATATCATCTATCATTTGATGGAGGATTACCTGAGATGGAATGAGGAGCAGCGCGCAGCGGGCGTCAAAGCGGAATTAGACGCATTGGTTCGGCCATGCAAAGCTAAGGTGCTGCCCGGTTTCATATTCCGAAGAAGTAAGCCTGCAATAGTAGGAGTCGAAATCGTAACGGGCCGACTCAGACCCAAATATCCGCTCATCAGCTCGTCGGGTAGAAAGCTAGGGCAAGTGGAAAGGCTTCAGGACCAAGGCAAGGATCTGCCTGAAGCCCTTGTAGGCACGCAAGTTGCGGTCTCTATTGAGGATGGGGTGGTCGGCAGAAACATCGCAGAGGGAGACAGCATCTACACAGACCTCCCTGAGAGAAGCTTGAAGACTCTGATGACTAAGTTTCCAGCCGAACTCTCGGAAGGCGATCATGAAACCATAAAGGAACTGATTCAGATCAAGCGGCGAGAAAACCCCGTCTGGGGACTATAACTACTTCAATAGGAATTCTCGTTCGGTAGGCTTTGAATAGTTCGTAAACTCCTCGGGTGCGAAGAAGATAGACATCTCCCGTTGTGCGTTCTCGACTGAGTCAGCGCCGTGAATGGCGTTGGGCGTTACTTGGAGCGCAAAATCTCCCCTCACCGTTCCTGGTGTTGCATTCAGAGGGTTTGTTGCTCCCACCAAGCTCCTTACGACCGCCACTGCGCTTGGCCCTTCCCAGACCATTAGGAAGACTGGACCGGAGGTTACGTGTGAAACAAGTTCAGTGAAGAACGGTTTCCCTTTGTGGATTTCGTATAGACGCTGTGCCTGATCGGACGACATCCGAATTAGCTTCGCGGCTACTAGCAGCAATCCTTTCTTTTCAAATCTGGACACTATCTCCCCGATAAGGCCTCTCATCACGCTCTCGGGTTTCAGGAAGGAAAACGTCCGCTCGACATGCAAGGAAAAGCGGCCTACTTGCCCCTTTCTTTCTTGCCGTAGTAGGCGGTCCACTTCAGTTTTCGAGGATCCCGCTTGTAAACCATCATGCTCTTTCTGCATTTTGAGGAACAGAAATAAAGGATCGAGCCGTCATTCTGAATGAACATTATCCCCGTCGCCTGGGGAAAGTCCTTTCCGCAGAAAGAGCACGTGTAGGTTCGTGGCAATTCTCAGACGCTGCTCCCTACCTGATCTTCTTGGCTTCCCTCTCGGTTTCACGCAGCATGAGCACGTCCCCAGTCCTTATTGGTCCCTTGATGTTTCTCGTAATGACTCGTCCTTTGTCCCTTCCTTCCAGGATACGTACACGTACCTGGATTACTTCCCCCGTTACGCCCGTTCGACCAATTATCTGGGTGACTTCCGCGGGGGTGATTGCTTCTTCGGATCGCTCTTTTGCTGTACTCATTGCTATGCTTTAGCCCCGCTCTTCTTGAGCTGTTCAGTCGAGTCAGCGACTTCCTTAAGGCTCTTCGAGCCTTCTCCCCCATCCAGCACACTTACCGCCGCACATCCAACATCAATGCCAGCTGCTTTTCCGAGGTCAAGTTTGCTGGGCACAAACAGGTAGGGAATCTTTCGCTCGTCGCATAGAATAGGTAAGTGAGCGACTACCTGGGGGGGATCGACGTCCTCTGCGATAAGAACCAGTTTTGCAACCGCTCTCTCAACGGCCTTCGTACTCTCATTTGTCCCCTTCCGGATCTTCCCGGAGTCCTTTGCAACCTGCACCACTTGCAGTGCCTTGTCCGAGAGCTCCTTAGGGACTTCGAACTTAACGTAGAACGACTTTGGCATTCGCTTCACCGCACATTTGCCAATTTTATGTTCGTAAGCCATGTGTGCCTTTTATGAACGTTTCTACCAGCGCGACCAGAGGTCTATTTTGGCGAAGCGTGTCCTTTGACAAGATCGGCGAATCCATGAACGCAGATTTATGAAACTTGAATAAGAAGCCTGATCCTCAATCCTCCGTCTCGCAAGCCGGACTTTGATCCTCGATGATCTCGGCGAACGATGTGCTGCAAGCCATCAGCGAAATTCATCAATACTCGATGCTTCTGATTGAACTGAAGAACGCGACGACAGTGGTAATTCGCCACTCGGCCGACGGGACAATGAGTTGCTTTAAGGTCCCTGGAAGCCTTAAATCTGCACAAAGGGCGGCTTTAGCGAAGACCGGGCCTACTATAGAAGAATTCCCCGTGAAGGTTCTGTCGATTGGAGAACTCATCGCGGAACTGGACGGACAAAGGGCACACCACATTTGGCTAGAGGCGATTGGGCACGACAGAAAGGAACATGCTTTTTTGAGCATTGCCGAATTGAAGGCGTTTCTGCGTACGAACCCTCATCGATAATGAAGCGCGTTCAGCAGATTCTTCAGTCTGTACGGTTCAAATGTATAGTCAAGAAGAACGGATACACGCATTAGAAGTGTCAGCAAAATCCGAACCATCGACCGATGTAACTTTAATTAAAGGCCAGAGGGGCTAGTAGCGGTTCAAATGTCGAGGCGGAGTATTTGGCGAAGTTCAAGCTGATAGTGTCGGATGCAGGGACTGGCAAGTCTACTGCCAGCGAAATCGAAGGAGCAAGAGCTCAGGCATTGATAGGCCGCGCCCTGGGCGAAATCATAGACGGCTCCGCTTTGGGAATTGCGCAATCGAGGCTTCGCATAAGTGGTGGATGCGACAAGAACGGTATACCGATGCGCGGAGACGTGCACGGTGGGGTGAAGAAGTACATTGTTCTCTCGAGCGGCCCAGGATTCAAACCGACGCGCCATGGAGAAAGGAGAAGGAAACTCGTCCGTGGAAGAACCATAACGGACGAAACTTACCAAATCAATTTCACAATCGCTAAGGACAGCGCACCCGCGCAAAAAGAGGCCGCGCAACCGAAACCGGTTGCCCCCGTCCAAAGCCCGGCCCCCGCGAAGCAACCTGAAAAGCCTCGGGCAAAGAAGACGGCTACCAAGAAATCTGCTAAGAAATCAAAGTGATGGTGGAAAAAGTGGACTTGAGAGTTAAGCAGGACACATACAACCCTCTCTTTAAGCGTAAGGAGGTCAGCCTCGAAGTCGAACACGATGGTGAGGGCACGCCTTCAAGGGTTGATTTGAGGAAGGCGGTTGCCGCAAAGTTCAACACGAAAGCAGAGAATGTCTACGTGATTGATGTCGAGACTAACACTGGGACTCAGAATGCTAAGTGCCTAATCGAGGTATATGAAGACGCGAAGGTGGCCGAGCAGACTGTTCCGAAGCACATTCAGACGCGGAACCTTCCGCCGGAAGAACGGAAGAAGGTCAGAGAACAAGAAGCAAAGAAAGAGGAGGTCAAACCGAAGCCCAAGGCCACAAAGCCCGCAGAACCTAAGGCTGGAAAAGCCGCGGAAGGGAAACCTGAAACTAAAGCGGAGAAGCAGGAAGGAGAAAGCAAGGAGGCTAAACCGAAGCCTGAGGCTAAGACGAGTGAAGCTCCAAAGAAGGGCAAGGAGCCTGAGCCCAAATGAGCGAGAAGAAAAAGCAACCTCAGGCAAGGCTGAGTGGGCTTTATGAGGTAGACCCCCAAAAGGGAACAATAAAACTGAAGAATCGAAAATGTCCGCGTTGTGGAAACATTATGGCCTACCACAAAGCCCCTGTCGAGCGGTGGACGTGCGGGTCCTGTAGCTTCACCGATTTCGTGAAATCGAAGTCTGCGAAACCTAGTTTGACCTAATCCATCTGATCCAGAATTCGATCCACTTTTGTTTTTGTTTCCGCCGATACCCTTACGAGTACGACACCTTCATTTGGCTGACCGTAAACAACGACGGACTTAATTGGAGCTGCTCTTGCCGCAATCAGTGCGAGCAGGTCTTCTTCCCCATCGATTTCGACACGATCCGCTTCACCTAGAATTGCACGCTCAACTGCCATTTGAGCCTCAGGTTCAATCCTCCCAGCCTGATTTCTCGCTTTGATTACTCGACCGCTCGGATAGTCGTATTTGATCGAAGGCTTTCGCTTCTCCTTGTTGTCGACTATGACAACATCTGGAACAAGCCCACCCTGGGTAGCTCGTCTCGACACGGTGTCCCCTACAAGGATCAGCTTTGGGGGCCTTTCTTTGGCCACGAGTTCGCGCAGAACTTTCTCCAAGTCTATGTCCTTACCTACCAAAAGGTCGCCGATAGGTTGGCCGAGAGCGATTCTTAATCTCTCGGGAAGAACGTATGTTCTCACTTTAGACAGCTTGATGCCGTAGGGTATAGTTAACGGACTCTTAGGGCATAGCGCCCCGATGCGGTGATACCCATTCGTTTTGCTACCTCGGATGTTGCCGGCTCGACGATCACTACTAATCCGCTCCAATCGTCGCTCAGGTTAGTGGACTTGCAGTTTGGACACACAGGGCCGTTGCTAATGTATCTGCAGTTCTTGCAGGCCTTTTCGGTCAAGAGGCCTTCTCCTCATGAACGACCTTCGTATGTTTGATGTCGGCTTCTATCCAGTCGAGCTTTCCTAGGAACGGCTGGCGCATCGTGATCCCGATCTTACCCCCCGTGCCTCCCCGCGGGAAGCTCACGGCAATGATTCGGCCACGCACCATGTCGCCTTTGCCAAGTTTTCTCTGTGACTCCTTTCCGACAAGCACACCGTGTTTCTCATCAAACGATATGTAGTCGTCCATGATCTGCGAAACGTGAAGCAGAGCGTCTTCCGGTCCGATTCGAACAAACGCCCCAAAATCCGTCACTTCAACGACTTCGCCTTCAACGACCTCATGCATTTCAGGGTAGAATGTCAACAGTTTGAAGTTGACCTTATGGTAGGTTGAACCGTCGCCGGGCAGAATCTTGCCAACCGGGTCAACATCCACATCAACAACTAAGATCACGTAACCAAGTTCCTCATCAACCACGTTCTCGTACTTCAGCTTGATTTGGTCCTTGGCCGCTTTGTCGATGGGATGACCGAAACTTTGTGGAGGAATCCTAACTATGTCCTCCACCGTCACCAGTCTGAACATTTCTTTACACTTCGTAGATGATCAAGTCAGCCTAGAAGTATGCAGGTTCGATTCCTTCAACTTCTAGTTTTGATTTATCGCGCAGGTACACAACCGGGATGTTAATATCTCTTAGCTTCCGTTTGAGCTCGATATCATTAGTTGCCACCACCGCTCCCAGTTTTTGCGATGCCTTAATGATTGCGTCATCTACTGTCTCGCCCG
>Ga0187784_10003057_pt1 | contig 13504 bp, 10 predicted proteins | sample 1015_SJ02_MP15_2_FD_132964 | JGI IMG/M metagenome (GOLD analysis project Ga0187784, IMG submission 132964) | Tropical peat soil microbial communities from peatlands in Department of Meta, Colombia - 1015_SJ02_MP15_20_MG | ecosystem: Environmental > Terrestrial > Soil > Wetlands > Peat | place...
ATCGAGCCCGAGAGTGCCCTCGATCACGATCTCGGCCGACGCCGGCACATGGAGATCGACGGTCTCGCATTTGACGAGGTCGACCGGCGCGCCGCGAATGCCGCCGACCACGTCGTATTCGCACACCCCTTTCGGCACCGGCGAGCCGCCGACGAAATCGAGCGCCGGCTCCCAGCCGATCGCCACCGCGATCGGCATTTCCTTATGGCCTTTGTCCAGCCAGGCGGTGACGTGATGGCCGATATGCTGCGCCCGCCACATCAGGATCGGAATTAAGTTTTTGCCACCGACCATGCCGCGGTAGACGCCGACATTCATCACGCCAGAGTCGGGATCCTTGGTGACGACGCCGCCATAGGTGAGAATGTAACGGCCGCCGTCGGCCCGGTTCCATTGCGGTATCGGAAATTCATAGAGATCGATAGCGTCGCCCGTGACGATGTTTTCCTTCACCGGGCCGGTGTCGACGATGTTCGGCGCCACGGCCCCGGTAAGGAGGTTGCGGCCGAGCTTGACCAGTTCGCGCGGATGCGTGTCGGGCGGCAGGCCGAGCATCATGGCGACGCGACGTGCGCTCGACAGGCCGCCGGTAAAGACCTGCCGGCAGCGGCTGTTGGCGCCGTAATCGCGGATGTTAGCGAACAACAGCGCCGGACCGGTGCCGGCGCCCTGCGCCAGCCGCGCGATGGTGCCGAGCTCGATGTTCCAGTCGACCTCGGCGTCGATGCGCTGCAGCTCGCCGGCCGCATCGAGCGCCGTCAACCAGCCGCGCAGATCGCCGAACGCAACCGGTTTTCGTTCTGTGGTCATGGACTGTCCCGGTGGGGCTGAGCGGTCGCCCTTCTGCGCATTCGCTTCGTGTTCTGTCAATCTTTCCGCCCTCGCGAAGCGGCTGGCAGTCTCCCGACCGCCACTGCATCAGCCAATGTGGCCGATGCAGCGATTCGTGACTTACAAGGGTGACGGGAGTGACGCGCGCAATCTACTTCGGCAGCGGCGTGCCCCTGGTCTCCGGTAAGAACGGCGCGACGCAGAAGCCGAGCACGTAGATGCAGGCGATGGTCATGGCGGCGCGGCTGAAGCCGCCGAATTGCACGATCAAGACGCCCGCGAACAGCGGGCCTAGGAAGGCGATAAAGCGCGGCGCGTTGAACGTAAACGCAAGCGCGGTGGCGCGCGAGCGCGTCGGAAACAGCTCCGGCAGCCATACCGGCATCCAGGAATATTGCCCGAGCGTAAAGAACGCGTTGAGCGCCGCCGCCACCAGAAGCAGGCTCAGATCCTGCGTCCACAGGAACAACACCGGAGTCATGATGAAGGCCGCGGCGAAATACAGCATGGCGATCGGTTTGCGGCCGAAGCGGTCGGCCAGAAAGCCGAGGCTGGCGTATCCGCAGATGGCGCCGAAATTATACGCCATGCCGGCATAGCTCGCCCATTGCGGGCCGGGCAGACCGGCCTTGGTCGCGACCGAGGCGATATAGGGCGGCACCCAAGACGAGATACCCCACCAGGCGAGCGTCGTCGTCAGCGACATCAGGAAAACCAGAATGGTCCGCCGCCGCGTTTCCGGTTCGGCGAACAGATCGGCGACGGTGAAGCGGGTCAGCGCGTGTTCGTCCGCCGTCAGCACGGCGCCGGAGTCCTTGCGCGCGTGGGCGTCGCGGCGCTGCGCGTCGACCTCTTGCCACGCCTGCGATTCGTTGATCGAGGTCCTGATCCACACCGTCAGCAAGGCCGGCAGGATGCCGAGGACGAACATATAGCGCCACGCCTCCGGACCGAAGCCGGAGACGAACAGCCATACGAACGACGCCAAAAAGAAGCCCAGGCCGAGGCCGCATTGCATGAGGCCGGCGCCTTTGCCGCGCGCGCCCTGCGGCCACAGCTCGGCCATCATCGACGACCCGGTCGACCATTCCGAACCGATCGCGATGCCGACCAGAAAGCGCAACAACGCGAACGAAATCCAATTGAACGACAGTGCGGTCAGCCCGGTCAGGAGCGAATAGCCGAGAATGGCGTAGATCATGGTCCGCTTGCGGCCGATATAGTCGGCAAGAATGCCGCCGCAAAAACCGCCGATGCCCCAGCCCAACAGCGTGATCGCCACCACCGTGCCGGCATAGGCCGGGATTTGCGAATATTGCGAGGAATCGAGCAGCGAGCGCATCGCCGGACCGATGGTGAGGAACAACGCGTAGGCCTCATAGCCATCGAACAGCCAGCCGAGATTGGTGGCGATCAGCGTGCGCCACTGGCTCGAGGTGAGCGACCGATACCAAGGCGTCGTGCCGGCGATGATGTCCGTCATGTCGTCCTCCCCCTTGCATTCCAGGCCTTGCCGCGGCGCAGACTTTGCTGCACCGCAGTCGCCTAGTCCTTGCTTGAAAGCTTAGCCGAAAGGGCGTGCTTGGTCACGGCGCGGTTGCCGCTGGCGCGGCGAAAGCAGCAGCCAGCCGCGCGGCAAATTGTCGTTCCATGTCCTTCGCCTTGGCACGCAGCACGGGCTGACCGAGGCTGCCAAGCTTGCCGGTCAAGGCGGCTTCCACGTCGTAGTCGATCCTGGTGTCAACGCCCGCTTCGGTCAGCAAGGTCCGCGATGTCGCGGAAAGCCTGCCGACGATGCCGAGCGGCGTGCCCTCGACCTTGGCCTCGATCTCGCGCGGCGCCTCGGCGCGCACCACTTCGACGGTGACCTTGAACCTGAATTTCATGTAGGCGACTCTGGTCTCGAACAGTGCCGAATAGGTATCGGGCGCGGTCTCGGTCAGCTCGCTCACGCCGTCGACGCAAGACGCAAAAAAGCGCGCGTCGCGCACCGCCTTATAGACGTCGGCGCGCGGCGCCTTGACCGTCAGCTGTCCGGAAAACTTCATCGGGATTCCGCTTACTCCCTGTCCCCGCGTGCGGGCAGAGGTATTTCAGGCGCGCAATGCCCTGAGCATGTCCTTGATATACTCGTCGGCACTCGAAATCACGAGCATCATGGCGTGCGGCCGCAATTGCGCGAGCATTTTGGACGGGGTTTCGTCGTTCGAGGATGCCCCGCCCAAGATGAGCGCCGTCGTCATCACATGCTTGAGGTTGCAAGCCTCGCCGATGATGGCCGCGGCGACGGCGTTCTCGCCGGCGCTCGCCAGCATGACGACGAGATCGACGCCCTCGACCTCGTCGAGCAAATTTTTGGTGCGGCCGGCCAGATCGTTGAGCCAGCCGCCCATCGAGAAGCGCTCGCCCCGACGCGGCGCGCCGGAAAACGCCGATGCGGTCAGGAAGCTCGCGCGCTGCCATGACGACTGCGCCAACTCTTTGACGATGCGCTCGCTCGGTAAGTCGAGCGCGATCACCTTGACGGCGCGCGCTTTCGAATTCGGCGCCGCGATGCGGAATTTGGCCTCCGCCGCCGAACTCATCCGGGCCGACTCACTGTCCATGGTCCGCACTCCGACGCGCTGTCCGCACTATAGCGAATGACGCCGGATATTTCATTATGCGCCGCGTCTTGTATAACGGCGTTTCGTTCCACGGTTGTCACAGCTCGTACCGGACAGGCCATGTCCACAGCAACACAGTCCGCCGCTTCTCCGTCATCGAGCCTGGTCGCGTGCGAATGCGGCCGCTGGGATAGGATTCGGAGGCAACTGCAAACTCCGACGCGAGCGCGTCGTATTCCGCCTTGACCTTTGGATCGGCAAGCAGGCGAACCTAAAGCTTCTTAGGTGGAATGGTCCTGCGATCCTGTACCTAATTTTGAGATCAAAAGTAGCGTGTATTGGGATGCGGCCCATCTGCAGCCGGCACGCCGCGGTTTTGCAGTTGACGAAATGCGCGGCCCCGGCTTGTTACTGCTAACCTTCTAGCCAACGAATAATGTGGAGGATCGTCCGATGACCACCAGAACCAAGCCGCCGTTCCGCGCCGACGTGGTCGGCAGCCTATTGCGCACCGCGCCGTTGAAAGAGGCGCGCGCCAAGCGGGAGAAGGGCGAGATCAGCGCGGCGCGGCTGATCGAGGTCGAGGACCGCGAGATCGAGAAGATCATCAGGAAGCAGGAGGAGGTCGGGCTCAAGGTCGCCACCGACGGCGAATTCCGCCGCTCGTGGTGGCATTTCGATTTCTACGGCGCTCTCGACGGCGTGGAAATCTACCAGCTCGACCACGGCATCCAGTTCCATGGCATACAGACCAAGGCGCAAAGCATCCGCGTCAAGGGCAAGCTCGGCTTCTCCGATCACCCGATGCTGGAGCACTTCAAGTTTCTTAAAGCCCACACCCGCGTCGTGCCGAAAATGTGCATCCCGAGCCCGGCCACGCTGCATTTTCGGCTCGAGCCGAACGCGGTCGATACCAAATTCTATGCCGACCGCAGCGCCATTTTCGACGATCTGGCGAAAACCTACCGGCAGGCCATTCGCGGCTTTCACGCTGCCGGCTGCCGCTATCTGCAATTCGACGATACCGCCTGGGCCTATCTGTGCTCGCAGGCCGAATTGAAGAAGGCGCGCGATCGCGGGCTCGATGCCAACCGCCTGCAACATGATTATGCCCGCGTCATCAACATGGCGCTCGAAGGCAAGCCGGCCGATATGGTGATCACCACCCATGTCTGCCGCGGCAATTTCCGCTCGACCTGGATTTCCGAAGGCGGCTATGAGCCAGTCGCCGAAATCATGCTCGGCGGGTTGAACTACGACGGCTATTTCCTCGAATACGACACCGCGCGGGCCGGCGGTTTCGAGCCGCTGCGTTTTCTGCCCAAAGGCAACAAGATCGTCGTGCTCGGTCTCGTCACCACCAAATCCGGCACGCTGGAAAAAAAGGACGACGTCAAACGGCGCATCGACGAGGCGACCAAATACGTCGCCCTCGATCAGCTCGCTCTGTCGCCGCAATGCGGCTTCGCCTCGACCGAGGAAGGCAACGTGCTCGCCGAAGACGAGCAATGGGCGAAGCTGCGGATGATCGTCGAACTGGCCGATGAGGTGTGGGGCTGACGGTGGCAAGCCGTTGAAATCCTCAATGCCGGCGCTTATGCGTCGGGATCGAGCGTAAACAGCTCCTGAGGGTGCGACACGCCGCGCAAGGCATAGCGTCCCACCGACACGAGGCGGCGCTTTATCTCCCCAACATGAGCAAACGCCGCCGACATCAGAACGGGCTGATCGAGCGAACGGCACATTGCCGCGATGCGGCTTGCCTCATTAACGGCCGGGCCAATGACGGTAAAATCCAGCCGTTCGCGGCTACCGACATTGCCGTAGAAGACTTTGCCGAAATGCAATCCGAGATACATGTCCGTCACGGGCCTGCCGTCCGCTGCCCGCCGCTTTTTCAACTCAGCGACAGCCCGGCGCGCGGCGATCGCGGCGGATAACGCCGCGCTGCATGCGTACATCGGGTCTTCGGCCGTGAAGATGGCGAGCGTACCGTCGCCGATCAATTTCAGTACGTCACCACCGTGCTCGTGGATTGCCAAGAAGATCGCATCGGAGTAGTCGTTCAGCAATGGAATGACCTGTTCCGGTGCAGTGTCGGTGATCCGCGTGAACCCGCGCAAATCGCTGAACCAGACGACGGCGTCAATTTGCTCCGCAATGCCGCGCATAATGCGCCCGCCGAGCACGCGCTGGCCGGCGTCGCGGCCGAGATAAGTTGCCATCAGCGTTCCGGTCATACGCGCCAGCGATACTGATTTGATGGCGAGCGCGAGATACGGCGCGATCCGCTGAAGCGCCGCGATCTGGCTATCGCTGAATCCGTTGGGCGCGTTGGTCACCCATGATGAGTACACGCCATCCATCTCGCCGATCACGCCGGCGGCGGCAAAGCGGCTGATGATCGCGACATAGTCGGTCATCCCGGCCGCGAAAAAATCCGACAGCAGTGAGAACTCAGCCACGGTGGCGGTATTCAGGGGCCGGCGCAGCAGCGAATCGCCGGTTTGCAGCATTTTAAAGAACGGGCTGCGCTGCCAACGTTCGGCCACACTGACATCCAGGGCTGCAGAGCCGGATGCGGCAAGCCCTTGGAGGCTGGTGCGGCCATAGTCGAGCATAGGAGGTTCGGTGGGACCGTAGCCCCAGCGGAACATGCGGCCCTCGTGCACGGGATGGAGCGTGTCGATAAACACGTTGGCGCGGCTGAGCGGAAGCCCAGCCGCGGCGCAACGGTCGCACAATCCGGACACGATGTCGGTTTCCGAAGTGCCGGCGAGGCCTGCCTGGATCAGCCATGCTGACACTTCGGTGAAGGAGGCCTCGTTCATATCGAGATCATACAGAGCTTCGTGGCCGCGCCGAGGGGAATGGCGGATTAGGTGGAAATCAATCTCCGTCCGCCCACCCGCTTGTGCACGTGCACCATCAGCGCCATGGCGAACAACGGCGTCGCCAGGTTGACGATCGGGGTCGAGACGAAAGCCGCGATGAACAGGCCGCCGAGATAGACGGTCGTGGCGTTGCGCCTGCGCAAGGCCTTGGCCGCATCCGGCGGCCGAAATCGCATGGCGGCGAGTTCGAAATATTCGCGGCCGAGAATATAAGCGGTAGCGAGGAAGAAGATGACGGCGCCGAAGCCGGCAAACAGCAACAGCGGCGCGGCGCACAGATAGATCACGAGCGCCAGCAACGCCGTCTTGGCGCCCTCCCAAATTGCCAGCCACAGCGGCAGCGCCTTGCCGGGAGGATCGGCCGGATAGTGCTCGCGCTCGACCTCCTCGGCGATCTGATCGGCGAAGAAGCTGGCGACCAAGGCGGTCACCGCCGGCATCAGGAAAATGCTGCCGACGATGATGCCGAGGCTCGCGGCGATCGAAACTAACCATCCGATCGCCGACACCGGCAGGTACGCGTGCGCGCCGAACGTGGTCTCGAACGAGGCGCTGCCGGCGCCGACCAGCTGGACGATGAGGCGGTCGAGCGCGATGCCGGCGACAATGATGAGCGCCAGCGCAAGCCCGATCGATTTCCATAATATTGCGCGCAGCGGCGGCGAAAACATCTGGGTCATTGCCTTGGTCGCGTCGTCGAGCATGTTTGCCATCCGCCGGATGGCAGAGGTAGCGAGGGCGATCGGCCAGCACAAGGGACGATCAGGCGGCGATCACTTCCGCATCGTGATCCACGCCCGCGGCCTGCGGCACGAGCGGGACATCGGCCGCCTCGGACGCCCGCGACAGGTCGGCCCAGTGCAGCGACTTATAGTCAAAGCCCCGCGCGATCGTCGGTTTGACCACGTTGAAATAGGGCGAAATGTCGAAGTCGCGCGGGCAGTACAGCGAGGAATGGCGGATTTCCAGGATCTCCTCGCGCGCCTGCCGGCTGCCGATGCGCCTGATCTTGGGCAGGATCGGATAACGCACGGCGCGGAACGCGTCCGCGATCAGCGCCGAGCAAATGAGCCGCGTCGGATCGCCCGAGCCGAGCGCGATCAACCGCCGGCGCCAGCGCTGCGGCACCGGCAAGGGAAGCAGATAGCGCATCAGGTCGATGATGTTTTTGACATCGTAGGCAAAGCCGATGCGCTCGACGGCATAGGCGCAGACCATGGCGCAGTCGCCTTCCGTCAATCGGACCGGCCGGCAGATGCGGGTGTGAAACCGCAAATATTTCGACAGCGGCGCCGACACCACGCCTTCGCCGACATTGGCCTCGATCAAGACGTGCGGCTCGCCAGCCGCGGTAACGCAGCCGGCAAGCGGTCCGACATAAAGCGCCGCATGCGACCAGGTCGACTGGGTCAGGTACTTGATGATGCCGGCGATGTGGTTGTTGCCCTCGACCAACAGCACGTCGCCGGGCTGCAGCGACTGGCGCAAGGCGTCGGGATCGCTCGGCGTGAACGGCTCGTAGCCGTGAACGGGCTTTTGCAAGTAGCGGACGATCAACCGCCCGATGCCATCGAGCATCCTGCTCATGAGGCCTCCCAGCCGCATCGTGCGGTTTAGGCGTCATTATTTGTACGTATTCTATGCCATCTCCATTGCCATTTGGTTCACACGCTTGCCTGCGTGATTGCGTGGTGATTAAGCATGGCGTTTGCCCACCATGCGTCGTTCGTGCAATCTGCGCTGAACCGCAAGCAATTGGAAACCATGCCGCGCAAAGCTAGTCCGCGACTAAACCGACGTTCCTTCCTGGCCGCCTCGGCCGCGCTTGCCGCGCGACCGGCACTTGGCGCAATGTTTAGCCCCGCATTGAGCGCGACGGCGCCGTCTTCCGGCCCGATCGACGTCGTCATTATCGGCGCCGGCGCGGCCGGCATCGCCGCGGCGCGAAAAATCGCCGCCGCCGGCCGGCACTACGTCTTGATCGAAGCGACCGATCATATCGGCGGCCGCTGCGTCACCGACATAAAGAGCTTCGGCGTGCCCTATGACCGCGGCGCGCATTGGATCTATCTGCCCGACCTCAACCCGGTGACCAAGCTCGCGCCGCGCCGCGGCATCGACGTCTATCCGGCGCCGCAGAGCCAGAAGGTGCGCATCGGCCGCCGCTTCGCGCGCGAGGGCGAACTCGAGGATTTTTTGACCGCCCAGGTTCGCGCCGCGCGCGCCGTCGACGATGTCGCGCGCAAGGCCGATATCCCGTGCGAGCAGGCGGTGCCGAACGATCTCGGCGACTGGCGCGCCACCGTTGAATTCGTGCTTGGCCCGTATAATTGCGCGAAAGACCTGACGCAGGTTTCGTCCTTCGACTTCGCCAAAGCTACCGAGCGCAACGCGGCCGCCTTTTGCAAGCAGGGTTTTGGCGCGCTGCTCGCAGCCCTCGGCCAGGGACTTAACGTGCAGCTCTCGACGGCGGCGAAAGCGATCGATACCCGCAGCACGCTCACGGTGGAAACGGCGAAGGGCTCGATCAAGGCAAGCGCCGCGATCGTCACCGTGCCGACTAGTGTCGTCGCCACAGGCGGGCTCAGGTTCAACCCCGAGCTCGGCCACCGCCAGATCGACGCGTTCGGCCGGACGCCGCTCGGCAGCTACGATCACATCGCGCTCGAACTCGTTGGCAATCCTTTGGGCCTCGACAGCGACGATCTGGTTTTCGAGAAATCATCCGGCACGCATACCGCCGCGATCCTCGCCAATGTGTCCGGTACGCCGCTGTGCATGATCGATGTTGCTGGTGCGTTCGGCCGCGATCTGTCGGCGCAGGGCGAGGCGGCGATGATCGACTTCGCCTCCGAATGGCTGGCCGGGCTCTATGGCGCCGAGGTGAAGAAGGCGATCGGCCGCAAGCGCGCGACGCGCTGGAACAGCGAACCCTATGCGCTCGGCGCCTGGTCTGCCGCCGAGCCGGGCAGCCAGTCTGCGCGGCGTCAATTGTTGGAGCGGATCGCCGACGACGTGTGGTATGCCGGTGAGGCCGCGCATGAAACTTCATGGGGCACCGTCGGCGGCGCCTGGGAATCCGGCGAGCGCGCCGCCGACGCCGTGTTGCACCGGCTCGGTCCGCTCAGGCAACCGGCGCCGGGGGAGGCCGAGGAAAAGCCCAAGCGCAAGGAAAAACGCGCTCGCGCCGAGCATCCGCAGACGCGCTACGAGTCTGCCGAGCCGCAATATTACGGCGGCACGCCGCAAATCATGCGCGAGGAGCGGTAATCTTCACGCCCGTAGCGCACCGCCGGTTCGCTTGCCGACCTCGGCGACGATTTTTGCCGCCAGCGCCTCGATCTCGGCGTCGGTCATGGTCTTGTCGCGCGGCTGCAACGTCACCGCAATGGCGATCGATTTCTTGCCCGGCTCGATGCCTTTGCCCTCGTAGACGTCGAACACGTTGACGCTTGAGATGAGCTTGCGGTCGGCCGAGGCCGCCGCGCGCACGATATCGGCGGCTTTCACATTGCGCTCGACCACGAAGGCGAAATCGCGCTCGACCGGCTGGAACGGTGAGAGCTCGAGCACGGGCTTGGCCCGCGTCGGCTTCGCCTTCGGCTCGGGAATACGCTCGAGGATAACTTCGAAACCGACCAGCGGGCCCTCGGCATCGAGCGCTTCAAGCGCACTTGGATGCAGTTCGCCGAAATAGCCGAGCACGTTCTGCGGACCGATCTGGATCGTGCCGGAGCGGCCGGGATGCAACCAGGCCGGCCCACCCGGCACCACCTGCAGCGCGGCCGCCGCGGCGCCGGCCGCCGTCAGCACCGTGAGCGCGTCAGCCTTGACGTCGAACGTATCGACCTCACCGTCGCGCTTTAACCAATGCCGGCCGATGCCGGACGGCTTTGCCAGCGCACGCCGTACGCCGGCGGCGGCCGTGAATTGATCGGCCGGCTGGTCGCCGCGAAACACCTGGCCGACTTCGAATAGGCCGACATCGGGAAAACCGCGATCGGCATTCTTCTGCGCGGCGGCGACAAGGCCGGGGATCAGGCTCGGCCGCATGTCCGACAAGTCGGCGGCGATCGGATTGGCGAGCGCCAACGCCGCGCTGCCGCCGCCGAACAGTTCGGCCGGCTGTTTGGCGATGAACGACCAGGTCACCGCTTCGATCAAATTGCGCGCGGCGAGCGCGCGCTTGGCCTTGCGCGTGCGCACCTGGATCGGCGTCAGCACCGGCTTGCGCGGCGCCTTCCCGCGGCCGAACGGCGTAGACGGCACGCGGTCGACGCCGATGATGCGCACCACCTCCTCGACCACATCGGCCTTGCCTTGCACGTCGGGCCGCCACGACGGCACCGCGATTTTCACCCGCTCGCCGTGGCCGGCGACGAAGAAGCCGAGGCGCTCGAGCACGCGCCGTATCTCGGCGAGCGGCAGATCGAGGCCGGCAAGGCGGCCAAGCTCGGAGCGCGGGAAATCGATGACGCGCTCGGGCGCTTCGGCGCTGCCGGCGACGGTCACCTCCGACGGCGCGCCGCCGCACAGATCGATGACCATGCGCGTGGCCATTTCGAGCCCCGGCAGCATGAAGGCCGGATCGACGCCGCGCTCGAAGCGGTAGCGGGCATCGGACGCGATGCCGAGCTTGCGGCCGGTCTGCGCGATGTTGATCGGCTCCCACAGCGCCGACTCGATGAGCACGTCCGTGGTCGCTTGCGAGCAGCCGGTCGCCTCGCCGCCCATGACGCCGGACAGCGATTCGACGCCATGGCCGTCGGCAATGACGCACATCGTATCGTCGAGCGTGTAGGTCTTGCCGTCGAGCGCCAGCAGGCTTTCGCCCACTCGCGCCCGGCGCACCGTGAGATTGCCACGCACTTTGGCGGCATCGAACACATGCAGCGGCCGGCCGCGGTCATAGGTGATAAAGTTCGTGATATCGACCAGCGCATTGATCGGACGCAAGCCTATCGCGGTCAGGCGCCTTTGCAGCCAGTCCGGCGACGGGCCATTGTTGACGCCGCGCACGAGGCGGAGCGCGAAGGCCGGGCATAGTGACGGCGTGGCGCCGAAATCGAGCTTCACGTTCACCGGGCACGGAAACTCGCCTTTGACCGCTTTGATGGCCGGGTCCTTGAACTTGCCCATGTCGGCGGCGGCGAGGTCGCGCGCGATGCCGTGCACGCCGGTGCCGTCGCCGCGGTTCGGCGTCAGATTGATTTCGAGCACCGGGTCGTCGAGGCCGGCGAATGTCGCGTAGCTCTCCCCGACCGGCGCATCCTGCGGCAGATCGATGATGCCCTCGTGGTTGTCGGAGATTTGCAGCTCGAATTCGGAAACCAGCATGCCGCGGCTTTCGACGTCGCGAATCTTGCCGATGCCGAGCGTCATGTTCTTGCCGGGAATGAAGGCGCCGACCGGCGCGAACACGCCTTTCATGCCGGTGCGCGCATTCGGCGCGCCGCACACCACCTGGACCGGCGCGCCGTCGCCGGTGTCGACCATGCACACGCGCAAGCGATCCGCATTGGGATGCTGTTTCGCTTCGACGACGCGCGCGATAACAAACGGCGCGAACAGTTTTGCCTTGTCCTCGATGCGCTCGACTTCGAGCCCGATCATGGTCAGCTTGTCGGCAAGCTCACCGAGCGAGTGATCGGTGTCGAGATGCTCCTTGAGCCAGGCGAGGGTGAATTTCATCATGGCACAGCACTGTTCCCTCCCCCCTTGTGGGGGAGGGGTAGGGAGGGGGGTAACCGTTTCAGGCGCGTTGAAGCGGTCTCACGGATAACTTCGATTACGCCTTCTAGATTTTTAAGGACCTGCTCGTTCGTAAATCGAAGAACTGCATAGGGCTGGCTTTCAAACCATCTGTCGCGCCTTTGATCGGCGCGCAAGGTTGATTCAAAATCATGGCTGGGACCGTCGATTTCCACGACAACGCGCGCCGAATTACAGACAAAGTCAGCAATAAAGTGCCGTATCGGCACTTGCCGGCGAAAGGCCAATCCGTCCGTATGATGCGCCTTGAGATAACGCCAAAGCAAATTCTCTGCGCGCGTCATCCTCTGGCGAAGTTGCTTCGCACGGTCGCGCTGATGCTCGCTGACTTTAGTGTGCGGCAATCTAGACCCCCGCTTTATCCACACACTGCGGGGTTGCCGGCAACCCCTTTCCAAATAGTTCGACTAATGCTTCAGGCATCAACTGAGGGGGCCTGGAATGGATGCTCGCAATATATCGGTTCGAGTCCGGACCCCAGTCGAAATAGATGGCATTGTGAGGTTGTGCGAGCATCCGGGCATCGCTCTCTGAAATGATGAGAGAATTAGACCATAGTGCTTCCGCCTGACTCGCACCGACCACCCGCGCAAACACCTCCAATCGATATTCGCCAGCCTTGAAGGCGTACTGTGTGTCGGGCGCCAATAGGAAATGGTGATCTGCTACCACGCCCTGATCTCCAACGAAAATTCCGCTACCCCGAAAGAGTCTTTCGTTGCCGAGCACCCAAATTGGAAAACTTTGTCGGTGTTCTCCACAGGAGAGCCTAACAAACATGTTTTCGATTACATGCCCGCGCTTCGCAGTCGAATAAAGGAGCGCTCGTAAATATATTTTTGGAGAACCTTCGTGATGTCTCCCGTCAGGTCCGAACATTACGGTAGTCGGTTGCGTCATTTTTAATGAGCCACGCCGAAAAAGCGTCACCCACATCGTAATTAGAGAAACCGCCAATGCAGCCGCAGAAAGAGTAATCGCTATCGTCGAAGGTCCGGGCATTAGGACACCCCCCTCCCTACCCGTCCCCCACAAGGGGGGAGGGAATAGGCTGAGCAAGCAGCAATTTGTTTGTGTCTTCCTTCACGTGCTCAATCCTCCCGCCAGCGTCGGCCAGTCGAGCGGGCGGAAGCCGTAATGGGAGAGCCAGCGCAGGTCGGCCTCGAAGAAGGCGCGTAGGTCCGCCATGCCGTATTTGAGCATGGCGATGCGATCGATGCCCATGCCCCAGGCGAAGCCTTGATATTCATCGGGATCGAGCCCGCAATTCTTCAGCACGTTGGGATGCACCATGCCGCAGCCGAGAATCTCCATCCAATCGTCGCCCTCGCCGAAGCGGATTTCGCCCTTGTCGCGGCGGCACTGGATATCGACTTCGAGCGACGGCTCGGTGAACGGAAA
>Ga0187784_10003059_pt1 | contig 13497 bp, 10 predicted proteins | sample 1015_SJ02_MP15_2_FD_132964 | JGI IMG/M metagenome (GOLD analysis project Ga0187784, IMG submission 132964) | Tropical peat soil microbial communities from peatlands in Department of Meta, Colombia - 1015_SJ02_MP15_20_MG | ecosystem: Environmental > Terrestrial > Soil > Wetlands > Peat | place...
CGGAACAGAGCATCTATATCACCTACAAGGCGGCGTGGATGATCGACAAGGGGATGCCTGAGGCACGCAAGTTCGCCGCCGTGGCCAAAACATGGGTAAGCGAGGCATACAAGAAGGTGTCCCTCATTGGCCATCAGGTTTTCGGGGGGACGGGCTACATGGTCGAGCACGCCATGCCCATTTACTCAAGACGGGCCAAGGCTGGCGAATACGCCTTCGGAAGCCCCAACTACCAGCGGGAAATCGTAGCCCGGGAGCTGGGGCTCTAAGAGACACCTGACCCGCATGCATTTACAGGGATCGGTCGAAGAGGAGTGTTGCAATGGACTTGAACAAGTTGGGCCGCTATAGGGACAAGGAAGAATTTATCACAGACGTTAAGGAACGGGCCTTCAAGATGGAGATGAATCACCATGGCTGTTCGCAGGTTGTCGTTCGAACGTATCTCGAAATTTTCGATGAGGAAAACCTCGATCTTTTTTTGGCGGCAAGCCCTTTTGCCGCCGGGATGTCCCTTACGGGCAACAACTGCGGCGCCCTGATTGGCGCGCTCATGATCCTGGGCACCGTATACGGTCGAGCGGATGTGAAGGAAAACCTGGAGGGCCTCCTGCGGGGCATCCGTCCGATGAGGAAGTTGGTTCGCTACTTCCTCCAGCGGCAGGCCAATATCGACTGCCGGGCGATCACGGGTACGGACCTGGCTGACCTGCAACAGGCCACTGTCTATTTCGACAGCGGCGGACTCAAGAAGTGTGCCGGTATTATCTCCGATACGGCGGGCTTCATTGCCGAGATCCTCTACGACGAATGGACAAAGCGGAAGCCAAAGTGATGCCTGGCAAATTTGAGGCGTGAAACGCGCATTTGCAGGAATTGAGGACGGTAAGAGGATCAAATAAGATTGAACTACCTCTACAAAAAGGTTAACCAGAGACGGAGGAGGGTAATTTATGGAAAAGCTGAAGCCGGGCCCCCTGACGGGAGTGACGGTGCTGGATTTCACCTGGGTCCTTGCAGGCCCTCACGCGTCGAAAACGCTGGCCGACCTTGGCGCGAGCGTCATCAAGGTTGAACAGTTCAAGACGGGAGCCAACGAGCGGTGGCTGCCCCTTCGGGTCACGAAGAATGGCGTCACCCAGAGTTCCTACTCGATCAACGTGAACCGCGGCAAGAAAAGCATCTGCGTCAACATGAAGAACCCCAGAGGAATGGAGATCATCCGCCACCTCATCAAGAAAAGCGACCTCCTGATTGAGAACTTCGCCCCCGGCGTCATGGACAGGCTGAAGCTTGACTACGAACAGGTCAGGAAGATCAAGGCCGACATCATCTACTGCTCGGTCTCGTCCTTCGGACACTGGGGACCTTACAGCCATAAGCCCGGTTACGACATGATCGCCCAAGGCGCCAGCGGCTGGTCGGACCAGAGCACCCCGCCGATCATCGCCCCAGTCTCCATCGGAGACATGACCGCATCCATGCACGCCTGTACAGCGATGCTTGCGGCGCTCTATCACAGGAAAATGACGGGCCAGGGACAGAATATCGATATCTCCATGATGGACTGCCTGTTCTCCTTCCACGAGAACACCCTGCCCTGGTACCTGATCAGCTCTGCCGCCGGCGAGCCCAGGCCTATCCCGCGGGTGGGCGCCACGCACCCCGGATTTGCCCCCTATGGCATCTACACGGGCAAAGACGGCTACATCGCCATTGCCTGCCTCACGGAACCCCGCTGGGTGCCCATGGTGAAGGTGATGGGTCCCGAGTTCGAGTTCCTTCTGGCCGACCCAAGAGCGAAAGACGTCTCTACGCGCTGCTCGCCGGAAAACGCTCCCTACATTCACGAGCAGGTCCAAAAGTGGGTCATTTTGCAGCCCTCCGTGGCGGAGGCTGAAAGAAAACTCGAAGAACAGGGCGTACCCTGCATCCGTTGCCGGAGCCTCAAGGAGTTGGCCGACGGCGATCCTCAGATTCAGGCCCGCGAAATGATGGTCAGCCTTTTTCAGCCTTTCATCGGCCCAATGAGGCACTACGGAAGTCCACTGAAGTTCTCCGAGACTCCCTCCGGCCCCAGGGGCTATGGGCCGCTGCTGGGAGAGCACAACATGGAGGTTTTGACGAAGGAACTGGGCATGGCCGAAGCCGACGTCAAAGCCCTCTACGAAGAGGGTGTCCTCTTCCACGAGGAGGCTGTGGACAATTTACCGGAAGAGCTCAAAAAAATCGGCAAGTAGGACAATGGAGGGAACTCGGAAAAGGTCCCTCAGGACGACAAGGGCCAGACAGGAAGGCGATAAAATAATCCCACTCTTTCCTTCCGCGTGGAATTCAAGAGGTCAACGCTATGCTGAAATATGAATACTGGGACAAGATCAGAAGGAAGATTCGCAAGGACGATCTGAAGGACCTCGGCGTGCCCACGCCCGACATGGTGAAGCGCTGTATCGACGAGGGCAAGACCGAACTGGCCAAGGAACTGGCCGACTACATCATCATCGAGAACAAAGGGCTTCACGACCTTTACGCCGACTGGACTTCGGACATGCTGGACAAGGTCGCCAAAAAATTTGGCGAAGAAGCAATGTACCAGTTGCTTCGAGATACACAAAGCACCTGGATGATGCGCCGGACATGGAGCGGTTTGCGCAAGATGACTCCGTTGGAGAGGATCTGGATCAACGCCGAGGTCTTTCGCGGCCACCGGTGTGGCCCGCGGCAGATGGGCGAACTCGACTTTACCGAGGACAATGACAAAATCGTGCTCGCCTGCGATCCCTGCGGCAGCGGCGGAAGGACCAGGCGAGGTGACCCCGTGGATGGGACCCCGTCACGCTACGGCCCCCCTTACAACTGGGGCAGAACCTCCAAGGCCTACGCATGGAGTTGGAGCCAGGCGGGCGTGCCTTACTACTGCCTGCACTGCGCCGTGAACGAGATCCTGATGATCGAGTGGGGCGGCTGGCCACTGTGGGTGACGGAATACAACCCCGATGATACGAAGCCCTGTGCCTGGGTCTTTTACAAAAATCCGCAGGTAATGCCCGAGAAGTACTGGACTCGTCTGGGCTTTAAGAAACCGGATAAATTCGAGTAGATCATCAAGGCTTCCAGTTTTTTCCGGGAAGGCGGGCCCTCCGTCTTCCCTCTCTGCATAATGCATGACTGAAGTTTAACTGAACGACAAAAATAATCTTGTAATTACAACGATACACGATTGCACTAATATGTTGCGGCACCACCGGGGTCTCTTTTTGAAAGGAACAAAGTTCTTGGATGTTGGATGGAATGGCAACTCCCACAGCCTGGAAGAGCAAAAGCATGCGAAGCATTTTTCACCTTCCGGGAACGCTCCCATTGAACAGCTCGAACACCCTTATATCTCGGCGCTTTTTTGCATCACAGTTACTGTCCTATCTGTCGATCTGCGGGGTATCGTTTCAAACATTTTCATTTCCGAATCATGATGCATTCTGCGTCGGTATGTAAGTCAATGGAAGACAGGTTATGTGAACTGCTTAAGTTAGTACAGTGTTTTAATATCCGGTTCTTCCTCATCTTGAACTGTGTCTTTCTGGTTAGAAGCTGTTCGGTAGATTACTTCACCGGGTGTTCCAACTTTTGCCCAATTGTAAACGAAAACGGCATTTTCATAGATCATCCGGACGCATCCATGGGAAGCGGCATAGCTCGGCAGAATGCCGCCGTGGATGAAATAATTTCCAAACAGTCTCAATGAATACGGCATCCAGGCATTTTCGTATTTCGTCGAGTAGTGGTCTTGTTCTTTGGATAAGATGACGAACTTTCTCGCCGGTGTTCCGCCTCTACCGGATGAAATTGGAAACAGGTGAATCAATCTTCCGTAAGCATAAAGTCCCAGGCACTGCTGTGTCAGGTCGATCAGAATGAATTGCGGCAACTGAGAAATGCTGCTGATCCGATCCGGCAGGATCTGTGGGCGGATGGAAAAATTGAGCGGGACATAGATGAATTTCACGTCCGTGCTCAAATTATCGGTGCCGTCGATCACCGCCATCGGTTCAAGGCGGTTTATGAGGGCGATTTGCTGGCGATAAAAGTTAAAGTTGCTATCGAAGTACGGCACGAAACGACAAAAGTAGCTAAGTGACTGCCCCGGTGTTAAATATATCTTCAGGCAGGGCACGCCATCCACTTCGACGATTTTTTTGTCAGTTGGAAATTTAAGAAGCTGGGAATAAAGCTTGCGGTCAATCGGAGCAGTACCCGCGGTCACAACCGGGGGAAAAAAAAGCAGTATCGCCAAGACCGCCCAGAATATAAGCCTTTTGTTTAAATCATGTGTCATGGTTTTCTACCCCGTTACAAAATCGAATAAACCGATTTTCCAAATATGCCAAAACCATGCCAGTATGCAGAAATCCAGGATTCCCATGCAGCCTGACAATGTTCATGCATAAGTCGGGCTTGTTCAATTTAAGGATTTTTCCGTATAAAATCATCTTTTGCCGGCAATTTTAGGCGGTCGAAGCCGCCCCATCGAAGGAGGACGTCCATGCGATCGTTTTGAGGACGAGAATCCCGTATGCGGCGACGATGACGGTATCCTGAGATTTTGATGGTGCGGGTACAAAACAGTTCTCGAATCACTCGGACTCGATCGCGATTTATTGAATTCACAATGCGAGCCTGTGAGCACTAAAGCTTCGTGTGGTACTTTCGGATTGGGTTTTGATGAATTAATCTTCTGATAGGATTTGGGGCTTGCGGGTAGCCGGGTGGTTTTGATTTTTGTATCCGTCAACGATCATGCATGCTGAGGAAAGATAAATATTATGCCTGACTATATCATAGAAAAACTCTCTGAAATTAGAACACACGCCAAAGACTTGCTTGAAAATAATGATGATTCCGATGAGGAACGAAACCAACACTATTTTTGGATACTGAACGCCGCCAGGAACGTTGAAATCAAGGTCGAAGGAATTAGAGACGTGCTGCGCGCTTTTATGGAAATCGACGAGGCAATCCAAAGCGGAGGGGAGCCGGTTTTCCTGGTGAAACGAGTCGAGCGAATTATAAATAGCGCAAAAAAGGAACCCAAGGTGATTTAGGAAATGTCCTTTGTAGAATAGAGGCAGGCATCGAAATTCCCGGGTACGCGTTTGCCGGTGTATCCATAATTCTCATTGATTCGGTGCTGGGGTTAGTTGAGGTACCAGCCAAAATGGGGGCTGAGGCAGCGCCCAATTTCCCTGTCCACAACCGTTATAACAATAACTTTTGGCGACTGCGCATTGTTGGCGGCATTCGAGGTTGAGGCCACAGTTCTGCAGGCACGTGAATGTGCTGGAACCGCAAAATGAGGTGCACCTGAAGTAGTCAGCGTATGCAGGGGAGCCTGACAATAACAATATGAACAGCAAAATAATAAATATACGCATTGAAATCCTCCTTTCCGGTGCGCTTCCCACGCGCACAATTCAAGCAGATTATCCCGGAGGTCCGGTTTGTGGCGGAACTCGAAGTGAAGGATGCACGGGGATGAAATCCACCACTGCCACTTTCGCCACCCATCTTCCAGGGTACCGGTCTAATCTTGGACACTGCCTGGTGAAATCGAATCATCGTTCTCCCAGATTCCTCCTGAACATCGTAAACACAGTTCAAGCTCATCTATGCATGCCACGCTCCCCTCCTGAAAATCTCGCTGCCCAATTCGCAACTTGTCCACTCCATGTTTGCGCTCCATCGGGTCATCCGCCCCCGCTAAGCTATATTTCTTAAAATAAAGGTAAGCATAAAGAACCGATCCAAACAGCAAGCCGTCGACAGATTCCCATTCAACTGCCTGTCAGCGGTCTCTAATTTCTCGAGAGTCCCGGTCGAGGTTGAAGTCCCGACTGTTTAGACGATGCGGAAAGGTGAGAAAAAAGGGAGTCCTTCATAGCAGTGCAGTTTGAAAATGAGACCTCCTCAATTCGATCTCACGCGCTTCACACCCCGTTTCCGATCCCGCTCGACATGCTGCGAACCGCCCCTGCCCTTCGGGAATTCACATATTGAGTGATGGAACGTTTTGCGCAGGTCGCTCTTCCGGCTTCATGGACCGGCAAGAATTCACAACCGGCGCTGATTGGCCAGTTATGTTCCCGGAATGAAGCGCCCGTTGAAGGAATTTGAAGACACAGATTTTGACTGTCCGCCATCCGGAATACAGCCTCTTGAGCGAATAAATACCGAATTCACCTAATTGCATTGCATTTCACCATCCACAGAATTAAGAAGATGACCTGAGGTGCTTCCCTAAAATAGGCCGGGACGAATTTCGATATGGCCCCATTATTGTCGAAGAAAGAGCAGCGGCCGTATGTGGGGCCGGCATTCGGATACTTTTCGGCTGCTCGCCCTTTTTATCTATCCGATGAAACTCTCTGAGGGAACGAATGCGGTTGGAAGTGGACCTTTCAGGTGTTTTGGCCTGGTAACCCAAAAAACAAAAACCCCAAGGAGGAAGTCATGATCAAATACAAGTGGTTGATTGTTCTGGTTTTATTCTTTATTCCGGTTCGACCGACTCTCGCGGACGATCACTCACAAGTTCAAGGCGTGTGGAAGCTGGTTTCGTATGAAAATGAAATCCAAGCTACCGGTCAAAAAGAGTCCCTCATGGGTAATAACCCGTCCGGCTACGCGATATTCACACCCGATAGGGCTATGTTTGTTCTCACCGGAGAGGGACGGAAACCGGCAACAACCGATCATGAACGCGCCGACTTGCTGAACAGCCTGATCGCTTATACGGGAACATACCGAATAGAGGGGGACCAGTGGGTTACCAAAGTGGATGTCGCCTGGAATCCGGAATGGGTCGGCACCGAACAGAGGCGCTTTTTCAAAGTGGATGGAAACCGCCTGCAAGTACTCACCGTGTGGCGCATCAATCCCAACTGGCCGCAAAAGGGTATGGGGCGCGGGATTCTTACATTCGAACGAGTGAAGTGAAAATAGAACACCAATTTTGCGAGACTCGAGTCTCCATTATCCGAGAGACATAGCGGCACTATTTACGTCAAAAAGGGGAACCCTAGGAAGGGGATAAACCGCTGCCCGCAAAGAATGAAAGTGCTCAGCTCTCCGGCATAATCCAAGGCCTTCCGCCGAGGAATCCCGGAGTCCACTAATATTTGTGGAACCAGTCGCACAGGAAAGGAGATCTTCGGTTCCGGCAGGTTTTATGCTGCCAAAACCGGTTATTCTGCGCAAATCCAGGTTTTAAGACCGGGTTGGAGCCAGCCGATAGCCACTGTTGAATATTGTGGCCTTCGCCCTGTCCCAGCTCTCTCTCTCCGTCAAGACCGTTAGCGGCTTTTCTTGACATGGATGGAGACTCGTGGCAACAATGCTTCACGCGGTTGGGCAGTCTCTCATTCTTTTTCTCAAGGGGGCTAATGTCATGGATTGCAGGTCCAGGTTCCATATTCAGCTCATCTTCGCTTTCGTATTTAGTTCTCTTCTACCGGGCTTTGTCGGGAACGTATCGGCCGATGCCCCAATGGCCAAAATCCAAGCTCCCGGCTTTTACCGGCTGATGCTTGGTCAATTCGAAATCACAGCCCTTAACGACGGATTTGCCGATTTGGACGTCAAGCTCATGCATAACGCGCCGGAGACCGAAATCCAGGACCTGCTCGCGCAAAAGTTTACCGGAATATCCACGGTTTCGACCTCGGTCAATGCCTACCTACTAAATACCGGTTCAAAATTGATACTCATAGACACAGGCATGGGCGTCACAATGGGGCCTAAATTCGGACACCTTACAAAGAACCTCGGCGCTGCCGGTTACCGTCCCGATCAGATTGATTACGTGCTGCTAAGCCATATGCACCGGGACCACATCGGGGGCCTGCTCGACGCGGCGGGAAAACCGGTTTTCCCTAATGCGGTGATTATGGTTTCAGAGGCGGAGAGCCAATACTGGCTGTCAGCTGCCGAAGCTGAAAAGGCCTCTCCCGACAAGCAAAAATCCTTTAAGCTGGCCTCTGATGTAGCGGCTGCTTATACCGCCCAGGGGAAATGGAAAACATTCGCCGGTGGAGAACTGTTCCCGGGCATCAAGGCATCTGTTATGCCCGGACACACCCCCGGACATACCATTTTTGAGGTAAGCTCGGATGGTCAAACATTAGTGGTCCTGGGAGATACTGTTCATTTCATGGCCGTTCAGTTTACAAGACCCGATGTATTCGTGGACTTTGACGCTGACTCGGCAAAAGCTGTAGCGGTGCGGCAAGATCTATTCAAACGGCTTGCGGAATCAAAAGAAATGGCCGCGGGAATGCATCTTCCCTTTCCGGGGATTGGCCGGGTCCTGGCAAGAGAAAGTGGAGGATATACCTGGGTACCTGTTGAATTCTCACAGACTCAGCGTTAGGTCATTCCGGTCAAACCGGGCGCTCAGCGCGCCTGTTGCCGTTCAAATATCTTATGTACCCGTTTGGCCATTTTCTTGCATAAAACCCATAGGGAAAGACTAATTTTTCCGGGGTGGAGCGCCCAATGGACCGATTCGATGCACTTATAAGCAGGTGTGTGAGTGAAGGATTTTCCGATGTGCACATAACCGGCGGTCATCCTGTTGTATACCGAAAAAACGGGCTGATTGATTTCGACAAGGACAGCAGGTGGTCACACGGTGAGGTCGACCGCCTGGTGGGCCGGCTTATCACCCCTTCGCAACTATCAATGCTGAGAAAGCGCCGGTCTGTCGATTTCGCAATTTCATCCAACAAAGTGCGCTTAAGGATAAATGTGTTCAGCACGACCCGAGGCCTGAGCATTGCCATCCGAATTTTACCAGGAGTGATACCAAGCATCGACGGCCTTAATCTTCACCCTTCCCTGCGACAGATCGCCGACCTCAATTCCGGTTTCGTGCTTATTTGTGGTGGAGCAGGGAGGGGAAAGTCCACTACCATCGCGGCCATAATCGATGAGATAAACCGAGAAAAGACCTCACATATCGTGACCTTGGAGGACCCTATCGAGTATCGGTTTGCTTCTCGAAGATCATTCATAGAACAACGGGAACTGGATGAACACACTCCCTCGTTCGAACAGGGTCTGATCGATGTGCTCAGGGAAGACTCCGATGTCATCGTAGTCGGTGAACTGAGGGACACGGAGACCATGAGACTTGCCCTCAATGCCGCCGAGTCGGGCCATTTGGTAATCGCTTCGCTGCATGCGAGCAACTCCGAGGACGCTCTCTACCGGATATTCAATTCTTTCCCGCCCGAAGCTCAGGAAGCCGTGCGGACCCAGGTCGCTTCGACTTTGACATGGCTAATTGTCCAGCGGCTCGATTACCTTGAAAGAGCCGGGTTCCGGGTTCCCTTCCTCTCAATACTAAGGGGCACGTCTGCTATAAAAAACATCATACGCGAAAATAAGCTTGCTCTAATAGAGAGCACGATGCAAACCTCAAAAGGCGACGGAATGTTCACTATTGAAGCCTATGAGAGAGACTATATCGATAAACTGACTTCTTTTACCTCCCCGTCGGAAATTTTCAGACCATCGCCTGAACTCGTCGATTTCATTTACAAATCTCCTCTTTTAGACCCGGATGACGTTCCTACCCGTACTCGCCCTGACCTGTCCCAGAAAAATCAGTCCAGATGTTAAATCAAAGCATAGCCTCGGCCTGAATAAAAATAGACACAGACATGGATGAGATAGACCATGGGTATAAACGCACGGTTAAATATAGACCGCCGCTCTTTTCATTTCGTAAATCCGTTTAATTTTTTATCATTTAAAACCGAACCGCAGGTGTTCTAAAATTTTTGTCGAAATAGAAAAAGGGCTCCCCGGAAGCCGAGTTTTCGATTTGAATGGAAAAGAGGCGGACGGCGGGAACCCAAGCATTCTTGATCTTCCTCATCTGCAAACGTAGTGGATTAGTCCACTCGGAGACCCGCATTGGTGAGAAAGTCTCTTTTACCTCACCATCGAGCGAGAATGTGTCACCATGGCTGTTCGGGCGGGGGCAGTCATCGCATCGGCTTTTTATCGTTGTATCAGAAAAGAGGGTGCGATATATTGAAATTGTAAGCGCTGGAGGGGGTTTAAGGCATAGAAATATAGTGGTCATCTGAATAAGAATAATGGAAGCGAGACCAACAAACCGGAGCATGAATAGAGATGAAACGCAAGAGGCTTATTAGAGAGACCTATAGTGAGGCAGAGGCTACTCCCGGTGATTTACATTCTAAACGGTTCTGTAATGACTTGTGCCGGTTTTTTTTGGGAGAATCCGCAACGATACCTGGAATGAGCCTGTGTTCTAACCCTAACTACATAAAGATCCGTGAAACGTGTCTATCGGCAATAGGGGTCGAATGTGATTATTACGCTGTCGACGATAGCGACTTGACTGACATAAGGCATATTTCATTTGACTATACAGGTCAAGAGAAAAGGCGGTTTCCAAGGGAATTTAGTTATAATTCTGCGTTAATCCGAGTATTTAGAAAAGATGAGATAGAGGAATATCCCACTATTATTTTAGATATATCATCGGAAGGAATTGGATGTATTACACCTGTTATCATTGAGTCGTTTCCACAAGAATTTTTTTTAATCAAAACTTCTTCTTTGGGCAGCGTAATAAAGTTAATATGCATAACGAGAAGAGTCATACAACACTCCAGTGTTACCGAAGTCGGGGCGAGTTTTCAAGAACAGATAAATAAAGAGGTACTGGCATTACTGCTGAGAACCGGGTAGCGTTTGAGCGGGACATTCAATGTCGAGAGTTTAGAAGCTAAGTTGTTGCCGGTCAAAATCTCCGATGTTCCAATTTTCTAAAAGGGGGAACATGACAATGGGACCTTGTCAAAAGAAGATTTGAGCGGATTTTCTGAAATAACCCCCGTCGCATCCTGACGAGGCATCAAAAATACGAAAGCCAGGAGTGGAAATTGAGAAGAAGGAAGAGACTGGGAGAGATGCTCGTTGAAGCCGGGCTTCTGAGTGAGGAGCAGGTGAAAGCGGCCCTGGTCGAGCATGCCAAATCCGGTTTAAAGTTCGGCCAGTACCTGATTCGGCAGGGGATCGTCAGCGAGGGGCTGATCATAGACATGTTGAGCCGTCAGCTCGAGATAGAGAAATACCACCCGGACGCTTTCCCCGTAGATTTGGGATTGGCGGGTACGATTCCCTACGATCTGGCGATCAAGCACCAGTGTGTTCCTTTGAAGAAAAAGGGCCGCCTCCTCACCATCGGGATGATCGATCCGATGGACATCGAGGCATTGGACGCCATCGAGGTGACCACCAATCTGGAGGTGGAACCCGTGATCTGCACCGAAAGGATACTGAACCAATTGCGGAGCAGCATCTACGGAATGCAGACCGGCCTTGGCAGTGTAATGGAAACGATGGAGGAGATGCAGGTTGAGGAGGGGCTTTCCATAACTCCTCCAGAGGAATCCGGCGGCAAAGATCTTCTGGTGGACACCCTTAAGGACATGGCCGATGAGGCTCCGGTCATCCGGTTGGTCAACAGCATAATCTCTCAGGCGGTCCGAGAAGGGGCCAGCGACATTCACATCAGTCCTGAACATGCCGCCTCCACGGTCCGCTTTAGAATAGACGGCAGACTCCACGAGATGCCGGCACCGCCAAAGTCCATGCTGATGCCCATCGTCTCCCGCGTAAAGATCCTTGCGGGAATGGATATCGCCACACTGAGGCTCCCGCAGGACGGACGGTTCACCGTCAAGATGGAAAAAAAGGAGATCAACATCAGGGCTTCCACTTTGCCGACCATTCATGGAGAGAACCTGGTTTTGCGCCTGCTGGACATGAGTGCCGGCCATTATACTTTGGACCGCCTGGGAGTGTCCGCGGAAGATATGGGACGGATCGAGAATGGAATGCGGAAGCCCTATGGGATGATCCTGAGCACCGGCCCTACGGGGAGCGGCAAGAGCACCAGCCTTTATGCAATTCTTCGAAAGCTCAACAGCCCGGACGTGAACATAATCACGCTGGAGGACCCGGTAGAATACAGGGTTGAAAAGATCCGTCAAATTCAACTGAACCGCAGGGCGGGAATGACTTTTGCAGGTGGATTAAGAGCGATCCTGCGCCAGGACCCGGATATCATCCTGGTGGGCGAGATCCGCGATGCAGAGACGGCCGCCATTGCCGTTCAGGCTGCCATGACCGGTCACCGGGTGCTCAGCACGGTCCATACCAACGATGCCGCCGGGGCCGTCACGAGGTTGATAGACATGGGGATAGAGCCTTTTCTTGTGGCCTCCGTTTTGCTTATGTCGTTTGCCCAACGACTGGTAAGGACTATTTGTCCATACTGCAAAGAGCCATACGATCCACCGGAGGAAGTTCTCAAGCGGTTCGGACTGGAAAAAACGGAAAACGCCACTTTCATGCGCGGCAGGGGCTGTTTCAACTGCATGAACACAGGCTTCAAGGGAAGAATCGGCATCTTTGAAATCCTGGCCAACGACGAGACGATTCAGGACATGATCCTGAGGAGGCTCTCGGCCCAGGAGATCACCAGAGCGGCCGTGAAGGAGAAGAAGCTTAGAACGTTGAGGGACGATGCGATAAGCAAAGTGATGCAAGGGTTGACTACTTTTGAGGAAGCCATGTCGGCGGTCATGGTCTGATTGACTCTGTGTCAGGAAAACGACACGCGAGCCATGATTCCGGCTTGAAGCACCGGACCAGGGGCGCGGAGGGACAGCAACGCCCATATAGAATAGATTTTTTGCCCAAATCGGAATAGACACGCAAATGTCCAAGTTCAGTTATACAGCCACCAGCGAAACAGGATCGACCATCACCGGAGCGCTGGATGCCGATTCGGTGGATATGGCCGTGAATATGTTGACAGTCCGCGGGCTCATCCCTTTGAAAGTGGTGCCGGCAGGCGAATCCAATTCGGCCTCGTCTTCGAGTACTTTCATGGAACGGTTCACCAGGGTAAAGGCGCCGGACTTGATCCTGTTTACCAAACAATTCAAGACGTTGCTCAAGGCGGGCATCCCGATACTCACCATCCTCCAGGTTCTGGAGAATCAGACCACGAACGTCAAGCTCAAGAAAATCGCGGCCACCATGCACCAGGATATAAAGCAGGGAGCCACGCTCTACGATTCCTTCCGGAAGCATCCCGGCACCTTTTCTTCCCTGTATTGCAGCATGCTGCGCGCGGGCGAAACCAGCGGGGCCGTTCCGGATGTACTCGATCGCCTTGCCCGAATCATACAGCACGAGCACAAGGTCAAATCGGACATCATGTCCGCCCTCCAGTACCCGATAATGGTTTGTTTCGCTTTGGGCGTCGCGTTTTTCGTTTTGCTCACCTTCGTTGTCCCCAAATTCGTCGGCGTCTTCAAGGCCGCCGGTTTGAAGCTCCCTCTTCCCACCCTCATATGCATGGACTTGTACGCTTTTCTCCATAACTACTGGTAC
>Ga0187784_10003060_pt1 | contig 13495 bp, 16 predicted proteins | sample 1015_SJ02_MP15_2_FD_132964 | JGI IMG/M metagenome (GOLD analysis project Ga0187784, IMG submission 132964) | Tropical peat soil microbial communities from peatlands in Department of Meta, Colombia - 1015_SJ02_MP15_20_MG | ecosystem: Environmental > Terrestrial > Soil > Wetlands > Peat | place...
AAAACATTGCGCTGCGCAGTCCCTGCTGCGCGCAAGCCCTGGGTGGCCATCCATGGCCACCCGCGCGACGCATGCGTCGCGCCCGTGTTTTTCACGCCCCGGAAAATTCCCTTCCAAAGCCGGCGCCGTCGGATAAAGCAGCTGCCCTTCATGAACAAGCCGGGCTAGACCGCGGATAGCCCCGGCGCAGCGGCTGGTTGCCGGCACGCTCAGGGCGCCCAGACGACCTCGACCGGGGTACGCTGCTGGCGAAGCACCGCGCGAACCGGCATCTCCTCGACGGGTCCCGACTCGCAAGCCTTGGTGTAGGTGCGCCATTTTTCCTCCCCGAGGATCCATAGCAGAATCTGGCGCGAGTCGAGCAGGGCGCTCAAGTTCAAGCTGAGCCGCGCCTGGGGCGGGGTCGGCGACCACATGCCGACGCATCCGTCGGAGGCCGACAGATTGAGGGCGCTCGCGAGGTTCGGTGAGCCGGGGAACAGGGACGCCGTATGCCCGTCATCGCCCAACCCGAGCACGGTCACGTCGAAAGGCCGCGGGACGCGCGCGAAGGTCTCCCAGGCCGAGACGGCACCGAGATCAGGCGACGGTGCGGCATTTTTCAATCCCGCAAAGCGCGCCGCGGCGGCCGCCTCTCGGAGCAGCGTTTCGCGCACCAGCCGCTCATTGCTCTGGGAATCCGTGGGCTCGACCCAGCGCTCATCGGCGAGAGCGACGCACACGCGGCTCCAATCGAGCGGCTGTGTTCGCAGCTGCTCGAAGAGTCGCACCGGCGAGTGCCCCCCGGACACGACGAGACTCGCCGCGCCGCGAAGCGCAACGGCGCTGGCGAGTTGAGCCGCGATGCTGCCCGCCACCTCGCGCGCCAGCGCCCCCGCGTCAGGAAAGCGTTTGACTACCATTGGTCTTCCTCGCATACGCAAGCCGTGCACCGGATCCAACGATAGCACTTGCGCGCGCGGGCGAGTAAGTCAGAATCGCACGAGTTCCGCGACCCGCCGTGTCGAGAAGCCTCGCGCACGCGGCCGGAGAGTCCCGAGGGAGCTGCAGTGAAGGATTGGACCGCGCATTCGATCGGCAAGCACATCCTGCAGATGGCACTGCCCATCGCGGCCGGCATGCTGTTTCAAACGCTATACCTCTTGATCGATCTGTACTTCGTCGCGCGCGTGGGCGATGCGGCGCTCGCGGCGGGGTAGTCGGCGCTCGCCGCGGCGCGTATCGAGGCGGCGGAGGTTTCCCTCATGCAGTTGAAGATCTTCATCGACCTTGCCGGTTGGGCCGCTACCTTGATCATTCTCGCGAGCTACGCGCTCATCTCCTACGGGAGGCTCAAGGCCCAATCGGCGCTCTATCAGTGGATGAACATCGTGGGCGCTGTCGGCTTCATCATCAACTGCAGCTGGAACGGCGCGTGGCCTTCGGTGGGCCTCAATGTCGCGTGGGTGGGCATCGGCGTCGTCGCATTGATGCGCAATCGAGGGGTCGCCTGACTCCCTCTTCCGTCGGGTGTGGCGAGTTACGGGGTGATGATCACGGGGGTGCCGATCCGAGCCCGGTCATAGAGCTCCTGCATCGCCGGATTGTCCAGCGCGATGCATCCGCGCGTCCCGTCCTTCACCTTGGCGCCGCGCTGGGCGGGATCCTCGCCGTGAATATAGATCTCGCCGCCGAGCCGGGTGTACTGAGGCGGGACGGCGCGTGCGCGGATTGCCGCCAGGATCTGCGTGTGCTGCTCGTGCGTGATGAGATTCTGGGCGAGGCCGCGCTCGGCGTCCTCTGCATTGGGATAGCTCAAGCACATGGACAAAAAGAACTTGCTGTCCGGGTTCTTCGCACAGATATAGAACTCGCCGAGCGGCGTCGCCTCGTCTCCCTCGACCGCCTTGTCCGCGGCCCAATTGCGGCCGAGGATCACGGGATAGGAAAGCTCGAGGCGCTCCTCGCGATAGAGGAGAAGCGTGCGTGCGCGCTTCTGAATCACGATCTGGAAATTCGACGTCGAGTGCGTCAAGGTTTCGAGTTCCGACGCTCGCTATGAGCGCGCTCGACCCGCCGTCCGGGGTGATGCCATGCCGGGATGATACAGCGATATGCGTGGCGCCGCCTATGGCGTCGCGGCGTGCAGCGCTGCGCTGCGCTCGTGCCGCGCCTCGAGCTCGGTGATCACGGCTTTTAGCGACAGGCGCTTCGATTGCAGCAGCAGCAGCGTGTGGTACAAGAGGTCGGCCGCCTCGCGCACGACCGCCTGCTCGCCCTCGGCGACGGCTGCGAGCGCGAGCTCGAGCCCTTCCTCGCCCACCTTCTGAGCCATGCGGCGCGGTCCCTCGGCGAGCAATGCAGCGGTGTAGCTGCCGGCCGGCCGCTGCGCGATGCGCTCACCGATGATCTTCTCCAGGCGGCTCAGGAATGCGAGCTCCTCGGCAGCCGCGCGGGGCGGCTCGGCTCCGAAGCAGGTAGGCGTACCCAAGTGGCAGGCGGGACCGTGCGGGTACGCGAGAATCAACAACGTATCGCGATCGCAATCGGCCTCGATCGCGCGCACCTCGAGATAGTTGCCCGAGCTCTCGCCTTTGGTCCAAAGTCGCTGTTTACCGCGGCTCCAGAAAGTCACCCGTCCACTCGCCTGCGTCGCCGCCAGCGCCTCCCGGTTCATGTATCCCAACATGAGCACGGCACCGCTCGCGGCATGCTGCACGATCGCCGGGATCAACCCCGAGCTTTTGTCCCAATCGAGATCAACCAGCTCCGTCACACTCTCACCTCGATGCCGCCCGCCTTGAGCTCGCGCTTGAGGTGGGCTAGGTCGATCTCGCCCGAATGAAACACACTGGCCGCGAGTGCCGCATCGACCTCCGCGGCGCGAAAGACCTCTGCAAAGTGCTCGATCGATCCGGCGCCGCCCGAGGCCACGAGCGGCACGCGGCAGAGGCGGCGCACGGCCTTGAGCTGCACGATGTCGTAGCCGCCGCGTACTCCATCGCTCGACATGCAATTGAGCACGATCTCGCCGGCGCCGCGGCGCTGCGCTTCCAGCACCCAATCCAGAGTGCGGCGCGCGGCGTCGCAGGAGCGCGCGGCATCGCCGGTCAGTCGCTGGACTCGATAGTCGTCTGCGACGGTTTGGCTGTCGATTCCAACGACCACGCACTGCGCGCCGAAGCGCTCACTGAGCGCGTCGATCAGGTCCGGATTCTGAAGGGCGGGCGAGTTCACGGATATTTTCTCCGCGCCGGACGCGAGCACCTGCTCGGCGTCGGCGACGCTGCGAATGCCTCCGGCCACGCAGAACGGGATGTCGAGGACGCGCGCAACGCGTCGCACCCACGAGCGATCGACCGAGCGCTCCTCGGGGCTCGCGGTGATGTCGTAAAACACCAGCTCGTCGGCACCTTCGTCCCGGTAACGAAGCGCGAGATCCATGATCTCGCCGACGATGCGATGCTCGCGAAAGCGCACGCCCTTCACCACGCGCCCGTCGCGCACGTCGAGACAGGGAATTATGCGTTTGGCCAGAATGTGCGCAGCTCCTCGATCGGAATGAGGCCCTCGAGCAGCGCCTTGCCGCTGATTGCCGCGCGCGCGCCGCAGCCGGCCAAGGCGTGCAAGTCGCGCGCGTCGCGAACTCCTCCGGAGGCTTGCCAGCTGATCCGCGGAAAGCGTCGCACGGCTTCGGCGTACAGCTCGATGTTGGGACCGGACAGGGCACCGTCGCGGCTCACGTCGGTGCAGAGCACGTGCGCGAGGCGGCAATGAACGAAGCCGGTGACGGCCTCCCAGAGCGAGATTGTCGATTGACGGCGCCAGGCGTGAGTGGTGACGCAGGGTGTGGCGGCAGCGTCGAGTCGCACGTCGAATGCGAGGACGATGCGGTCCGGGCCGAAATGCTCGAGCCAGCTTCTGACCTGGTCGGCCTTGGTGAGCGCCGCGCTTCCGACGACCACCCGGTTGACCCCCAGATCGAGCATCCTTGCCACGGCGGCGGTATTGCGCAGGCCGCCGCCCACTTGCAGCTTGACGCCGCCGCGGCCGGCGAGCTCGGCGATGATGTCGCGGTTGCCGCTGCTGCCCTCGCGCGCTCCGTCGAGGTCGACGATGTGCAGCCAATCGGCGCCGAGACCTTGGTACTTGGCGGCGAGTGCGAGAGGCTCTATCCCGTAACGCGTCTCGGCCGCGAAATCGCCTTGTACGAGCCTCACGCAGTGTCCGGCTCTCAAGTCGATGGCGGGAATCAGGCGCATGGGGGGCGCGCTCAGGCGGAAACGCTCAGGCGGAGAAAGTTCGCGAGCAGGCGCGCGCCGAGTGTCGCGGAGCGCTCGGGATGAAACTGCACTCCGTGGAAGTTGCCGAGGCTCACGCAGGCGCTGAACGGCGCTCCGTAGCGGCAGCTCGCGACCGTGGAGTCGCTCACCGGCAGTGCATAGCTGTGCACGAAGTAGGCGTAATCCCCCTCCTTCAGTCCCTCGAGCAGAGGCGAGCGGCGCTCGATACTGAGCGTGTTCCAGCCCATGTGCGGCACCGGGCGCCCCGGCGCCTGCTCGAGTCGCACCGCCACCCCGGGGATGACGCCGAGGCACGGCGTATCGCCTTCCTCGGAGGCCTGAAAGAGCAACTGCATCCCGAGACAAATCCCGAGCACGGGCTGAGTCAGGTCCGGGAGGACCTCATCCAACCCGTGGCGTCGCAGCCGCGCCATGGCGTCCGCCGCCGCGCCGACGCCCGGCAGGATGACGTGCGTGGCCTCGCGGATGCGTTTCGCATCCGAAGACAGGTGCGAGGGCTCGTGCAGCCGCTCGAGGGCGAATTGGAGCGAGGCGATGTTGGCGCCGCCCGAGGCCACGATGACGATATCGCGCGCGCTCACAGCACCCCCTTGGTGCTCGGCAACTCGCTGCCCTCGCGGCGAAACGCCTGCCGCAGGCTTCGCCCGACGCCCTTGAAGCAGGACTCGATCATGTGGTGCGTATTCTCGCCGCGCACCTGCAGATGAAGCGCTGCACCGAGGCTTTGCGCGAGCGAGCGGAAGAAATGCGGCACGAGCTCCGTGGGCATCTCGCCGATGCGCTCCCGCTCGAAGCGCCCCTCCCACACGAAGTAGGGACGTCCCGACAGGTCAAGCGCCACACGAGCCTCCGCCTCGTCCATCGCGAGCACGAAGCCGTAGCGAGCGATCCCCTGCTTGTCGCCCAAGGCCTCGCGCAGCGCCTCCCCCAGGGCGAGCGCGCAATCCTCAACGGTGTGATGCTCGTCGACATGCAGGTCCCCCGTACAGGTGAGCTCGAGGGCGAAACCGCCGTGCCTGGCGATCTGCTCCAGCATGTGGTCGAAGAAGCCCAGGCCCGTGGAGATGCGGCAGGGCCCCTCGCGCGCGAGATCGAGCTCGATCGAGATCTCGGTCTCCTTGGTCTTGCGGTGCACGTGTGCGCGCCGTGCGGTGCTCAGGATCCGCGCGCTGACGGCCGGCCAGCTCTCATCGCTCGAGCCTCCCAGACGAAGGCGCAGCCCTTCGATACCCAGGTTGCGCGCGAATTCGAGATCCGTATCGCGATCGCCGATCATGTAGCTGCGCCTGGCATCGATCGGATGCGCGCGCAGATACTCCTCTACCAGGCCCGCCTTGGGCTTGCGGCAAGCACACTCCTCGTGCTTGAAGTGCGGGCAGATGAAGATCGCCTCGAAGTGGATTCCCTGGGAGGCGAATAGCTCGAGCACGAAGGCGTGCGCGCGCTCGAAGGCATCCCGCGGCAAGCTCGCCGTGCCGAGGCCGTCCTGATTGCTGACCATCACGAGGTCGAAGCCGGCGCGCCTGAGCTCGAGGAGGGCGGGAATGACGCCCGGCATCAGGCGAACCTTCTCGAGGCGGTCGACCTGCTCATCCGGCGGCTCCTCGATCAAGGTGCCGTCGCGATCCAGGAACAGGACTCGCCTTGCGCTCATGGGGCCTGAACGCTCGCGAGCAGCGCGTCGTTCTCGCTGCGCGTGCCCACCGTGATGCGCAGCGAATTCGGCAATGCCGGGTGCGAACGCATATCGCGCACGATCGTGCCGCCCGCCAGCCCCAAGCGCAGGAACCGATCGGCGTCAGAGCAGTCGATGAGCAGGAAATTCGCATCACTTGGCCATACCTTCTCCACCAGCGGCGTTCGCAGGAGCCCTCGGCGCAAGTACTCCCGCTCCTCGAGCAATGCCTCGATCCGCGCTCGCCCCGCCGCAAGCTCTTGGGGCTCGAGGGCGCGCAACGCCGCCTCGATAGTCGGCTGCGCGAGCGAGTAGGGCGGAATGACTCGCCGTGCGAGCTCGATGAGCTCGGGGGGACCCAAGAGCGCGCCGATGCGAGCGCCGGCCAGGGCATGAGCCTTCGAGAGCGTGCGCAGAATGGCGAGGGTGGAGTAGCGCGTGAGCCATGAGCTCAAGCTCGCGCGGCGCGACCATTCGATGTAGGCCTCGTCGATCACGACCATCGCCTTGCCGTCGAGCGCGCTGCACACCGCCTCGAGTGCCTCGGGGCTCAACGAGTTGCCGGTGGGGTTGTTGGGCGAGCAAAGGTAGACGATCTTCACGTTCGGCCGCCACACGCTCAAGATGCGCTCGACATCGAGCGCCCAGCCTCGCGCGCGATCGAGAGGGACCTCGATCACGCCGGCCCCCTGAATCTGCGCAGCCACTTGATACATGCCGAAGCACGGCGTCGATTGCAAGATCGCATCGCTTCCGGCCTTGAGGTAAATGCGCGACAGCACATCGATGGCCTCATCGCTCCCGCGGGCGACGAGAAGCGAGGCGGCGGCGACAGCGTAGAGGCGGGAGAGGCGCTCGATGAGCGCCTCGGGCTGCGGCTCCGGATAGCGGTTGAGGCCGGCCGCGGTGAGATCGCCCTGCGGCCGCCATGGCACCTCGTTGGCATGCAGCCGGGTGAGGGTCGGGAACCACGCGGCGTGCGAATACGGCTTGACCCGCAGAATGTCCGGCCGCGCGAGGGCAAGAACGGGGTTCACTCGCGTCGCTCCCCGAGCGCCGCCAGGCGGATGCTCACCGCCGCGGCGTGTCCGTCCAGGCCTTCGAGGCGCGCCAGGGTTCGAGCCGTGTCGCCCAGGCTCTCGAGCCCCTTCGGGGTGAGCTCCTGTATCGTGATGCGCTTCTGGAAGTCCTCGACCGACAGACCGCTGTAGGCCTTGGCATAGCCGTAGGTCGGCAGGGTGTGATTCGGCCCGTTGCAGTAGTCGCCCATCGATTCCGGCGACCATCCGCCCAGGAATACGGCGCCAGCGCAGTGGATGTGCGCAAGCCACCGCCGAGGCTCGCGGATCTCCACGAGTAGGTGCTCTGGCGCGTATTCGTTCGCGACCTCGAAAGCCGTCTCGAGCGAGTCCACGATCAGAAGACGCATCGCGCTCACCGACGCCTCGAGAATCTGCGTGCGCGACAGGGCACGCATCTGACGCTGGACCTCCCGCGCGGCGAGATCGGCGAGGGCGGCGCAGGGCGTCACCAGCAGCGCCTGCGCCTCCGGGCCGTGCTCGGCCTGGGCGAGGAGGTCGGCGGCGACGAAGTCGGCGCGCGCGCTCTCATCGGCGATCACCATGACTTCGGAAACACCGGCGGGCAGATCCGCTGCGGCGCCCCTCGGGTCGTTCGCGACCAACATCTTGGCCGCCGTCACCCAGGCATTGCCCGGACCGAACAGCTTGTCGCATTTCGGAATCGTAGCCGTGCCGTAGGCCATCGCGGCAATCGCTTGCGCGCCGCCCACCTTGAAGACTTGCTCGACCCCGGCCTTGCGCGCCACCGCGAGCACCGCGGGAGCCGCGGCGCCGCGGCGGTTCGGCGCCGTGCACATGATGCGCACCGGGCAGCCGGCGATCGCCGCGGGAACGGCCAGCATGATCGCGGTCGAGGGGAGCGGTGCCGAGCCCGCGGGTACGTACAGTCCGACGGCCCGCACCGGCACGCTGATCCGCTCGCACAGCACACCCGGTGCCGTCTCCAGGCGGATCGGGGCGGTGCGCTGAGCCGCATGAAACTTGCGCACCGTCTGGATGGCCGCATCGAGCGCGGCGTGCTCTGCATCGCTCAGGCTGCGCTCGGCCTCGTCGAACTCGCGCTCCGACACGGCGAGCTGCGAGATCCGTACGCCGTCGAATCGATGGGTGAATTCGGCGATCGCCTCATCGCCGTGCTCGCGCACCGACTCGATGATCTCGCGGGCCTCTCGCGCGAGCCGGTCCGCATCGTGCAGTGCGGGCCGCTCGAGGGCCGCGCGGCGCTCCGACTTCGACAGCGATTTCCAGTCGAGGATGTGCATGGCGGCTCCTCAGGCGAGCATCTTCTCGACCGGCAGCACCAGCACCGAGGTGGCGCCCGCGCCCTTGAGCTGCTCGAGCGTCTCCCAGAACACGCTCTCGCGGCATACCGCGTGGACGGCGACGCGGTCGCCCAAGCCCTCGAGAGGAATGACGGTTGGAGCCTCGCTTCCGGGCAGGAGCTTCGCGACGGCGGGCAAGGAGGAGCGGGAGACGTGCAACATGATGTACTTGCTGCCTTTCACCTGCTCGACACCATCGATGCGCATGAGCAGACGCCGTGTCCAGTCCTGCTTTTCGGCCGGTATCGGGACCGGCGTGCGGATGAGCACCGCCTGACTCTCGAGCACCGTCTCGGCCTGACGCAGGTGATTCGCCGCGAGCGTGGAGCCGGTGGAAACCAAATCGCAAATCAGATCGGCGCGCCCGAGGCGCGGGGCGATCTCGACCGAGCCGGACAGGACGACCACCTCGGCCCGCACGCCCCGCTCGGCGAGAAAGCGCCCGAGGGTGTGAGGATAGGTCGTCGCGATGCGCCTGCCCTCGAGGGACTCGGCGCCGCGATAGACGAATCCGTCGGGGACCGCGATGCAGAGCTTGCAGCGGCCGAAGTCGAGCGGCTGCACGATCTCGAACAACGGTGATAGGCCGCGCGCCGCGAAGCTCAAACGCTTCTCCTCGACGACATTCAAGCCGACCAGTCCCAGATCGCAGACGTCCTCTTGCACGAGATCCGGGATGTCGTCGTCGCGAACGAAGAGTACATCGAGAGGCATGTTCTCCCCGTAGCACATGAGCTGATCCTTGCCGCGCGCGTACTTGAGCCCGCAGCGCGACAGCAGGTCGAGCGAGGAATCGGTGAGCCGGCCGCTCTTCTGCACCGCGATCTTGAGCCTAACGGGCTCGTTGGGGTTCGGCGCGCTCATCATGCGTGGGCCTTCAGCCGATCGGTCACGGCTCGATAGCCGCCGTTACCCGAGGTGAGGTAGCGCGCAACGCGTCCGATCGTCGTGACGCTCACGCCGGTCTGCCTGTGGATATCGCGATAGGGAAGGCCGCGCTCGAGGAGCTCGACCACGGCCCACCGGTCGGCCATCGCCTGAAGCTCGGTCGGAGTGCACAGATCGCGAAAGAAGCTGCGGCACTCATCGAGGCCGCGCAATGCGAGGATCGCCGTGTAGAGCGAGCGCTCATGCTCGCGTTCCTGGCGTAAGGTGACGGGGCGGTTGGTCTTCATGAGGGGCTCGGGTGCGTCACAGGGTCCTTGGCTCGTACTAATGTATTAATGCGATAGTACATTAATACATGATCGCGTGCGCCGCAAGTCGCGAGCACTTGACGCAGGCGGCCCTGCCCGCATAATATTCCTGGGCTCATCTAGACCGGCTGAGGGAAAGGCCCTTAGAAGCCGGGGCAACCACCGACAAGGCCCTTGCAAAGGACCTCGAGGAACGGTGCCAACTCCTGCGGAGCTCGTCCGGGCTCCGATAGATGAGCGGCGAGCCCTCGATCGCGAGAGCGACGAGGGGCCGAAGAGCGGCGGCGCTCCCTCAGGGGTTATGTCAACCTGAGGAGTCGAGCGAAAGGTGCCGAAAAAATCCCGCTACAAGCCAGGCAATCGCGCAGCGCGCCCGCGCGGCCGAGATTTGCTCGTGCGCGAGGAGGTGCTGAGGCTCCCCGCTCCGTGGCGGCTACATCACGGCGACGAGCTGCCGAACGCGCACATCGCCTTTCGGGTCGAGGGGCCTGCGGACGCGCCCGTGATCGCCGTGATGGGCGGGATTTCCGCGCATCGCATCGTGTGCGGCGCGGAGGGCTGGTGGCCGGAGCTCGTGGGTCCCGGACACGGGATCGACACCCGGCAATTCCGCGTGCTCGGAATCGACTATCTGGGGGGGCGTGGGCAGAGCTCGACGCCGGCGCCGGGCGGGAAATTTCCGCCGTTGAGCTCCTACGACCAGGCCGAGGCCTTGCATCACATCGTGGAGCATCTCGAGCTAGGGTCGTTGCACGCCATCGTCGGCGCCTCCTACGGCGGCATGGTCGCGCTCTCATTCGCCGAGCGTCACGGCGCACTCGTCGGGCGAATCGTGGTGTTGAGCGCGGCCGACAAGTCGCAGGTTCTGTCGACCGCGTGGCGCAGCGTGCAGCGGCAGATCGTGCGCGAGGCGATCGCGCGCGGCGACGGCCCGTCGGGACTCAAGCTCGCGCGTGCGCTCGCGATGGCGACCTACCGCAGCAGCGTGGAATTCGAGCTGCGCTTCGGCGGCGCCCCGGTGCGCGATGCGGACCGGTTCCGCTTTCCGGTCGAGGACTATCTGTTTGCACGCGGCGACGACTACGTGCGTAAGTACCGCGCGGAGACCTTCCTCTGCTTGAGCGAGTCGATCGATCTGCACCGGATGGATGCGACCCTGGTGCGCACTCCGGCCACGCTCATCGCCGTGCGCGAGGATCAGCTGGTGCCCTTCGGCGACATGCAGGCCCTCGCAGCGCGCCTGAACGGGCCGCGAGAGCTCATCGAGATCAATTCCATCTTCGGCCACGATGCGTTCTTGAAGGAGGGCGCAGCGCTCACGCCGATCATCAAACGAGCCGTTACCGAGCCACTCATATGACGAGCAAGCAAAAACGCCAGAAGTCCCTCGCCACCCGCGCGGTGCGCGCAGGAATCGAATCCGATGTCGAGCACGGCTCGGTCGTGCCGCCCATCTATTTATCGACGAATTTTGCCTACGAGGCTTACCGCAAGCCCCGCAAATACGATTACACCCGCTCGGGCAACCCGACGCGCGATCAGCTCGGCTGCGCGCTCGCGGAACTGGAGGGTGGGGCGGGTGCAGTGGTGACCTCGACGGGGCTCGCGGCGGTCACGCTCATCCTTGCGACCCTTCCCCAGCGTGCGCGCGTGCTCGCGCCCCACGACTGCTATGGCGGAACCTACCGGCTGCTCGCGGCCTTGAATGAGCAGGGCAAGCTCGTGGTCGATTTCGTCGATCAGACCGACGCGCTCGCTCTCGAGGCTGCGCTCGGCGCCAAGCCCGATCTCACGTGGATCGAGACACCGAGCAATCCGCTGCTGCGGATCGTCGACATCGCCAAGGTCGCCGCGACGGCGCATGCGCTAGGGTCGCTCGTGGTCGCGGACAATACCTTCCTCTCGCCGCTCTGGCAGCGGCCGCTCGCGTTGGGCGCCGACCTCGTGATGCATTCGACCACGAAGTACCTGAACGGCCACAGCGACGTGGTCGGGGGCGCAGTCGTCGCCGCCACCAGCGAGCTCACGGAGAGCCTGGTGTGGTGGGCGAATGCGATCGGCGTCACCGGCGCTCCGTTCGACAGCTTCCTCACGCTGCGAGGCGTGAGGAGCCTGCACGCGCGCATGCGTGTGCATGCCGAGAATGCCGCTGCCGTGGTCGAGCTTCTGGGCAACCATCCGTCCGTGCTCAAGCTCCACTATCCGGGGCTTCGTGACCATCCCGGCCACGACATCGCGCGTCGCCAGCAGTCGAGCTTCGGGGCGATGCTGAGCTTCGAGCTCGCCGGCGGCGAGCCGGCCGTGGCGGCGTTCTTGGACGGGCTCGAATGCTTCACGCTCGCCGAGTCCCTGGGCGGGGTCGAGAGCCTCATCTCGCATCCCGCGAGCATGACGCATGCCGGGATGGAGGAATCGGCACGGCTTCGCGCGGGGATCGGTCCGGGCTTACTGCGTGTGTCGATCGGGATCGAGGACGCCGCCGACCTCGTGGCGGATCTCGCAGCGGGTCTCGAGCGGGCCGCTAGAGCGCAGCCAGAACCGCATCTGCGGCGGCACGCGTCGTGACGGCGGGCTTGCCGGCCGTGGCGAGGTCCGCGGTCAGAACTCCCGCCGCGACCGCCTTCGAGACCGCCTCTTCGAGGCGTCGCGCCTCGCTCTCGAGCTTCAGCGCATGTCGCAAAAGGAGCGCCGCGCTCAAGATCGCCGCGTAGGGATTCGCGATGCCGCGCCCGGCGATGTCGGGCGCGGACCCGTGAATGGGCTCGAACAGCCCTCCGCGCCCCGAAGCGCCGAGCGAGGCCGAGGGCAGGAGGCCCATCGAGCCTGCGAGCATCGACGCCTCGTCGGTCAAGATGTCCCCGAACATGTTCTCGGTGACGATGACATCGAAGTCGCGCGGCCGCCGGATGAGATGCATCGCGGCCGAGTCCACCAGCATGTGCTCGAAGGCGACATCGGAGAATTCGCTCTTCAGGATGCGCTCGGCGACCGAGCGCCACAGCCGCGATGTCTCGAGCACATTGGCCTTGTCGACCGAGGTGAGCTTGCGCCGCCGTTGGCGCGCGAGAGCGGCCGCGACGCGCACCACGCGCTCGATCTCGCCCGCGCTGTAGCGACACACATCGATGGCCTCCGTGAGGCTTCGCTGCTTGTCGCCGAAATAGATGCCGCCGGTGAGCTCGCGCACGACCATGATGTCGACGCCTCGGAGGAGCTCGGACTTGATCGGCGAGGCATCGAGCACTGCCGGATGCGGCACGACGGGACGCAGATTCGCGAATAATCCGAGCTCCTTGCGCAGCCGCAAGATACCTTGCTCAGGACGCACCTTGGCGTTCGGATCCGACCATTTGGGACCGCCCACGGCACCCAACAGCACGGCGTCGGCGCGGCGGCAGAGCTCGAGCGTGACATTCGGCAATGCCTCCCCCGTCGCATCGATGGCGGCACCGCCCAACAGCCCTTCCTCGAAGGAAAACGCGTGGCCGCAACGCTCCGCCACCCGCCCGAGCGCTCGCACGGCCTCCCGGGTGACCTCGACACCGATTCCGTCACCGGCGAGCACGGCGATCAGTGCGTGCAATCAAATGCTCCGCGAGCGCGAGGCTGGGTCCGTTCGAGCCTCGTAGCGCTCGATTTCGCTCGCCTTGCTCAACAGAAACCCGAGCTCGTCAACCCCGTTGAGCAGACAATGACGCGCGAAGGGCTCGATGGGAAAGTTGACCGAGACACCGGTCGGCAGAGTAAGTTGCGTGGTCTCGAGATCGATCGTGACCGAAGAGCCGGGATGCGCGATGAGCCACGCGGCAGTCGGCTCGTCCACCGTCACGGGAAGCAACCCGTTCTTCAAGGCATTGCTACGAAAGATGTCTGCGATCTCGGTGCTTATCACTGCGCGAAAGCCATAATCGACGAGAGCCCAGGGCGCATGCTCGCG
>Ga0187784_10003061_pt1 | contig 13494 bp, 11 predicted proteins | sample 1015_SJ02_MP15_2_FD_132964 | JGI IMG/M metagenome (GOLD analysis project Ga0187784, IMG submission 132964) | Tropical peat soil microbial communities from peatlands in Department of Meta, Colombia - 1015_SJ02_MP15_20_MG | ecosystem: Environmental > Terrestrial > Soil > Wetlands > Peat | place...
AGTCGGCAGTCGGCAGTCGGCAGTCGGCGGTGGGCGGTCGGCGGTCGGCAGTAAACAGTGAGCGGCAAAGAGCAAGCAGTAAACCGCAAGCACTGCGCAATTCATAATTCTCTATTACTCACTATTCCTCTTACACCTGAGTGGTCATGGCGAAGCGGCACCCATAGAAGTGAAACTCAAGACGTCACCCCCGCGAAAGCGGGGGTCCATATCCGGGAGGAACTGGATTCCCGCTTTCGCGGGAATGACGTGACTTTCGACGAAGACCTGGCCCCTGACACCTGCCATCCGAGACGTGAAACCTGAAACCCGACACCTGACACCCGACACCTGACACCTGATACCTGGCACCTGCTAAAAGCCCAGGGCGACACAAAGGGCCGCCACGTCACCAATGCGTTCCTCAAGCGCTGCGGGGACGATTTCGCAGCTTGCCGCGGCAGGGGCAAGCGCTTCGCGCCGCATGACGGCTCGAGCCGGCTCGAGCAGCAAGTCGCCCAGCCGCATGGCAAGGCCCCCGATCACGATTCTTTCCGGGTTCAGCAAGTCAACGAGAATGGCCAGCACCGCACCCAGCCGCCGCCCGGTGGCGCGAATGATCTTAGCGGCAATGCGGTCTCCCCTGTGCGCGGCCAAGCCCACATCGCGCGCAGTCAGCCCCTTGCCTGACTGAAGAAGCCTGGTGAGCGTGGTTTTTTGCTTGTTCTTTGCGGCCCTGGCAACCGCCTGGGCAGCCCAACGGGCTATGCCTCCACCACTCGCCCAGCCTTCCGCGGAGCCCGCTTTGTTATGTCCAACCGGTCCGGTCCGTGTCAGGCGGATGTGGCCGACTTCCCCCGCCAAGTCGTTCGTGCCGTGGTAAAGACGGCCATCCGTGATGATGCCCGCGCCTAGGCCCGTTCCCATGGTTAGGAAGACCATATTCTGTGTTCCCTGGCCGGCGCCAAAGCGGTGCTCCGCTACGGCACCGGCGTTGGCGTCATTCTCGACTTGGCACTCTGCCCCAAATTCTTTTTCCATAACTGCTTTGATGGGGACGTTATCCCAGGTGGGAAGATTAGGGGGCGATTGGATAATGCCCTTGATTCGGTCCAGCGGGCCGCCGCAACTCACGCCTATGCGCTTGATGGCGGACCGCGCGAGTTGTCGGTCAGCCAGTAGAACGCGAATCCCTTCCTTGACCAGCTTAAGAGCGCGATCCGCGCCTTTGGCCGGAAGAGTAGCGAATTCCGTTCGGCCCAGAACCACTGGCGGGTCCGCGGATATTACGATGGCTGTCTTCGTTCCACCTACATCTATCCCTATCCAGACATTTTCATTCATGATAACCTTTCGAAAACTGGGGGTGAAAAAATGAATCGAGCAATGCGCGTTTTACTTCCTATCATACTCGCAGGTTTGTGGCCTCTGAGCAACTACGGCCGCGCGCAAGAAACGACACACGGCTGGGCCTCCCTCGATCCCCTCATAGGCGACTGGGTGGGAGAAGGCGGAGGGCAACCTGGCCAAGGAGCCGGCGAGTTCTCATTTCACCCTGATCTTCAGAACCGCATTTTGGTGCGCAAGAATTATGCGGCCTATCCGGCCACCAAAGACCGTCCAGCCTTCACCCATGACGATCTGACAGTCATATATCGAGAGTCGGATAATGCGCCGCTCAAAGCCATTTACTTTGACAGCGAAGGGCACGTAATCCACTATTCAGTCACAGCCTCCGCCGACCAGAAAAGGATCGAGTTTGTCAGCGACGTGTTGGCTTCCAGCCCCAGATTCCGGTTGACTTACGTAATGACCGGGAGCGATACCGTGACCATCAAGTTCGAGATCGCGCCGCCGGGCAAACCGGACTCCTTCTCCACTTATATTGAGGCAAAAGCAAAGCGTAAGTGACGACGTACCGCGGGCGCCTGGCTCTCCGTGAAGGTGTGAATTGGATTTCGGGTTCACGCAAAGGCGCCAAGCACGCAAAGACCGCAAAGGGGTTTAGATTGTAACCCTTTGATTTCCTTCGTGCGCTTTGCGCACTTTGCGTCTTTGCGCGAAACAGGCGGGCATTCACGAGATTAATTCACACCTTCCATGGGGCGGTTATCCCGCGGCGGCGGGCGAAACGCCCGCGCTACGCCAACAACTCTTCCAAGGTGACAAAAGTGAAGCCGGCTTTCACGGCCCCTTCGATGATGGCAGGCAGTGCCTCCACGGTGCTCGCGCGATCCACTCTTTCCGGGGGCAACGTTTGACGGCCATCGTGGAGCAGGATGATGGATCCTGGGCCGAGAGTCTTGAGTGTCTCGCGCACGATGCGGTCCGTGCCGAGCCTCCAATCGTATCCGGTGTCTGACCAGTTCACCAAACGTAGGCCCCGCTGCTCCAACACGGGATGAAGTCCCAGCCAACGCGCACCGAAGGGCGGTCGAAAGAACTTAGGACGCTTTCCCGTTACCTTTTCGATGGCCTGCTGGGTAAGGTCAATCTCGCGCGCAAAGAAAGCGCGGCTGCGGAAGTATGGATACACGTGGGAATAACTGTGGTTGCCAATAGTGTGGCCCTCCGCCTGGACGCGCCGCAGAATTTCTGGACTGCGCTCGACATTCTGGCCGCAGACGAAGAAGGTGGCCTTCACACCATGGCGGCGCAGAATGTCGAGAACTTGCTCCGTGTGGCCTGGGCAGGGGCCGTCGTCGAAGGTAAGGGCAATTCGCTGACCGGCGCCGGGCCCGCGCAAAATAGCCGGCGTGAACCATTGCAGGGTGGGAATACTCCACGCGAAGACATACAGGACAAACAAACCGCCCAGGCATATTGCGCAGATTAAGATTATCCAGATTCCAATCATCTCCTATCCTGGCACGTCACCCAACAATGATGGCGTGCAACCACCGGGCTTTCCCCGCGACTCGAACTTGGGTCGGTCTGATGTTGAATCGGAAAGGCCAAGTCTTTCCGCAAGTCAGGCGGCGGACCCGAGAGTCCTCGTTGACAGAGTCGAGCGTAATCTGGACAAACCCAGCCGTGGACCGCCGTTACAATTCGAGGTTTTCAGACAGACTCGTAAGGCGGCCTCCACATCAAACTAACTCGCGACCCCGGGCCCGGGGCCTCCTCAGAGACGACACAAAATTGTATCATCAATGTCGAAGGGAGAAAACGTTTGAGGCGCAACACGAGGAGCGCACGATTGTGGTTTGCGCGCGAGCCGGTGGGTGTATACTAGGCCCCACGGGAGGCCAAAATGGAAATCCGGCTTCCAGCCCAACATCGGATGATTTGTGCCTTGCTGATCTGGGCCTCTTTTGACTGTACTCTGGCCCCGCGCTCTCTTGCTTCGCCCCAGTCTGAGGTGACGTTCGGCACTGGAGAAAGGCTCTGGCTTCGTTTGGACAATACGATCAGCAGCAAGACGGCTCAAGCTGGTGACCGTGTGGAAGCCGAGCTCCTTACCCCGCGGACGGCGAAGGTCACACGAGTATTGGGCACCGTTGGGGCGGTTCGCGCGGCAAACAAGCCCCAACGAATTCCAGCTCGCCTGACACTGATCTTCACCCAGATCGTGTTCACGGATGGGCGCGCGGTTTCCATGGAGGGCTCGTTCGCGCTAGACGGCTGGGGAATGCAGAGCTATAGCTGGAAAGCTGCCACCTTCGCGGCAGCAGTTGGGATGGGGGTTTTGGGCGCGCTCATTGGTGGGGCCGCGAATGGGGCGAAAGGAGCGGGGGTTGGAGCCGCCGTAGGGGCGAGTCTGGTAGGGATATCGATGGCTTCTATACCAACGACCAGCTGGAAGGACGTACTTATCAAAATGGGCCGACCATTCCCAGTTGAACTCAAACATGATGTTCGTCTCCCCATCGTGCCTTAGCCCAAACCCAGATCGGGCATCGGATGCACTAGACGATCGGACACAACTCACGAGGGACGACTGACAACGGACGAAGGCCGACTACCCGCTGGGGAGGCGATTCTGAAGATACTCATTCTGACCTTGCCCCACGGCGCCGCGCATCAAAGGGCGTCGAAGGCGTTGCGCGCGGCGTTCCTGGAGATTCAGCCGGGCATCGCCGTAGACGTTGTGGAAGCTCTGGAGCGCTGCACGCCTTGGTTCCGCGCCTACTACAATTCCTATCAGATTCCATTGCGTTACTGGCCGAGCCTTTGGGGATGGATCGAAAGTGTGCAACACAAGTCTCGGTCGACTGGGCCAGGGTGGCTTTACCGCCGAGGGGCCCGGCCGCTTTTTCGTTTCATTCGTGATTTCGATCCCGATGTCGTGGTGGCCACGGAGGTCGGCCTGTGCGAGCTGGCCAGCCTGCACAAACGCGCCAGCTCGGCGCGGTTTCGGCTTGCAGCTTTAGAGCTGATGGATTTTAACCAAGCCTGGGTGCAGCCCGAAGTGGACCTGTACCTGTGCACTCACCCGGACCTCGCGGCCGAACTTGCCGCTGCCGGGGCGCCGTCATCCAAGATCGTGACCTCGGGACAGCCCCTCGATCCGATCTTCTCCCGCTTGCCCGAACGAGAAGGCGTGCGCGCTCGCCTGGGGGTTAATAACGATAGCCCGCTGCTCCTGGTGCTGTTCGGCGGCGCGGGCTTCGGGCACCCTCGCTTGATTCTGAGCGAATTGGGAAAGCTGCCACAGGCCTTGCAATTGGTTGTCATCACCGGGAGAAACATTCGGATGGAAAAGGAAGCTCGCGCCCTGTGTCGAGGCATTCCTCGCTCGAGAGTTTTAGGCTGGGTGGAAAACATGCACGAGTGGATGGTGGCGGCAGACCTCATGGTCAGCAAGCCTGGCGGGGCCACGCTGGCGGAAGGATTTGCCTGCGGCCTGCCCATGCTGGCCGTCGATCCCTTGCCAGGAAATGAACAACGCACCTGTCAATGGATTGAGAAATGGGGAAGCGGGTTGTGGATAAAGAGCCCCGCTGAGATTACCCCTGTCGTCGCGCGCCTGCTGGCCCGGCCGGAAGAATTGGAAAGCCTACGCGCCCGCGCCCGCGCGCTCGCCCGCCCTCGCGCGGCCTATGAGGCCGCGGCAGCGATCCTTAAACTGCGTTAGAAAGTGTACTCCCGTACCATTGCCGTACGCGTGGTTCTGATTCATATGTATCGTGGAGAATGCGATGGGAGGCTCCGAGTTCGAACGGGGGAGGGAATCGGACGAAAGCATTTTGCCGATAAAGGTGGTATGAGGCCAGTGCATTGGGGGATGCGCCCACGAGAAAGGGCCAGCAAGAAACGGATCCACTGTCAGCTTCTATGCGCTGGGCTGCTCTTGTGTCTCCAACCTGCCTCGGCGCTTGACTCCCACAAAAGCATCAAGCAGTACACGCACCAGGTGTGGAATGACAAAAACGGCCTACCTGAGAATGATGTGCAATCAATCCTGCAAACCGACGATGGATATATCTGGCTCGCGACTGAAGAGGGCTTAGTCCGCTTCGACGGGGTGCATTTTGCCGTTTTCGACCGCAAGAATACACCGCAGATCACTAATAACAATGTGCACACGCTGCTCCAGGATCCTCACGGGGGCCTGTGGATAGGTACTGAGAACGGGTTGCTCCAGCTAAAGGAAGGGAAATTTGCGCTGTATAGTGTGAAAGACGGCTTGCCCGACAACTATATAAAGCAGCTACGGGTGGATCCCGAGGGGGCTTTCTGGATCACCACCAATACAGGAATGAGCCTCTGGCAGAATGGCAGATTCGTAGCGGCGCCGGCCCCCGGCGCTAATTTGATAGCGAACGGATCCGAAATCTTGAAGGACCCGAACGGGGACCGCTGGATACGTACCACCACCGGCCTGACCTTGCGCCGGGCAGACGGCACCGAGAGGACGTATACTACCAAGGATGGGCTTTCCGATTCCCGCGTTACTGTGATCCATCGAGATCGTCGAGGGACCCTTTGGATCGGGACGGCTAGCGGCCTGAATCGTCTCGTCGGCGGGAGGATTTTCGTTTACTCCCTAGGCGCCAAGACCCCGCTCCCTCCCATCGCGCAGTTGTGCGAAGACCGCGATGGTAATTTATGGATAGGAACCGGAGGATCTGGTCTTTTTCGCCTGAGCCCAGAGGGGCTAACCAGCTTCTCTGTTGCGGACGGGCTGTCGAATGACTCTGTGCAGGTCATTTATGAGGACCGTGACGGCAACCTGTGGGTGGGTACCAACGGAGGCGGGGCGGACGAGTTCCGCGACGGTGTGTTTACCACGTACAGCAAAGCGGAAGGCCTCACCAGCGACTCCGTCTGGACAGTGATGGAGGGTGGTGACGGCAGCATCTGGGTCGGCACCCAGGGGCACGGACTGAATCGCCTGAAGGACGGCAGGGTGACGGTCTACCCGACCTATCGAGGTTTCAGTAACGACAGCGTCAACTGTCTTCTCCAAACCAGAGATGGCACTCTTTGGATCGGCAAGGACGAAGGTGTAAACCAACTCCGGGACGGAAAGGTGCTAGGGCGGCCGGCGGTACCGCCATTGCCCCGCGAGCGTGTCAGCGTCATGCGCGAAGATTCCAGCGGCGCTCTCTGGTTTGGCACGGCGGCGGCGGGGCTGTTTCGGCTAAAAGACGGCAGAGTCACGTCCTACACCGCCGCAGACGGCTTGGCCAGCAACCAGATCCGGAACATAGTTCAATCGAGGGATGGCACGCTGTGGGTCGGGACTTCAGCAGGACTCAGCCACCTCCAAGAGGGCAAAGTTCGTAGCTACACCACCCGGGACGGGCTTCCCAGTGATGAGGTTCTCGGCCTCTACGAAGACGGTGATGGCATTTTGTGGATCGGGGGAACGGGTGGCTTGAGCCGCTTCAAGGATGGGAAGTTCACTACCTACACTGAGCGCGATGGTTTGTTCAACAATGTGGCGTGGGCGATTCTGGAAGACGACCGCGGCTACTTGTGGATGTCGTCCAATAAGGGCGTCTCGCGAGTCAGCCGGCGGGAACTGAATGAGTTCGCCGAAGGCAAAGTCAAGTCGGTGATGGCCATCGCCTATGGGATGGAAGACGGAATGAGAAGTGCCGAGTGCAACGGGGGCGTTTCGCCCTCGGCCTGGAAGGACCACCGCGGGAATCTCTGGTTTGCGACTGAGGAAGGGGCGACGCGGGTCGATCCCCACCAAGTTTCCCGCAACCGCGCGCCTTTCCGGGTGCGGATCGAAGAGGTTCTGGTCGGCAAGTCAGCGGTGGATGCGCTGCATGGGGGGAGAGTTCCGCCGGGAAGGCATGAATTGGAGTTTCACTACACGGCTCCCAGTTTCGGAGCCGCCCAGGGAATCCATTTCAGATACCGCTTGGAGGGGTTTGATCAGGAATGGGTAGAGGCCGATACGCGGAGAGCGGCTTACTACACTAATATTCCCCCAGGACCGTATCGCTTCCGGGTGAGGGCCACCAACGCGGACGGAGTAGAAAGTGAGAACGAAGCCTCGGTTGAGTTATACCTTGCACCGCACCTTTACCAGACCCCTTGGTTCTATGCGTTGTGCATCCTGGCCGCCGCCGGCGTCGTAATCAGTGTTTTTCGGCTCCGCGTCCGCAGCCTGCGCGCCCGGCAGCAAGAGCTGGAAACAAGAGTGGCCGAGCGCACGGAAGAGCTGGAACGGGAGGTGCTGGAAAGAAAGCGGGCGGAAGAGGTTGCCGCAGCGGCCAACCGGGCCAAGAGCGAGTTCCTGGCCAATATGAGCCACGAGATTCGCACTCCCATGAACGGCGTTATGGGCATGACAGAGCTGGCACTGGAGACCGAGTTGACCGATGAGCAGCGCGAATACATCGGGATGGTCAAAGCCTCGGCAGATGCTTTGCTCACGGTCATTAACGACATTCTGGACTTCTCCAAGATCGAGGCCGGCAAACTCGACCTCGATCCTATCTCGTTTAAGTTACGCGACTGTCTGGCCCAAACCATGAGGACCTTAGCTTGGCGCGCCCAGGAGAAAGGGCTGGAAATCACTTGTGATATCGGACCCGAAGTGCCGGACGAAGTGATCGCTGACCCTACTCGCCTGCGGCAAATCATCGTCAATCTTCTAGGCAACGCCATCAAGTTCACCGAGCGGGGCGAAGTCGGGCTGGAGGCTGCCTTGGAGTCGAGAACGGGCGGGCAGGCTCAATTGCATTTCGTCATCCGTGACACCGGCATGGGTATCGCCCCTGAAAAACAGAAACTTGTCTTCGAGGCTTTCTCGCAAGCTGACAGTTCGACAGCGCGAAGGTTCGGGGGCACCGGACTGGGGCTGAGCATCTCCTTGCGACTGGTGAGCATGATGGGCGGTCGCATGTGGGTGGAGAGTGAGCTGGGGAAAGGCAGTCGTTTCCATTTCACGGTCCCGGTCGAGACGGCCAGTGCCGGCGAGGCGAAAGAACCTCCGGAGCGGGTCCAGTTAGCCGGGCTTCCGGTGCTCATCGTTGATGACAATCTGACCAACCGCCGCATTTTGGGAGAGATGCTGCGCCACTGGGGCATGCGGCCGGTGCCGGCGGCAAGTGGCGCCGAAGCAATAACGATGCTCCAAGAAGCCGATCGCGCCGGCGCCGGCTTTGCCCTGTTGCTGGTGGACGCGCAGATGCCTGACATGGACGGCTTCACGCTCGTTCAACGCGTCCGTCAGCAAACCGACTTGCGTAAGACGACCATCATGATGCTCACTTCCGTGGGACAACGAGGCGACGCGGTGCGCTGCCGGGAGTTGGGCATCGCCGCCTACCTGGTCAAACCCATCGCCCAGTCGCTGCTCTTGGACGCCATACTGAATGTTATGGGGACGAAGGATCAACCGGCCCCCGAAGTTCCATTAATTACCCGCCACTCTTTGCGCGAAGCCCGACAAAACCTGCACGTCCTGCTGGCCGAAGATAATCTCGTCAACCAGGTACTGGCGTCTCGGCTTCTGGAAAAACAGGGTCATACCGTGGTCGCGGCGCGCAATGGGCGGGAGGCTCTGGAGGAGCTGGAAAAGCAGAAGTTCGACTTGGTCATCATGGACGTGTCCATGCCGGAGATGGATGGATTTGAGGCCGCCGCGGCAATTCGTCTGAAGGAAACAGCTACGGGATCTCATATTCCCATCATCGCCATGACGGCCCACGCTATGAAAGGCGATCGCGAACGATGCCTCGCGGCCGGTATGGACGCCTACGTATCCAAACCCATTCAAGCCACTGAGCTCTACCACGCCATCAAAAAGGCACTCCTCGTGCCTCCATCCGTCTCTAGATGATTGACGATTCGCCGCCAAGCTTGGAGACCAGTTCCCGCATGCGCCATGGCCATTGGCGGGTGCCTATCCCGAGAGAGAGCAGGTAACGCGGGCCGCCGTTTCTGCGGTCCGCGGTTCTTCTCTATTCATCACTTCCATGTGGCGCATTCTAGCGCCTCGTCATGTCTCCGGCGCCCGCTTCTTTCGGGCCGACCCCACTTCGATTTATTGGCCGCGAGGACGATGTGGTGTTAGCTTAGTCTGGGGACGGTCGCTCGCTGGCGTTGCCAGCCCAGCGCGCAGGGGCAGGACCCCGGATGCTGTGCGAAAGGTCGACCGTTCGTTCGGAGACAAAACACCATGTCCAGGATACTTCCCGCTCTTCGCCGTGGGCTCGACTTCATACCGTCGCCGGAGGCTAACCGGCCGGGCCTGGTGCTCCGTGATCCGTTGCGTTACACGGATAAGGTCATTTTCGTTGCTCCGCCATGGACTGTAGGTTTGCGTTTCCTGGATGGAGAGCACACGGAACTTGATATGCAAGAGGCCCTTACGCGGGCGACGGGCGAGTTGGTCTTCAGTGACGCGGTACGGCAGTTTGAGGGCGCGTTGCGCGAGCAGGGCTTTCTAGAAACCGAAGAGTTTTACCGACTCCGGGATCAGAAGCAGGCAGAATTCCGGCAGCGGAGCGAACGCTTGCCGGTCCATGCAGGAGAGGCGTACCCGGTCGAGGCTTCGGAGGTGCGCAGCACATTCGAGAGATACTTCGCCGAGGTGACAGGACTGAGCGCGCTTTCCTCCAGCGCTATGGGGGTGGCTGCACCCCACGTCAGCCCAGAAGGCGGACGAAACTGTTATGCCGTGACCTACCGAGGGTTGGCCACTCTTCCCGGAGTGGCGGAACGCACGTTCGTGGTGTTGGGCACGTCGCATTATGGGGCGCCGGAAAAGTTCGGCCTCACGCGCAAGCCTTTTGTGACCCCGCTCGGCACCCTCCACGTCAATTTAGAACTGGCAGACTGGCTGGAGCGACACGGAGGCGAGGCCGTCGTCAGGGAAGACTACTGTTTCGCCATTGAGCATTCCATTGAATTTCAATGCGTGTTCCTGCAATACGCGCTAGGTTTCGACCTTAAGATTGTCCCAATCTTGTGCGGCCCCTTTGCTGAAAGCCTGCAAACAGGCCGTCCGCCGGAGTCTAATGCGGCGGTGGCGCGGTTCCTTGAGGCTTTGGAGGAGCTCGCCAAGTCACAGGCCGACCGATTATTTTGGGTGCTCGGTATTGATTTGGCACACGTCGGCCGTCGATACGGCGACGATTTCGCTGCGAGGGCCGACCAAGGGGCGATGGCAGCGGTGGCAGAACAGGATCGGCAGCGTCTGGAGTCACTTTGCGATGGCGAGCTTGACAAGTTCTTCGAGCTGGTAACGATGAACGGAGACGAATTGAAGTGGTGCGGCTACTCCCCGCTTTATACCTTTGCGAGAACACTTCCGAGGGCGCACGGACGGATCCTGCGATACGAGCAATGGAACATCGACCCCCCAGTCCGTCGTCAGTTTTGCCAGCTTGGAGTTCTCCATCCCTTCAGAAAGAGTCTCGTGACGCGAAGCAAGTCACGAAGCGCGGCTGTGCCCTTTATTTCCAGACGGGCGCTGCCAGCCAGTGCTGCGTTACGCATACGAATTCAGCCCGTGGAGCGGGGCGGCATAATATAGCCCAAGCCCTGGGCTACCATCTTTTGCCCTTAACGGGGCTTCCGGGGTGACCGTCGGAACGTTTGTTTACTCGACGAAATTCTAACTCACGCTACTGGCTGTTGGATCCGAGTTGGAAATAGAACTCCCGGGGACTCAACTCGGGGTAATCTCCGGTCAAGGCGAGGTGCTTCCGCAGGTCCATGCAGAGGTGGCATTTGGAGTGGTAGCCTGGGGCGGATTCTTGGTACCCACGCTCCCTGGCCAACGCGAGCAGGGCCTTTAGATCCTCCTCCATCAGGAGCCCGAGGGTGGGGAAGCGCGCCGTATCCACACCTTCCCTCAGCAGTTCGTCCAGCTTGCGGCAGTCGCCCAGGGTCACGCCGGCGCAAAAGCCCGGAACGTAGTTTCCGTAGTTATCAAAGTGGTTATGGAGTGGGCGCAGAAACGGCATCAGGCACGGCTCGCGGACGAACGCCTGCGCGCGGCGTAGCGGATAAATGGAGCGGAGAAATTCCTTGAGTTTGTAAGGCGCGCTTCCCATCACGAAGAATTCGGCGTGGCGCGCAAAATCTTTGGGGCTTTCCAATCTCAGATAGTCTTCAAAAGCCATCGTCCCCTGAATGCCCCACTCCAGGAAGCGCTGGAAGTAGGGCACTTGATAGACCATCGTGTTCTGGCCGAAGACCTCACGGCTGAGCCGCGTGGCCCGGACGGTCCTTTCAAACGGTACGTACTCCAAGTAGAAAGGATTCACCGAAATAAGTATTCCCCGCAGTCCCTTCCGTTTCAGGGTATCGAGTTTCTCCCGTGTGGAACGATCGTCCAGGCACCAGTAGGCGTTGGTCTCGACGAAGGTCGAGGGAATCCCGAGTTGCGTGGCCAGCTCCACGGCCCGGCAAAGCAGAGGAAAATTGAGGAAAGGTTCGCCACCGGTAAAGTGCAGCCCGTGGTTCAGCGAGGTGGTCTCCGGCCCATAGGGCGCCGGAAGGATCTTTCCCGCAAGCTGACTCAGGATCTGCTCCAGCATCTCCTCCGCCATCCAATCGGCGCTCCAGTGCGGCGAACAGGCGTACATGCAGTGACGGCAGGCGGAGGGACACTTGTAGGATAAAATCAGACCACCCGAGATCGGCTTCGGAATGGGCTTAATCATGCAATCTGATGCCCCTCCAATTCTGACCCACAGTAGCGTTTGCCTCCGACCTTCAGCTCGGCATCCCGCGTGCTGACCCCGCAAGGCGGGGTCAGCGCTACGAGGCGCGGTTCAGTGTACCACGTCCACACCAGCCTTCCGAGCATGACTGAGAGCGAACAAAAACAGTCGTGCTTCACTCCCCACCCCGCACAGCCCGGCCCTGCCCTTTGAGATGGGGGTAGTAGGCAGGGTCAATCCAAGATCTAAGACCTAGGGGTTGGGGCCTAGGGTCTGGAGGCTAGCAAAGGGCAGAAGGCCGCAGGCAAGGTCAATCCAAAATCTAAAATCTAGGGGCTGGGGGCCGGTGGCTGGGGAAGAACGGAGGGCGGCGCGGTCGCAAGCGCGTTGGCGGTTTGTGAAGCGGAGCCGCCCTCTGTTCGCTGGCGCGCTCTTCGGCAGGTACTGTATACTTTTTCGCGATGCCCTCGATCAAGGATGTTCCCGGCCCCTACAGGCTTTTCTTTTACAGCTTCGACTGCAATGAACCGATGCATATTCACGCACAACGTGAGAGAATGTTATGTAAGTTCTGGCTGGAGCCTGTGGAACTCGCGCGCAATCAGGGGTTCACGGAGCGGGAAGTCAACAGGGTTCGGCAGTTGATTGAGTCGAACCTGTCCAGAATTAGGAAGGCATGGGATGAGCACTGCAACCCTGACTGAGCCGCGCATTCTATCCGTGAATGTCACGCACGAGGCTATTGTCGCCCACCTCGCTGACGGCCGCGTGGTTAGTGTGCCGTTAGGGTGGTCCTGGCGCCTGACAGACGCCACGCCTGAGCAGCGAACGCATTGGGAGATCATCGGGGACGGCCAGGGGGTTCACTGGCCCGACGTCGATGAGGATATCAGCGTTGAGGGTATGCTGAGAGGTGTTCCGGCAAAACGGCCGTCGCGAACAGAAATGCGGATTCTCCTCGACGCAAGCTCCTTGATCGATGCTGAACACGGTAAGCCGGTCTCCATCAGCGAGCTCGATAAGATGTTGCGCGAACACCACGCGCGGTTGATCCTCACTTACACAAGCGTCAACGAGTTTGCTGCCCACTTCGAAAGGACCGGTGATCGCCCTGCCCTCCGCGGCCAGTTGCAAGAGGTGGAGCGTCTGCCGGTTGGGTACCTGCGCGAGGGCGGCATCGCGCTTGCAGAATTGAGGGAAGCTGTCAACGCGTTCAACGAAGGTCGCGAGTGCGTTTTGATCAATCCCTATGTGAAGCGATGGGATGAAACCCTTGTCCCGGAGGGAGCGTCGCCTGCCGAAATGCTGGTAAACCAGAGCCTTTATGATCTCGTCTCCATGGCTCTGTCAGGGGGAGATGCTATCCGTCGGACTAAGACGCGTTGGAAGGGGCCTCTAGGGGAACAGTTTGAGGACGACAGGAAACTTCCCGCCG
>Ga0187784_10003063_pt1 | contig 13493 bp, 11 predicted proteins | sample 1015_SJ02_MP15_2_FD_132964 | JGI IMG/M metagenome (GOLD analysis project Ga0187784, IMG submission 132964) | Tropical peat soil microbial communities from peatlands in Department of Meta, Colombia - 1015_SJ02_MP15_20_MG | ecosystem: Environmental > Terrestrial > Soil > Wetlands > Peat | place...
GACGCGCCTGCAATGTATTGCGCCCGCTCGGCCAACAGTTGCAGGGCAGCTTGCAACTCCCGGTCCGCCATTTCTGTCAGAGATGTTCTGGGATCGTCGGGCGCAGAAGGCAACAGCTGTTCCGCCGTCGACTCAGCAGTTCGCTTGGCTGGCTCGGGCGCGGCTGCCGTCGAGGCGTTGCTATCGAAGATGGAATAGCGGTCCAATCGTGTCCGCAAATTGCAGGAGCTATGGCTGGAGTTTCGCTCGGCACGCCGGGAGTGTCAAGCGAAAGCCGCGGACGAAGGTTGTATCCCTAAAGGCGGGTCTTTCGGGCCTTCCGCGGGCGAATGCCTTGCCCCGTGCTATGGCCTGGCGGCGTGGCTGTGCTGGTGGATGACAAACTCCCGCGGAAATGACACCGGCTTACGGGGTGAGCTCGAAGACGACGCCGTTGCCGTAGGCGCCGCCGGCGAAGGTGGTGCCGTAGATGTGGCCTTTGCCACCGAGGGTGACGCCCGCCACGGGCACTCCCCCGTCGGGACCGGAGAAAGTGTGCAGCACGGTGTACTTCCATTTGCCGTGGGGAAGCGGGGCCAGCTTGAAGACCACCCCGCCGCCGGAGCCGCCTGCGCTCGTAGTGCCATACAGGTTGCCGACTGCGTCTATTGCGATGCCGTTGGGGTTGAATCCATCAGCGTTTTGCGCGAAATCGTGGATCCTGGTCTCCTTCCAACCGCCGTGTCCGTCGGGGGTCAGTTTGTACACGGTGCCGCAATCATAATAACTAAAGCAGAGGTTATGCCCGCCGACCGGGGTGGCCCCGTAGAGGTTTCCCGCTGTGTCGAAGACCACTGCTGTGACGGGGTCGGTCCCGTCATACCTGTTCGCGCCGAAACTGCACAAAATGCGCTCCTCCCATGCGTCGCCGGAGGTGCGCGCCAGCTCGTACACCGTGCCCTCCCCATAGGCGCCGCCCTCTGACGTTGTGCCGTACAGGTTACCGGATTTGTCCCAGGTCAGGCCGGCAAAGGGGGCACGTCCATCATCGCCGCCAGCGAAGCTATGGAGGATCGTCTCCGTCCAGGCGTTCGAACCCGGCGAGAGCTCGTATGCTGTCCCGTCATATGACGGTCCGCCGCCGCCCGTGGTGCCGTAGAGGTCTCCTGCGGCGTCAAAGATCAGGTTGGAGTAGGGCTGGCAGCCGTCGTCGCCGTGGGAGCCGCCACTACAAAAGCTGTGTATCACGGTCTCAGTCCAGCCGTCGGGCTCGGGGGAGAGTTCAAAGGCAATGCCGTAGTCGTAGGTGCCGCCTCGGACTGTGGTGCCGTACAGGTTTCCGAGCGCATCAAGCGTCAGCGCGGCCTGGGGCCAGTACCCGTCCCCGCACGTGTAGCAGAAGCTGTGGAGTACGTGCTCGGCCCATCCCCCCCGGCCGCGCACAAGTTCAAACACCGTCCCTAGGCCATAGGCGCCGCCCACGAGGGTTGTGCCGTAAATGTTTCCCCTGGCGTCAACGGCCACCGGGGCCTCGGGCGCATAGCCATCGTTTCCCGCGCCAAAGGAGTGCAGAACTTTGTATTTCGGCCCGGCCCAGGCGCTGGGGGCCGACAACAGAACAATCGCGAGGCCGAGGAAGGGCAGGGCGGAGAAGAGCGACCAACGGCGCATATAGCTTCGCCTCCGCGGGGCGGCACGCCTCAAAGCCGCGGCTTGACGGCCCCGCCGTTGAGCTTATTATACGGCGAAGGCCGTGGAATATGCCGCTAAGAGTTTTGCGGCCCACCCGGGCTTCGAGTCGGACGAGGGCGGGTGGCGAAGCCCGTCGGCCCAACCACCCGCTAGGTCCTCTGCCTGCTTCATTTACTCGTCGGCTCACTGCCGGACGCCTCCATTTTCCTCACGTTGTCTTGTTGAGCAAAATTGTGGCCCAATTGACCGCTTGCCAAGGACGGGATTTGCACAAGCAAAGTCCATGCAGCCGTGTGCCGAACCGCCGCCGCAATCCCCGGCGGGGCGCGTTCAAGCGTATCATCCGGCATAGCGTGAGCGAATGGTTGCAGACTCGGCGGTTGTTCGTAATCATCTTTGCCCTCGGCCTGTTTGTCATGGCTTGCCGCAATGTAACCGACCCGGACGTTTGGTGGCACCTGAGGACGGGACAGATCATCCTGCAAACTCGCGACGTGCCGCACGCCGACCCCTACTCCTACACCCGCCGAGGTGTCCCTTGGATTGACCATGAATGGCTTTCGCAGGTCCTGATTTACCTCTTATTCCGAAGCGGCGGATGGATGGCGCTCACCGTGACTTTCGGTGCGGTGGTGGCCGCTGCCCTTCTGCTGGTGTTCGCGCGTTCGCCAGGGAAACCATACCTTGCCGCCGTGGGCACGCTGCTGGGAGCATTCGCCTCCGCGCCAAGTTGGGGCACCCGCCCGCAGATGATCACCTTTTTGCTGGCCAGTGTGGCTCTGCTGCTGCTGGAACGCTCCTGCAACCAGCCCCGGCGATTGTGGTGGATACCGCTTCTGGTCCTGTTATGGGCCAATCTACATGCCGGCTATGCGTTAGGGATCGGCCTTCTCCTGCTATTCGTGCTGGGAGACGCGCTCGACACCGCCTTCGGATTCAGTTCTTCGGGCGAACTGGTGAGGCGGCTTAAGACCTCGCTGCCGGTTCTGGGCTTCAGCCTGGCGGTGGTCGTCATCAACCCTTACGGTACGAAACTGTATGCGTACCCGTTGCAGACGCTCCATTCCCGCAGCATGCTGACCTACATCAGCGAATGGGTCTCGCCGGACTTTCACGAGGCCCGCTATGTTCCGCTGGCGCTCATGATCCTGGGGACGCTGGTCTTGCCTATGTTCTCCCCACGCCGCTTGCGGCCTCGCGAACTGGTGTTATTGTTGGCGGCTACCTACGCGGCTTTGCGCTCGGTCCGCCACATTCCGCTCTATGTACTGGTGGCCGCGCCGATTCTCAGCACCCTGCTCGATTCCTGGATCGCCCACTTCCGCCGGCAACTGCCAGCAGAAAAACCTCTGACTCGCCCGCGAATCGCCGGCCACGTGCTGCTCCTGGCAGCTTTTGCGGTATTTGTAGCCGCCCGACTGGCCTTTATCGCCTCCCGACAGCCTCAGGCGGAAGCCAGGCAGTTTCCGGTCGGGGCCGTTTCCTATCTTCGTGCCCAGCATCCGTCGGGAGCGATGCTGAACCACTATGATTGGGGCGGGTATTTCATTTGGCAGCTTCCCCAATATCCCGTCTACATCGACGGCCGGGCCGACGTATATGGCGACGCGCTGGAGGACGAGCGCTCCGCCCTTTACTGGATTCTGCGAAAGGACTGGCGGGAAGTGTTGGAACGGCGAGGAATCCGATTGGTTGTCTTGCCGCCCGATGCCCCGTTAGTGACGGCCCTGCAGCTGGTTGCAGGATGGAGGCAAGTTTACGCAGATGCCCAGGCGGCGATCCTGACCAGGCAACCCTGACGCCCCTCGCGGCGGGGTTAGGGGCAGCCTGCTCGTTCGTTTCGCACGCATTACGATGTGGGCGCGAGCGTCCCACCCGCCCCGATTTTTCTTCACCTCTAGCCCGATGATCTGAGAAACTATAGTCACCGCCGAGTACACATCCTGGCTTTGGGCGTGCATAATTTGCGCCAGAATAAGAAGAGGCAGAGGTATCATGGACTTGCAGGAGCAGAGCCAGGAGTATGATCGCCCTTGGATCCGCTCCAGGCGACGGCTAGTGGCTGCACCCCACAATGGGGGTAGGACGCGTAAGTGTGCCACCTCAGCGACGGGAGACAACATGATACAGATTTTGAGGAAACTCTGGACGGAAAGTGATGGGCAGGACATTGCCGAATACGCTGTGATGCTGGCAGTGATTCTGGTGATCGTGGTTGGCACGATCCGGCTGATCGGCACCAATGCCAACAATGCATTTTCCGCGGTCGCGAGCTCGATCCAACAATGAAGCAGTGCAGGGGCGCATCGACGAATCACCTTGGCGGTGGTGTGAACTGGGCCGCTCGCGGGCTCGTGCGCAGGCCTACGGCCTTTCAAGGAACTGGTAGATGAATCGCAATCGACTTTTGTTGGTCGGGGTTATCGCATTGGCGCTGGGCGCCTTCGCCAGCATGTTTGTTTACCGGCATTTGCAGTCGAAGGGTGCAGCTAAAGCCGAACCCGGTGAAGACGTCATTGTAGCCGCTGAGGATCTGCAGGTGGGCGCCAGGATTGAGGACAAAGACCTCAAGGTGGTTCACTTTCCCGCAGCCGATCTGCCCAGCGGGCGCTTCCATCTGAAAAACAAGCTGATCGGCCGCGGTGTGGTTTTGCCCATTGCCAAAGGCGAATTCATCCTGACCAGTAAAGTGGCGGGGGAAAACGCGGGCGCGGGCTTGCCAGCACTGATTCCGCCAGGAATGCGCGCCGTTTCCGTGCGGGTGAACGATACCAGTTCGGTGGCCGGCTTTGTTCTGCCCGGTACGCGGGTCGATGTTCTCCTCACCGGAAACCCGGAGGGCTCCAACGAGCAAGAGACCACCACGGTCCTGGAAAATGTGGCCGTCATTGCCAACGGCTCCAGACTGGAACGCAGCGCCAATGGCGAGCCCCAGATGGCCCCGGTGATCACCTTGCTGTTGTCGCCGGAGGATTCGGAGAAGATGACCTTGGCAAGCAACCAGGGCCACATCCAGTTAGCCTTGCGCAATCCCACTGACACCAAACAGTTGGAGGTAGCCGCTGCGAAAGCTCGTTCCCTGTACGGCGGGGCCGCACCCGAGCCGGCAGCGGCCAGCGCCAAAGCAAAGCCGAAGCGGGTGGTGTTGCCGCCATCTACTCCCATGCCAACGGTTTACACGATTGAGGTGTACAAGGGCGATAAGAAGGAAGAAACCAAGTTTTAGCAGGTGGACAATCCTGAGGGTATGAAGAAATGCTGATGTCCTCCAGGGCGAGGAAGATGGAAACCATAGTCGCAAAGATACCCACGGTTCTGCTGGGTTCGGTGCTGCTCAGTGTGGCAGTGTGGGCGCAGTCTCCTGACCAAAATCCGCCCGCACCAGCGCCTGTTCCTTCAGCAGAGCAGGCAGCCGCCCCGGCTCAGACAGCCAGCCAAGGGAGCGCGACCGGGCAAACTTCTTCTCCCGGCCCATCGGCTTCTGCGCAGGCGGCTTCCGAACCGGAGGCAACCGGCGCGGCGCCGTTGCGCGTCATGGTGGGCAAGTCGCTGCTGATCAACACCACCGAGCGCCTCAAGCGTATCTCAGTGACGGACCCCGCCGTGGCCGATGCCATCGTGGTCACCCCCACACAGATTCTCGTGCACGGCCGTTCTGCGGGCGAGGTGTCGCTGCTTATTTGGGACGAATTGGAGCGCTCCCGCAGCTTTGACCTGCGCGTCGATGTCGACGTTACATCTGCCTTGGAGGAAGAGCGGCGCGTGTTTCCCGACGAAGAGATCACCGTGACTCCGTCGCGGTCTGCGATTGTGCTTTCCGGACACGTCTCCACCGAAGATGTTGCCAAGCGTGCCGGCATGATCGCCGAAGCCTACTCCAAGAACGTGGTCAACGTGCTTACCTTCGGGCCGGTGGGCGCTCAGGAAGTGCTGCTCGAAGTCAAGTTTGCGGAAGTGGATCGCACAGCCAGCACCCAGCTTGGAATCAACATCTTTTCCACGGGCGCTGCCAACACCATCGGGACCACTACCACCGGGCAATTTGGCGGCGTAAGCGGCATCGGGTCCATTAACGATGCTTTCCCGAGGCCGAGTCCCGCTCCTTCGACTACCACCAGCGCCACGGTCACCAACCTACTGAATCTCTTCTTGTTTCGTCCGGACATCCATCTGGGCGCCGTGATCCAGGCTCTGCAGCAGAAGAACCTTTTGCAAATCCTGGCTGAGCCGAACCTGATCGCGGTTAATGGCAAGGAAGCCAGTTTTCTGGCCGGCGGCCAGTTCCCTTTCCCGGTAGTGCAGCCGGGAGCGGGATTCACCGCGGTGAGCATCCAGTTCAAGGACTTTGGGGTGAAGCTCCAGTTCACGCCTGTCATTATGCCCAACGGCAACATTCATCTGAGGGTTGCGCCAGAAGTCAGCACTCTGGATTTCACCAATGCGTTGACCATTTCCGGTTTCTTGGTTCCGGCGCTCTCCACGCGAAAAGCGGAAACCGAGTTCGAGCTTCAGGATGGACAGAGTTTTGTGATTGCTGGGTTGCTGGACAATCGCCTCACCAATTTAGGCAACAAGATCCCGGGGCTCGGGGACATCCCCATCCTGGGCAATTTGTTCAAAAGCAAGAACAATCAAAAGAGCAACTCCGAGCTGATGGTTTTGTGTACGGTTCACCGCATCTCCCCCAGCAACCAGCCGCCGGCGCTGCCGCAGAACCCGAAACCGTTCATTGATAACCAGAAGTTCGATGGCGGAAAGCCCTCGGGAGACGGCAAGTCGAATTAGACGGCGAGTGGCAGTTTGCCAGGGATGGCAGGGAAGACAAACGGATCATGGCGAATCTTTCAGTGGTAATCATCGCGCCCGAAGCTGAGCAGAGGGCTGTGTTACAGGCCATGGTGGATGGCACCAGCGTAGCGCGTGTCGCCCACATCTGCGCCAGTTTTCCGGGGGCGGCCTCTGATCCAGTCGTTCGCCGAGTGCAGAGTGCCACCCCGGACGTGGTCCTGATTGATATCCCTCAGGAGAACCCGGCCCCCGCTTTGCGCAGCATCGAGTTGCTTCGTCAGGAGTTGCCGGATACCGCGGTGGTGGTGATTGGTACGCTGTCGCAACCGCAGGTCATTGTCGCCTCCATGCGGGCGGGAGCACGGGAGTTCCTGGAGCGGCCGACCACGACCGCCGACCTGCTGGAAGCCTTCGTGCGTCTTTCCGCGGTGCGCCGAGCCGCGCCCCGGGAGGAGACGCGGGCGAAGATCTTCACCGTGCTGAACGCTAAAGGCGGCAGCGGCGCCACCACGGTGGCGGTGAACCTGGCGCTGGCGCTGCAGGCCGCCCATGGGGATGTGGCACTGGTCGATATGGCGCCCCTTGGCCACGCCGCCCTGCATCTAAATTTGAAGTCTTCATTCACCATCTCCGATGCCATCCGCAACTTGCATCGTCTGGACCGCTCGTTGCTGGGAAGCTTTATGACGCGCCACAGCGGCGGGTTGCAGTTGCTGGCGGGCAGTACCACCCCTTCGGTCCTCGAACCCTCCACGGCGGAGTTTGCCCGGCTATTCGATATGCTGGCGGGCCAGTTCCGCTACATCGTGGCCGATGCCTCGTCGCGGCTGGACGCGACCGTCCGCCTGGTGTGCAATTTGTCGCGCACGGTGATGATGGTGGCAACTGCGGATCTGGCAGGAATCTGGAGCGCCTCACGCATCCAACAATTTTTGGGCGATGTCGGCAGTCGAGACAAGTTCCAGCTGGTGTTGAATCGTTTTCGAAGAAACCCCAGCTTTCGGGAAAACGATGTGGAAGCCGCCACCGGTCTCCGCATCTTATGGAAGATCCCGAATCAGTACTTTGTGGTATCGACGGCGATCGACCGGGGAGTGCCGGTGGTGGGCCAGCATCACGGCGAACTGACGCGCGCCTTCAGCGGGTTGGCGGCGCGCTTAACGCAAGATGACCTCGATGTGAAACGCGAGGCCTGGTCGCTGTTCAAAACAGTGGGTGAGAAGCACGGGTCTTAGAGAGCATGGCGAATTTGCAAACATTTGAGCGGACCGAATACCAGCAGGTTAAGGCCGACTTGCACCGCAAGATCCTGGACCGCCTGGATCTGGAGAAGCTGGGCCGCACCCCGGGTGACGCGGCCCGGGATGAAGTCCTGGTGCTCATTCGCAATACGGTTAACAGCGAAGCTGTTCCGCTCAGCTTCGTGGAACGCGAGCGGTTAGCCCGCGAAATTCTGGATGAAATCTTCGGCCTGGGCCCATTGGAGCCTTTGCTGAAGGACCCCACCGTCTCTGATATTTTGGTGAACCGTTTCGATAAGGTGTACGTGGAACGGGCAGGCAGAATCGAACCCACCGGGTTGAGTTTCAAAGACGATGCCCACCTGATGCAAATCATCGATCGCATCGTCTCTCGAGTAGGGCGGCGCGTGGACGAATCTTCTCCCATGGTGGACGCACGTTTGGCGGACGGCTCCCGCGTGAACGCCATTATTCCTCCCCTGGCCATCGACGGCCCTTGTCTTTCCATCCGCCGCTTTGGCCACGACCCGATCACGGCAGAGAACATGCTGGAGAACAAGACGCTCACCGAGCCCATGCTGGAGCTGTTGTCAGCCACGGTAAAGGGGCGGCTGAACCTGCTGATTTCCGGTGGTACGGGCGCCGGCAAAACCACTCTGCTCAATGTGCTCTCCGGCTACATCCCCAACTCGGACCGCATTGTGACGATTGAGGACGCTGCCGAACTGCAGTTGCATCAGGAACACGTGGTCCGCCTGGAGACGCGCCCGCCGAACATTGAAGGCAAAGGTGCGGTGCGGCAACGCCAGTTGGTCATCAATAGCCTGCGTATGCGTCCGGACCGCATTATCGTGGGCGAGGTGCGCGGCGAAGAAGCCTTCGATATGTTGCAGGCCATGAACACCGGCCATGAAGGCTCTTTAACCACCGTCCACGCCAACTCTCCCCGGGATGCCCTTTCCCGCGTGGAAAGCATGTTCTCCATGGCTAGCTTGAACCTGCCCGAGCGCGCCATGCGCCAGCAGATCGCGTCGGCGATTCATGTGGTGGTGCAGATCGCACGACTTACCGATGGCAGCCGTAAAGTGATGTCGATTTCCGAAGTCACGGGCATGGAGGGTGAGGTCATTGCCATGCAGGAAATCTTCGTCTTCGAACGCCGCGCCATCGACCAGCATGGCAAAGTCAAGGGCGCTTTCCATGCTACCGGAATCCGGCCCAGGTTCGCCGACCGCCTGGCCACCGCGGGCTGCCGCCTGCGCGCCGCGATCTTCGATTCCAAGATGGAGGTTTGACAGAGTTCAGGTTTGCAGCCATGTCAGCGCTCATCGCCATCCTGGTCTTCGTAGTAGTGGCCGCGGGCGTGTTTCTAGTGGTTTCTTTTCTTGACCAGCGGAGGGCACGGGCCCGGCTCTTACGGGAGCGTCTGGTCAACGCGCAGAGCGCCGCGGGCCAGCCTGCCAACGAGGAACTCGCCCTGGTGCGCGATGAGACACTTAGCGAAATTCCGGCACTGGACAGTCTCCTGCGCCGCTCCGAGCGGGTTTCCAACCTGCAAGACCTTCTGGAACAGGCCAACCTGAAGATCCGGGCGGGCAACATCTTGTTGCTGTGCGGCATGAGCGCCATCGCCCTAGGCATTGTCGGGTACTTCCTGGCCGGACCTCCGCTGCCCGCCAACCAGACTTTTTTGTTTACCCTGCTGGGTGCGGTGGTGGGCGGAGTGATGCCCTACTCCTACGCCTCGCACCGCCGGAACAAGCGCTTTCAGAAATTCGAGGAGATATTTCCCGAAGCCATTGACACCTTGGCCCGCGCCGTCCGTGCTGGGCACGCATTTACCACCGCCCTGGAGTTGATCGCTGCCGAAGTGAACGAGCCGGTGGCTTCGGAATTCCGCAAGCTCTACGAAGAACAGAAATTCGGGCTTCCGGTACGTGACGCTTTGGTGAACCTTACGGCTCGTGTGCCCCTGGTGGACGTCAAGTTTTTTGTGACGGCGGTGATGCTGCAGCGGGAAACTGGCGGCAATCTGGCGGAGATCCTCGACAACTTGTCGTATGTCATCCGCGAGCGCTTCAAGATTCTGCGCCAGGTGCGGGTTTATACCGCCCAAGGGCGGCTTACCATGATGCTGCTGATGGGTCTGCCCCCCATCATTGTGGTCACCATGCTTACGACCAGCCCGGGTTACATTCATCCCCTGTTTACCGACCCCATTGGCCACGCCCTGATTGTGGGGGGAGTGGTATTGCAAACCGTCGGTTATTTCGTAATTCGCAAGCTGATTCGCATCCAAGTCTGATATGGAACTGGCGCTCATTGTCGTGGTCTTTCTGACCGTCGGAGTGGTGGCCTTCTCGTTTGGAGCGGCCGCCTACGCGCCCTCTTCCGTGCTGGGCGCGCGCTTGCGGGCGCTGGGCGGCCGGCAGACCAAGGTCGAGCCTGCAGCCGCCATCAAAGAGCGCATTGAGCAGGCGCTCAATCCTCTCAGCAAGGCCATTCCGCTCTCCCCCAGCGATGTGTCGCGCACCCGCAAGTGGCTGATACAGGCCGGCTACCGTGAACCCCGCCACCTCACCATATACGTGGGCAGCCGTATGGTATGCGCCGCCCTGGGATTCGCCCTGGCCGCGGCCATCGGAGGCTTGAACAATTCCGTCCTCCTGGTCAGCATTAGCGCGCTGGGCTTCTTCCTTCCCCGCTTTATGCTGAAACGCATGATCAAGCAGCGCCAGCAGCACATCAAACTCGGCTTGCCGGATGCTCTTGACCTTACGGTTATCTGCGTGGAAGCCGGATTGGCGCTCGACCAGGCCATGATGCGCGTCGGTCAGGACTTGCACCATGCCCATCCAGAGTTGAGCAACGAGCTTTACCTGGTGAACCTGGAGATGCGCGCTGGCAAGCCTCGCGCCGAGGCCTTGCGCAACCTGGTCGAACGCAGCGGCGTAGACGACATTCGCGCCCTGGTCGGCACCTTGATTCAAACCGACCGCTTCGGTACGAGCATTGCCCAGGCGTTGCGCGTGCACTCCGATTCCCTGCGGACCGAGCGCCGACAGCGGGCTGAAGAGCAGGCAGCCAAAACCACCATCAAGATGGTAGTTCCTCTTGTGCTGTTCGTCCTCCCCTCGATCATCATCGTCACGCTGGGGCCGGCGGTGATTGCCTTGTTCCGGACCTTGGCGCCGGCCGGCCATTGAGGCCTCGATTACTTTAAGGAGTCATAGCAATTATTGTGATGCCATCCCCTTCAGCATGTGCGTTCAATCGAACGCGCCAAACGTTGCTGGCCAAGCAGTTGTCCGTGGCCGCGACCCACTGGTCGCGTTTTCGCGGACTCATGGGCACGACATCTGCCAACTTCGGCTCGGGCAACGGATTGTGGATTGTGCCCTGCCACGGCGTCCACACATTCGCCATGAATTTTCCGATCGACGTTGCTTACCTCGACTCCGCCAAGATCGTGGTGCACCTCGAGCACAACCTGAAGCCTTGGCGTATCGCCCGCGTGAGCCGGACAGCTGCCTCGGTATTGGAACTGCCAGCACAAACGCTCGCCACCACTGGAACTCAAATCGGAGACGCGATTGAAATTACCTGGCGCGACTCCGTGGAGGGCCCTGCGTGAGCGAAGTGCTCAATGGCGAAGCTGTGGAGTTGGGTTATCAGACCCTCCACGACGCACCCAAGCTGCTGATCGAATGGTCATCACCGTGGCAGGAGTTTCGCACTTCGATCCGGCCGGCACTGGCCAAGCCCACCGATCCACTCGCCGGCGAAGCGCCGGTGGGCATGTTTCCTTATCGCGGCATGCTTGCCACCTGGCTGCTGGAATCGTTGCTTCTGCTCGCGATCATTTACGTACCGCTCAAACTGGCCCGCCTGCGGCCTTACACTCCGCCGGCACAACCCAAGTGGGACGTGATTTACTACTCCGGCGACGAGTTGCCTCAGACCGAAGATCAAGGCGGCGCGCGGGCCGGACGTTCCGGACGGGCCGGCGGTCATGAAGCGCGGCATCGCACCCAAACCATTCGAGTCGCCCGCGGCGAATCGTTGCGGGAGAAGATCGTTGACGCTCCCCGGCTGAATCTCCCTCAATCCGATTCAGCCGTTGCCAATCTTCTTGCCTTCAAGCTGATCCCCGGTCCCGCTCCGGCAGAAGGTTTGAAGCCTACGCCGAGAACGCTCTCGCTGAACCAAGGGATCGTTCCGCCATCGCCTGAGGTTCCGCAGAGTGAACTCCGCGCGACCCCAATGCAAAATGTGGCCGTCGTTCCGCCGTCACCGAAAGTCCAGCCGGACAAGCTCCGTGCCGCGCCAGTTCAGAACGCCAACGTTGTGCCTCCGCCGCCGGAGGTCCAGCGCGAAAAAATGCGCACGCAAGCGATACTGAATCCGGCCGTGGTTCCACCCAGCCCCAACGCGCCTCAGCGCGACCTGGCCGCAGTCCAAGTTCCCGGCTCGCAAGCGGTCGCGGTCGTCGCTCCTCCGGTTTCTGCTCCGGAGCAAATCACCAACTTGCATCCCAAGCTGACCTTGCCCGCGTCCGTCGTAGCTCCGCCCCCGACTCAGATCACGCATGACTTGAAATCCTTCGGGCCAGGCTTCGGTTCGGGCGAAATGCAAAAGCAAATCGTGCCCCCGCCGGTACAAGTCAGCGGGACTTCCACCAACTCCCATGCGGTCGCTGGATTTGGCAATGCTAACGACTCCGTCGTTCCGCCACCCGTTCAGTTGAAAGGAGCCGCCGCCGGTGCTCATGCCATTGCCGGTTCGCTCGAAACCGACAAAGTCGTTCCCCCGCCGGTGCAAGTAGGTGGCACATCCGCCGGGAGCATCCCAAAGGCTGCCCGCCAGATCGCCGGACTCGCCGGAAGCAGCAGCGGTTCCGTTGTTCCACCCGCTCCGGTCGTCAGCGTTGGATCAGGACAAGCAAAACAGGTAGCCAGCCTCGGCGGCGGTGCTGCTGTAGTTCCTCCCGCGCCATCAGTTGCGGCAGATCCGGCAACTTCTGGCTTAGGTCGTGGCAGCCGCGGCTCCGGTCTGGGCGGTTCACTGGATGCCGGGTCGGTCAGCGCTCCTCCCAGCAACTCCGGCGGCAATGCGCCGGGCAGCGGCTTGGTCGTTTCCAGCCAGCCCGGATCGAAAGTCGGCCTGCCCAGCGGCGGCGGACCGGGCTCGCTGGCCATGTCTCCGGCCGGTGGCGACAAGCCGGGACTGGGTGGCTCTGGCGGGGGTGTCGGAATCGGGAAAGGCTCTGGCCCAGGCAGCGGACTTAGCGGAGAGGGTCCCGGCGCAACCAAGACAGGAACTGGCCGTGGTTCGGATGTTTCGGCCAGTTCTGGAATTTCACCCTATCCGGGCCCTGGCGGCGCGGGAAATGGGACCGTGAGCAAGCCGCCCGTTCCCGGCGTCTCCGTGCACGGCGGCAGCAGCAACATCATCACGCTGCCCAGCTTTGGGACCGACGGCTCGGCGCCTTCCATGGGAGGACACAGCCTGACGCCCAAGAAAGCCGAGGGCCCGGCGATTACCATTGTTGGCAGCCCTCGCGCTGGCGGCGCGCTCAACCTTTACGGCAAGCTCAAAGGCGACAAGGTCTATACCATCTACATCGACACCAGCCTGGGAACGGTCGTGCTGGAGTATGCCGACCCAACTTCCGCAACCCATCCTTATGGAGAAGATTTGATCGCGCCTCAGCCCATGCGCGCCGATCTGCCCGCGAATCTTAAGCCCTCCCGCCTGTTGATCGCCTGCGTGCTCGACCGCTCCGGCATGATC
>Ga0187784_10003064_pt1 | contig 13490 bp, 6 predicted proteins | sample 1015_SJ02_MP15_2_FD_132964 | JGI IMG/M metagenome (GOLD analysis project Ga0187784, IMG submission 132964) | Tropical peat soil microbial communities from peatlands in Department of Meta, Colombia - 1015_SJ02_MP15_20_MG | ecosystem: Environmental > Terrestrial > Soil > Wetlands > Peat | place...
ACCGTTCCGCCGGTGATCGCCGCAAACACGAGAAACCATCGCGGAGCCCCTTTGAGATTTTTTGTGAAGCCGGATTCGAACATACCGAGGCCGGTGTATGAGACAACGCGGATCGCGAAGGGCGCGATCAGGTAGATGAACGCGCCCGCCAGGGCAACGCCCAGCACAATCGTGTCCCAAGCCGGCGCGAAAAGGCCGATCGATGAAAGCGGGCGGCGCTCCCACAGTAGAACGATCGCGACCACGATCGCAGCGAGACACCACAGAGCGAATTGGCCGATCAGCTTGGTCCTCAGCAGGGCCAAATCACCCAGGATGCGGCCTGCGGGGCTCGCGAGCACGATCGGACCTAACAGCGACAGTGCGAGCGCCAAGATAGTCGGCAGCCGTCTCATTTGAGAGCCCTCAGGCGCGGGCGCCACCCGGCGATCGCGCCGGTGATCGGAACGTCGCCGACCGTCCATTGAATCAGAAGCCATGTCGGGGTCTCCGACTGGCCAGCATATGCCGCCGCATGCGCACTTGCACGGTCGAAAGCGTTAGTGATAGCTGGAGATTGGATCTAAGCGCCCAGCGCGAGACACCATCTGGCCAGGTACGAACGGCCAGGAACGGAGGAAGCTAAAGTTGGACTTCGGATTCTCTGAAGAGCAGGAGATGCTGCGGGATGCGGCCAAGCGCTTTCTGGCCGACAATTGCCCAACCACTTTTGTGCGCAAGATGATGGCGCACGAGACCGCACACGCCCCCGACTTCTGGAAAAAAATCGTCGGTCTCGGATGGCCCGCGCTTCTGATCCCCGAGCAATACGGCGGACAGGGCGGAACCTTTCTCGACATGACCGTCGTGATCGAGGAGGCGGGCAAGGTCTTGCTTCCGGGCCCCTTTTTCACGTCGGCGCTGATCGGCGTGCCGCTCGCCGTCGAGGGCGCCAGCGAGGAACAGAAAAAGCGCATCCTGCCGTTGATGGCGAAGGGCGAGTTTATCGGCACGCTCGCGCTCGCCGAGGCCGCCGGCCGTTTCGACGCCGGTGGAATCGAGCTCAAGGCCAACAAACGCGGCTCGGATTACGCGATCAGCGGGGAGAAGTTCTTCGTGCCCGACGCGCATGTCGCCAACGGGATGGCGGTCGCGGTCCGCACCGGTTCGGGGTCGAATCCCGAGGATGGAATCACGATCCTGCTCGTGCCCACCAATGCCAGGGGCGTAACCGTCACCCAGCTCAAGACGGTCGATATGACCCGGCGGCTGTGTCACGTGAAGTTCGATAATGTGACCGTCGCCGCCAACGACATGCTGGGCAAGGAGAACGCGGGATGGCCGATCCTGCGCCGCACGCTTGATATCGCCACCACGGCGCTGGCAGCCGAGATGGTCGGGACGGCCCAGAAGGCGCTCGACCTGTCGGTCGAGTACGCCAAGACCCGGGTACAATTCGGCAAGCCGATCGGCTCCTTCCAGGCCGTCAAGCACAAGTGCGTCGACATGATGGTCGCGGTGGAGAACGCACGATCGCTGACCTACTACGCCTGCTGGACGGTCGATGAACGGGTGCCGGAAGCGGCTTCTGCGGTCCCGATGGCGAAAGCGTACGCCTCCGACATGGCCAAGAACGTCACCAGCGAGGCAATCCAGGTGCACGGCGGAATCGGCTTCACCTGGGAGCACGATATGCATCTGTTCCATCGGCGCGCGCTTGCGGGCGAAGCCAACTTCGGCAACGCCCCGATCCACCGCGAGACTGTGGCAAAGTCGCTGCTGGGCTGAGCGTCACAAGGGTCACGTCGTACGGGGGGAGTCTCCCAGGGCGAGCGGAAGAACGCTCGACGGCAGGACTTGGAGTCAGCTTCCGTGCCTGCTGGGCGCGGACGGTGCGACCGGATCGCGCCTGCGTGAATGGTGAGGAAGCCCGCACCTGGCATGGTAGCCCCAAGTCCGGCGGCGGCACCACGCAGGCTATATCCCGAAGCCGCCGGGCTCCTGCTGCTGGTACTGGCGCTCGTTTTCAATGCAATTTTGCTCGCGCCTGAGGCGCGGATCGAGCGCGTCCCGGTAAACGATCTACCGTTTCATATCGAAGCCTCCCAGCGGCTCGGCGAGAGCATCGCGCACGCAGAGCCGTTCCTTGATCCGTGGGCTTCGCAATGGTCGCTCGGGTTTCCGCTCTGGCACATCTACCAGCCGCTGCCCCATCTCGCCGCCGCGGCGGTAATTGCAGTTTGCCGGCCATTCGCCTCACCGGCTTCGAGCTTCGCCGCCTTCTACTACCTGCTGTTGGTATTGGTACCTGCCAGCCTTTACCTCGGCGCGCGCCTGATGGGCCTCAACCCACTGGCCGCCGGGCTCGCCTCGATCCTGATTCTGGCGCCAAACGAGGGCCGAGACTTCGGGCGCTACGGCCTGAGCTACGGCGCCTACGTGTGGCGCGGTTCAGGCCTCTTTGCGGAGTTGGTCGCCCTTGAGGTGATGCTGCCGGCGCTCGGCTTGGTGACGCGCGCGATCGACTCGGGAAGAAGGCAGACCGGCGCGGCGCTGGGACTGGCGCTGACCGCGCTCTCCCACATATTTTTCGGCTACGTCGCCTTCGTCTCGACGCTTGTGTGGGCGCTGGTCACGCCGCGCGCTGACCGTCCGCAAGCCATCGCGCGGGCGGCGTCGATAGCTGCCAAAGCGATGCTGCTCCTGGCGTGGTTCGTGATGCCGATGATGCTGGTCGGCGGGGAGGTCAACCGCAGCAGGTGGGACCCGGCGTACAAGTTCGATTCCTATGGCGCGCCGGTCATTCTGCGCGAGCTTTTCTCGGGCCGCTTGCTCGATTTCGGGCGTGCCCCGGTGCTTTCCTCGATGGCCGCGCTCGGAACCCTGGCCGCTGCGTTCAATCTCCAGGATTCGCTGGCCAGGCGCTTACTTGTGCTGACGGTTGTATGGCTCGGACTTTTTTTTGGGCGCGAGACCTGGGGCCACCTGCTGCTCTTGGCGGGAATCCCCGGCCAATTCCATCTGCATCGGCTGGAGGCCGCTTTCGAGCTGTTCGCGGTGTTGCTCGCCGCGTGGGGCCTCGAGCGAGTGATTGCGGCGGCGATCCGCGCCCCGGGCCTTATCACGATTGCGGCCGGCGCGGCGCTGGGCGCGGCCATCCTGATGCTCGCGCTTGACCGCGCGGAGTTTCTCCGGCTCAACACGCTCTGGGGCGAGGCGAATCTGGCGGCGTTCCAGTCCGAGCGTGGCGACCTGGAAACCGCGCTCGCCGACGTGCAGGCAATCCTCGCCGAACGCCCGGGCCGGGTCTCGGCCGGGAAATCGGCGGAGTGGGGAGCAAGCTTCAAGATTGGCGAGGCCCACGTTTACTCTTTTCTCAACCGCTACGGCTTTGACGAGGCGAGTTATCTCTACCACACGATGTCGCTGACTTCCGATTACATGGTGCTGCGCGACGAGAACGATCTCGCACACCGGGCTTTGTTCGGGATTCGGGCGGTGGTCGCGCCGGTCACGCTGAAAGTTCCGTCCGATTTCCACCGCCGCTCAGTACATGGCCGCTTCGCAGTGTACGAGGCCTCGCCGGAAGGTTACTTCAGTCTGGTCGATATCGGTGCGAGCTACAACGGACCGCCCGCGGCCTGGTTCGATCCGATTTCCACTTGGCTGCATAGCTCCATGATGCGTAGCGGCGAGGTGATTGCACTTGACTCGGGTCCCTTGCCCGCAGTTCCGGTTATCGAGCGATGGCAACGGCTGCCCGAACCGGTTGCGCAGTTCATGACACCGCGCGGGCGAATCCTGGCGGAATCCAGGCTGGGCCAGAGCTATCGAGCGGCCGTAGAGGTCCGCCGGCCCTGCTATGCCTTGATCAAGATGACCTACTTCCCAGGCCTGGTGGCGCAGGTCGACGGCCAGCAGACGCCTCTGAGCCGCGTCTCTCCCGATTTCGGAGCCGTCCCGCTTACGGCGGGGTATCATGAGGTCGAAGTTCATTACCAACCCGGGCCGCTGAGGCCTCTGCTGTTGCTGGCCGGTGTCGTTCTCTTTGTCCTGGCCGCCCGGCCGTCGCTGGGTGCCACCTGGGAGCGAGGTGAGTTGTGGCTCCAGCGTTGGCTCAGGGTGTGGGGCGAGTGTCTGGCGACCGACCGTGCAAGGACAGCCATCGCGCTGGCTTTGCTGATCCTCCTGTTCACGCGCGGGCTTTTCAGAGGTCAGCTTATCGACGGCCACGACTCGACCTGTTATCCGCCGCGGCTGACGGAATTCGCCAGAGTGATTGGCGATCGTCAATTTCCGCCGGTCTGGGCGCCGGACTTGAGCAACGGGCATGGCCAGCCGCTGTTTGAATTTCAACCGCCGTTGATTTACGTGGTGGCGCTGCCCCTCTTCGAATGCGGCATGAGTCTGGCAGATTCTTTCCAGCTCGGGCTGGCAGTGCTGTTCGCGATCGCGGCGGTTTGCATGTACCTGATCGGGCGAACCCTGTCGTTCTCCAGGGCCGCCTCGCTGGGGAGCGCGGCGGCGTGGCTTTTCGCCCCCTACCAGGCGATAGACGTCTACGTGTCGGCCCGGTTCGCCGAAGCCAGCGCGCTGGCGGTGACTCCTATCGCATTACTGGCTCTGCTGGCGGTGCTGAGGCGCCCGACGCGCCTGAGTGCCGCGCGCGGCTCGTTCGCGATCGCATTAGTGCCGCTGGCGCACAACGCGATCGCGCTACTCGCTTTCCCGGTTTTCGCGGTGATGGTGATTGCACGCGCTGCGATCTCGAAGACCCCGTTGCGGACCGCCGCTGGCGGCGCTGCGGCGATCGCCGGCGGGCTCGCCCTGAGCGCTTTCTTCTGGGTTCCGGCGTTGCTCGAAAAGGACTACGTCAAGATCGAGCTTTTGCGGCAAGGGTTACTGAACTGGCGGGTCCACATAATCTCGCCGGCGCAGTTGCTGTGGGGGCGATGGCGCTTCGGTTACTCTCCCGACGGGATGTCATTTGCGCTCGGTCCGGTTCATATTGCGCTGGCGATAGCCGGAGTCCTGGCCGGCCTCCGCGCCGTGAACCGCAGGCGGCGCCTCGACGCGATCGTTTTCGCCGCGGCGGCGCTGGCCGGCGCACTGATGGCCACCGAATGGAGCGCGCCGCTTTGGGCGCGAATCACGACGCTTCAGTACCTGCAATTCCCGTGGCGCACGCTTTCTCTGCCGGCGCTGTTCATCCCGCTGCTCGCACTCTGCGTCTTCGAGCGTATCGGCGCCAAAGCGACCGCGGCGGTGATCGTGCTGCTGGTGTTGTTCAACCTCACTCACACCCAGCCAAAGAGCTACCTAACCTACGACGAGGAGTACTACTACCCTGCCTACATAGCTCGGAACGGCTTGAATACCACCACGCGCGAGGAGAACGAGCCGCGATGGGCTGCCACGCGGATGTATTACACTGGCGAGGGTCTGTTCGACCGGGGGAGCAGGCTGCCGGCGATTGAATTGTCATCGACTTCGACCCGGCATGTGTATCGGTTGCAGACCGCGGCGGCGATTACCGTGATGGAGCCGACGTCCTACTATCCCGCTTGGACCGTGCTGGTCGATGGACTCGAAACCCCGATCGCTCCGGCGCCAATCTTCGGAACCATCACCTTTCCAGTCCCGCCCGGACAACATGTCATCACAGTGGAGTTGCGGCCGACCCGGATTCGGCGTTTGGGGCTTATGGTTTCGATTTTGGGACTGGCGATGCTGCTTCTGTTGGGGAGCGGCAAGCGGTTCGCCCGCCGCTCCAACATCGTTTGCATCGCGCATTCCGATCACCATCCAGTCCAGCTTCGCACCGATTCGCTCAGGCCTACGGGCCGACCCCGACCGCCGCGCTAACGGTTGTGGCGGTGTCGCCCGTGTCAAATTCAACGTCGAACGTGTCGCCCGCGTTGAACGTTTGGGGCGGGGAGACGGTGACACTACACGAGTTGGGGGCGATGGAGGTGATCGTACAGGCTGCGGAAGTAGACACCGTCTCCGTTGTACCACCGGCCGGCGTGTATCGGAGCTCACAGGTATCGTTGATCGATACCGGGCCGGCGCTTGCGTAGCAGGTCAGGGATGTGAAAGTGCCCGCAACAGGTAGGACCTGCATGACGCCCGCTTCGTTCGTCGCCGGCGGCGTCCCTACACCGAAGTATTGAGTGGTGCTGGCCGATGTTGAGACTCCTCCGCTGCTCAGCAGGAGGAAGCTCGTCCCATTGGCCCCGCTTGGTCCGGAAGGCCCACTCGGTCCGCTCGGCCCGGAAGGCCCGGTCGCCCCAGTGGCGCCGGTCGGTCCGGCCGGCCCGGTCGCGCCAGTGGCGCCCGTGTCGCCGGTCGGCCCAGTCGCACCAGTGGCCCCGTTCGGTCCAGAAGGCCCGGTCGGTCCGGGAGGCCCAGTCGCCCCAGTGTCTCCGGTCAGGCCTTGCAAGCCGGTTGCTCCCGTCGCACCAGTGGCGCCCGTGTCGCCGGTCGGCCCAGTCGCACCAGTGGCGCCGGTCGCTCCGGTTGCGCCGCCCGACAACATCAGACTCCAATCGGTGCTGTCGCTGGCCGGGTCGTCGGTACCAAACACAGTATCCGGGCAACCTGCCGGGGTCACGCAGACGTAGCTGTTGGCGTTCTCCGTCACCACATCGTTGAACTCGTAGCTGTCAACGCCATAGCCGTCGAGATGGTTCTGAGTCCACGTACCCTGGAATGCGAACCCCGCCGCCATCAGGCTCCAATCGGTGCTGTCGCTGGCCGGGTCGTCGGTACCAAACGCGGTATCCGGGCAGCCTGCCGGGGTCACGCAAACGTAGCTGTTGGCGTTCTCCGTCACCACATCGTTGAACTCGTAGCTGTCGGAATGGCCGTCGCTGTGGTCCTGAGTCCACTCACCTTGGAACGTGAATCCAGGCCCAGTAGGTCCGGTCGGCCCAGTTGCTCCGGTTGCTCCACCCGGTCCAGTCTGTCCGGTCGCTCCAGTTGCACCCGTAGCGCCGGTTGGCCCGGTCGGTCCAGTTTGTCCGGTCGCGCCAGTCGGTCCGGCAGGTCCAGTCGGTCCGGTTGCTCCCGTCGCACCAGTTGCTCCGGTCGTCCCGCTCGGTCCGGTCGCACCAGTCGCTCCGGGCGGCCCGCTCGGTCCGGTCGCGCCGGTCGGGCCGGTAGGTCCAGTCGGCCCAGTCGGTCCAGTTGCTCCCGTCGCGCCAGTCACTCCCGTCGCGCCGGTTGGTCCAGTCGCACCGTTGACTCCGGTCGCGCCCGCGGCTCCGGTCAGGCCTGTAAGTCCAGTCGGACCTGCAGGTCCAGTCGGGCCTGTAGGTCCAGTTGGGCCTGCAGGTCCAGTCGGGCCTGTAGGTCCGGCAGCCCCCGTCGCGCCGCGAGGTCCCCTGGCTCCGGTTGGGCCTGCGCCTGACCCGGCCGCCGGGAGCGTGTACAGAACCTGATCGTTACCACAGTCGAGGGAATTCGTGACAATGTACAATCCCCAAGGGGAGGAACATACGTACACCGTTTGTGCCAGCGGCGTCGAGGCCAGAGCACTGGACGCGCCAGACGCGACCGCGCCGGGCACGATAAGCCCTGCAACGATCGCGATCAAAGCTGTGCGGAAGCTTCTGTCGACCTGGCGCGAGCATCCACCCATCTTCCCCTCCTCACACTGGCCAGTTTGCCGCTTGTAACGTAATCCGATCTGTCTGATCCGGTCTTTGCGGTCAACGCTGTGGCGCGTTGGATGTCAACAGAGTCTCTCGTATCGGAACTGTCTCGAAGTTGATGGAAAAGGTGGCAAGCGTCATGATCCTGCGAGTTGAGCCGGTGTTCGCGCCCGCCTGGCGGCGGATGCCGGAGGATGAGGCTGTGGATAGCGATCGCAGGGGAGAAGCGGGGTGCTGCGCCCCAGACGCTTGAAGAGCGTCCTGACAGCGCCCCTCAAATTAAAGCGCGTCGCCGTAAGCTGGGACGGATGCTAGCATCCGGACATGGTCAGGTTGCGGGATGCGGAGGCTGCCGGGCGGCGCGACCGGATCGCGCTGTGGCTTGGAAGTCTCGCATTCGTGGCAGGCTCGCTCCCTCTGCCCTGCCCCCATTTATCGGCCTACGCGCAGACCGCCGCGAATCCGTCGCCGACTCCGGTCATCGATCACATCACGATCGTCCGCGAGAACGTCTTCGGCGCTCAAGAGAAGCGGGTGGGAATCATGGGCGACTCGCGCCTGTTCATCGCGCATCCGTGGGGCGTGAAGCTCGCGACTCTGACCGGACCCGACACCCTGGATATCGCGGGCTGGGCGAATCGTATCCACTTCAAGACCCAGCCCTCGGTGATCGAGTCGCAGCTTCTCTTCAGACCCGGCCAGCCGCTGGATTACTCCCTGCTCGAAGAGACCGAGCGCAATCTCCGCGCGCTGGGTTTTCTGCGCGACGCTTCGGTGACGGACCAGTTGACCAGTCCAGGCCACGCCGACGTTACCGTGCTGACCCAGGACGCCTGGACCCTGATCCCGGTGGCGGCGGTTTCGGACATCGGCGGCGCTAATGTCACCGGCGCGATTGGAATAGGCGAAAGTAACCTGTTCGGATTCGGCAAGTCCGCCGAGTACTACTTAAGCGACGAGCGTTACCGCGACGTCAACTTCGCCGGTTACGAAGATCCCGGGATTTGGGGTACGCATTGGCATCTGGCGGCTCAGGGCAGCGAGGACAGCGACGGGCGGACTCGCGGCGCGCTGCTCGAATATCCGTTCTGGTCGCTCGGGGTTCCCGATTCGGTGGGCGCCTTCGTTGGGCATGTTTCGGATCAAGAGCGTCTGTTCTCGCAGGACGGCAACCAGTTCCGCCGCTGGCAGACGGCTGCGAGCTTCGACGCCCAGCACTCGTTCGAGGCCGACCGGGACCTGGTGCGCCGAATCGGACTGCGTTACCAATTCTGGACCGACAGCTTCGCGAATCCTCCGCCGCCCGCCACCAACCGCGCCTTCGGATTGGAGCCCCGGCACACCTCAGCGCTGGAACTGGCCTGGACCGAATGGCATCCCGACTTCGTCAAGGCTTTCTACCTCGACAAGCTGGGCCATCCCGAGGATCGCGACGTGGGATGGGCTTTGCAGACGCGGCTCGGATACTCTCCGTCGGTTTTGGGCGCGAGCCGCAGCGAGTTCGTGATAGGCGCCTCGGCCAGCCGGGCAATGCACATTAACGACCACACTTATGGATGGCTCTGGCTGCAAACTTCAGGACGCGAGGGCGGCGGAAAGGTGCACGACGGGTTTGTCACGCTCGAGGGAATCGGATACCAGCGGCTCGCCGACCTGTTCCATCACGACCAGACGCTGGTGGCCGACGCACGGACCGACTTGTCCAGCGGGCTCTACCGGGACCATGAATTCGTAATCGGCAGCGACGACGGCTATCTGCGCGGCTATCCAGTCAACTATCTGGCGGGTACGCGCCGGATGGTGTTCCACGTGGAGGATCGCGTGGAACTGGTCGAAGATCTGCTCCACCTGGTCTCGCTGGGAATTGTCGCATTCGGAGACGCCGGTGAAGTATGGGGGCGCGGCCGCTCGCTTTCGCGCTCGAACATGCTGGCGGCGGTGGGCATCGGACTGCGCTTTTCCTCGACGCGCGCGGGAGCCCAGATTCCAGTGCGGTTCGACTTCGCGATACCGCTGTTTCATCACGCCGGCGTCAGTCCGGCGGATTTCTCTACCGGCAGCGGCCAGGAGTTTGGAACCTTCGGGCAGCCTTACGCATCTGACGGGAACTCGATCGCCGATCCGGAAAATCTCGCGCCCGATTCGGAAGCCTCGCCCTATTCGAACGCTTCTCCATTCACGATCCCGGGCAGCAGTCTTTCCAACTACTAGTGGCCTGAAATCGGGCGTGAACCAGGGTTCCAGTCGCAATAAAGGAGGGATCTACGCGAACGATTGGTGCCCTACCGCCGGACAATCGCTTCGCGTAGACCCGCCCTCCGCGGACTGCGGAAAGACAAGCTTTATTGGTCTGAGCGCCACTCGGAGCCGGAGAAGGTAAAGCCGGTATCGGTCTCGATCCACGTGAACTTATTCCCCGATCGCGAGATGAACTGATCGTAGTGTGAGCCGTCGCTAGTGGTCAGGGTCCCGGAACAGTCGGAATTGACGGTATAGCTCCCGGTATAAGCGTCGCGGGAAATTATGGTGCCGTTCGTGCTTCCGGAATACATGCCGTTCATTGTGCCGTTGCCGTTGTAAATTTCCCAACCTGTCTCAGCAATCAAATGTCCGTCATTGTCCTCGCCTTCCCCCGCATACACGTACTGCCCGCGTAACGTCGACAGCCGGCAGGGAACGGGCAGTTGCGGGAGCGATGAGCCGGCAAAAGCCAGAGACCCTGTGAGTAGTCCGATTCCTACGCACAATCCCGCCCCAATTCTCCATCTGCGAGTTTGAGTCATTTGGTCCTCCCTCCTACGCCTTTTGTGCTTTTTGTCTCGCCACATTGCGAGCAATACGGCAACTGTTTGCAATGCTCTTGAAGCTACTATTCCGACCTTCGCTTCCGGCGGACCTGATACGCAGGTCCCGTGCCACATGCGAAGTTAGGCAAATCGATATTGCGGCGTGCAGACAGTGAATTACTCAGTCGGGGGCGGGAAACCGGAGGTGTCCCATAGCGCAACATGACTCAGCGGGGTTTTCCTGATAGCAAGTCGAAATGACAGCATCCCTTGCTCGCGCTCGTCCAGCTTCGTTGCGGCGAGTCCTCCGCAAAGCAATCGCGCGCGCCAGGCTCTGAATCGACACCGCTGTCCTTCGCACAGATGTAAGCTTTAATTTCCTGGCGGGCAGGCGTGGATCCAAGGCTTCTTTTACGCCGTGCTACGCGCGGAATATTAGCCCGGATTACGGGGCGAAGTGTCGCTCTGCATCGACGCCTATGAAAAACTCAGGAGGGCGGGAATCGCCCATGTGGAGAAGGGACGCGTCATCGCGAGACCGCGGCGCGGCGAGGCGGCGCCCGCGCAGACGTAGGCCGAGGGGCGCGATCGAAAAAACACCGGCGCCGGTCTTCAAGGCCGGTCGGGCAAAGGAGCTCAGGCAATGAAAGTCGGGATGATAGGACTCGGCAGGATGGGCGCGAACATGGCGCTGCGCCTGATGAGGGCCGGCCATGAATGCGTGGCTTTCGATCTCAGCGCGGAGGCCGTGAAAGGTCTAGCCAAAGCGGGCGCGATCGGCGCTTCTTCGTTCGACGACCTGGCGGCCAAACTCGCCAAGCCGCGCGCGGCGTGGATGATGGTTCCGGCTGCGGCCGTCGAGCAGACGGTGGCGAATCTCGCCAGCCGCTTCGAACCGGGCGACATCATCGTCGACGGCGGCAACTCCTACTACGTCGATGATATCCGGCGCGCCAGGGCACTCAAGCCGAAGGGAATCCATTACGTCGATTCCGGTACCAGCGGCGGCGTGTGGGGATTGGAACGCGGCTTCTGCCAGATGATCGGCGGCGAGACGGAAATCGTTAAGCAGCTCGATCCGATCTTTGCCGCGCTCGCGCCACCTTTCGAATCGGCGCCGCGCACGCCGGGCCGCGAGAAGGCCCCTGCCGGTACCGCCGAGCACGGCTATCTCCGTTGCGGACCCAACGGCGCAGGCCACTTCGTCAAGATGATCCACAACGGGATCGAATACGGGATCATGGCCGCCTATGCGGAAGGCCTGAACATTCTGCGCCACGCCGATGCCGGCAAGCAGAAGGGCGCCGCCGATGCCGAGACCACGCCGCTGCGCGAGCCGGAGCTGTATCAGTACGAATTCAACCTGACCGACATCGCGGAGCTCTGGCGCCGCGGCAGCGTGATCGCATCGTGGCTCCTGGACCTCACGGCCGGCGCGCTGTTCGAGGATCCGGAGCTCAAGAAGTTTGCCGGCCGCGTGTCGGATTCGGGCGAGGGCCGATGGACGATCGACGCCGCGATCGATGAAGGCGTGCCGGCCCACGTGCTCACAGCCGCGCTCTACGAGCGCTTCAGCTCGCGCGGCGCGGCAGACTTCGCCGACAAGCTGCTGTCCGCGATGCGCTACGAATTCGGCGGCCACGTCGAGCGCCCCAACGGCGGCTGAAAGCCTGTGCAGGCGGACAGCGCCGAAAAGTAACCCGCGCCGGGCGGACCCCACGCCCGGCACATCGCAGCCCAGGAGCACCAGAGGATCAAACCGATGGCGATGACCAGCGCAGAACCCAAGGATCAGGCCCCTGAAACCTCAGCGCGCGCCAGCGATCCGTGCGTGATGGTGATCTTCGGAGCCGCCGGTGATTTGACCAAGCGCATGCTGATCCCGTCGCTCTATAATCTGGCGGGCAGCAAGCTGCTTGCCGAGCAGTTCGCGGTGGTCGGCGTCTCGGTCGAGCCGTTCAGCACGCCCGAATTTCGCGCCAAGATCTCCGGCGACATCCAGGAGTTCGCCACCACCACCGTAGAGAAGGAGCTGTGGGCATGGTTCTCCAATCGCCTCTACTACCACGCCGGCGACTTCCGCGATCCCAGCCTTTATAAGCAACTCGCCGAGAGCCTGCCGGCGGTCGACAAGGAACAGGGCACGCCCGGAAACTACCTGTTCTATCTTGCCACGGCGCCGGCGTTCTTCGGCGAGATCGTGCGGCAGCTCGGCGCCGTGGGTCTGACCATCCAGGAGCAGGACCGCTGGCGCCGGGTGATTATCGAAAAGCCGTTCGGACACGATCTCGATTCGGCGCGCGCGCTGAATAACGAGATCAAGAGCGTTCTCGACGAGCGCCAGATCTATCGGATCGATCACTACCTCGGAAAAGAGACTGTCCAGAACATGATGGTGTTCCGGTTCGGCAACGGGATCTTCGAGCCGATCTGGAACCGCCGCTATATCGATCACGTCCAGATAACCGCCGCCGAGACCGTCGGTGTCGAGCAGCGCGGCGCATACTACGAGCAATCGGGCGCACTGCGCGACATGGTGCCGAATCATGCGCTGCAACTGCTCTCGATGATCGCGATGGAGCCGCCGATATCTTTCGACTCAGAAGCACTCCGCGATGAGAAGGCCAAGGTCCTGCACGCCATCCAGCCGATCAGCCCCGAGGAAGTTCTGACCAGGGCGGTGCGCGGCCAATACGGCGCGGGCACGATCGGCCAGCAACCGGTCCCGGCCTATCGCGCCGAACCGAACGTCAAGCCCGATTCTTTCACCGAGACCTACGCCGCAGTCGAGTTGCATATCGACAACTGGCGATGGGCGGACGTGCCTTTCTATGTCCGCACCGGCAAGCGAATGGCGCGCCGCGTCACCGAGATCGCGATTCATTTCAAGCGCGCCCCGATGCTGCTCTTCCGCAAGACCGAAGCCGCAGACGGGCTGTCGTCGAACCTGCTGGTCGTCAACGTGCAGCCGGACGAAGGCATCTCGCTGCGCTTCAGCGCCAAAATTCCCGGCCCTACGGTGCGTCTCGGATCGGTCGATATGAGCTTCAAGTACTCGGAGTATTTCTCG